>ERZ772990.52-NODE-52-length-22237-cov-5.88721_pt1 | contig 22237 bp, 18 predicted proteins | sample MGYA00511674_ERZ772990 | MGnify/ENA primary metagenome ERZ772990 (study PRJEB29015, sample SAMEA2738045) | human oral metagenome | biome: human oral; feature: human-associated habitat; material: saliva | place: China | collected 2233 ...
GATCGGGAGATACGCAGGGTTCAAGATGAGTTGAACCACCGGCCAAGAAAAACACTTGGCTACGAAACGCCAAGTGTTTTATTCTTGAATCTGTTCAAACCACTGATACACTAGTGTTGCACTTGAAATCCGAATCCAAGGACCTTTGCTTTTTGATGGATGGCGGGTTCGCCCGAATCAGTCTTTCAACCTGAATTCCGCTGAGCGCGCGTGGGCGGTCAGGCTTTCGCCGTGTGCCAACACGCTGGCGGTTTTGCCCAGTTTCTGCGCGCCTTGTTCGGAGACTTGGATCAGGCTGGAGCGTTTTTGGAAGTCGTAAGTGCCCAGCGGCGAGGAGAAGCGGGCGGTACGGCTGGTGGGCAGGACGTGGTTGGGGCCGGCGCAGTAGTCGCCGAGGCTTTCGCTGGTGTAGCGTCCCATGAAAATCGCGCCGGCGTGGCGGATTTTTTTCGCCCATTGCTGCGGGTTTTCTACCGACAATTCCAAGTGTTCGGGGGAAATGTAGTTGGCGATTTCGCAGGCTTCGTCCAAGTCTTTGGCGAGTATCATCGCGCCCCTGTTGCCGAGCGAGGCTTCGATGATGTCGCGGCGGGGCATGGTTGCTATGAGGCGGTTCATGGCGGCTTGAACTTCGTCGAGATAGGGCTGCGACGTGCCGATAAGGATGGCTTGGGCGATTTCGTCGTGTTCGGCTTGGCTGAACAAATCCATCGCCACCCAGTCGGCGGGCGTGGTGCCGTCGGCGATGACGAGGATTTCAGACGGCCCCGCCACCATGTCGATACCGACGACGCCGAACACGCGGCGTTTGGCGGCGGCGACGAAGGCGTTGCCCGGGCCGGTGATTTTATCGACCTGCGGTACGGACTCGGTGCCGTAGGCGAGGGCGGCAACCGCCTGCGCGCCGCCGACGGTAAAGACTTTGGTGACGCCCGCAACGAAGGCGGCGGCAAGCACGATGTCGTTGCGTTCGCCTTTGGGCGTGGGGACGACCATGATGATTTCTTTCACACCTGCGACATGGGCGGGCATGGCGTTCATGATGACGGAACTCGGATACGCCGCTTTGCCGCCGGGAACGTAAATGCCGACGCGGTCGAGCGGTGTAATCTGTTGTCCCAACCGCGTGCCGTCTTCGTCTTCGTACGTCCAAGATTCCATTTTTTGGCGTTGGTGGTAGCTTTCGACCCGTTCGGCAGCAGTTTTCAAGGCCGTCTGAATTTCGGGCTGCAAACGCTCAAACGCGGCCTGCAAATCGTCTTGAGTGAGAATGAGGTCGGCTATGGTTTGGGCGGATGTGCCGTCGAAGCGGTTGGTGTATTCAATGAGCGCCGCATCGCCGCGCTTTTGCACGTCGGCGCAGATGTCGGCGACGATGTGGTCGATTTCGGGATTCTGAGCGGTTTCAAAAGCCAGCAGGGCTTTGAGCTCGGCTTGGAAATCGGGCGATTGGGTGTTGAGTTTTTTCATGATTTGGGATTCTCCTTTGATATTTTTGGACTTGGGGTCGTCTGAATATTTTTTTGTTCAGTCTCGGTTTTGGGTCTGATATACGCTTTTTCTCCCCCGCTACCAAACTTCAATTCGGGCAGGCATTTTTGTTGCAGGCCGAGTTTGGCTAATACCTCTTCGCTACGAGAGGTGGTATGGAAACGGTAACGGGTTTGTTTTCTGCCGTTTTTGGTTTCTTCAAGCGTTTCGAAACCGTCCACCTCATACGCGCTGACAACAGCGTTTTGCAGCGCGGTGTGAATGCCGATAACGTATTTCACTTTTGACGCGGCATCTTTGCCGATAACCCAGTTGCCCAACGTACGCGATTTGAGGTTGGCATCGTCTTGGTTGTCGAAGCGGTAGTCGGCTTCTTCGTCGGTATCCAAGTCCAAAGCGTCTTGGATTTTGACGGCAAGAACCAGTCCGTCGGGATTTAGGTCGTCAAGCGGGCAGGGCGTGAATTTGAAGCGGCTGTCGAGTTCTTCCGCGCTGATGCCGCCTGCGCCGCATCCGGCAGATTGGTTTTTGAATTTTTTGCCGACAACGGATTTGACGAAATGAATCAGGGCAGATTCAGCGGCTAGCGCTTCGACTTCAGTCAGATGATAGCTGATGATATGGCGGCCGAGTTTCTTACATTTGGCGATGGCTTTGCGTGCCGGCACGTCAATGTCGCCGTCTTGCGAACGGGCGGCTTGTTCATGCTCGAAGATGCGGTTGTCGCAGCCTTTGCCGATGTAGAGGATTTTGTCTTTTTTCAGGTCGGTCAGGCAATAGACGTAAAACCGACGCTCGCCGTTATTTAATACGGAAAGGGTTGAATCTGAAAATTTTTTTATTTTTGCAGCCATTTTAAATCCTCCTATACAGTTTACTGCCGGTGATATTTTCAGACGACCTGTCGGCGGAAACGGCTAGGGTCGTCTGAAAACGCATCTTCATTCAAATGAACGCTCACCCCGCCTTCGCTGCGCTGCCGAACGCCTGAATAATCGGCTCCAGCAGCGCGTGTTTCGTTTTCAATGTGGCTTTGTTGACCACCAGACGGCTGGAAATATCGACAACGTGTTCGACCGCTTCCAAGCCGTTTGCCTTAAGCGTGTTGCCGGTGGAGACCAAATCGACGATGGCGTCGCTCAAACCGACCAGCGGTGCAAGCTCCATTGAGCCGTAGAGTTTGATGATGTCGACGTGTACGCCTTTGCCGGCGAAATGCTCGGCGGCGATGTTGGGGTATTTCGTCGCGATGCGCAGGCGGCTGCCGGGCTGCGAGGCGGCGGCGTAGTCGAAACCCTTGCGGACGGCGACCATCATGCGGCATTCGGCGATGTGCAAATCCAGCGGCTGATAAAGCCCGCTGCCGCCGTGTTCGATTAAAACGTCTTTGCCCGCGATGCCGAAGTCTGCCGCGCCGTATTGGACGTAAGTCGGTACATCGGTGGCGCGGACGATGACGAGGCGGATGTTTTCATGGTTGGTGCCGATAATCAGCTTGCGCGATTTTTCGGGCGCTTCGGCAGGAATGATGCCCGCCGCCGCCAAAAGCGGCAGCGTTTCTTCAAAGATGCGCCCTTTGGACAGGGCGATGGTCAGCGTGTTTTCAGTCATTGTTGTTGTGTGCCGTCAGACTTCGAACCTGTATCAAGCAGGCGGTCTGACTTTCTCCATTGTATAGTGGGTTAACTTTAAACCAGTACGGCGTTGCCTCGCCTTAGCTCAAAGAGAACGATTCTCTAAGGTGCTGAAGCACCAAGTGAATCGGTTCCGTACTGTCTGTACTGTCTGCGGCTTCGTCGCCTTGTCCTGATTTAGTTAATCCACTATATGTTTCAGATGGGAAAAAGGTCGTCTGAAAACCGCGACCGGCATTCAGACGACCTCATGTGGATCAAAGCAGTTTTTTGATGTCGGCGGCAATGGTTGCCGGTTCGCTGCCGTAAGGCGAGAAAATCGCCACTTCGCCGTTTTTGTCGATCAGATACGCGCCGGAAGAGTGGTCAACCAAATAGTTTTCACTGTCTTCCTTCTGAACCACTTTGGCGGAAACCACGCGGTATTGCTGTTTGATGACCGGCAGGCTTTGGTCGCCTGTCGCAGTCAGACCGATAAATTCAGGATTGAACTGCTTGACGTATTTGCTGATGACTTCAGGCGTGTCGCGCTCGGGGTCGATGCTGGCAAATACCACTTTCACATCTTTCGCCTGATCGCCCAATTGTTTCAATGTGTCGCTGTAAGTCAGCAATTCGGTCGGGCAAACGTCGGGGCAGTGCGTATAACCGAATGACAGGATCACGACTTTACCTTTCAGGTCGCTTAAGCTGAACGGCTTGCCGTCGCCGTCGGTCAGCGTGAAATCGCCGCCGATGTCCTCTTTACGCATATCCGTTCCCGGACCTTGCGGTTTGGGAGCGGCAGCAGCATTAAGCGAGGTCGTTTCAGGAGAAGAAGCAGGCGTTGCGGCTGGGGCGGACGCTGTTGAAGAAGCAGCTGAAGCTGGTGCAGGATTTTGCTCCGGCGTTTTGGCTTCAGGTTTGCAGGCAGTAAGTGCGGTAAGGGCGAATGCGCCCAAAATAGCGGTACGGATTGCAGTAGGCATCATAAAAATTCTCCAATGCAAATATGGTGTGTGAACGTCGTCTGAAAATAAAAAATGAAACGAACGCTGCCATCTTAGCGCGTTTGCAACATTTAATATAGCGGTTTATGCCGTTTTTCGGCTGAAAATGAATGATGTTTGATATAAGTGGAAAGAGTAGAATGCGTCAGGAACAAAATAAAATAAATTTAATGTTTTTAAAAATCAAAAATATAAGCAATATATCTGCAAACAAGGCAAGATTTTGCTTTACAAGCCCGAATACGCCGCTATAATAGCGACTTCTTCACCAGCCCAGGTGGCGAAATTGGTAGACGCAGGGGACTCAAAATCCCCCGCCGCAAGGTGTGTCGGTTCGAGTCCGACCCTGGGCACCACAATAAACCGCTTATCAGTGGTTATTTTTTTGCCTGTCGCAGCCTAACACCGTAAACCAAAGCCAAGAAAGATAAGGCTTTCCGCTGGTTTCGGTATCTTTGCATCATATAATCCTGCCTATTTCTGCCTAATTGAAGTAACCTAAAATTTACGGTATCTTTTGCGGTATCTGAAAAATACCTCGAAAAAATACCGTAAAAATGAAGCTGAACGACCGGCAAATCAAAAACGCCAAGCCTGCCGAAAAACCGTTTAAGCTGAATGACGGCAAGGGCTTGTATCTGTATATCAATACGAGCGGCGGGAAGTTATGGCGGTTTGATTTTTCGTATAACGGCAAACGTAAAACGCTTTCAATCGGCAAATATCCGACCATATCACTGGTAGAAGCCCGCCAAGCCGCTGTCAGTAATACCTTTCGGAACATTACCGCCGAATGGCACAAACACCGTGAAACGGGATTGACAGGCAATCACGCCGCCCGTGTATGGGACAGTTTGGGAAAGGACGTTTTCCCCACGCTGGGCAGCTTGTCTATCAGTGAAATCAAAGTCAGTCAGGTAAAAGAAGTGATTGAAGCGGTGGCGGCAAGGGGAGCACTTGAAACGGCGGGCGGATATTGCGGCGTATCAAGTCTGTTTTCACTTATGCGATACGGACGGAACGGGCGGAAAACAATCCCGCTGTTCCATTGGGAGGTCTAATCAAAGCCCCAAAGCAGAAACATCAGCCCGCCTTGCCGCAATCGGAACTGATCGAGTTTTACCGCCGTTTGATGTTGAAACAAGCCAAACAGCAAACAAAAATAGCCATGCAGTTAATCATGCTGACCCTCGTCAGAAATAAAGAGCTTAGGGCGGCGGAATGGTCGGAATTTGATTTAGACGGGACAGAGTGGAGCATACCCGCCGCCAAGATGAAGATGAAAGCCCCGCATATCGTCTCCCCCTTGCCGATTGGACGCTTGAACTTTTGGCAGAACTGAAGGAACTGACAGGACATAGCCGTTATCTGTTCCCATTGGTAAAAGACCCTGACGAGCATATTGAGTGAAAACACCCTATCTTACTTGATGGGCAGAATGGGCTATAAGGGCGTAGCAACGCCCCACGGTTTCAGAAGTCTAGCCACAGACGTATTGAATGAAAACGGTTTTAACAGCGACGTAGTAGAGCGACAGTTTGCCCAGCGGCGAAACCATCACGGCAGACGGCAAAACCCACACCGTCATCTACAACGGCGACACTAGCCAAGCGGCGGCATACCGACCAAACTGAGAGCTTACCGATTGGCAGCAAAGTATCGCCCGATACGCAGCGGGAAACAGCCGCCTATGCTTGGCATTGGGCACGTCCTTTGCTGCTCCCTTGCTATCCCTGTTGGACAATAAACCGCTTATCAGCGGTTATTTTTTTGTCTATCGCAGTCTAACACCGTAAACTATAGTGGATTAAATTTAAATCAGGACAAGGCGACGAAGCCGCAGACAGTACAGATAGTACGGCAAGGCGAGGCAACGCCGTACTGGTTTAAAGTTAATCCACTATAAAACCAAAATGGACAGGGTTTTCAGACGGTTTCGGTATCTGTAAATCATATAATCCCGTCTATTCCTACCTAATTGAATCAACCGTTTTCATGGGTATGATTTGGGGTTTCTGAAATACCCCCGAAAATATATCCCCAAAAATGCCCCTAAATGTCCGTCAATAAAGTAATCGCGGGTTAAAGTTGTATCTAAATGAAATCTTAATTTCAAAACATTGTTAGGCTTTTCAACTTAATCTGTTTTTCTTGTCTTTTGATACGGCAGATACGAAAAGGTCGTCTGAAAACCTGATGGATCAGGTTTTCAGACGACCTTTTTGATGAGAAGGGATTATTTGAAGATGTAGGAATCGGGCATTTCGTCGAAGCTGACGACGCGGCCGCCTTTTTCTTTGGCAAATTTCTCTGCTTGGGCTTTGTCGGCGAAGGGGAGGGCGTCTTCCGCACCCATGCCGCCGATGAAGCCGCTTTCGATGACGTAGTAGGCTTTTTTGCCGTCTATCCATGCGGTATCAGCATTGGGTTTGCTCCAGTCTTTGACTTTGCCCATGTCGGTAACGTAGATGACGTGGATGCCTTTAGGCTCTTCGGGCAGCTTGGTGTAGCCGAACATCTGTTTGATGGTGGAGAACCAGACGGGGCGGTCGGGTTTGCCGTTGAGGTAGATTTGGGCTTTGGGGCCGTTGTGTTCGGTCAGGTTCATGCTGCAATAGTGCCCCACGGCGCGGTCGCTGATTTGCTGAGGCTCAGGCGGCGGGGTGTCATCCTCTTTGGGACAGGCACTCAGGAGCAGGGCGGCGAGGAGCGCAGGTAAAATCTTTTTCATATTTGTCGCTTTCCAAAAATTCTTGCTGCCAAGATAAGGGGAATAATAACCCATAATATCTGCGCGGTCAGCAATACGGGCATGGTCAGGCTGATTTGTTCGCTCAAACCTGCCATGCCTGCGTACATGGCGGTGTTCTCGTAACCGGTCAGGTTGAGCAGGCGGTAGATGTCGGTGGGGTTGAAAAGGAGGACGGTTTCGACGACGGGTGCGGTAATTGTTTGCTGGGTATCGGCGACGAGGATACCCAAAAGCGCCATGTCGAAGATGACGACGAAAAACAGCCAAACGCCAATGGCGATACCGGCGGCGGTGCCGCGTTCTTTCACTTTCGCGCTGATGAGGTAGCCCATGGACAGGAATGCGGCGCCCAAGATAACGCTGGCGGCAATCAGCAGGGCAAAGGGTTTCCACGCGGCGATGTCGAAGCTGCCGTTGGCGAGTTGGAGCGTGATGCCCGCGATTCCGTAGCCTGCGGTGGTGGCGAGGGCGAGGATGATGAGGTGTCCGATGAATTTTCCGGCAAGGATTTGGTTGCGGGAAACGGGGTAGCTCAACAGCAGCGCCATGGTGCCGCGTTCGATTTCGCCGATAAGGGAATCGTAGGAGAGGAGCATGGCGATGAGCGGAATCAGGAAGATGGACAGGCTGGAGAGGCTGACGACGGTTACGGTCAGCGGATCGACTTTAACCGAGCCTGTGGGCGAGCTGCCGAGGAAGCCCAATGAGAGGGCGAGGGCGGCGAGCAGGACGGAGGCGGCGAGTACCCAGCGGTTGCGCAGGCTGTCGCGGACTTCTTTTCCGGTGATAATCCAAACGGGGTTCATACGTCTTCCCTTTTTAAGAATTGTGCGTACATGTCGTCGAGTGTGGGTGTGTGGATGTCGAGGTAGGCGAGGTCGGACAGGTTGCCCAGTTCGCTGAGTAATGCCATGCGTTCTTCAGCCTGACATTGCGCCTGATAACTGAGGTCGTCTGAAAGCGGCTGCCAGCGTTCGCTTAACGGACGCGGGGATTTGAGGCGGATGTTGACGGTGAGGGGGAGTCCGCTTTGGACGTGCAGCTCGTCCATGCTGCCGTCGGCGACTTTGACGCCGTTTTTCATGACGACGATGCGGTCGGCGTGGCCGTCGAGTTCGGCGAGGGCGTGGGTGCTGAGGAGGACGGTGGCGCCGCGTCCGTTGAGTTCGCGCACGACTTCGTAAAACATTTGGCGCGAGGCGGGGTCGAGGCCTGTGGTGGGTTCGTCAAACAGCAATACTTTGGGTTCGCCCAGCAGCGCTTGGGCGAGGGCGAGGCGTTGGCGCATGCCTTTGGAGTAGGTACCGACGCGGCGGCGGGCGGCTTGGGAAATGCCGACGCGTTCGAGGAGTTCGTGGTTTTTGGTGAGCGGCTGTTTTTTGAGTTTGGCGTAGAAGTTGAGGGTTTCGATGCCGCTGAGGGAAGGGTGCAGGGCGACGGTTTCGGGCAGGTAGCCGATTTGGCTGCGCAACTGTGCGCCCGCTTTGCTGCCTGTGCGCTCACCCAGCAGCATGACTTCGCCTTCGGTGGGGGTAATCAGCCCGAGTATCAGTTTGATGAGCGTGGACTTGCCTGCGCCGTTGTGTCCGGCCAGCCCGACACTTTCGCCTGCCTTCAAGACTAAATCGACTTGGTTGACGGCTTTTTGTGCGCCGAAGCGTTTGGTTACGTTTCTCAATTCGACATGGTGTGCGCTCATGAGTGCTTCCTTGTGTGGATGGATTTCAGACGACGTCGAGGGTAGTCTGAAAAGGGCGTTCTTTGTATGGGGTCGTCTGAAAAAGGGAGAAGGGTTTCAGACGACGTTTGTTATGGGGCGGTGTTTTCGACTGTTGACTGCGTTGCGGGTTGCACCGTATTTGTGGCGGATTTCCGTTGGTACGGCAATGAGGGGCAAAACCTTGCTGCGGCGGGGTTTCAAGGTCGTCTGAAGAGTTTTCAGACGACCTTACGGGGCGTGTTTGCCGGTTCCGCTTAGTTCAATGAGCCGTTTTCGGCATCGCTCCATTCGGACTGATGGGTTTTGGCTTCTTGCAACAGTTGTTCTTTCATGGCTTCGTATTTGGTGGTGGTTTTGTTGCTGCCCGCCTTCATCAGCGGTTTGCTGTCGATCACGCCGCCGGGAAGGATGGCGGGGAACTGCGATTGCGCCCATTTGACGATGCTGATGGCGGGGCTGTTCATCAGGAGGCGGGAAACAGGCGCGCGCCAGATGATTTGGTCGATGATGCCGTTGGGGCGGTACGCGCTGTCGCCGAAGCCGTCGCCGTCGAGGTCGAAAGCGCTGTTGTCGCTCCAGTAGTTGCCGCGTCCGCCTTCGCCCCAGTCAAGAAAACGTGTGCTGACGTATTTGACTTGGCTTTCGTTGTTGATGAAGGCGTTGTCGGAAAGGGTGGTGCCTTCGATAGCGGCGGTGAAGTGGATGCCGATTTCGCAGTTTTCAAAATGGTTGGCGACGATTTTGTTGTAGTTGGCGTTGTAGGCAAAAACGCATTTGCCGGCTTTGTTGATGATGTTGTCGTGGATGTCGGAATAGTTGACGTAGTTGAGCATGATGCCTTGGTCGCGGCTGCCGACGGCGATGTTGCCGTACACGTTGAGGCGGTCGGAAAACATCAAAACGTAGCCCATGTTGTTGCCGACGGAAATGTTGCCGCTGACTTCGCTGTCGTTGGTGTACATATAGTGGACGGCGAAACGCAGGTCGCTGAAGCGGTTGTTTTTATAGGTGTTGTTTTTGCTGGTGTTGGAGAAAATGCCGTCGCGGCCTTTGGAAATGTCGTTACTGACGACTTGCGCGCCGGGGGCGTTCCAGACGGTTACGCCGTTGCCGCGTTCGTTGACGCGCAGGGTGGAGTCGCCGACGATTTTGTTCTCGCGCACCATGGATTCGGCAGAACCGTGGATATACACGCCGACAGAGTTGTCGAGGATGTTGTTGTGTTCGATTAAGGCGCGGGGGGCGGTTTCTTCGAGGTAGATGCCGGCATCCATGGCGGGCAGGCTCATACCGGAACGGGTGACGGTGAGGTTGCGCAGGGTAACGTCGGGGGCGATGACGGCAATGGTACGGCCGGTGCGGTCGCCTTCGATTTTGGCGGAGCGGTCGGCAGGGCCTTCGATGATGATGGGTTTGTCGATAAGCAGTTTGGTTTTGTAAGTGCCGGAGGCAAGCTTGAGCGTATCGCCTGCCTGCGCACGCGCGATGACTTCGGGGAGGTTGTCGGTAGGGGAAACGTCGATGGTGGCTGCAAAGGTCGTCTGAATCATGCCGCCGAACATAAATGTCAGGACAGCGCGTCGCCATGTTTTGAATTGGGGTGTGTGCATGGAGTTCCTCTGATTCGTGCGGTGTGCGTCGGCACGGTGATGCCTGCCTGTGAGGGCCGTGTTTTTGTTTTATAGCGGAACAGTCTGTTGCGTCCAAACGGTTCTGCTATAAAAGGTCGTCTGAAAACGAGGGCAGCGGGTTTCGCTAAGACCTGAAAGTTTTTTCAGACGACCTTTCCGTTAAGTCAGTGATAAACCGTCAAACCCGATTATCGGGGTTTAACGATCATTTGACCGGACATTTCCATGTGCAGGGCGTGGCAGAACCATTGGCAGTAGTACCAGTGTACGCCCGGACGGACGGCTTTGAAGGTTACCGATTGGGTAGCTTGCGGGCCGATTTCCATGGCGATGCCGTAGCCTTCCAAAGTGAAGCCGTGGGTCAAGTCTTCGATGGTTTCAACGTTGGTCACATATACGGTCACTTCGTCGCCTTGGTTGACTTCGAATTGCGGGATGCTGTACGCAGGCGCAACGGCAGTCATGTATACGCGGACTTTGTTGCCCTCGCGGATGACTTTGGCGGCTTTTTCCAGCTCGACACCGTCTTTTTTCGCTTGTTCCACAGCGTCTTGCCAGAACCATGGGTCTTTGCGGTCCCAGGTTTTTTTCGGGTTGACTTTGGAAGCGGCAACCAGACACAGGTCATGCGGTTCGGCAAAGGTCGGGTTGTCGTGTACCAGGCGCATTTCGTCGCCGGAGATGTCGATCAACTGGTCGCATTCCGGTTTCAGCGGGCCGGCGTTGAGGAAGCGGTCTTTGGAGAATTTGTTCAAAGATACCAGCCATTTGCCGTCGGCTTCCTTGGTTTCGCCCATGGTCGTATGGTTGTGGCCGGGTTGGTAGTGGACGTCGAGTTTTTGTTTGATCGGATCCACTTTTTCGCCTTTGTAGGCTTTGATGGCGTCGTCGATGTTCCATTTAACCATTTGGCTGTCGATAAACAGCGTGGTGTAGGCGTTGCCGCGGCCGTCAAACGCGGTGTGTAAAGGACCGAGACCCAGTTGGGGTTCGGCGACAACCACGTCGCGCTCTTTGATTTTGCCGGCGAACAAATCGTCCAGTTTGCTGACGTCCAATACGGTAACGGTCGGAGACAGTTTGCCGTTGAGCATGATGTATTTGCCGTCAGGGGAAGCGTTACAGCCGTGCGGAGAGTTCGGCACGGGGATGTAGCGGGTGTAAGGGGAATTGGCTTCTGCGCGGCCGTCCAGCATTTTCACGCCGTTGACTTCTTTGAAGTCGCCTTTTTTGATGCCTTCTTCGATGGCGGCAAGATTGAAGACTACGCACCAGTCTTGCTCGTTGGAAGAAGCACCTTGTACGGTCAGGGCGCGTTCGGAGTTGTAGCAGGTGGAGAAGGAGTATTTGCCTTGGTAGTCGGCATCGCCGTTGTCCAAGTTGCCGTCCACCAATACTTGCCATGCGATGTCCATGGTTTCGCCGTCAATGGCGGTATAAACGGCATTCCAAGTTTTGGCGTCGTTCCAAGTACCCACGCCACTTACCGGTACGATGTGTTCGCCGTTGGCAAAGACATAGCCGGTTTTCGGATAACGTTGCGGACGCAGACCGTGTACACCGGAAACGTTAGGGATTTCGGTGATTTTGTCGGTTTTCATGAAGTCCAGGCGGACGCGGCAAACGCGGTTGTTTGCTTTGTCGTTGGCATACGCGTAGCGACCGTCGTAAGTTTGGTCGGTAAACGACAAGTGAGGGTGGTGCAAGTCGCCGTTAGGGTAGCAGCGCAGGCCGCTGTCTTTCAGGAACTGGTTGGTTTCCGGCGTATTTTTTTCATTCAAAATACGCAGGCTCTCGTTGGTACGGCCCCAACCGGTCGCGCTGTCCATGTTGAACACGGGGATACGCATCAGTTCGCGCATGGAAGGTACGCCGATCAAGCGCATTTCGCCCGATTGACCGCCGGAGAGGAAGCCGTAGTATTGGTCGAGTTCGCCCGGACCGACTTCGGAAGTCTGTTTGCCCGGTTCGGCAGAGGCATGAGACTCGGTTTTGGCGGCAGGCGCAGCACCTGAAGCGGCAGCTTTATCGCCACCCTCTTTGGAACAGCCCGCCAAACCCAACAGACCGGCGCCGGCAATACCTGCGCCTGAAACGGCGGCAGTACCTAAGAATGAACGACGGCTTAAGCCGTTTTGTTCTAATTTTTCGTCTGACATACAACACTCCTTGGATAAAATTCGGCAGCCGGCGTTTTCAGACGACCTGCCGATTGAAAAAACGTATTTATGTTTATAAGTGTGGGTACGGTTGACCCGGTATTTCTTTAGGGTTTCAGATTATTCGCCAGCTTTAGGGGCGGTTTCTTTTTTCACAAACTGCACAACCTGCTCCCCAGGCTGCTGTTTTGCAGATGCGGTTTCGGGGTCGGCTTTTGCCGCCGCCTGTTTTTGTTTTTTCTTGTTGGTTGCCACAACTTGCGGGCAACGTGTGTCATGGTGGTACATGACTTGGCAGTGCAGGCACTGGATACATTCGTTCGGATGGATGTCGCCTTCCGGTGCAATCGCCTGAACGGGGCATTCGTGCGTACAGATTTGGCAAGGGTTGCCGCACATTTTGTAGCGGCGAAGCCAGTCGAATACGCGGAAGCGGCCGGGTAGGGCGATGCCCGCGCCCAATGGGCACAGATAGCGGCAGAAGAAGCGTTCGATAAACAGGCCGGCAACCAAAAGGGTAACGGCAAACGCGACAAACCACCATTCGCGGACGAATTTCAAAATAATCGCCGTTTTAAAGGGTTCTACCTCTGCGAATTTTTCTGCTGTGCCCAAATCGTACAGGGAAATTGCCAACAGTGCGAAGAAAATGACGTATTTAATCGCAGTCAGGCGCGTGTGCAGCAGGTGCGGCACGGTAATCTGTTTCACGCCCAATTTTTTGGCGATACGGTTGGTCAGCTCTTGCAGCGAACCGAAGGGGCAGAGCCAGCCGCAGAATGTACCGCGGTTCCACAGCAGCATGGTTGCAGCGGTAAACAGCCACAGGATGAACACAATCGGATCCATCAGGAAGAAGTCCCAACGGAATTCGGTCAGGATGGCGGAGAACAGCGTCAGCGTATTGACGACCGACAGTTGCGCCTGAGCGTACCAACCGATATAGAACAGGGTAAATGTCAGGAATACCAGGCGGAAGCGGTCGTACCATTTCTCATAGCGGACAATCCAGTCTTGGAACAGGAAGACCAAAAGCAGGATGGTCAAGGCGATGCCGACTACGGCGATTTGTCCTTGTTTCGCTTTCCACACCTGTTTCCAGAGTTGGTTGGACGCACCGTCGTTTGAAGAGGCTTCTTCGGCTATACCTTTAGTGTCTGAGGCTTGTTCGGCGGCAGGAGCGGCTGCCGGTTCGACAGGTGCGCTGATTTCGACGGGCGGTGCTTTCGGATCATCGACATAGTAACCCTGAGGCAGTTCGTAATCCAAATCGGCGGTTACGAACGCTTTGTCGTTTACGCTCAGTACGCGTTGAACCATCAACTGCAAACGCCAAGGTTCGGCAGCATCGAATTCCACACCTTCGGGAATCGTAAACCAAGATACTTCTTTAAAGTGGGGCGCGCCTTCGGCTGCCAAATCAACCAAGCGTTCGTGTTGCGCGTCAGTAAAGCGGAAGCTGTTTTCGCCTTGAATCATCTCGATACGGTCGAAAATACCGCCGCGGACATAACCCGAACCTTTCCAAGAATAACGGCCTTCACCGGCAACCAAGACAGCTTGTTGACCCGGTTGCAGACGGTTTTGCAGGTTTTTCCAACCTTCCTCGCCCAGCAGGCTTTTGCCGATGGAAGGCTGGCTGACTACGGCAGTGTACAAATCGATAAAGGTATCGTCGCCTGCACCTTGTTCGGCGTGTTCGGCAACACCTGCTTTGCCGCCTTTTTCAAACAGCTTGTTGATTTCATCAACAGTAATGTGCAGATGGCCGATGGCTTTTTGTTCCAGCAGCGCATTCCAAGATTGGATGTCCTGTTTGTCAGGGTTGACAGCGCGGCGAGGCCGGGTTTGAGCCGCAGGAGTGGCAGCCTGTTGCGTATCCGCAGCATTGGCGGAGGTCGTCTGAACGGCTTTGTCAGTGCCCAAACCATATTTGCCGGCAACAACTTTGAACGAACGCTGGATACTGTCGTTAATCACCATCAGCGTAACGGTTGCGCCGCTGATGATGTCTCCGGGTGCAACACCCGGAGTAGGCGGATTTTTAATAAAATTCAAACCGATATACTTATTGATGAATTTATCCACACGCGATTGCGGGATACCAATAAGCATAATCGGCTCATGGTGATCGACCAGCTTCGCACCGGCGATCGTTCCGTCGTTGGCCAAAGCCATCATCGTATCAATCGGTTTGCTCGAATAGCCGCGTGTATTGACCACGTCCGTCGTGATATACACCAAACCCAACTGCTCGTCGCCCTTATAAACACGGGCAACCATAGGCTTGCCTTCAGGCTTACCATAACGGTCTGCACCCGGAAAAATTTCCGAAGGCTGGACTTTTGACAAAAAGTCAGGCAAACGCTCGGCGTAAGCGGGCAGTGTCGAAAACAATAGGACAAATACGGCAAACATCGCCAGCATCGTATTCAAGATGCCTGATGTGTGTTTCGTTTTTAGGCAGGACATGGCTGTTCCCGATTATTCGATACTCTAAACATTAACATTATATGAATCCATTATTTGCAATAATTTGACCTATGTCAAATTTACAAATCTTAAAACCAGATTTGGAGGGTATGTAATACTTTATAAGTATATGGATATGGGTCTGATTTCATTGCAAATAGAAATAGAAAACAAAGTGATTATATGCTTTTGCCTGCTTCTAGATGTCTTGGTTTGGATTGATTATTAGTTGAAATAAACATATGTATTGAATGAGGGCTATCTAAATAAAGAGGTCGTCTGAAAACCGAAAAATCAGTTTTCAGACGACCTTTGTTTAGCTCAAACCTCCCCGGTTTAAGCAGCGTTGACTTTGTCTTCGCGGCGCAGCAAGGTAATCAGGTCGCTGATGCGCTGTTTCATGCTGCGGCGGTCGACGATTTGGTCGATAGCGCCTTTCTCCAGCAGGAATTCTGCGCGTTGGAAGCCTTCGGGCAAGGTTTCGCGGACGGTTTGTTCGATAACGCGCGGACCGGCAAAGCCGATAAGGGCATTGGGTTCGGCAAGCACGACATCGCCGAGGAAGGCGAAACTGGCGGATACGCCGCCCATGGTCGGGTCGGTCAGGACGGAGATGAACGGCAGGTGTTTTTCAGTCAGAAGATGCAATGCCGCGCTGGTTTTGGTCATCTGCATCAATGAGTTGACACCTTCCTGCATCCGCGCACCACCTGATGCGGCAACACAGATGAAAGAGCAGTTATCGGCTACGGCACGGCGCACGCCTTGGACGAAGCGTTCGCCGACGACGGAGCCCATAGAGCCGCCGATAAAGCGGAATTCGAAGGCGGCAATCACGACGGGCAGGCCGTTCATAAAGCCTTTCATCACGACCAACGCATCATCTTCGCCGGTGGCTTTGCGCGCTGCGGCCAAGCGTTCGGGATATTTTTTGCTGTCTTTGAATTTCAGCGGGTCGGTCGGTTTGATATTGGCGGCGATTTCTTCGCGGCCTTCCTTGTCCAAAAGCAAATTGAGGCGTTCGCGCGCGGAAAGCGGGTTGTGATGGTTACATTTCGGGCAAACTTGGTCGTTTTGCTGAAGTTCGGTCGAGTAGATGGTTGCCGAGCAGGACGGGCATTTGTGCCACAGGCCTTCGGGAACGTTGGACGAGCCTTCGCTTTTGCTGCGGTTTTTGATTTTGGGCGGTAGGATTTTGTCTAACCAACTCATGGATGACTCCTTGGAATTCGGGATTCAGACGACCTTTGCGTGTGTTTTCGGAAAAGGCCTTAACGGATTGCGTCTTTTAATTCTTTTACCAACGCGCCGACGGCTTCTGCTTCTCGGCCTGCGTTATTTTCAATTTCTTTGACGATGCGGCTGCCGACGATGACGGCATCGGCAACAGCGCCGATTTTGCGCGCACTTTCGGCGTTACTGATGCCGAAACCGACGCCGATCGGGATGTCGACATACTTGCGCAGAAGCTCTATTTTACGCGAAACTTCTTCGGTATCCAAACTTGCCGCGCCGGTAACGCCTTTGAGCGAAACGTAATAGACAAAGCCACCTGCAACGCGGGCGATGGTTTGGATACGCTCTTCGGTCGTGGTCGGGGCAATCAGGAAGATGCAGTCGATACCGCGCGCTTTGAGTTCGTCGTGCAGCGGGGTGATGGTTTCGACAGGGGAATCGACGGTCAGCACGCCGTCCACGCCCGCTTCGGCAGCCGCTTGGGCAAATGCCTGATAACCTATTTTATGAATCGGGTTCAGATAACCCATCAGGACGATGGGCGTGTTGCCGTTTGTTTCGCGGAAGCGGCGTACGATGTTCAATACGTCATTGAGGGAAACTTTGTTTGCCAACGCACGCTCGGCGGCGCGCTGGATGGTCGGACCGTCCGCCATCGGGTCGGAAAAGGGAACTCCCAATTCCAGGATGTCGGCGCCGTTTTCAACCAAACTGTGCATCAGCGCAAGCGTGGTATCGAGATTGGGATCGCCCACGGTGATATAGGGAATCAGGGCTTTTGCGCCGTCAAGCGCGGCAAAGGTTTGCTGGATTCTGCTCATCTTGATTTCTCGTTTCCGTAACGGCTGTTTCCAGCCGGTTTTCATCGACAATAAGTTGGCAAGTATAGCATTGACTGTCTGTTTCGGGCGAAACTGCATGACATTTCCTGATGATTTTCTGCATGGAAAGGTCGTCTGAAAAAGGGCAGGGCGGTTGTTTTACTGTTATGGAAGCCGTGATGATTTGAATTGTTGTCCATATCGCGCAGTTGCCTTCGAAAATGCTTCAACTTTCCCGCCAAATTCCGTTAATTTCCATTAAAGGTCGTCTGAAAGCCTTCGGTGTCATACTTTCTCGGTTATAATAGCCGGCTTCTTCAATTTGACCCTTTTTCGGAAATATATCATGGCATTTGCCTCGCTTTTCACCCTTTTGGACGATATTACCGCTGTCTTGGACGACGTTGCCCTGATGACCAAAATGGCCGCCAAGAAAACGGCGGGCGTGGTAGGCGATGATTTGGCGCTCAATGCGAATCAGGTTACGGGCGTGTCGGCGGAACGTGAGCTGCCGATTATTTGGGCGGTGGCGAAAGGTTCTTTGGTGAACAAGCTGATTTTGGTGCCGCTGGCTTTGCTGCTGTCTGCCTTTTTGCCGAAGCTGATTACGCCTTTATTGATGATAGGCGGGATTTATTTGTGTTTCGAGGGTGTGGAGAAGCTGTTGCATAAGTTTTTGCACCGCCACGAAGCGCACGACGACGAGGAAGCCGCCGCCGAAACGTTGGACGAAAAAACCAAGATTAAAGGCGCGATTCGTACGGATTTCATCCTGTCTGCCGAGATCATTATTATTGCTTTGGGCGTGGTTGAAAAATACGATCTGATGACCCGTTCGCTGGTGATGACGGCAATCGGCATCGGTATGACCGCTTTTGTGTACGGTTTGGTCGGCGTTATCGTCAAACTCGACGACTTCGGTATGCTGCTGATGCGTCAAAAAAGCACGGGCATCCAAACGGTCGGACGGGGCTTGATTGCCTTTATGCCTTGGTTCATGCGCGGTTTGAGCGTGGTGGGTACGCTTGCCATGTTCCTTGTCGGCGGCGGTCTGATTACCCACAACTTGGGCTTTTTGCATGATTTCTTACACGCGCAACATTGGGACAGCGGCTTGATGGAGCATATCGCCAACCTTGCCGTCGGGCTGATTGCCGGTGCCGTCGCCTGCGCCGTTGCGCTGCCTTTGATGAAGCTGTTTCAAAAACACTAAACAACCGATACGTCGTCTGAAAATGGTTCAACTTTGTTGAATCTGTATTTTCAGACGACCTCTTATTTTCTTTTCTCTGCAATGAACATTTTCCGCAAACTCGAACAATATTGGCAGCATCCTGTGCTGTACTGGCCGCTGGTGATCCTGATTGCCGCCGCCACGCCCTTAACTTTCGCGCCTTATTACCATTTTTGGCTGATGCCTTTGCTGTTTGGCGCATTGATCCGACTGATTGAACTGCGTCCGCGCTTTGCTGTTTCTACCGCCTATCTGTTTGGGCTGGTTGCTTATACGGCGCAGTTTTATTGGATACATACCGCGCTGCACGATGTTTCCGGCCTGCCTAATTTATACGCGATTCCGCTGACTTTCCTGCTGCCTGCGTTTCTCGCGCTGTATCCTGCCGCCTGTTTTTGGTTGTGGAAGAAATTTCATCTGCCGCGCTGGGTTAAGGTCGGCATCGTTTTGCCGATTTTGTGGACGCTGGCGGAATTTGCCCGCGAACGCCTGTTGACAGGCTTCGGCTGGGGGGCAATCGGCTATTCCCAAATCGTCAAAGAAAGCCCGCTTGCCGGCTTTGCGCCTTTGAGCGGTATTCATCTGGTAACGCTGGCGACGGCATTTGTCAGCGCATGGCTGGTGTTGCTGATTGACAATACGGGTCGTCTGAAACAGCGCCTGCTGCCGATGTGCATGATTGTCATGCTGTGTACCGTCGGCTATATCGCCCAGCAAACCGACTTTACCAAACCCGACGGCAGCACCAGTACCGTTGCGCTCGTGCAGGGCAATATCGAGCAGAGTCTGAAATGGAATGAAGAACAAGTCGTCCCCACCATTCAGAAATACTACGGTCAAATCAGCAAAACATCCGCCGACATCGTTATCCTGCCGGAAACCGCTCTGCCTGTAATGCGTCAGGATTTGCCGGAAAATATCCTGACCCAGTTTGCTGAGCAGGCGCGCACCAACGGCAGCGCGTTGGCTGTCGGTATCGGTCAATATACAGCCGACGGCAGTGGATACGAAAACGCCGTAATCAATTTGAGCGACTACGATGATATTTCAGACGACCTCCCGTATTACGCCAAAAATCATCTGGTTCCCTTTGGCGAATACAAACCGCTGCCTTTTTTGACCGAACCGTTGTACAAACTGATGAATATGCCGCTTGCCGACTTCCGTCGCGGCGGAGCGGGGCAGGCTCCCTTGACGATGAAAGATCAAAAAGTCGCCTTCAACATTTGCTATGAAGACGGCTTTGGCGACGAACTCATTGCTACCGCCAAAAACGCTACGCTGCTTGCCAACGTCAGCAATATGGCGTGGTATGGCGATTCCAACGCCATGTACCAACAGCTCCAGCAATCCCAAGCCCGTGCGATGGAGCTTGGACGCTATATGGTCCGTGCCACCAATACCGGTGCAACCGCCATTATTTCTCCCAAAGGAAGCATCATCGCCGAGAGCGAACCCAATACCGATGCCGTCTTGGAAGGTCATATCAAAGGCTATGTCGGCGAAACCCCTTATATGAAGGCAGGCGGTTCGCTGTGGCTGATCGGGGTATTATCAATTATTGCCATCGCACTGTTTTTAATCAGGAAAAAAGCAGATTGAGTTTGAAAAAGCGGTCTTTTTATAAGGCCGTTTTTCTTGAACTTTAATATTTACATACAAGAATGTTTGTAATATACTGAACTTATTCCCAGTAAAACAGTCAAATTTTCAAAATCAATCGAATTTCAAAAAGCAAGAAAATCCACCTATCAAACAGTCTTTTACAGAAAAAGGCATTTGACAGCATACGATAGGGCAACAGGCAGTGATATACTGCACGGCAAACAACAAGTAAACAATAGTCTCTACATCATATAAAGGAAAGCAACTCTCATGAATAACGCCTTTGCATTACCCGTCATTCACAGCGGCAACGGCAGCCTTGAGCAATACATTCATACCGTCAACAGCATTCCCATGTTGACGCCCGAAGAAGAAAGCCAACTCGCGGAGCGTCAGCAAAAAGGCGACCTTAACGCCGCCAAACAACTCATTCTTTCCCATTTGCGCGTCGTCGTATCCATCGCACGAGGCTACGACGGCTATGGCCTGAACCAAGCCGATCTTATCCAAGAAGGCAACATCGGACTGATGAAAGCGGTCAAACGCTACGAGCCCAGCCGTGGCGCGCGCCTGTTTTCATTCGCCGTACACTGGATTAAGGCCGAAATCCACGAGTTTATCCTGCGTAACTGGCGACTGGTGCGCGTAGCGACCACCAAGCCGCAACGCAAACTGTTCTTCAATCTGCGCAGCATGCGTAAAAACCTGAATGCCTTGTCTCCGAAAGAAGCGCAAGACATCGCCGACGATTTGGGCGTCAAATTGTCCGAAGTCATGGAAATGGAACAACGCATGACCGGACACGACATCGCCATCATGGCGGACAACAACGATGACGAAGACAGCTTCGCCCCCATCGACTGGCTTGCCGACCACGATGCCGAACCCAGCCGCCAACTGTCCAAACAAGCCCACTACGCCCTGCAAACCGAAGGTCTGCAAAACGCGTTGGCGCAATTGGACGACCGCAGCCGCCGTATCGTAGAAAGCCGCTGGCTGCAAGACGATGGCGGATTGACTCTGCACGAATTGGCAGCCGAATACGGCGTATCTGCCGAGCGCATCCGTCAAATCGAAGCCAAAGCCATGCAAAAACTGCGCGGTTTCCTCGCGGAAGAAGCTGAAGCGGTTTAAAAAACAAAACAGTTCAGTAGAAGGAAAAAGGTCGTTTGAAACCCGAAATCTCGGTTTCAGACGACCTTTTTTGTTTTTCTTGAGTTGATAGGTTTAGTTAGAGCATTAGTTATTTTTGAGCAGAGTAATAATTTCTTTTAAAGCTAAAATTTCGTTTTCTTGTCGTTGAATAATCTCATTATTGTGAGAGATTGTCAGTTTCAGTTTTTCATTTTCAGCTATTAATGCTTCATTGTTACCATAGTAATTTGATCCGTAATTGTGGCTATTATCCCCGACTAAAAGAAATAATGGTTTTTCTTTTGTAATCAATTCCACCACATCAATTTTAAAAATCTGTGCAATCTGATTCAACTTATCAAAAGTCAGTTTGGTTTGCCCACGTTCTATCTTTGCATACCCATTTGCAGACATTGCTAATTTCTCAGCCATTTCTTCTTGAGACCATTGGTTCATTTCTCTCATTACTCGAATTTTTTCATGAAGTTCCATATTTTCTCACTTTTTGAAGGGTTTTAGATACTAAAGGAGTGATCTTAAGATTCAAATGTTGTTTGAATAATTGATTATAATCATTGTAACATTGGACTGAAAAATTTCTACTTGTAAGGGGTATTTATGAATATATTTTAATAATTACTCTAATAATTGTGTATTTTTACAGCTATTAATTGTTTTATTTTTTGTTGTTATTTTGATTGTATTCTTTAATTATCTTATTTAGATAGAAAGGTTATCTTAAAATGAGTCGGGAAGACGATAAGTATCAGGTGTTACCTAACGGTAAGAAAGTTCTTAAAAATGCAACGCCAATAGATATCATACTATCAGTTATTGTGCCAATATTTGGATTAATTATTGGAATTTATGCTCTTATTAAAGGAGAAAAAAAGAGAGGCTTTACATTATTAGGAATTTTTTCGTTGTTAGTTATGATAAAGCTCATCATATTTTCATAATAGTTGATTTAAATAAGAATAGGATACTAAATACAGGCATTACCGCACAGGCGGAAATCCATTACTGGGATTCAGTTTATTGAATTTAATCAGAAAAACATGACTTTCAAAATGGATTCTTATCTGTGTGGAAACGACAGTAGTAATGTTTTATTTTTATTAACTATATAACAAACAGGTCGTCTGAAAACTTAGATGACCTGTTTGTTTATTTTTAAGCAGTTAAAACAGTTTTCAAAACCTTGTTGACTTCGCCCATGTCGGCTTTTCCGGCCAGACGGGTTTTCAGTACGCTCATGACTTTGCCCATATCGGCCATGCCTGATGCACCGGTTTCTGCAATGGCTGCTTCAACGACAGTCTTGATTTCTTCTGCGGACATCATTTGCGGCAGGTAGCG
>ERZ772990.53-NODE-53-length-21166-cov-5.52052_pt1 | contig 21166 bp, 28 predicted proteins | sample MGYA00511674_ERZ772990 | MGnify/ENA primary metagenome ERZ772990 (study PRJEB29015, sample SAMEA2738045) | human oral metagenome | biome: human oral; feature: human-associated habitat; material: saliva | place: China | collected 2233 ...
AATTTTTATTGTCAATAGTTTTATTAAAATAATCACCAATAATTTTATAAAAAATTTCATTCAAAAAACTATTAAAAATTTCACACAAACTATTGACATTATTTTAATTTTATATTATAATTATATTATCAAATAAGAAAGGAGTTTTAAAATGTTATCATTACCAGATGGAAAGGTCTTATTAGATAAGTCTGAATATGATTACATGGCTAAGGCTGTAGAGGATAAAATAGCTCTTGAAATTGAGAATCATCTTTTATTAACCTTAATTAAATCAATTTCAGGTGATAATGAATAGGTTGTGAGTATATTCACAATCTATTCTAATTTAATACAATAAAATTTTTTAAAAATTATTATTAAAACTATTGACAAAATAACCCAAAAGATGTATAATAAATTTACAAGTTAAGTCAAACATGTTTATAAAATTTAATTTCTTATATATTCTAAATTAAATTTTACAAGTGTGCTTGCCACTTGAAAAAATTTTATAAAGAAAGGTTTCTATTTTTGCTAAACTTTTGCAAGCAAAAAATAAAATCAATAAGGAGGGTTATAATGTATAACTCAAAAATTACTGTTACTATTGTAGAGCACATTCTAGTTACTCTTAAAAATGGCGCCCCAGTGTCAGAAACAAAAACAATCACTCTACCAAAGAAACGTTCTAATGGTGCAGTTGCTGCTATCTTGAAACGTTTGTACAAAGATACTGAAAACTTGATTGGTGTTACACCAGTTAAAATAGAATATAAATCACAAGCTTTCTCAATTCCTTTTGAAGAAATTCAAAAGTATTTTGTAGAAGAAGTAGAACAACCAACAAAGGAAGATTCAACAGAAGCTTCTAAAGCCTAATTTAATAAAGAGGTGGTAACATGCCTAAATTATCACCAAAAGAAAGAAAGAAACAGAGAGATTATTTAGTACGTAAGCGAAAAGCATTATTCTCAAAAGGAGCTGACGCAAAAGAAGTTTATGAATTTTTAGGTGGATATGACTTTAAAGGTCTTTCAGATAATAAGCTTTCTTCACTGTATAACAGAGCTAAATCTCAGCCAAAAGTTTCGGTTGTTAAGGGTAAAATTTATTCCAATGATTTCCTGAAAAAAGCTAAGACATGGTACGGAAAGGACTTTCTAGAAGAAAAACTAACACAAGGATTTTTAAAATCTAAGAAGTCATTTTTAAATAGTTTTAATTCTTTAGCTGAAATCCGTTCATACAAAAACAAACGTGATAGCATAGCTAAACAGCGATATATTGATATGGTTGAAGCTTTAATTCACGATATGGACGCTTCACCTACTCAAAAGAAAAAAGCTCGCCAAACTCTTGCACAAATCAATAAATTTTCTAACAAACGATTTAAGGAATTTCTTTCATCACCTTATGCGGATAAAATTTCTTTTGATTCTTTATTAACTTTTATAAAAACTGATGATGGAGAAATAAACGGATATATTGATAATGATAATTCAGTAGCGTTTGTTAAAGATTTAACAACCTTTGTTTCTAGCTTTAATAAGGCTAGGAAATGACAAAATTTTATACCGCTGATTTTGAAACAACAGTAAAAGAGCCAGTAGAAGTCTGGTTAGCTGGATTTCAAGGCGTTGATAATTATACAGATTTAACATCTATCAAAATTCAAACAAATATCAAGGATTTCTTTAAGGAACTTTATCTTGAGTGCTTTAAAGAAAATTCAATTACAAAAGAAGATGAATTTATTGTTTTCTTTCATAACTTGAAATTTGATGGTTCGTTTATGTTAAATTTTTTATTATCTGAAGAAATAGAATGTACGTATTTTATAAATGATTTAGGGGTATGGTATTCTATAGAGATAGAATTTCCAACATTTAAGATAACTTTTAAGGATTCTCTTAAAATCCTAAATTTTTCCATAAAAACAATGGCTAGTTTATTTAAAATGCCGATGGCTAAGGGTGAAACGCCCTTACTACCGTCTGCACCTTCTGAAATACTACCTGAATGGATTGAATATATTCAAACAGATATAGCTATTCTTTCACGTGGTATATATGCTATGTTTTATGAAGAAAACTTTTCACGTTTTACATCAGCTTCAGAAGCTCTACATGAGTTTAAGAAAATATGTAAAAAAGATAAGATAAAATTTAGAGAGAAATTCCCTTTATTATCTAAAGAAGTAGATTTATTTTGCCGAAAAGCTTACAGGGGAGGGTGGACTTTTGCTAATCCTGTTTATCAAGGTAGAATAATAAAACGGTTAATTGAAATATATGATATTAACTCTATGTACCCAGCTACAATGTTATCTTCTCCTTTACCAATAGGAAAGCCTTCATATTTTGAAGGGTTTGTAGAGCAAGAAGAAAACAAATATTATATCTACCATATATACGCAGAATTTGACCTAAGAAAAAATCACCTTCCTACAATTCAAATCAAAAATAGGGTAGACGCTCTAAGAGTTGGTGTTCGTACTTCTGATTATGTTAAATCTTCTAATCATGAAGTCGTTGAACTTTATCTAACTAATTTTGATTTAGAGCTTTTTAAGAAGCACTATCATACTACCATACAATACATAGATGGTTATTGTTTTGATACAGAAAAAGGTTTATTTGATAATTATATTAGCACCTACCGCTATAAGAAAGAAAATGCCAAATCACCAGCAGAGAAACAAAAGGCTAAAATCATGCTTAATTCTCTCTACGGGAAATTTGGTGCTAAAATTATCTCTCGTCAAAAAAGCGCAAGGTTAGAAGATGGTATATTACGATTTACTTTATCAGATGAAGAAGAAATTGAACCTGTTTATGTACCAATTGCATTGTTTACCACTTCAATCGCTCGTCACTTCATTATTTCTAATGCTCAAGCCAATTACCAAAATTTCTTGTATGCTGATACTGATAGTCTTCATTTAATAAAATCAGATTCTATCAACTTAGATATTCACCCTACAGAGTTCGGAAAGTGGGCTTTAGAAGGTATTGCAGATAAAGCTAAATATCTTCGTTCTAAACTCTACATGGAACAGCTAATTCTCCCAGATGGCTCACACTCTATAGATGTGAAAGGCGCTGGTATGACAGATGAAGTTAAGAAACAAGTTACTTTTGATAATTTTAAAATTGGAAAATCTTTTAAAGGTAAAAAAGCTTCTAAACAAGTAAAAGGGGGAACTATTATCTATGACACAGAATTTACAATCAAAGAACACGATTATTTATTCTAACCTAGATATTCAACTTTTATACGAGTATTTACCCTATATTCTAAATTTCTTAAATTTTAATCAATTTCCAAGAAAATATTACTCAAAAAAATCACTTGTCCCTTTATCGCTTATTTCAACATTTTTCCGTAACCAATACCCCTACCAATCTCAAGAAAATTTAATAAACATAATTTCCTTGTTTAAAATGGTCATTCCAAAAATATCTATTCTTGAACTTTACCGTATCTCCCACATTCTATTAAATGAACAGCCTCAGCCCTTAACACAAGAAAAATGCTTACAGCTTCACGAAAAACAAAAATCTCTTAAATCAATTTCTTTACAAGAAAAAACAACTTTAAACACCAATCTAAATTTTTTAAAATAGAAAAGGAAAATCAAAATGCCAGAATTAAAATCTTTCGATTCAGTAAATGTTATGGGTATCATCACATCTACTTCAAATAAATACGATGAATCCATGAAGTCAGAAAAGAAGGGTAAAACTATCTATTTCACTGTAGACGACCCACAACAACGACAAGCCTTGCTTGATTTTGGGCTTACTGAATACACACCTGAAAACGATGAAGAAGGCAAACCATTTTTCATTGTTAAATCACCTGAAAAAGTACGTTTCTACGATGAAAAACAAGAATATGAAACTATTGGCTTTTCTCAAAAAGACCCTAACTATTACACAGATGTTCTTGTTTACCTTAACATCGCTTTCATTAAAGCTTCTAAAAAAGGTCACAACGACTTCTACCGCCTAACTGCTTTATTCCATCCAAAAGGTGCATCAGTTCTTAAAGAATCAGAGCCAGTAAATCCTTTTGCTGATTTATTCCAATAAAAAAAAAGAGCCTGTTAATTCAGGCTCTACATTTTAAGGCATATTAAACCTTCTATAGTGCTACTGATTATGTAACAAATACGCCAGTACCGCCTTAGCGGTTAATCACACTAGCATATAAAATAGAGGATTTAAAAACCTTACATAAATTATACCATAGTCCTTGATTTTTGTCAAGACCTATGGTATAATATTTTTAAATAGAAAGGAGGCACACATGAACTCACAAGAAGCCTTAACCGTAGTAGATTCAGTAGCGGAACGCCTTGGGGATGATACGCAACTGGAAGCCGTCACAGCTGACCTTGTAGGACTAAAAGAATTTTTGTTAGGTATTGACGCTCAAATCAATTCCTTAAATGAAGAACTTTCTCAGACTAACGAGAAAAACATTTCTCTCATTAAATCTAATAATGTTCTTTTCCGCCAAATTGGTCAACAGCAAGAAATTATGGACAATGCTAATGAAGAAATTAAAAAAGTTTCTCTCATTAACAACCTATTTTAATTGAAAGGATTCTATCAAATGAACACACCTAAAATTGATTGGTATGGCAATAACATTCTACGAACGTTAAAACCAACGGTTGAAGAAGTTATCCCAGATCCAGAGCCAGTTGCTCAGCCTATTCCTGAGTACCCAGCCACATTTGAACAAGCCGATGAAGTTTCTTCAGTTGAAACAAAAGCCGACATGAAGGACGAATCTTTTGAAGAGGAGGACGAAAAAGACGATGGCGAATAAAATTACAACATTTATTGCTAACCAAACAGGTACTAATATTACTAACATTGACTTGTTAAACTCAATCCGTGAAACAGCCTCAGATGCTTACAAAGCAGATATTCCTGTTCTTGCTGGCACGATTAACCACGCTAACATTCCTTACCAAAAATTTGAAGTTCATCAAAATGAATTTTTCAAAGCGTTGGTAGACCGCATTGGAACAACAGTAATTAAAGCCCTTTCTTATGAAAATCCACTTGCAATTTTCAAATCTGAAATTTTTGAATTTGGTGACGTACTGCAAGAAATTTACGTGCACCCTGCAACAGCTGAAAATTACGATGGTAAAGATTCTATCTCACCATTCAAATTTGCTGATACGGACATTGAAGTATTCTACCACAAACTCAACAATGAAAAACTCTATACACGTACTTTTGAGCGTGCTTGGGTTCAAAAAGCCTTCATTTCAGATATTGCATTCGATGAATTTATTGATAAGATGTTTACATCCCTTCTTTCATCTGATTCTTTGGATGAATACCAAGCAGTAAAATCAGTTCTTGAAAGCTCACTTGCTGAAATTGACTATACCGACCTTTCAGGAACAGCCAAGAAAATCACTGTATCAGGCACAAAAATTGATGAAACTCAATCAGACTTTATCGTTGATTTCAACCAATCACTTATTAACATGAGCAAGAAATTTACTATTCCTTCACGATCCGTTAATTACAACCCTGTTGGAGTTCCAAACGCTACGCCAGTAGATGAACAATATCTCATTATCAACGCTGAATATAGCACACACTTGGATATGCTCCTAGCCAACGCCTTCAACATGGACAAAGCTTCTGTTCTTGCTCGCCAGATTGTCATTGACGATTTTGCACAATTTACTGGTGCTGGTGCAAACAATGGTAAGAAGCCAGTTGCTTTCCTTGTATCAGCTAAATCAATCATTTTGAAAGATAAGCTTGTTCACATGGAATCAATCCGCAACCCACGAGCGCTAAATTATAACTACTTCTACCACCACCACTACTTGACTTCTTTGTCAATGTTTGAAAATATTCACATGTGGTACACCGAATAAACCAATAAGGAGGGGTACATCCCCTCTTTTTTATAAGGAGAAAAATCTTGAGCATTAAAAACTATTTTAGAACTCTAGGAAAAATTGAACATTCAAAAACAACTGTAGACCGAAACAGACAGATGTTTTATGAATTTTATTTCAATTATTTCTATAACATAATAGTCAACTACTTCACATGGGAGAATCTACCTGATGGAATAGATGAAATTTTCATTGAAAGAAAACTAATAGAAAATGGTGATATTTGTTTCTTTTATGATAATAAACTTGGCTACATCGTCCAAGCTGGAACTAACGCTAATAAATTGAACATTTATGATAAACCAATTGAATACATGCCAGTTAATTCCTCAAACTACCACCGATTCCCTAGAAAACGTATTGCTTATTCACTGGAAGAATTTAACAACATTCTTACCGTAAATAAAAAATATAAACATACTTACGAACCTTGTATTATCATTCCCAATAACAACTTTAATCAACCCTACCTAGATTACATCCACCTGTTTTGTGAAAAACTTGCAGATATTGAAATGACAATACAACTGAATCGTAACGCTCAAATCACCCCTTTCTTCCTATTAGTAGATGATAAATCAGTTCTTTCACTCAAAAACATCTTCAATAAAATTGCTTCTTTTGAGCCTGTTGTCTACATCAACAAAAAGAAAGACAAATCAGGTCAAGACGACTTCAAACAAATGACTGATTATATTAACGTTTTCAGAACTGAGGCTCCCTACTTACTAGACAAACTTCACGATGAAAAGAACCGCGTTATGAATCAGCTCTTAACATTCATTGGTATCAATAACAACCCAATTGATAAAAAAGAGCGTTTAGTCACAGCAGAAGCAATTTCTAACAACGGTCTTATTTCTGCTAACATTGAGGTAGGTTGGAAATCTCGCCGTTTAGCTGTAGAACTTATCAACAAATGCTACAATCTTAACATCAGTGTTAAACCAGCAGAACAGATTCAAGATTATAACCTTGAAAAAATAAGGAGTGAACTAGATGACACAAAACCACACTACAACGACGATTGAGCGGTTTTTAAAATCACGTTATCGCAACCCTCTTACAAATGAACTAGATGGTTTGGCTGTAGATGAAAATGGTGACTTTCTCCATTACAACACTATCATAGACCAAACCTACAACGAATTATTCAAGGATATGCACTTAAACCCCAACATCCCTGACTACTTCAAAAAAGAGTTTTGTAAACACTTCTATAATCGTGAAATAGGATTAGAAACTTTTGCACGTTTTCAAATCCTGCTAGAATCAAAGCTCAACAATGAATGTTTTAACTTATTCCGTATGCTTGACGAACTACGGAAAAAAGCAATTAACGACCTTAACCAAGGAGTTGATTTATACGTAGATTCAGATTCCACAGGCGACAACCAAGGCTTAGGAATTGTTGAAACACGACCACAAGACCGCAAAGAAATTGTATTCACTCCAAAATACGGAGTAATTGAATACGCTAACAACCTTCAAGAGAACCACGGAAAATACGAAAACGAAGCTCACAATCACACTCATGGTTGGCAAGGAAATTCACTATTTGAACGACTTCAAGAAATGGCTGAATTTACTGACCTTCTTTTCCAAATCCTAAACTCTTGTGATGAACTATTTCTACAAGTCTTTTAGAAAGGATTCTTATGCGTGAAATAAAAAACCCAAAAATCTTCATGTATAATACGATGGATGAAACAATATACATCTACGGACTTTCAAACTTCCAATTTTCAGAAGACGATACCTATTTCATTCACATTGACAACAAACGCTTAAAACGTTTAAACAAACGATACATTAAATTAAAACCCTTAATGTACCTATACCAAGAAATCTCAGACAACCCTTGGGCTATCCGTAAGCTACCTTACAAAAAAGGAGTATATCCAAACTTCTTGGTAGCAATCAAATTTCAAATCATTTCAACACATTATTCCCTTTCAAAAGTAACCTCCTCTTCTCGCCTTAAAGGTTTCTCACGTGTAATAGATGATAACCGCTATTTTGCTAGAATCCCTTTAATCAATGAAATTGACCACATTGACAACGGCATTTTAATCGGTCTTACCCATACACTATCTTACGACCTGCCACAAGATTACATAGACCTAGAAGATGGTAGAGCTGTTTTGGAAGATTGGACGGTTAAAAATATTGTTATCAAACAATACTTCACTGACCAACGTACAAAAATATTCTCAGGAGAAGATGGACATACTCACTTATGATTTCAATTTCTATCACTAAAACCAAACACACAACTACAATCACAGCAGATGGTCACTCTACTAACACAGATGAACCTTGCTCAAGAGTTTCAACAACCCTTGACATTATCTACTACATCTTACTACCTTTCATCACTTCCCACAACCGATTTCACGGTTACACTTCTATAACCATAATAAACTCTCAAATTTCCCTACCTCAAATCCAAACCTTCACCCTTTATCTCTACTCCCTTCAATCCCTATACCCATCCAACATTAAAATAACTCAAAAGGAGAACCCAAATGAAAACAACTAAAAAAGTGCGTCCTATCGCCTCTTTACAAAAATTCAATCAAAATGAAACAGTGAACACCATCACAATCAGCGGAAACACCGCCCTAGCAGACGTATCAATTGACCGCTTAGGCAACCTAGACCTAACCCTTCATTCCGACCCAACAAAACTATCCACAATCACCTCAACTTCTCCCCTCTTAACAGTCACCCAATCCGACCAAACAGCAACCATTTCCCTCTCCACAACTGACCTTGAACTCCTAATTCACCAAATCGTTGAACAACAACTCAAAAACATCCCAGCGCTTGCACATGGTGGAACGGTTGGAGTAACAGGGAATGAACCAGTGAATGGAGAAGTAACTGAAACGGTGAATAAACCTGTTAGTGAATCGGTTGAAGTAGAAAAGGAAGTTGCTAAGAATGAAGCGGATGGAGTAGCTGAGGAAGGAACTAAGGAAAAAGTCAAGGGAGGTGATACGACTGTAGAAAATGAAGGAGATAAGGAAGGAGATAAGGAAGGAGATAAGGAAGGAGATAAGGAAGGAGATAAGGAAGTAGAAAAAGTAGTAGATTCTACCAGTGAAAAACAAGTTGAAAAATCAGGTGAAACAGTTGTAGAACCTGTTAAGGATTCAGAAGGTGATAAGGCTGTTGAAACAGGAAGTGAAAAATCCGTTGAATCTGAAATTAAACCTGTTCCTGCTAAGGAAGTTGGAACAGACGCTTAAAAATAAAGGAGAAAAATAGATATGACTAGATTATTTAAAACTACTAAGCCCCAAGGTAAAGCCCGCGCAATTGATAGCATTGTTAAATTTCAGATTGATGATGGTATTGAATCACTGACTATTGGAGGTAAGGAAACTCTAGCAGACTTGAGCTATGACAAGAAAGGTAATGTTACACTCCATTTTAACGCTGATAAGGATAAAATCGATGAAATTGTTTCTCTTGTTCCTTTCGTTAGCGTGCAAAGTGATGTGGTTAATGATAAGCATACAGTTACCTTGAACCTTGATATGAGGGAATTTGATATTAAAGTTGAAGGAAGTGAATTGGTCGTAGTTAAGAAGACTAAGACGGATATTACGCTGGACTTGACTAAGATTGAAGAAAAATTTAGTGAAATTGAGCGTAAGCTTGGTGAACAGCTTGAAAAGATTAAGGAAGCTGAAAAGAAAATTGAAGAAAACGGTAATAAGATTGCTGAGAATTTGAGTAAAATCAATGAAAATAAAGATAAGATTCAAGAAATTGTAAATGAGCTTGTGGAAGTTGGTAAGAAAATTGCTAAGAATGAAGGTGATATTGCTGAAAATCTTGAAAAGATTAAGAGTAATAAAGCTGAATTGGATAAGCAGTTAGCGATGATTGAAGATACTAATGCAGAAGTTGCTGAAGCTAAGAAGGCTATTAGTAAAAACGCTGATGATATTGTTGAACAAGCTAAGAAAATTGGTGAGTTGCAAGATAAAGATAAGAGCCTTGAAAGACGAATCAATTTGAATGAGGATAATATCACTCGTGTTGAACAAGATTTAGCTGTAACAGATTCTAAGGTTGATACACTTGAAGGTAAAGTTGATACAGAAGTTGGTAAACTGAAAGAAAAAGATGTTGAGCTGGACGGTGAAATTAGTGAGTTAAAAGTTAAAGATTCTGAACTTGAAAGTAAAATTGTTGGTGTTCAAGGAAAACTTGACGATTTTAAAAATGAAAATACTCAAACTATTGAAGATGTTAAAAGGAGTATTGTTGAAGAATCTAATAAATTGGATGAATTTAAGTCTGATTATTCTGCTGATAAATCAAATGTTGAGCAGAAATTAAGTGAAAATTCTACTAAGATTGAAAATCTTGAATCTGATTTTAACCAAGGTCAGAGAGTTCAGGATGAACGAGTAGAAGATTATAATAATGCTCGTAAGGCTAAAGAAGAACAACTTGAAAATTCAGTGAGAGAAATTATCACGCTTTTGAAAGTTAATAAACCTAGTGAAGAAGATAAAGCAGAAGTTGAAGCAATGATTGCTAAGATTGCTGAAAAAGTCAATGGAGGAACAGATGGATTATCTGATTTACAATATTATCTAAATGAATTGAGGACAGTTTATAATGGTGAAAGTTACGCTTTTGATTATTTAGTTCGGGCAGCGTATAGCAGAATTGTCAGTGAAAAATATACAGATCCAGAAATTCAGGAAATTGTAGACAAGTTAAAACATAAATACAATTATAATGAAATAATGTTATACGACCGCTTACAATATCTTGATCGTAATATAAGCGATATTATGAAAGTGTTTAATGTTAATCATAATGATGTTACAAAATTTGAAGAAAATTATAATGGAGGTTTGTATCACTTAAATAATATTCAAAAATTCCAGTCTGAATTTTATGGTAATAAAGATTATAATGATGTGGTTGCAATTCTAAATAATTTTGTCAAAGCTTACAGCCTTAGAAAATATCCTTATAATGCTTTTGAAAATGCTAGTAATTATAAGAAAGAATATGATAATAAAGAGTATGAAAAGGCTGTTGGTGAAGCTATTGACTTTGTTTTAAATAATCGTCCTAACCCTGACCTGATGGATAATGTTAATAAAATATATCATGAAATTACGCAAACTTTAGATTTTTATAAAGTACGTGAAATTTCCTTGAATAAGTATCAAGATATGGAAATTTCAGGGGAAGATAGTAATATTGTAGATGAATTGACAACATTGTTTTCTAATTCTTATGGTGTTGTGGATAATTATTATGTTCATAAAATTGGTAAGAATGAACGTAAAGAGTTCACTCCTGTAGAATTAAGTAATTTGAATATTGTTACTGATGAAACAAATGGACAAGTTTCCTTTGAAAATAATCTACGTAGCAAAGTAATTGGTTATTATAACACAGACGGAACAGATGGACGGTATGTTAAATCTGAACTGTTTACTGATTATGATGAGCATAAATATTATGTAAGTCATACTGGTATTCAGAAAGCTATTGATAATACTATTATTGGGTTGTATATTAAAGGTTCTTATTATAATAAAATTCCACGCTTAGAAAATTGTACTTTGTTGAATAATTTTGACACACAAAATGGTAGTATTTTGTTGATTAAAATTAGTAATTTAGGACAGTCAGTAATTGATTTTTCTTAATAGAAAATAGAGAGGTATAAAATGGCTGAAAAAGACAACGAAAGAAATATCTTTGAAACGGCTAATATTATCAAGGGCGCTACCGAAAACGGTAGAACCCTTGAATATGGTAACTTTTATGAACATGAGGAGTTCTATAAAAGATGGCATGGAAAATATAGTAGATATTGGGTTGAACGTTTTGGTTTAATCCCTGAGCTACCTACAAGCTTTGACAATGCTAATAGTATTTATGAGTTGTTGGCTTGGTTGCAAAGAGCATTTAAAGCGCTATTGGATGATTTTCTTTCTCTTGAAGCAGAGGTACAGGATTTTAAAGAGGCGTTTGCTGATATGATTGAAGACTTGCTACCAGCCTTAATTAGACGGTTCTTTAATTCAAAAGAATTTGACGACTTATTGAATAAGAAAATGGATGAATACTTTAATAGAGTTATTAAACCATACATTGACCAGAAAATTCAAGAGTTGAAGGACTATATAAATGGTGAACTTGAAAAAATGCGTGAGTTTGTCCGTAGTGAGATTGAGAAATTAAAAGCAGAAGTGGAGCGTAGACTTAAAGACCTAGAAGACAAGGTAAACGCTAAACTAAATGAGTTTAATAATCGATTGACTAACATTGAAAATAGAATGGGTGAACTTGAAGATAAAGTAAACGCCAATAGACGAGCACTAGAAAAGATTATCAATAATCTTAGAAATTCTGGTGCATGGAATGGCGGTCTTGAAGGTGACTTTAACCCTAACAGAAATATTGCTACAGGTAATATTAATTTGTTTGGTGGTACGCAAGATGGAGGTTCATTCATTAGAACAAATAACGGACAAACTGAAAATGATGTTACGGTAGGAGTAAGCTAATGGCAACCTATGAAATTAACGGTAATGTTGTTATTACTCAAGGGGCTACGTTAGATGGCACGGAAAGAATAAATGAAATTTTCCGTGCAAGCTTCCATAATGAAGTTACTCTTGGAGTGGTATCAGCAAGGTATAATGTTGACTGTAGAGCTGATATTAGGAATGTTAGAATAAACGATGATTCTAGCGTTGAATTAGATTTTTATGGTATTACAGCAGTAAGGGCTTATACTACCTTCGCTAGTGGAGCTAGTGGCGCCACAATGGTTGCAACGTTATATGGTGATAAAAATAACGATGGTAATTTACAAAAATTATGGGAAAGTACCATTGATTTAGCTGGCTCTTTTGATACAGGGTGGATTGGAATAAATGGTAGCGCTCCTCAACATCTAAAAATTCCTGCTGGTGAACAAGTTAATATTCCATTAAGACGAGTAGTTAGATGGTATGGTGACGCAAGTTGGTCAGATGATGAATTTTATATGGATGTTGGTGGCTTTATTAAAAATCCTATTGAAACATATCGCCCAGCTAGTATAAGAAAAAGTGGTAGTTGGGTTAGTATAAATAAGACCAAACGAAAATTACTAATTAGACAAGGTGCTTGGCAAGATAAATCAGTTGAAAAATTCCCAGATAAATTACACGTGAATAAAGGTCACACGAGAATTAGAAGAAATGGTAACTGGTTACAAGCTCCGCCTATGTAATAATGTAAGGAGGGTAAAACCTCCTTTTTAATTTAGAAATAAGAGGTAAAATAATGGTAGCAGAAAGCACTAAAATTAGGGTGTTTAGTATAACACCTTTCAAGATAAATTTTGATAACGTTATAGACTTTAAAACAGAAGAAGCACAATTAGAATTTTTCTCACATGATAGCGCTTATTTAAAATGTTTTTATAAGAGTGATAGTTTTCAGTTCTTAGACAGAGATGGTAGCGTATATGTTAGCGGTCGTATGCCTGAATTTGAAAAAGCTACTTATATGATGTTTTGGAATGAAAATAGGTGGTACTATGCTTTTGTATTAGATTGCGCCTATGTAAATGAAGGCACTACAGAGTTGATTTATGAATTGGATTTATGGAATACATATCAGAAGGATTTAAGACAAAAGAAAATTACTGGTTATGTTGAAAGAGCTATATTAGAAAATTCATTGGATAATTGTAAGCTTGGTTTGCAAGGTTTTGATATTGGAACTAAGAAACCTGTTTATGTAAGAGGAATAGGCGCAACGGTTGAATGGTTAGTGATTATTGGCAAACCTAGCATAAATTTAGGTGATAATGCACCAGCTTTAACTTTCTCAGGAGTTCAGAAAAATTTGAAATATTATGTGGCTCCTATTAACCCAACTAAAAAACGAACTTATGAATTAAAAGTTGGTGATATTACGATACCAGCTATGGATATTCATGATTTATTTAAATTGTTAGCTGGAAAGATGGATAATTTAGAAACTGAGAGTGGAGATAAGATAGATAATAAAGAAATTGTTAATCAGATAGTTAATATGTATTATACCAAGAATATTGGTGTTAATTATAAATTAGATGGTGAAACAATTGAAATTATTGGTGATAATTTACAAGGAACAGAAGCTAAATTAGGTGTTAAAGTTAAAAGCGTTAAACAAGTTAAAAGCTCAGGTGGTGGAAATGGTGGCGCTGTTATTGATGAAGGGGATGTTTCTACTGTAGATGGAAGATTAAAAGCTTTAACACAAGCTATTAAAGCGAATGTTCCTAATGCAACAGCTCAAGGAATCGCCGCTGTGGCTGGATGTTTTATGGTAGAAAGTTCAATTGTAGCTGGAACTTATGAAACTGATTATATTACAGGTTATGATTTAAATAAAATGCGGTCTGAATGTACTGCTGAAAATTTAATGGGTAGCTGGTTAGAATTTTATAAGTTATATAATTATACAGGATTGTATGAACAAGGTTATTTAGCTGATGATGGAAAACACTGGATTGGTGCTGGTCTTGGACAGTGGACAGGACCAAGGTGTAAAGCATTATGGGAATTTGCTGGTAATAATGGATTAGACCCTTTTAGTTTTAATGCACAAATTAAGTTTATGTTAATTGAATCAAGAGCAGATGTGTTTAATGAAATTGTAACAAGTGGATTAGATGTTAATTCATTAACAGCGGATTTTCTTGCTAGATGGGAAGGTGTTCCAGGTAATAAATTGGGTCAACGGCAAGATTATGCCAATCAATTCTTACCAACAATTCAGAGTTATTTATAAGGAGATAGAAGATGAATATAGCAGAAGCATTACAAAAATCAAGAGATACAATAGGGCATGGATACGGAAATATTTACGGGACTTACCAATGTTTTGGATATGCCGCCCACTATTCACATTGGCTAGGTGGTGTTGGTCTTGGTCATGATATAGGTTTTTCTCATCATATTAAAGGTGGCTTAAACGCTGGTGATATTGCGACAGATTTTGCTTGGAATGAAGTAGGTTGGGGGATTATAGCTAATCCTACTAAAGAAGATATTATGAATAATATTGGTGCGCTGATTACTTATGCTGGATTTACTCCAATAGGATATACCCAATATGGTCACGTTGCAGTTGTAAGTGGATATGATGATAATAATATTCATGAGTTTGAACAAAATGGCGCTGGTGGACAATATCTAAATGAAGTTAATTACAGTTGGGACGCTGTTTTGGCTAGTGTAAATTACCTTATTTTACCTCCTGAATTAGTTAATAAAAATGGAAGTGGAAGTGGTAGCGGAAGCACTGGAACAAATGGTGGTGGAAATGTTCAGAATCTTGTTACTACAAAGTTTGTAACACATTCTAGTTTATTTAGGGTTTACGATAACGCTAGATACGCTACTAAAAAGTATAGTATAAAGAATTTATTATACATGAGCGTTATTGAATTAAGTAGACAATTGAAAAATATAACAGGAGGAGATTTTGAATTACAGTTATTAAACCAAGAATTTACTGAAATTGTATTGTATGATTTTTATGGTAATAGTTATACTTATAACCCGTTGCTATTTGATAGAGAAATTTCACAGGATAAAAAGAGATGGTATGTATTAGCTACAGGATCTTTAGGTGAACACCCACAAACTCATTTTACTATTGCTAATTATAATAATAGGGATAAGTATAATTATACAGGTTATGAAGGTGATATTGAACAAAATACAGGTATTCAGTACACTATGCCTAATAACTATAATTATGGCTTCAATGACATGACTGGTAGAAATATCACTATTATAAATGACGCTATGGCTTCATGGTTACAGACCAATAGTAATGCAAATAAAGCTACACAATTAAGCTTTAAAGAAAATGCTGAAATGTTGAAAAAAAGTTCTGAATTAGCAATGAACAAGACTAAGCTGGCAAATGAGCAAGCTACTTATTCAAGTAATTTCAATATTCAAAAGGCTGTAGATAATAGAAATTTAGGGTTGCTTGAAAATGGTTTTGGTGCTTTAAGCAGTACATTTAATGGTTTTGTTGGCGGTGGATTGCTTGGCGCTGGTGCTGGTTTATTAGGTGGTTTGTATAAGACTGGAAAATCTTGGTACATGGATGATAGAGAATTAACTAATCAGAGAGTATTAGGAGATTATACAGCTCAGAATAATAAATTGAATACACAAAGCACAACGCTGGCGAATTTACAAGCTAAGTTAGCACAAGACCAAGCAATACGGAGTTATAATGCTTCACTAGCTGATATTCAAAACCAACCTGATAGTATTCAACAGATTGGTAATGATATTAGCTGGCAAACAGGAAATAGTTTGTATGATGTATTTGTTAGGGTAAATACAGCTCAAATTGAGATTTTAAAACGTGCTAATGATTATATTAAACAGTATGGTATTGTTTTGAATGAATTTAGAGAAGTGTTTAAATTATTTAATCAGCGCCAAAGGTTTGGTTATGTTAAGGTTAAAGATATTGACTTAAAAGGAATTGAAATTAACCAAAATCATAGTAGAGGTCTTAGTGCTATTTTTGAAAGTGGAATTAGGGTTTGGGATATTGGAGCAGTAAAAGAAGATATAGATAGAGGAGATATTATCTTCGATTTAAGCAAAAATAACCCTAATTGGCGTAGTGATGAAATAACAACTATCTTCAACATTATGGAGGAACAAAAGTAGACAAAATTTGAAAAATATGTTATAATTAAAGAATACCCTAATTGACATTTAGGGTATTTTTTAGTATAATAATGATAAGGAGGTGAATAAAAATAGAAGAAAGATGGTATAATCCTATGAAGATGTTAAGCTATAATCAGTTCTTAAATTTCATCATAGGAGGGCGTGGAATTGGTAAGACTTTCAGCATTAAAAAATATCTGTTTAAACGATTCATAGAAAAAGGTGAACAATTTATTTACATAAGAAGAAATAAAAGTGAGCTAGATAGAATTGATAAAGATAAATTTTTTACAACTGAATTGTTAGAACAAATTTTCAAAGACTTTGTAATTGAAAATATGGAAACAAGTAAATTGAATACTAAGATAATGTTTTCATGTAGTAATGAAGGGTTTGAAGATAGAGAAAATATTTTAACCATAACAAGTACAAAAGTTATATTAAATGGTAAAATTGTATGCTATATGAAAAGCTTGAGTACATGGGTAGACTTAAAAGGTTCTGAATATGATGAAGTATTTAGCGTTCTATTTGATGAAGTAATTATTGACCCTGTAAGTAAGAAAAGATACCTTGATAACGAAGTTGAAGCTTTAATGCAGATGTTAATTTCAATCTTTCGTAGAAGGAAAGGTTGTCATGCTTATTTGTTAAGTAATGCTGGAAACTTCAATAATCCATATTTTGCTTATTTTAAATTTTATGAAACTGTAAATAAGAGATTCTATAATCTTAGAAACAGAGCTACTTTGTTTGAATTTCCTCCTAATACAATGAAACACAAGGAAGATGAAGACAACCCTATCTTTAAGTTAATTTCTGGTAGTAAGATTGAAAAGAGTGTATTAGAGAATGAATTTCAAATTAAAGAAGATAATAACATTAGTAAGCTTCGTGGAGAGAAATTATTCTTGTATAGCTTTTATATCAATAATGAGTATATATCTTGTTACCTATGTAATGGGTTGATTTACGTTACTAAAGGGCATGATAAAAATATTGTCAGTTTCACAATAGAAAAAAGTGACATAGAAGAAGGTAAGGTATACTTAGAAAGGTCTAGCGTCACAGGTAAAAAAATCAAAAAGAACTTTTTAAATAACTTGTATGTTTACAGTGACTTAGAAGTTAAACAACATTTTGGAGGGGTAATAAACCATGTATTTTAATATTTTTAATTCAGTAAAAGAAGTAGCTAAAAATGATATGACGTTCTTTCTACTTATTCTTATAGGCTTTGACTTAATAACAGGAATAGCAAAAGCTATTCATTGGAAAGTTGCAGATAGTTGGGTAGGCTGGAAAGGTTATATTAAGCATACACTGACTTTTGTATTTTACTTTAGCGTTAGTGTTATGTTTAAATACGTAGGGATGACCCCAATGGGGAATATATTCATGCTATATATTTCATTTAATTATGCTCAAAGTATTTTAGAAAATTTGGGTGTTATGGGCATAAAAACACCTAAGTATTTAGACAATAAAATTAAGGAGGAAATAAAACGTTATGAGGAAAAAATTAACCAATAATATTTTAATTGGTATTAGTCTATTTGTATTATTGATTTTATATCCTTTCATTTTGATATTAAGTTATATAGGAGAATTAACAAATGAATATAAATGGTGAAATTTATAGTGATTTAACTACTGACGTAAGACAAGAAATATTCTGGAATAGTGGAGAACGAACACAACCTATTCAGTATATTGTTATACATGGTACTGCTGGGACTAACATTCAAGCAGTATATTCAACATGGTTACAAGGTGGAAACCGTCAGGCTTCTGCAAATTATGTTGTAGATGATGAAGGTATTCACGGATGTTTAGGTGAAAATATTGTTGCTTGGCATAGTGGAGGTGTTGGAGCTGTAACTAATAATAATTCTGTTGGTGTAGAACACCTAAATAATTATATTGGTAATATTGATGACGCTAGCACTTATTTATTTAGTGAAAAGACTATTCAAACAGGTGCTAAACTTGTGGCTGATATTTGTAAACGTTACGGAATAGAGCCTAACCATAGTACTATTCTTTTTCATAGAGAAGTATCTGCTACAAGTTGCCCACAAACTTTGAATAAAGATGAATACGTTAAATTGGTTCAAAGTTTTTATTACAGTGATAGCATAAAAGAAATTGAAAATAATATAAAAGGAGGTAATCTAAATATGATTACAATTACATTCAAAGAAGACATTAACGCAACATTCAGAAAAAATCAAATCTGGTTATTCAATTTTAATGATAGAAGTTATAATTATATCAATCACCCGGAAGAATTAAAATATATGAGAAAAGCATATAAAGAAGCAACTGGAAATGAATTAGTAAACTGGAACGCAAGTAAAACTTTCCCTGTTCATGATAGACTAATTAACGGTTTTAAAATGAAACATTTAGTATAATAAAAAAGAGAGGTCATAAGACCTCTTTTTACTATCCTCCTACGCCGTTAATATGAGCTATTAAACGGTTTATCTGAGAACGATTTACAGACTGTTCTATTTTTAACTTTTTAATTTCTTCATTTTGTTGTTTGATTATTGTAATGTTTTCTTTAACAAGAGTAGTTGATATAGAATCAATTTTATTAAAAGCATAAAATAGAAGTAGTAAAAGAATTATATTTAAAAGAAAACTAAACTTTTTCATTCAATGCCTCCGAAGGTGTTGTAATTATCAATAGAAGCAATTGTTAATTCAAGAACATATTTTTTAGTTAGTGTATTTAAAACAAATTTTTCATCTTCTGTTCTTAATGTTTTTAGTTGTTCACGGATTCTTTCATAATCTTCAATAAGGTTATCAATTATTACTGAAAACAATTCAGCTTTTTCTCTAGCATTGTTCATTTAAAATATCCTCTCTTTGCAATTATTTCTTCAATCGTAGATAGAACCTTCTCTATATCTTGTTTGCGTATTAAAAATGAACTAAGGTCAGAAGTAACCTTGTATTCATTTCTAAGAGTGTCATAATAGTAGTAATATAACTTACCCTTAATATAAACATATCTAATATTAATTTCATCTTCCTGATAAAAATTATCTGTTAATAAAGAAATAATATAAACGTGTTCAACATAATCTAGCTGATGTAATTTTTGATATTCAATAATAGCTTTTTCAAAAGCTTCATAAGTGGTACAATTTTCTTTAATTTCATAAGAAATATATTTGTCGTATAATCTATTATAAAATGAAATCTTAAACATCTTCTACCTCACTGAAATTATATATTGTGTCATACAATTCATAAAACATTGTATTATGAGCAAATAAAATATTCTTTCTAAGTTCTTTTTCAATTTCTTCTATTTTATTGTGTTTAAAAGCTGGTAGAATAATAGTAATATATTTTTTATATATTTCATCTTGAACATCATATAAAAAACTTTTTTCATAAAGGTTTGAATAAACAGTAATATTAAAAAGTCTTGGTTCAAATAATAATCCAGCATATTGATAACGGTGAAGAATTTCATCATAATATCTAACTTGGTAAACAGGTTGATGAACACCAGTGAGTTTTAATGTTTGTTCTTCTAAATAAGATAATAATTCACTTAGATTATTAAACTCTTTTTCATCTTCAATACAAATTAAATACATATTTTTTTCTAGGTCATATCGTGAAGAATAAGAAGATTCTCTTTTTGTAACTTTCTTAACATAAAATTTATATTTCATTTTGTAACTCCTTTAAATACTCAATATCAACAAAAGTCTTACGACTTTCAGAATAGAACTTTATTTCAACTGGTGAAACTTTTACAAGATTAGAAACAGTAATTTTAATTAAATTTCTATAATGTGAAACAATATTAGGTCTTGAATAATCAACGTTTTTATAAAACGTTAAATATCCAAAATATGTATCATTTAAAAAATGTATAGAATCACAACCTTCTAAATCATCTTTTTCACCTTGAAAAATTACCTTAAATTTAACTTGTTTTACATGGTTCATATAAAACCTCCTTTATTATTACATTATAAGTATATCATTTAAAGGATAGTTTGTCAATAAAAATATGATTTTATTTGAAAATATTTTCTGATTAGAAGATAGATTGTAATGTATTTTTATCTATGAGTTTTAATAAGTCTTTTTATATTTTTCCTTTAAGAGTATTGTTTTATATTCTTCTGATTTACATATATTTATAATGCGTTCGTATTCTTCTTTATCATAGGTGTAACAATTTGAAGTTACTGAGGCTGATAGGTCTTCTAATTCACTTATCCATTTTTTAGATTTTTCCATAGTTTCCACAACGTTTTCAAGGTGTACTAAATGATAATAATGTGGTATATCAATAAGATAGAGTTTAGTTTGTGTCATAATGTGTTCTCCTTTACGTTTATGATATAATTATAATATAAAATGAAAATAATGTCAATGGTTTATGTGAAATTTTTAATAGTTTTTGAATGAAATTTTTATAAAATTATTGGTAATTATTTTAATAAAACTGTTGACAATAAAAATA
>ERZ772990.57-NODE-57-length-20468-cov-5.25954_pt1 | contig 20468 bp, 17 predicted proteins | sample MGYA00511674_ERZ772990 | MGnify/ENA primary metagenome ERZ772990 (study PRJEB29015, sample SAMEA2738045) | human oral metagenome | biome: human oral; feature: human-associated habitat; material: saliva | place: China | collected 2233 ...
AATTCCAATCGGATTGAAATACGATATTCTGACCATTTGTAAGGAAATGGCAACGAATTTTATGAAGTATTCAAATGGCAATCAAATCCAATTGTTTTTACTAGAACAAAAGAACTACTACACGATTCAATATAAAGATAATGGAAACCAAACGAGTAACGACAACCCGGGAATGGGTCTCACGATGATGAAAGAACTGGTGGAGAAACATAAAGGGATTATGACATTACAAACAACAAACGGATACGATATCTTTATTCGCATCCCTAAACAGGAGGTCAAACATGATTAAAACGATTCTAGTCGATGACGACTTTCTAGTACTACAAGCGCTCGAGACAATTCTGTCTGTTCAAGACCATATCGAAGTGGTTGGAACAGGTAGTGATGGAAAGGATGCTGTCGAATTATATATCACTCACAAACCAGACTTAGTATTGATGGACATTCGAATGGAGCCTACTACCGGAATCGAAGCTGCAGAAACGATTTTAAAAGATTTTCCTGATGCAAAGATTTTATTCCTGACGACCTTCCAAGATGATGAGTACATCACAAAGGCCCTCTCACTTGGATGCAAGGGCTACTTATTAAAACAACATATTAAAGGAATTCTTCCAGCCATCGATGCTGTAATGAATGGACAAATCGTCTACGATTCTACCATCGAAATGCCCGTGAAGAAAACCTTCGAGAAGAAATCGAGCACTCATTTAAGCGAGCGGGAAAACGAACTACTCTATCTCGTTGCAGAAGGCTTCAATAATAAAGAAATCGCCGAGAAAATGTATCTCAGTGAAGGAACGGTAAGAAACTACTTATCAGCCCTACTCGAAAAGTTAGAGTTACGCGATCGTACACAACTAGCTGTTTATTACTATAAAGAACTATAAAAAATAAGAACCTCACATGAGGTTCTTATTTTTTATAGCGATTCGCTTATGAATAGTTATTTCCAAACTTTTCCAAAAATCAGTAAGTTTTGAGCACAAAAAAAGCCCCGAATCATCGGGGCTTTAGATCATTAAAAGTTAACTAAGCGTTGTGCCATATCTAATTCATAAGCACGAACTTCACGTGGTAAGAAGCGACGAATTTCGTCTTCGTTGTACCCTACTTGGAATCTCTTTTCGTCCAACATAATTGGGCGTCGTAGTAATCCTGGGTTGTTTTGGATTAATGAGAATAATTGATTTAATGGAACTTCATCTAAGTCGATTTTTAACTCTTGGAATGCTTTTGAACGAGTTGAGATAATCTCTTCTGTTCCGTCTTCTGTCATTCGAAGGATGTTTTTAATTTCGTCAATTGTTAATGGTTCTGAAAAAATGTTTCGCTCTGTGTACGAGATGTTATGTTCTTCTAACCATGCACGAGCTTTACGGCAAGATGTACAGCTAGGTGATGTATATAATGTAACCATACGTCGATGTCCTCCTCTTCTAATGTCTTCGGTCCAATCTACGTGTATTATTATATATGATATATAAAAAAAAATCTATATGATTTTTTGATATTTTTTAGTTTTGCACAAACTTTTTTCACTTTTGATGAAATTTTTATTGTTTCATAATATTTTCATTTGCTTTCATTTCGTAATTGTTTCCACAGCAGAAAATCTCTGAATTCACAAATGGTGAAAAAACTGAAACTATTTTTTCATGAAAATCCTTTTAAAATAGGGTATAATAAAACTAACAAGTTTAAGGAGCACTTATATGTCTAAAAAAAGAATTTTCTCAGGCGTTCAGCCTTCAGCCATCCCAACTATTGGGAACTATATTGGAGCGATGAAAAACTTCGTTGCCCTGCAAGATGAGTACGATTGTACTTACTGTATCGTAAACCAACACGCGATTACCGTTCCGCAAGATCCAAAGAAATTAAAAGAGCAAACACGTTCACTTGCAGCACTTTACCTTGCGATTGGTCTTGACCCTGAAAAGTCAACTATCTTCGTACAATCAGAAGTTCCTGCACATGCTCAAGCCGCATGGATTGTTCAATGTAATGTCGGCGTTGGTGAGTTAGAACGTATGACACAATATAAAGATAAATCTCAAAAACAACAATCTGTTTCTGCTGGTTTATTAACATACCCTCCTCTAATGGTAGCCGATATCGTTTTATATAACGCTGAAGTGGTTCCTGTTGGAGAAGACCAAAAACAACATATGGAATTAACACGTGACTTCGTTGAACGCTTCAACAGTCGCTACGGAAATGGCAACCAACTACTTGTAATGCCAGAACCATTTATTCCAAAAGCTGGCGCACGTGTCATGAGCTTACAAACGCCAACGAAGAAAATGAGTAAATCAGACGCCAACGTAAAAGAATACATCAGCATGCTTGACGAGCCTTCTGTGATTCGTAAGAAAATCAAGAGCGCTGTGACAGATTCAAGCGGTGTGATTGAATTCGACCCCGTTGAAAAACCTGGCGTATCCAACCTATTAACAATCTTCTCTGCTTTCTCTGGAGAAAGTATTGAGTCCCTCGTGAACCGCTTCAAAGGTGTTGGTTATGGCCAATTCAAAGAAGAATTAGCCGATGCGATTATCGCAGTGATGGAACCAATTCAAGAGCGTTATTATGAGTTACTAAAATCTGATAAGCTAGATGAGATTCTTGATGAAGGTGCTAAGAAAGCGAACTATGTAGCGAATAAGACGCTTCGCAAGATGGAGAAAGCGGTAGGCTTAGTGAGATAAACCAAGAAAAGTTACCTGCTTACTTTCTAAAATAAAATCAAAAGAGTCCTCTCGGACGTTATTATAATGTCTTAAAAGGCTACACCGGGTTGAGCCACGGTCTCAACCCTACCGAGCTTCAAACAGATTCTAGAAGAATTCTCTTCAAGAATCTGTAATTCACATCGGTTGTGACCGCCATTAATGTCATTATAAAGTCCGAGGGACTCTTTTTTCTTTATGTATAAGCAAACTTTTCTTAGTTTATCTCTCACCGCAAAAAGAGAAACGAGCGACAAAATAAAAAACGCTAGGACAATCCTAGCATTTTCTATCGTTTACTATTCTATAACGAGCAGGCCGGCACCAATGATACCATTATCCCCCTTAATGGTTGATGCTTGGATATGCTCCAGAATATGTTTTTGTTCGTGATGAAGGAGTTCCCCTAACTCTTCTTTCACGAGTTCTATAAAGTCTGGGTTGTAGTTTGAAACACTACCTCCGAACACAATAGTTTTTGGATCTAGTAAGCAGACCATTCCATGAAGAACACTTGCTAATCCCATAGCTGTTTCTTCGATGATACGGCTAGCTGCTTCCTCACCATTGCGCCATTTATCAAAGATGTCTTTCGTTGTCAATGTCTCGTCTTCATAGATTTCACGACCTGTACGCTCGATTCCGACACCCGAACAAGCCACTTCTAACGAATCGAGACATTCAAAGTAAGGCACTTTGACAAACCCAATTTCGCCTGAGAAACCTTCCCCGCGTAAGATTGTATTGTTGACGATGTTGGTGGCTGCGATTCCTGTTGATACCGTTACGTATCCAAACATATCTGTAGGTTTTAGATTGAGTAATCGATATTCCGCATAAGCAGCTACTTTAACGTCATTATCGATTTTTACCGGTATGTCTCCGTACGTTGCCTTCAATCTTTCTACAATTGGAAAATTAGCCCAAGGTATATTATTTTGGAAAATCGCTACCCCGTTTTCCACATCTACCTTCCCTGGTAATCCAACACCAATCCCATACGTATCTTGAATGCGTAAATCATTATCATTGAGTACTTTATCCACCAGTTGGACCACACCTTGATATAAACTTTCGGCACTCGCTGTTTGGCTTGGGCTTTGTGAACGACTAACGATCTCCCCATTTTCGTTAATCAACGCCACTGCGACCTTCGTCCCCCCAATATCAATACCAACCGCGACTTTCATCAAAATCCCTCCGTTCATTATGATTTCGCTTTCATATTTAGTTTACACCGAAAATTCTATTCTGGCTTTCCCTTTCTTGTTCTATCCTATAACTATTTTGCTGTCTTTCATTCAGATTGAAAAATGATACCTGTTTTGATAGCCATTTTTAAAACATCTTTTTTAACTCTTCTCTCTTAATGGGCAAAAATTGGGTTGTTCAATCATTAAGGATAAGAAACAGTGCTTATGTTATAAAAACAATGATTGAATTTCATTGAAAAATGATAACCGGAGATAGCCGTTATAGTGGAATGAGTGATGGGGAATGGCATCGAATGTGAATTAGAGGGAGTTGCGAATGGTTTCGCTACTCCCTCTTTGAAGCTTCGAAGACCGAGAGACCTTGGGCTCGAGGCGGTGCCCCATCACAAAGTCCACTATATTCAAACGGCTATCAGTATGGTTATCATTTTTCACCCCCTCTTCTTAAACTCTCCTCTCTTATTTAGCAAAAATTGGGTATTAAATACTAAAGGATACGATACCAAAATATCCATTTATAATGAAAATGGTAGTGAGAACTGCATCAAATGTGAATTAGAGGGAGTTGCGAATGGTTTCGCTACTCCCTCTTTGAAGCTTTGAAGCCGAAAGACCTTAGGCTTAAGGCGGTGCCTCACAACCATGTCCATTATGTAAAAACGGATATTAAACAGGTATCGTATCCTTTCAACCTTCGGTTGAATCTCTCAATTTTTGCACAAAAAAGGAGGGGAAGCAATCTGCTTCCCCTCCGTAATTCCTAGAAATTAATTATTTTTTTAAGTTGTAGAACGCTGATAGACCTTGGTAAACAGCTAAGTCACCTAATTGATCTTCAATACGTAATAATTGGTTGTATTTAGCAATACGGTCTGTACGGCTTAATGAACCAGTCTTGATTTGTCCAGCGTTTGTTGCAACTGCGATGTCAGCAATTGTAGCATCTTCAGTTTCACCAGAACGGTGTGAAACAACTGCAGTGTAACCAGCTTTTTGAGCCATTTCGATTGCGTTGAATGTTTCAGTTAAAGTACCGATTTGGTTAACTTTGATTAAGATTGAGTTTGCAACGCCTTCTGCAATACCACGAGATAAGATTTCAGTGTTTGTTACGAATAAGTCGTCACCAACTAATTGAACTTTACCGCCTAAGCGTTCAGTTAATAATTTCCATCCATCCCAGTCGTTTTCGTCACAGCCGTCTTCGATTGTGATGATTGGGTATTTCTCAACTAATTCAGCTAAGTATTCAACTTGTTCAGCTGGAGTACGTTTAGCACCTTTTTCACCTTCGAAGATTGTGTAGTCATATACGCCATCTTTGAAGAATTCAGATGAAGCACAGTCAAATCCTAAGTAAACATCTTTACCAGGTTCTAGACCTACTTTTTTGATTGCTGCTAAGATTGTTTCTACAGCATCTTCAGTTCCTTCGAATGTAGGAGCGAAACCACCTTCGTCACCAACTGCAGTTACTAAACCACGGTCGTGTAAGATAGCTTTCAATGCGTGGAATACTTCAGCACCCCAACGTAAAGCTTCTTTGAATGATGGAGCACCAACTGGCAAGATCATGAACTCTTGGAATGCGATTGGAGCATCTGAGTGAGATCCACCGTTAACGATGTTCATCATTGGTGTTGGTAATACTTTAGTGTTGAATCCGCCTAAGTATTGGTATAAAGGTTGATCTAAGTAGTCAGCAGCTGCGCGTGCTACAGCGATAGATACGCCTAAGATTGCGTTAGCTCCTAATTTACCTTTGTTTGGAGTACCATCTAATTCGATCATTAATTTGTCGATCGCCATTTGCTCACGAACATCATAACCTAAGATAGCTTCAGCGATAATGTTGTTAACATTGTCAACTGCTTTTTGAACTCCTTTTCCTAAGTAACGAGATTTGTCGCCGTCACGTAATTCAACTGCTTCGTATTCACCAGTTGAAGCTCCTGAAGGAACCATACCGCGTCCGAACGCTCCGCTTTCTGTGTAAACTTCAACTTCGATAGTTGGGTTTCCACGTGAGTCTAGTACTTCTCTTGCTAATACATCTGTAATAAATGGCATGATTTATTAACTCCTTTAATATTTATTTTGTACGTTATTATTTTAATCGAAAATCATCAGACTTTCAACCTTTGATAAGGTTTTCTTTATTTTTCGATCAATGTTTCCCCAGTCATTTCTGCTGGTTTTTCAACATTTAGTAAATCAAGCATTGTTGGAGCAACGTCTGCTAAACGTCCACCTTCACGTAATGTGATTCCTTTCTTAGTCACAATCACAGGTACTGGCACTGTTGTATGTGCAGTATGTGGTGTTCCTTCAGGGGTAATCATTGTTTCTGAGTTACCGTGGTCAGCAAAGATAATTGCGCTACCACCTTTTTCAAGGATAGCATCTACTACTTTACCTAAGTTTTCGTCCACTGCTTCAATGGCTTTGATTGTTGGTTCTAACATTCCTGAGTGTCCAACCATATCAGGGTTTGCGAAGTTTAAGATAATTGCATCATTTTCATCATTGATGATTGAATTGTATAATGCGTCTCCTACTTCGTAAGCACTCATTTCTGGTTTCAAGTCGTAAGTTGCAACCTTTGGAGAAGGAATTAAAATACGGTTTTCGCCAGGGAATTCTTCGTTACGCCCACCATTCATGAAGAATGTTACGTGTGGATATTTTTCAGTTTCGGCAATACGTAATTGTGAAAGACCTGCTTTAGATAACACTTCACCAAGAACGTTTGTCATTGGGATTGGTGGGAATGCAACTTCTGCATCCACGCTTGGGTTATATAAAGTCATTGTCACAAATTTAACGTTTGTAGCGCGCTCTCCACGATCAAAGTTTGTCCACTCTTTATCAGTGAACGCATTTGATAATTGGATTGCACGGTCAGGACGGAAGTTGAAGAAGATGATTGCATCGTTGTTTTCAACTTTTGCCACTGGTTTGCCATCTTTAACGATTACAGATGGAATGATAAATTCGTCTGTAACGTCTTTAGCATAGCTATCTTCGATAACAGCTTGTGCGCTTTCGAATTGTGGACCTTCGCTATGAGCGATTGCATCATAAGCTAATTTCACACGTTCCCAACGTTTGTCACGGTCCATTGCATAGTAACGACCTGAAACTGTTGCAATTTCTCCAACGCCTACTTCAGCTAATTTATCTTCTAATGTTTTGATATAAGAAGGACCAGCTTTAGGATCTACGTCACGTCCATCCATGAATGCATGAATGTACACTTTGTCGATTCCTTTTTCTTTAGCTGTTTCTACTAAAGCTAATAAATGATTGATGTGGCTATGTACCCCACCATCAGATAATAATCCGAATAAGTGTAATGCAGAGCCGTTTTCCAAAACATGTTTAAATGCACCATTTAACGCTGGGTTTGTTTCGAATTCGCCATCCAAAATTGCTTTGTCAATACGAGTTAAGCTTTGGTAAACGATACGACCAGCACCGATGTTTGTATGACCTACTTCTGAGTTCCCCATTTGGCCATCTGGTAGACCTACATCTAATCCAGAAGCTTTTAATGTTGTATGAGGAAATTCGTTATAATAACGATCAAAATTTGGTTTATTTGCTTGTGCAACAGCATTACCTTCAACATCTGGTCTCCATCCGAAACCATCTAAGATAATGATTGCAACTGGTGATTTTGCCATTATTTTACTGCCTCCAATAATGCTAAGAATGAATCTGGTTGTAAGCTTGCTCCACCTACAAGAGCTCCGTCAACGTCTGGACAAGCCATGTATTCAGCAATGTTTTCTGGTTTTACAGATCCACCGTATTGTACGCGAACTTTGTCAGCAACTTCTTGACCGAAGTCAGCTGCTACAACGTCACGAACAACTTTACACATTTTTTGAGCGTCATCTTGAGATGCTGATTTACCAGTTCCGATAGCCCAGATTGGTTCATAAGCAATGACTAATGATGATACTTGTTCGTTTGATAATCCTTTTAACGCTGCAGAAACTTGTCCACCAACGAATTCAGAAGCTTTTCCTGCTTCGTAAGTTTCTAAAGTTTCACCACAGCAGATAATTGGTGTTAAGCCATTTCTGAAAATAGCATGTGCTTTTTTGTTGATGTCTTCATCTGTTTCGTGGAAGTATTCACGACGTTCAGAGTGACCGATCACAACATAGTGCACGCCCATTTCAGCTAATACTTTAGGTGAAGTTTCACCAGTGAAAGCACCAGCATCTTCGAAGTAGCAGTTTTCAGCAGCTACTTTTAATTCTGATCCTTTTGCACATTCTACTAAAGTGACTAAGTCAACTGCAGGTGCAGCGATAGCACTTTCTACGCGTTCGCCTGAAGGTAATTTACCTACAACAGCTTCAACAAAAGCTTGAGTTTCTTTTGGATTTTTGTTCATTTTCCAGTTTCCGGCAATAATTGGTTTACGCATATACACAACATCTCCTTTTAAATGTTTTTAAATTATTTTTCGCTAATTGCAGCAACACCTGGTAGTTCTTTACCTTCTAGATATTCTAGAGAAGCTCCACCACCTGTTGAAATGTGAGTGAATTTGTCAGCGTATCCTAGTGAGATTGCAGCAGCTGCTGAGTCCCCACCACCGATGATTGTAGTTGCGCCTTCAAGGTTCGCAATAGCTTCACATACACCGATTGTTCCTTTAGCAAAGTTTGGTAATTCGAATACACCCATTGGTCCATTCCATACAACTGTTTTTGCATCTTTTAAGTAGCTTGCAAATAATTCAACTGTCTTAGGTCCGATATCTAAACCTTCTTGGTCTGCTGGGATAGAATCTGAATCAACGATTGTTGCAACTGCATCGTTAGAGAATTCTTTAGCTACAACGTTATCGATTGGCAATACTAATTTGTCGCCAGCTTTTTCCATAATTTCTTTAGCTAATTCAACGCGGTCTACTTCTAATAATGAAAGACCTACTTCACGTCCCATTGCTTTAAAGAATGTGTAAGCCATTCCTCCACCGATAAGAACTTTATCAGCTTTGTCTAATAAGCTATTGATAACACCAATCTTGTCTGAAACTTTCGCTCCACCTAAGATTGCCACGAATGGACGTTCTGGGTTATCTACTGCACCACCGATGAACTTGATTTCTTTTTCCATCAAGAATCCAGCAGCTGATTCTAATTGGCTAGCAATACCAACGTTTGAAGCGTGCGCACGGTGAGCTGTACCGAATGCATCGTTCACGAATAAATCGCCTAAAGAAGCCCAATATTTACCTAATTCAGGATCGTTTTTAGATTCTTTTTTACCATCTAAATCTTCGAAACGAGTATTTTCGAATAATAAAACGTCGCCTTCTTTAAGTGCATTAATCGCAGCTTCTAACTTTTCTCCACGAGTTTCTGGAACAAAAGTCACTGGTTTTTCTAACAATTCAGATAAGCGTTCTGCAACTGGACGTAAGCTCAATTTAGCTTTGTCTTCTTCAGATTTCACTTTACCTAAGTGAGAGAATAAGATCACTTTAGCGTTGTGATCTAATAAGTGTTTAATAGTTGGCAACGCTTGAACAATACGGTTATCGTCTGTAATCACGCCATCTTTTAAAGGAACGTTGAAGTCCACACGAACTAAAACTTTTTTTCCTTCCACTTGTAAGTCTGTAACGATTTTTTTAGCCATAAAATAGCCTCCTACATTTTTATTTGGAGCGAGTGCATTACTCACATTATGAAAACAGGGCGAGGAAGCGAATGCTTCCATCGCCCTGAGAAAATAGATACGATTAGCTAAATCTATAGTTTAAATTATAGTTTTGCGAAGTATTGTAAAGTACGAACTAATTGTGCAGTGTATGACATTTCGTTATCGTACCAAGCAACAGTTTTAACTAATTGTTTGTCGCCTACAGTCATTACTTTAGTTTGAGTTGCATCGAATAATGAACCGTAAGTGATACCTACGATATCAGAAGAAACGATTGGATCTTCAGTGTAACCGTAAGATTCGTTAGCTACTTCTTTCATAGCTGCGTTGATTTCTTCAGCAGTAACTGGTTTTTCTAAAACTGTTACTAATTCAGTTAATGAACCTGTTGGAACAGGAACACGTTGTGCAGCTCCGTCTAATTTTCCGTTTAATTCTGGGATTACTAATCCGATAGCTTTAGCAGCACCTGTTGTGTTAGGAACAATGTTCACTGCTGCAGCGCGAGCACGACGTAAGTCTCCTTTTGGATGTGGAGCGTCTAATGTGTTTTGGTCACCAGTGTAACCGTGGATTGTTGTCATTAAACCTTCAACAATACCGAATTTGTCGTTTAATGCTTTAGCCATTGGAGCTAAGCAGTTTGTAGTACATGAAGCACCAGAGATAACAGTTTCTTTACCTGTTAAAATGTTGTGGTTTGTGTTGAATACAACTGTAGGAACGTCATTTCCACCAGGTGCAGAAATAACAACGCGTTTAGCGCCACCTTTTAAGTGTAATTCAGCTTTTTCTTTAGAAGTGAAGAAACCAGTACATTCTAAAACGATATCAACGCCTAGTTCACCCCATGGTAATTCTTCAGGATTACGGTTAGCAAGTACTTTAACTTCTTTACCGTTAACGCGGAAAGCTCCATCTAACACTTCAACTTCACCGTTGAAACGTCCTTGAGTTGAATCATATTTTAACAAGTGAGCTAATTGCTTAGCGTCTGTTAAGTCATTGATTGCAACAACTTCTAATCCTTCCACATCTTGAATACGACGGAATGCTAAACGACCGATACGTCCGAAACCGTTAATACCAACTTTAACTGTCATATAGTTTTTCCTCCTAGGAATTTTTTATTTTTATTTTTTGCGGGTTTCCCCGTTCAAAACCAACTCTGATGTCTCCTTGTCAATCACAAACCAGGTGCGATCCACTGGAGCTAATTTGGCATATGCTTTTAAAGCAGGTGCCTTCTCTGCGCCTTCCACAACGGCAATCGAATGTGGAATCGTAGATAAATCACTAAGATGCAGCCCTACTCGTGGGATTTTTAATACCACATTTCCTTCTGCATCGAAGAAACAACCGAACGCTTCGCCAATTGCTTTCTTCTCTTTTAATGTAGCCATTTGTTCTTTGGTAAGGCCACGTCTCTCTCCCATTATAATAGCACTTCCAACGCTATATAACAAACACTCCGCCTTTTTCATGAGACCTATCGTCTTTGCGACTGAAGGTTCTTGCATTAGCGGTGCATAAGTCGCTTGTTGGACATGTTCTGGGACGAATAACGCTTCATGATGAGCGCCAATTCCAGTCGCCATTTTCTCACTGACATTATTTGCCTGAATCAGCATGGATCCAAACATTCCTCCTCTTGCAGGAACAATCGTAAGATCTCTATTCACCGAAATATCTTTGGTGAACCCTTCGCTGACACGGACCATCGTTTGACCACCCGTGATAGCAATAATGGAAGTTCCAAGCGGTAAGAGAACATCCATAATCTCTTGAACCAACTTAGATGTTTTTGTCGGATCCTCAACCACCTTTACATATTGGACGCCTAAGGTTTTAGCCACCTTATGTTCCACCAGACTCATCTGGATAAAGTTGTTTTTTAAATCATCCGACCGTTCTAATATAAATTCACCAACTTCTGTCAGTCGCATCCCCGAACCTTGCACTTCAATGAGACCTAATTCTTTCATCGCCTCACACTCGTTACGAAGTGTTCGCTCGGACATCTGAACCACTTTTGCAAGGGCTCTTCGTCCAATCGGCTGATATGTCGCAATCGCTTGTAAAATACGAAATCGTGTTTGAAGCACGACTCTGCTTTCCGGAACCAATAGATGAGATAGATTAAGATAATTCATCGAAACCTTCCTCCAATCATCTCCAGATAGGGTCGTAATTCGTCCCGCTTATTCCCGGTATCTTTGAATCCATATTTCTGAACACATTTTTATTTTAACATAAAATACAATAAATGCAACCGTACTCACATTATAATTTGGTTAATATTTATGAATTTTCGGGACTGATTCAGTCCCTATCTACCTATTAACCTTTTCACGGCAAGTTTCTCCATCATCCATCACAAAAGAAATTTCTAGATGAGCTCCAACTTTTTGTGCTATCTCTTCTAAGAATAAAATAGAAGGATTATGGTGTCCTGAAACTAACCGGGACAAATGAGCTGGTTCTATCCCAACCTTTTCTGCAAACTCGGTACGTGAGAGTCCCGACACAAGTCTCAACTCTGTAATCCTTGCTGCCATTTCTTTTAGAGTGAAATCTAAATCTAAGTCTTTTTCGAAGTTCTCCCAATCCAATGACAAGCGTGCTATTGAACGCTTCAGATTCTGATCCATTTTTTAAAGCCTCCTCTTTAGTATATACAACTGGAATTTTCAATTTAGTCTGCGATTTATTCCCCCACATCTCGAGTATCGCTGGACTTAACCCTTCCTTATCCAGCAGCTTAAGAGCAGCAATTATTTTTACCTTCTCTTTATACGACCTACTCTCCACATACTCTAACGTTCTTGGGTCAATCTGATGCTCTATTTTCATAAATTCCCCTCCCACTTAAACATTACCATATTTGGTAATTACCATATATGGTAATGTTGCTCTCTTCTTATACTTTTTTGCTCTCTTTTAAAGATATACGAATTAGACTATTTCTCCTTTATATTCTGATTTTTTCCAAAACTTGCACAGTTTTCTAAAATTAGATACACTTAGAAAAGAACGTCGCCTTAGTGTAGTGGATATCACATGAGATTCCGGTTCTCATAACAGGGGTTCGACTCCCCTAGGCGACATTTTTTATTGTTTCCTAGCGTTGTACAATGTTGCAAAAACCTATAAAATCAATGTTTGTGTTTCATACAAAAGTATACAATAGTATAAAATTGAGTACAAAAAGAGTACAAAATAAAAAAGCCTACCAATTTAAGGTAGGCTCGTTTTTTTTATTCTTCGAAATACATGACGCCTGACTCATCAACGTAAACAGCAGCGCGATTTAACATCTCACCTTTTGCGTTGAAGTAATACCATTTACCATCCACATTCCTTGCTTCTTTTGATAACATCTTACCGTTGTTTTCTTCACAGTAATACCATTTATCGAAGTATTGAATCCAGCCGGTCTTCATTCTACCGTCATTACCGAAGTAATACCATAGATCACCGACTTTCTCCCAACCAGTTGCCATGTGGCAACCATCTTTAAACCAGTACCAAGAACCATCTTCGTCCTTGAACCATTTGTTACGTAATGCATAACCGTTGTCGTTGAAATAGAACCAACTTCCGTTGATTTGTTCCCATTTCGATTTAGCGTATTCGCCATTGTTATAACGATAATACCAACCTGTACTGTCTTCAACCCAACCTTTGGTAACTTTAACAATCTCTTCAGCAGTATCATAGTCAGGACGAATGTATCCTACCATTCCAGCGTAAGAACGAGTACGATAACGAGCAGGTCCACCTACTTCTAGGTAGTCCCAGTTTCCGTCAACGTTCTGTTCGATTGTCTTAAGTGTGTAGCCGTCACTATCTTCGATGACAACACCTGTATGTCCATAAGGAGAACCGGGTACTTCCATTACGAAGATGTCTCCCGCTTTTGCGATAACGCCTGGCGCTTCATAAATTACATTAAGGCCTTGTGCCTTAGCTGAATTTAACAAGTCAATTGCGTTACCCCATAAGATTTTTCCTGTAGCTCTATAGCAGGCAGTGTTTGAACCGTCTACACATTGCCATCCATATACTCCATCGAAGTCAATACCTTTATTGTTATTCGCTGCGTTTTTTAACGGCGCTAATGCGTATTCTACTGTAACCATATATACATCTCCTTATTAATTTGTTGGCCAAGGGTCATTTGTAACGTAAGAGATTGTCGAGACCCTAATATCACCAATATCTCTGTCTGTAGGAACAGGGTCAGTGAATTGGAAGCGTAGCATGTTACTGTCGCCTAACCCACCTAAATACCAAGTTCCGTATCGGACACCTTTATCGTTATAGATATCACCGATTAATGAACCCTCTGAACGATAACCTAGCGGAATACCTTGTAGTCCGAGAATGAACACGTTTCGTTCTTTGTCTGAAGGCTGGATACTATACCCAGGACCGCCACGTCGCACAATCCCGAACCAACCCCATGAGAGTCCACCGAATTGATATGAAACTTGGTTGTTCAAACGTCGTACTTTTAGATATGACGAACCGAGTTTAGACGAGATATTCAAAGTCTTCCCCCCAGTATCACCATATAGAACAGCCCAACCAATCTTTCCAGAATCGGTAGTTTTAATCCATTTCACCGCGCCATTAGTTCGTCTCAAATCCACATACGTTTGTCCGAGTGTTCCGTCAACTTTACCTTCAGGCATACCAGCACCGGTTAACTCACTAGATGAAGTTGTAGTAGCTGGTGCATTTTGACCAGAAGCGGGTAGAGTTACAGTTCCACCACCGTGAGATAGTGTTAAAGAGTTACCACTAAGAGACAGTGTTTGTGGAATTCCAACTCCGTCGTTACCTTTAGGTCCTGTAGGTCCCTGAATACCGTCAGCTCCGGCAGGTCCACGTTCTCCGGTTTCACCGCGGTCTCCTTTTGGTCCCGGAGGTCCGGCAGGTCCAGTCTGACCGATTGGCCCTTGTTCCCCACGTTCACCTCTTTGTCCGTCTTGCCCACGCTCACCTTGTAACCCCTGTGGTCCTATTGGTCCTCGTTCACCAGTTTCGCCCTTATCACCTTTAGGACCAGGCGTTAATGAGATGTTTCTTAATTCATCCTTAGTTGCAAAGTTACTTGTGTTAATTTCAGGCTTGCTTTCTAAGGTCTCTAAACGCTGTTTTAAGGCACTATCGTCATAGATAGTCTTTGTCTTTAAAGTTTCAATTTCTGCTGAAATATGGCTGATTTCAGTACGTAAACTGCTATCGTCATAAGTTCCGCCTTGCTCTTTGATTTTTGCAAAGAGTTCATCTAGTTCTTGTTTAGTAACAATATTTTCAACGTCTACAATGCGTCTTGTCGCGCGTTCGACTAACGGCGCTTTTTTCGCTTTATCAATAGCACTAACCCATACGTTAAATGCAAATGAGTAAACGTCTGTTGATTGTTCTATTTTCTCAAAATATACATAACCAATCACAGGCTCATCGGTAGTGATTAATGTACTATCAAATGGAATTGTGATTGTATTTTCTGAGATTGTAGCTTCAACCGTTATATATCGTTTTGTATATTTGAAATAAAACAAGCAAAGAACTTTTGAAGCCGTTAACTCATCAACAGTAAACTTAAATGTTGCAGTACCTTTGTCTTTGCTGTAAATTTCATGCCCTAATTTTTCAACGTCTCGATAAACAGACGTAATAGTTAAATGCTTTTTAATTACTTTTTCCATACGTTCCTCCCTTCTATAAATAAAAAGAGGACTCTCAATGAGCCCTCTGTGGATCCGTATTCTTATCCTTCAATCTTCTTCAATTCATTGAATCCATTCACAACAGATTCAATCAATACTTTCTTAGATTCGCTATCCAAGTTAATTCCAGCTTTTTCTAATTCGTTTGTTAAATTATCAAATGCAGCTTGGAATTTGTCTTGGCTTGCGTTATGCACATCTTTGAAGATTTGTTCCACAGCGTTCACAACTGTGTGAGCGATGGATTTTGCCAATTCATAGTTCTTAGCATCCGTTTTAGCTTTCATTTCAATGAAACCCTTCAATCCCGTAAATGCTAAACCAACTAATACTACTAATACACTCACGATTCCATTGATGATTGTTGCTTGTAATTGTTCCATAATCATTCAACCTCTTCCTTATTTGTAATTTTTTTTAATTTATTTTCTTGTTGCTTCCGCATCGTTTTAAGATACGGTTTAAGTGATTCTGGGAATGGCAATCCTAACGCCTCCCAATTTTCAGCTAACGAAACCGCATAGCTGAAGATAAAAAATAAGCATGTAGTTATACCGATTTCTCGGTGTCCTAATGCTCTCGCATACATAGCAGTCACAATTACTACAGCGCAAACAAGCGCATGTCTTAAAAGTCCATTTGTGCTTGTTTTGCTATCAAATCGTTTCAATTTAAAAGCTTTGATATAGCCAGACACCACATCAAAGCAAATTAACCAAAACAAGATTTGAATATATGGACTGCGCATTAATCCTTCTAAATGCTTTGTCAATACATCGAATTCTACATCTAAATTTATCATCTATTACAACTCCATGACTTCTACGACTGTTTTATATTTCTTGATTTCTTCACGCTTGTTAGAATTTTCTTGTTCTAAACGTTGAATTTCATCATTCAAACTTTGAACTTTTTGTTCAAACTGAGCTTTCTCTTCTCCAAGTTTATTAATTTCATCTTGCTTAGTTTTGACTTTTGATTCTAACGCTGTAATTTTTGCTTTAATTGTTTCTAATTCCATAGCTAGATTCCTCCTTAAATTTTAAATGTTATATTATCCAAGTTTAGCCATTGTGCATCTACATTACTTTTCACTACTACGTTTCCTGATTCGTAAATACCAATAACAGCTACACCATAACTGCTATTTAAAGCTATCTTATATAAACCAACGCAAGGACGATATCCTTCTGGTAGATTGAATATGACTGTTTCAGCGTTTGTATTACCACCTTTACATGTTCCGCGAACAAATACCATTCCATCACTATTCTTAGAATATCGAACGGCACCAGTTTCAGAAATATGTTTCCATCCTTCTGTTAGATTAGCTATTTTCCAAGTTGTTTCTACTTCATTTATTGATACTATAAACCAGTTCTTCCAAACTCCAGACTCGCATCTTCTCATATACATAGAATCTTGATTAAAAGGGATGTAAAATTGAACGCAGTGGTTATTATCCGAACTGTGAGTTATAACATTTAAGTATCCGTAATTGTTTGTTCCTTTCGGATTATGCTGCACACCAAACGCGTGATAACTACCAGCCGTCTTTAAATTGTTGAGATCACCATTAAATTTTAATGACTTGCCATCTCTAGATGTCAGTGCAAATTCTTGGATTGGATTTCCGCGAGACATAATAACATCTTCAACATTTAAGCTGCTGTGGAATGTTACTGGTAGTAATGACTCAAAGTGGTCATCCAGTTCTGGGAATCCTCCCACCGCGGCGCGATTGTCTCCCCACGCCCACAATACTCTGGATGATCGCACTAGAAGCACAGAGTCTACTAAGTCACTCAATTTATCCTTGATTACTAATCTCACATTATATGCCTTAGAAATTTCGTAGAACGCTCCGCAGTCAATTTGACGGTTAATCCGTTCTGTACTTTCATTCGTGAGATTTACGGCATCAATCCATCTATTAGCCTTCTTAGCTGAGTATTGGATTTTAAGCGTATAAGGATTACGATTAATCCCATCAATCACTAATGGACTTACATTTGCAGCAACAGTTGCAATGATAGTCTTGTTAGTTCCGTTACCTGTTCTATTGGCTAGAAAAGCAATGATTTTAGGCGCGTAATAATCCCATACTTTGATTGTCTTCGATTTAGTAGCAGTCCTTCCTCGTGAATCAGTAATCTTTGCAGTAACTTCTAAATTCCCAGCTTTATTGGCAGGAAAGTCTCCTGTTGCTGCTCTAACCACTAAATTATCCACTGTTAACTCAGTCGATACGATAGTTGAGCCGTGAGAGCCTGCTGCATTATTTGCTTCAACTCTCATGACGGATTTGTCTTTCACAAAGTTTCCAACAGGAATGAATTCTGCTAATTGTGCCGTTCTTTCAGTAATCGTTACATCTTCAAGTGTCGGAACGATAGAAGCAGGAACTTTAATCGGAATTCCTCGCTTATATACATCATTCCCAATCTTGTCATTGCCTCTGAATGTACGCACACACACATCTAGTAGTCCAGTATCACTGTTAGAGATACGGTCTGCATAATTTATTGGAACTGTGAGCTGTACGCTTGTATCGTGTTCAGTTCCTAAATCAATCCATCCACTATCATTCACTTGCCACCACACTTGATGTCTGAATTCGTTGACTTTTTTATCAATGCTGATATTCACTGGCTGTCCTAGCTCTGTTGCTGTAACTGAATTAATTCCACTAGATCTTGGAATGTTTGCTAGGTTAACAGTTCCGCTAAACCAGTTGATGTTTCCCTGGTCCGCAACGTTTGTTAGTCGCGCCGAAATAGGTATACTTTTAGTTCCGTCTTCGTTATGTGGAATCGTCATTGTTCCACTTCCGAATGTAACCCATTGAGAATTTCTCAAATCGAAACTAACGTACTTACTCAATACGCTCTTTCCGTTAATCTCAACTTCTGCCAATGATTCATTATTTAAATCGTAAGCCCACGTTGTGTTTCTTTCTAACCACAATTGCCACGATATTGTAGAGGTGTTAGTTGTGATATCTGTTCCTGTCTCGTTAACTTCAAGAACTAGACGGACATATCCACTAGATGTTGTTTTAGATATCTTAACCATTGACTGCACCTCCTACGTAACTTATGACAGTAAATTCATTGTTATATCGTTCGAAAATATGATTAGCAATTGTGACGCTATTCCAAAATGTTGCGCTCACGATGTTCATCTGTTGACCAGAGACATACGCAACGACACGTCCGCTATCGATAAATTCCATACGTTCATTATTGATTCGTATTTGTAATTTCTCTCCATTCTTGCCAATCAACATGCCGTCTTCAGAAATACTAAAATAAGTTGAAATAGCATTAAGAAGTACCTGGGATTGTTCTATATTTAACTCAACAGCTTTAGTTCTCTGTCCAAGTCCCTTAATCTCTTCCGCAGTCTCTAGGACTCTCTTATAAGACTCTTCCAAGTTACTAAATTTTCCAGTTAAATCTCTGAGTGTGTCTTCTGTGACTTGAGATTTATTGATAATTTCCATAACTTGAGCAAATTGGTTAGCGTGTTCCCTGTTGCGCTCTTCAAATTCTTTTTGAAGCCTGTCCAGTTCCTTATCGTCTTTCTTTAGGATTGGTTGCCATTCACCATTTGTAAAAATCTTTGGAACTTCTTTTTTTGGATTGCTTGTATCCGTCCATAAATCACCGCTAGCAGGATTTTGTGGTGGAGTCGACCCAATAGACTTACTAACTATAAAATCTTTAATAACAATGGAATTTCGAGCAATTACTTGTGTTTTTTCCAGGGCTTCACATATAAATGTTGCTTCTCTATCTACATCGTTTGTTGAGATTGATAATTCATTACTAGACTTTTCATGTTGCTTATTCCACTCAGTATCATTTGTTCCGTATTTACTTTCACGAATCCAACGATAATCAAATCTATTTGTCATTACAGTACCTAATTTTGATACACTAGCAATCAACTTAGTTTCTATATTTCTATTTTGAAACACTGTGCCAGAAGTGGATTTTAAATCTAAAATAAAAGGTACAGAAGTAGAATCGAAGACTCTTTCCTGTACCAGTTGACTTAGTTGCTTTAATTTTTCATTTACTATTACTTCGTTGCTCTCAACATTAGATATTGTTACATTTCCTATTTTTTTATTGAAAAATGAACGTTGGATTTTTGTTATTCTTGCTGAAATCGAGATTGCTGGATTGAACTCGCTATCCACTATTTCTGCAAATTGACCAATAAATACACTTTGATCTAATAAATCTAAATCAAATTCATAGCTTACTTCAGGATACGCTCTTTTTTTCAGTTGTTTAAGTCCTTCTTTGAAAAGAGCTTCTTTCGTTGTTGCTGTACTGTCATAAGTATCTACGATATATCCGCCATTTTGTCTTATGTTTGCATGTCTACTCCAACGCTGGCCTTCTTGTCTATCGTGGATTGTATCGGCTCCAACCCAATATCTTCCATCGTCGTATGTGTATCCTTGTATTGTTAACCCATCTGGTCCATGAACACGAAGTGCTGTAGCTAACCTTTCAACATTAGAAGTTTTTTTTATTTTAGATACATTAACTCCGTATTCGAAGCGAATTGATTTATCTGAATTATATTTCTTATAAAAGTTAATTAATTTACGATGAGGTTTATCGTGTAACATTTCAACACTATAGATTAATTCTGCATCAAAATATTTTGCTAACGCTCTTAGTCGTTTAGCAGCCGTGTCAAAATGTTCAAATTCTAATTTTCGAGTAGTAGAAATAGGAACTTCATTCACTCCTATTTCCCATCCAGCATCGTATGTAAATCTTGAAACATAATGTTCAAGACTATAAGATTTGTCTGCTTTATAAGGCCACACAGATTCTCCTAGCAAGTCTAAACCTGCATCTTCTGCATTAATAATCTTTGTGTTATGATCTTCTTCAATCCGTGTTATTTCAAAACAACGTGTGATATCTCCATCCTTAACAAATAAGTAGCAACCAACGACAATATTGGAAACAGAGCTATGAGTTTTATCAACTTTAAACTCATAAACTCCGATTCCTGTATCTAAATCTTGTTCAAATAGGTCATCGTATGCGATTAACTCTCCA
>ERZ772990.58-NODE-58-length-20415-cov-5.91046_pt1 | contig 20415 bp, 20 predicted proteins | sample MGYA00511674_ERZ772990 | MGnify/ENA primary metagenome ERZ772990 (study PRJEB29015, sample SAMEA2738045) | human oral metagenome | biome: human oral; feature: human-associated habitat; material: saliva | place: China | collected 2233 ...
CTGGTTTATGGAATACGATTGTATTAACGGTTGTTGCTTTAATCTTCGCAAGTTTAATCGGTATTATCTTCGGTTTAATGAAAACTAGCCAAAATAATATCGTACAAGCCATCGCAGGATTTTACATTGACATTATCCGTGGTGTTCCACTAATCGTTTTAACATTCTTTATTTACTTTGGAATTCCACAAGCGTTTGATATAAAAATGCAACCATTCGTAGCAGGTGTCATCACCCTCAGCTTGAACGCTTCCGCTTATATCGCAGAGATTATTCGTGGTGGTATCCAAGCTGTTGATAAAGGTCAATACGAAGCCTGCATGAGTTTAGGTCTTCCATATGCAAAAAGCATGCGTAAAGTAATCTTACCGCAAGCGATTCGCATTATGGTCCCTTCATTCATTAACCAATTTGTAATCACATTGAAAGATACTTCTATCCTTTCAATTATCGGTATTGCAGAATTAACACAAACAGGTAAAGTCATCATCGCTCGTAACTTACAATCAAGTCAAATGTGGTTAATCGTCGGCGTGATGTACTTAATCGTAATCGTTCTATTAACGAAACTATCAGCTCACTTAGAAAGGAATTTAAAATAATGGCTATTATCGAAGTTCAAAAAATTCAAAAGAAATATGGCGACTTAGAAGTATTAAAATCCATCGACCTTTCTATTGAGGAAGGCGAAGTAGTTTGTATTATCGGGCCTTCAGGTTCTGGTAAATCCACTTTCCTTCGTTGCTTAAACCGTCTTGAAAAAATCAATAGCGGTCATATCATCATCGATGGCCATGATTTAACAGACAAAAAAACGGACTTAAATAAAGTACGTGAGGAAATCGGAATGGTGTTCCAACACTTCAACCTCTTCCCTCACCTAAGCGTTCTAGAAAACATCATTTTAGCTCCTGTAGAATTAGGACGTGAGACGAAAGAAGCTGCAACTGAACATGCGATGGAACTCCTTGGCATGGTTGGTCTTGCAGATAAAGCGGATGTCTCTCCTAAATCTCTTTCAGGTGGTCAAAAACAACGTGTGGCTATTGCCCGTGCGCTTGCAATGAAACCGAAGATGTTATTATTCGATGAACCAACGTCAGCACTTGACCCAGAGATGGTTGGGGATGTATTAGAAGTAATGCAAAACCTCGCTAAAGAAGGGATGACGATGGTTGTGGTAACACACGAGATGGGATTTGCGCGTGAGGTTAGCGATCGCGTTATCTTCATGGATGGTGGTTATATCATCGAAGAAGGAACTCCTGAAGAAGTGTTTGGTAACCCACAAAACGAACGTACTCAAAACTTCTTAAACAAAGTCTTACATTAAAATCAACACTGCTCCTGGTACCAATTGGTGCCAGGAGTTTTTTTGTACGATAAATGCGAGCTACAAGACATAATACTTTATTGGTGCTCTTAGAATGGAAAAAGATAGACTTGCGTCTTTTTGTTTTTTATTGAAAGAGTCATAGTGGGGCAACGGCGCAAGCCTTGGTCTTGCACCTTTGAAGCTTCAAAGCTGGAGTAAGGAATTTCTTCCTAACTCCAGCTAATTCACATTCAATGCTATTCCCCACTATTCTTTCAATAAACAAAAAGACTCGTCTATCTTCTTAGCTTTTTTATGGAGCATTGTTTCTTCTATCTTGTATCTATGTTGTCAAAATCTTGAATATTTGGATAGTGCAGGTATTTTAATCAGCTTTGTAAAGTTATGGTGTTTTATGGTTCAAAAACTTCAAGGTTCTTCGATAATAGAATCACCTCCACTCCGAGGAAAACAAAAACTCAAAATTATCATATATGATAATTTTGAGTTTAACTGTTCTACTTCACTTCAGAATTTGATAAAGGCACAATTGCTAGTGTTTTTCCTAGACATGCTAGAATCTTTAATAAAGTATCCAGTTGTGGCGTACTCTTTCCCGTTTCAATTCGAGCGATAACGGGTTGCTTTACTCCACTTAATTCTTCTAATTGTTTTTGGCTAATGCCTAATTCTTTTCTGGCGCGAATAAGTTCACTAATAATAGCAACTCTTAAATCAGTAGCGGCAATTTCTTCTTGTGTAAACAAATCATTTCTAATATCTTTCCAATCTATTCCAATTGCTGTTTTACTCATCTTCTCACTCCCAATCTTTAAAATGTTCTCTCACCGATATTATAACTCAAAAGTTATCACTTTTAAATACTTTTAAGTTATTATGTTTTAAAAATAAAAATACTCATTATAATGATCACATAAAAAGACCGAGCAGTTGCTCGGTCTTTACTAGTGACATTCCGTTTGAACACCATCAATCATGTCTTGGATGGTGCGTTTATTATAGAAATTAATTTGTTGTTGGATTTGTTCTTCTTGCAATTTGCCCATAACACTTCCCATGCGAGTACTCACAAGGCAGGTTGGGTCGGCAGCTTCTTTGAAGGCTTTTTCCAAGCGCTCATCCTCGGATACTAATAAGAAGATTTCTCCGAGTTTCACCTTTTTTGGATCGCCTTGCCATTGGTAGCCCCCTTGTTTCCCCGCAGTGGTTGACACCCAGCCTTTCTTCACCGCTTGGCTCATCAATTTTCGAACAATCGCCGGGTTGCTACACGCGTTAAACGCGAGGTCCTTGCTTGAATAACGATTGTCGTGATGAATTGCCAGGTACGTTAGGCAATGAATCATTACGATAAAGTCATTTCCCATAACAATCCCTACTTAATTAAGCCGAATACGTCGTTTAAAGCTTCTGCCATTGTTGGGTGTGTGAAGATTTGATCGCGAAGAACTGTGTAAGGTAAGTTCGCGTTCATTGCAGTTGCGATAATGTTAATCACTTCATGCGCTTCTTCTGCAAATAATGTTGCACCTACGATTTGGTTTGTTGAAGCGTCCACTAATACTTTGTAGAATCCTACTTGGTTTCCTAAGATTTTAGCTTTTGGAATCGCCATCGCTGGAAGTTTCGCTACTTTTACTTCGATACCAGCTTCTTTGGCTTGTTTTTCATTTAAACCAACGCTTGCTAAAGGTGGGTTAATGAAGGTTGCTGTTGGGAATTTCGCACGTTGTTTTGTTGAGTATGTTGTATCCCCTGCTAAGAAACGTTTCACGATACGGAAATCATCTAATGATACGAATGTGAATTGTGGTCCGCCGTTCACATCGCCCATTGCAAAGATATGAGGCACGTTTGTTTGTAAGAATTCATTGACTTTAATAGCGCCGCGTTCTGTTAGTTCCACGCCAGCTTTGTCTAAATCAAGGCCTTGTATGTTTGCACGACGACCTGTCGCCACTAAGACTGCATCTGTTGTTAAGGCAACTGGTGCACCTTCTGCTGTCGTTGCTTCCACCACTGCTTTGCCGCCTTCTTGATGGACTGCTTTTAATTGAACGCCTAGGTTGAAAGTAACGCCTAAAGCTTCTAATTGTTCTTTCACAGCTTGTGCCACATCTTCATCTTCACGAGGAAGGAACGTATCGATTACATCGACAACTGTTACTTTTGTACCGAATTGTGCGTAAGTGGCAGCAAACTCTAATCCGATAAATCCACTACCGATAATAACAAGGCTTTCTGGATATTCTTCTAAGTTCATGATTGTTTCACTTGTGTGAATCGCTCCACCAATTGTTAACCCTTCTACTGGTGGTACGAAAGGAGTTGCTCCAGTATTAATGAAAATATGATCTGCTTTGAAGAGTTTTTCTCCTTCTGCAGTATCTACTGCTACTGTATGGTCATCTACAAAACGTGCAGTTCCGTCGATAATTTGTGTTTTTTCAACAGAGTCTACTTTGTTGTAGTTTGCTGTGTTTAAAGCCGCAATCAATGCTTTCTTTTCTTGAACGCTCTTTGTATAGTAGCTGCTTGCATCTTCGTTTGAATATTGTTTACGTAATGCTTTTGTTGCTAATTTTTTAGAAGGAATACAGCCGACATTAATACATGTTCCACCGTACATTTCTTTTGATTTTTCGATTAAAATTGTGTCTTCTCCAATACTTCCTAAGTATCCTGCTAATGTTTTTCCGGCTTTACCGAAACCAATAATGATATTTTTTACTGTTGTTGTCATAAAATCACCTTTCTAACTGTAATATTTTTAATTACATTTATAGTATATCTCACGAATTCATAATCACAAAATTATCCGCTCACAAAAAAAGACACCTACTTTTGTAGATGTCTTCTTGTGTTATGATAATTGTTTTTGTTCCTATTGGGTTCATAGACAGTCCTCATAGCTCTTCAGTTTACGGTAATACAAGTAAGTCAATCACTTCAATATAAAAAGGAACTAAGCTATAAATTAGCCTAATTCCTCTTAAAACAATCTAACGACTTTCTAATTATGGTGTAGTATTAGCTTCCTCAGCTCTTTTTATACTTTCTGGAGTAAATTCTCGTTTTTCAAAAATAAATGAATTGATTTCGCTAGTTCCCGTCATGTAACCCTCGTTATCCACATCCTTAATAGTGATAGTGATATGAAGTCCTTTGGGTCTAGTTTCAACAGATACCGTTTTTAGCAATGTTTTTCTTTTCCCTTGATATACATAGTCTATATAGAATGGAGAAACACTTCTTTCTGATTTAGAAATGTCTACAGCTCCTTTTGTTTTAGAATTTGCTGCTAAGTTTTTTAAATACACCCGATCCTCTGGAGAGTTAATATCGTTCTGAGAATACTCACCAATAATTAATTCTTCAATATTCTGATTTGATTGATTGATGATTTCATAAGAAAACAAAGCATCATCATTATATTTTGGACGAGTAAAACTAAACAAAATCCATAAAATTCCAGATAATACAAGGCCTGCTGCGCACCATAAAATCAATTTTATTAGTTTTTTTGAACCAAATGTTTTCATTTCACACCTCGATTAAATAAATGTCGATTGGCGTATTGCTGATAATATTGATGGCTTATCAATTTACACATACTATCAAACTTTTATTCTTACTCATGGGATAATGGTTTATAGAACGAGCGATTATCTAAACCGAATACGCGCTCTGAGAATGCGCCTGGTTCTGTCTTATCGAGTGCATTCGACATCATTGTAATCGTCGCATCTAATAAGTCGATATGGTGCAACACTTCCGCTTCTAATAATTGTGGACGAACTGGTGACCCGTACTCGAGTTTGCCGTGGTGAGCTAGAATGAGATGTTTTAATAAAAGCACATCTTCTTGATTTTCATCGATATCGAGTTCTTCACAGGCTTTTGTAATCTCTTCATCCATAATCACGATATGGCCGAGTAAGTTTCCTTTTAATGTATACTCTGTGCCGATTGCGCCTGTTAATTCCATCGTTTTACCAATATCATGTAAAATCACACCAGAATATAATAATGAACGGTTGATTTGAGTGTATTGTGTTGCGATGGCTTTAGCAAGGCGTAACATCGAAACTGTATGGAAACTTAACCCACCAACAAACGCATGATGGTGACGTTTCGCTGCAGGAAATTCGAAGAAGGCTTCTTGGTATTTCTTCAAGATATTATGCACGATACGACGCAAATATGGATTTGTGATATCGAACATGATTTGGTTTACTTCTTCTTCCATTTCTTCTTTCGACATTGGAGCGTGTTCTACGAAATAACTTGCAGAGGTTGGCTCCCCTTTTGAAGCGTCGGTAAGTCGAAGGCTGACAATTTTTACTTGTGGCGAATTATTGTACATTTCGCGTTTTCCGTTCACCACTACCACTTTTCCTGGTACGTATTTTGCAATATCCTCTGAAGTGGCAGACCAATATTTTCCGTCCATTTGTCCTGATTGATCTTGGAATGTGAAGGCGATAAACGGATTACCGTTTTTTGCCATGCGTACATCTGCCGCTTTAATTAATAGACAGATTTCAAAACTCTCGTCCACATTGTATTCATATAATTTTTTTGTCATGATTTACCTTCTTTCTCTTTCCCCTAACTTCAGTACATTCTCTTTAGGTAACTGAAGCGGAACTTCCGTTGTAAAGTAAAAAACTTGTGTTACGCGTGATAGCTCTTCCATTAATTCTAACATAATCGATAGGCGTTCTCTATCAAAATTGACGAACCCATCATCGATTAAGACAGGAATCTTCATCTTCTTCGCTAATTGGAAAATAAAGGCAAAACGAATCGCTACATACAGTTGGTCTAGGGCTCCTTTTGAAAGATAGAAAGCTTCCATCCACTGGCCATTTGCCTGTTGAACCTTTGCCTGCGTATCCGTTAAGAGAATCTTCGTATATTGCCCCATCGTAAGCCTGCTAAAGATGCGACTCGCCTCATCTAAAATCAATGGCACTCTCGTTGGGACTTTTTCTTCCAGTTGCTTCAAGATCCATTTAGCTGCATATACTTGTGTTGCCCAATCTTTGATAGACTCTTGCACTTCGTATCGTTCAAAGTCTGCTTCTAGTTGAAGAACTTCTGCATTGTCATCTTCTTCAAGCAGTTCCGCCTTAGTTTTCGTACTTGCCAATTGGTCACGTACTTCTTTACGTTTACTTTCCAACTGCGCCTTCGTGAAGGACTCGTCTTGAATCTCCTCTTCAAGCGTTTGTCGCTCTAGGCTTTCTTTTTCTTCATTCGTAAACAGTGCGACTTGCTTTTCGATATACGCTCTCTTTTGAACTAAGGCTACCCGATTGTCTAGTGATGGTAACTGAGTTCTAAACTCTTCTACCGAGGTGATTCCAAGGGATGAAATCGCAGATTGTAATTCTTCGCGCACTTCTATTGTATCTTGATTTAATTGCGCTAAATGGCGTTCTTTCTTTGAGATACTCTCTTTGAGTTGTTCTAATTTTGCCACTCGTTTTTGTGAAGCCATCCATGTCTCACGGATAATACGTAGCTGTTGCTCCACAGTCGCTGGAGGAGTGATTTGTTCTTTTGTCCAGAAGTCTTTACTTTCTTCTTTAAAGGCAACTATCCTTTGTTCTAATTGAACAAACTGCGCCTTCTTTTGTAAGAAATCATTGACGCTACGTCCTTCATTTCTTCGAACAAAACGTCTTGCTTCGTCTAGAGTTACTTCAATTCCTTTCCCTGAAAGGAGCTGTTGAACTCGCTCCTCTACAGCATTCGTTTTCGGAGAAAGGAATTTCCCCGTTTTCTTCATGAAGAAACCTCCACCAATTCCTAGCGTTGCAGCAACCCCAACACCTAGCACGACCTGGTTCGTTAAAAATCCAACCACGATAATGGTAATGATTCCAATAAACCCAATAAGGAGCCCTACTTGAAACTGTCCTGCGTGTTCTTTTTCACCTTGAAGAGCATCTAATTCTGCTAATTCAGCATCTGTAAACGGCTTGGCATATTCCTTTTGAACACCAATATTCCCCGCATGCGTCTTCAACTCACGTTCCAATTCAAAGGCACGTTCTTCTACAGCTGCTGCAGCTTGGGCCTTTGCGTAAAGTGATTCAAGAGTTGAATCCTCTGCTACTTCTCCAAGAACTTCTCTTTCTTCTTTTGCCTGCTCTAACTCGATTTTTGTCCTTTCGAGTTCTTTTTCAAAGGCGCGTAACGTATTATTGGCTTCGACAGCCTTACTATGGTCGTACTCTTTGGGGAGTTCTTTTAGTCCTTCCATTGCACGGAATTCTTCTAAGGCGTCAAAATGAGCGAGCTTATTCTCTAAGACATCTAGTCTAGATTCTGTGTCTTGTAATTTTTCAGATAATTCCGCTTCTTCTTTTTGAAGCTCTTGGATAGTACTCACATAACCTTCATAAAGAGCGTTCTCGCCTTTGGTTTGTGCCAATTGAATTGTTAAGCCTTCGAGACGATCCATCCGTTCGTTGAGTTCGAGTTTTTTAGCTTGTGGGCGAAACAACTTGTTCGCCTCTGCAAGTAGCTTCTGACTCTCCTCATAGGCACCCTTATGCCCCATAATACTCAAACTATACAAGAAACGATGGATTTCCTCTTCGCTTTCAAAGGCATTATTTTGCAATTCCTCTTCATTGAATCCAAAGAGTGAATGGTACTCTGTCATCGTCAACTCATGAAGAACACGTTCCAGCATCGTTTCTGGTAACTCTTGCCCCGTTTCTGCACTCCTTAGAACGAGCTTCCTCTGAGATTCCACGGCGCTACGCTCGATAATAAGAGCACCCAGCCCTTCATCTTCAATCCACATCCGTCCACCACGCGTATTCGTATGGATCGGTTGATATGGATAAACGCCATTTTTCTTTTGTTTAAAATCAAAGAGCATCTGCTCGATAAAGCGTCGAAGGGTCGTCTTTCCAGATTCGTTCAATCCTTGCACGACTTGCAAGTTCGGATGGAAAGTAAAGGTCTCATGTTCCCATTTTCCAAAATGATCGATTTCGATTTTTGAAATATACATTACCCTTCCTCCCTTCCCGAAAAGCGAGCTTCTAATAAGCGAAGTGCGCGTTCGTGAATCTCTTCTTGGACATCTTCTTTTTGAAGGAATTCGTTCATTAACTGATTCGAAAATCCGCTTTTTGCGATTTCCATTTCAGAAAAGAATGACGCATCCATATCTCCCACAAGCGAAATTCCAGAAGCGCCACGAAGCGGTTTTGTAACTTGTTCTCGAATACTCATCACCGTTACAAGGCTACGTTTTTCTTCTAATAACCCATTCACAACTTGGGTGAGTTGTTTTAAATCTTCTCTTGAATAGATTGATTCTTGCGTTAGTAAATGTAGCGTCACAAGACTACGTTTCGATGGATTTGGCAACGCCTCTACGATGAGATACGGTAAAGTTTCTAAACGAACGGTCTTGCTGATAGCAAATTCCACCTCTGTCCAATCCATCGTACTTGTTTCAATAAAGCGAACCTCTGGGGCAGTCCCAGGAGTAATCTCAACAAGCAAAGCTCCCTTTGGCCCACTCTCTTTACGGTCCGCTCCTTGAGTTGTACCGCTATACCACGCACATGGCTGACTAGACACTTCTTGGCACGTATGAATATGCCCAAGCGCCCAGTAGTCATAGCCTTTTTCTCTCAGTTCAGGAATGGAAAATGGTGCATATCGACCTTCTGATGTCGTCAGTTCTCCATGCAACACCCCAATATGAATATCACAGTTAGCACTCTTTGCAGGATACTCTTGAACTTTCCTAGCGGCTACAACTGGAACCTCATAACTAAATCCACTAAAGGCTACACGTTCCCCGTTTCTCGTCTCCACTTCGATTGTTTCAACAGCAGTCCCAAAAGTATAAATATGCTTCCCAGAAACGTACGCACTCCCCGCATCATGATTCCCAAGCGCAACAACGACAGGAATTCCAAAGGGTGTTAAGCGATTTAACTGGCTTTGCAAGAAACATTTTTCTTTGACGAAAGTGCGTGAACTATCCAGCAAATCCCCCGCTAACACAAGCGCATCGACTTCTTCTTCAATCGCTGTATCGATGACTCTTTCAAAAGCATCAAACGCCGCTTGCTTTAGTTCTCTTGCGATTTCCTTTTGGCTTTTTTCGACACCGGTAACCGTAATCCCTAGATGAATGTCTGCAGCGTGGATGAATTTCACCATACGTTGCTCCTTTCTTTTCTTCAAAAAAAGCATATTTTCCTGAACCGTCTGTTGTGCGTTCAAAGAAAATATGCTTTGGATCGATTCTTAATAAAACCGTTTAAAATTGATTATTTTGAGCTATAAAGTTCTTGTAATGGATTTGTGATGATACGGTTGATATCTTGCATAATTGTATTCAAACGTTGTTCAGCTTCCATTAAAGCTTTAATATGCTCATTTTCAGACACTTTTTGTCCTAATTCTTGTGCTTTTTGAATATCTTCTTCAGTGATTTCTTGTCCTGAAAATTGTTTTTGTTGTAACTCGATATTCACTGCACGGAATTCATCGAATAAAGCTTTTGCTGTTTCGTCAGCATAAATTGCTTCGAAGCTTTCCTTTACTGTTTTGAATTCTTGCAATTCGCGTAAGTCGCGTTCTAATTGATTGGCTGTATCATAAATATTACTCATGTTTCTACCTCCTTAAAATACTCTTTTATTATACCATATTTTACATGGTTAAACTATTAATACGTACGTACGTTCGCATTATCGATTTCTGAATTTATCCCAGAGGTTTTTACCCCATTCTTGGATTTGATTCCATACTTGTTCGCCCGCTTTTTGAGCGTCTTTGATAAATTGATCCACGCCATTATTCGTATTGTTGTTTTGATTATTTTGTTTCGTCTTCACAGCTTCTACATTAAATGGTGTATTCGCGGTGAATTGAAGCAATCCTTCCATCTCTAGTTTAAAGAGTGGCCCTACCCCTTCACGGCTAGAAGCGGATAAAGAGTAGTTTCCTGACTGGTCATATCCCATCCAAGTTGCGACAACAACATCAGGTGTATATCCAATCATCCATTGGTCACGAGAACCATTTTCATTATTGATGGCTTCGGTAGTACCCGTCTTCCCTGCAATCGTCTTACCAGCTGGCGAAAATGGTGCACCAAGACCTTCTGAACCGTAAACAGTTAACAGCATACTTGTCATCTTCTTAGCCACTTCTTCCGTTGTCACACGGTTTTCCTTCACGACTGTGTTGTCTACAACGACTTTTCCATTCGCGTCGACAATTTTCGTTACAAAACGCGGTTGCACACGAACCCCTTTATTAGCAAAGGCTGTATAAGCAGAGGCCATTTGTTCTGGAGAAACTCCTTTTGTAAGTCCTCCAAGGGCGATTCCTAAGTACTCGTCTCCTGGGTCCGTTTCGATTCCGAATTGATGAACCTTCTCGATTCCTTTCTTCAATCCGATTTTATCGAGTAACCATACAGCAGGAGCATTCCAACTGTGGTTCAAGGCTTCCGTCATCGTCACCGTACCTTGATACTGTTTATTCCAGTTCTCAGGTGTATATTTATCCGAACCATACGAACGTTTCTCGTCGACAAGAACGGAATTCGGTTGATACCCTTCTTCAAGAGCCGGAGTATAGACGGCTAATGGTTTAAACGTTGACCCCGGCTGAGCCTGCAGCTGAGTTGCTCGGTTAAATCCACGGAAAGTATGTTTCTCGTTGGTACGTCCACCCACTGTCGCAAGAACATCCCCTGTTTGAGGATCCATGGCAATCGAAGCCGCTTGAGCAACCGTACCGTCACTAGCTTTCGGGAATAACCAACTGTGTGAGAAGGTTTCTTCCAAGTCCGCTTGCATATTTTGGTCTAAACCTGTGTAGATTTTATATCCTTTGTTCAGCAAGTCTTCTTCACTGATTCCGTATTTCGTTGTAATTTCATTAATCACCGCATCGAAATAATATGGATATTTATAACGAGCATTCGCTTCATACGTATCCGTCACGGTAATCACTTCAGCAGCCGCTTTATCCGCTTCTTCTTGCGTAATTTTGCCATTATCGACCATCAACTGTAAGACGGTCGCACGACGTTTCACCGTAGATTCCATATCATCAATCGGATTGTACACATTCGGTGCCTTTAAGCTTCCTGTAAGAACAGCCGCTTCACTGAGGGTTAAATCCTTTGCGCTCTTTCCGAAATAACGAAGCGACGCATTTTCAATACCGTACGCCCCATTTCCGAAATAGGCATTATTTAAATACATCTCCAAAATTTGGTCTTTGGAATATTTCTTCTCCAACTCGAAACTCAAGAAGAGTTCTTTTGCTTTTCGCATAAATGATTGTTCTTGAGTTAAGAAAGCATTCTTGGCTAATTGTTGCGTAATCGTACTTCCTCCACCCGTCACCCGGCCGCGATTCATTAAGAGGCCAAATGTCGCACGAAGTAGCCCGATTGGATCGAATCCATGGTGGTCATAGAAACGTTTATCCTCTGTGGAAACGAGCGCATTAATCATATTTGGAGAAATCTGGTCTATTGTTAAAAATTCTCCTTTATTGATATTCAGCACGCCGGTTTCTTGGTTATTGCGGTCGTATACTTCTGTCACCTGGACCATCCCAGCACGTAAGCCACTCACATCGGTTGTCTTTGCAGAATACACTAAAAATCCTGTAAATAGTGTTACTACCGTTAGTATCATCGCTAGAAGTAGCTTCGTTACATGAAATTTTCTCCAAAAGCGACGAATCGCCATCATGATTTTATGATTCCAAATACTCTTTATAATGGATTGTTTTTTTGGTTCTTCAGTATGACGATGCTCGAGTTCAGTATCTAATTCAACATCGAGACGTTCTTCGTCATGATTATGATTGTTAAATTCTTCGTTCATTACAATCCTCCTTTTAAATTGAGTCTATTATACTGTACCATAAAACCCTCTGAAACCACATAAAATCGGCACACCTTTACAAAAAATTAAACGATAAATAGACCATCTTTCCCAACTACAAAATCCCTACTCAAAATAGTTTTATCAATATAAGGTATATCTTATATTAGGCAAAACTAATATTGCTTGTTTTTATTGTTGTATCAGGAAGAATTACAGATTATTCGTAAAAAAATAAAGTTCTGTTGCACACGTAAATGATGACTAGAAACTTACAGATTCTATCATTACAGTAACGTGACTTCGCATTAAAACGAATTAAAGGGCGTAGGAATTTCATTCCGTACGCCCTTTTTGAGGATTTAAAGGTGAGAGACTTTTAAGGATCGAACCGGTGCAACGTTACCGTAATGATGAAGATATCTGTAAGGATTCATAGGAATCATTTACGATTTCTCGTGCACTGTCTCTTTATTTTTTTAAACTGCGAATAAACGCTCTAAGTCTTCGTGAGTAAATCCTTGTCCTTCTGGTTCGTCCACACGTTCAATCGTTGCGCCTAATGCGCGTAATTTTTGATGGAACTCATAATAGCCACGGTCCAAGAATTGTAAATCTGTCACACGTGTATATCCTTTCGCAACCATTCCAGCGATGATTAACGCTGCAGCAGCACGTAAGTCTGTCGCACGTACTTCAGCACCTGATAATACAGATGCACCACTCATCACAGCTGTATGTGAGTCAATACGGAATTGCGCTCCCATACGACGCATTTCTTCTAAGTGGTTGAAACGGTTCTCGAACACTGTTTCCGTCATTGTGCTTGTACCAGTTGCCAATAATTGTGCAATCGTCATTTGCGCTTGCATATCTGTTGGGAAACCTGGGTGAGGTAAAGTTTTCACGTCAGTTGGTTTCAACTCATCTGGACCGATTACACGGATTCCGTCTTCTTCTTCGATAAATTGAACACCCATTTCGCCTAATTTAGAAATTAATGGTTGGTTATGTTCTGCAATCGCATCTTCAATAAACACATCGCCTTTTGTAACGGCAGCAGCTACCATAAATGTACCCGCTTCGATACGGTCTGGGATAATGGAGTGAATCGTTCCATCCAAACGTTCTACCCCTTCAATACGCATGTTTTCTGTCCCAGCGCCGACAATTTTCGCACCCATCTTATTTAAGATATTCGCTAGGTCGACGATTTCTGGTTCACGCGCTACGTTTTCTAGGTATGTTGTCCCTTTTGCTAAAGTTGCTGCCATCATAATGTTTTGAGTAGCTCCAACAGATGGGAAATCTAAGTAAATACGTGCTCCATGAAGTTCCTCTGCATGCGCTTCGATATATCCTTCTGTTTGAACGATTGTCGCACCCATTGCTTCGAACCCTTTTAAGTGAAGGTCGATTGGACGACTTCCGATAGCACATCCACCAGGCATCGCAACACGTGCATGTCCAAAACGTGCTAATAATGGTCCCATTACAACGATTGACGCACGCATTTTACTTACGTATTCAAATGCTGCAGTTGTTGTAATATCTTTTGTGGCATTTAATGTAATTGCCTTTTCTTCTTCGTCAAATGTACTTAAGACGTTTAAGCTCCCTAATACGTTTAACATCATATGTACGTCTGATAAGTTCGGTACATTTGTTAAATGAGTAACGCCTTTATCTGCTAAAATACTTGCTGCTAAAATCGGTAATACCGCATTTTTAGCTCCTTCTACTTTTACGGTTCCCTGAAGACGTGTATCGCCACCGCGCACGATCATCTTATCCATTAAATAACCTCCAAAAACTCTCTATCCACTTACTGTAATATCAATTGAATGTACTGATTTAAATAATCTGATAAATCGAATATGACTTTGGCTATACTAGCACCCATCCAAATAGCGATGAGTAAAAAGAGGATACGGGCTTCTTGAACGCGGCCTTTCCTGAGAATTTTCTCGATTTGAATGCCTTGCAACGCCCAGTAGCTCAGCATGATAAAAGCAAGAACCAATGTGATTCGAATGATTAATGTTACTTGAATCATACCTACTCCTCCAGTCATATACTGCCTTTCTATACTACCATATTTGACCATTAAAAAAAAGCAGGAGATATCCTCCTGCTTACCCAATTAAGTAAAAGCATCCTAGTCTAATAAGTGCTGCTAAAATCAGGCTTAAAAATAATATTTTTTTAGAGTCTTGAATGAATAATGCTAGTAGAGTCATCCCTAAAAACAGAGTGGGGATTGAACCTAATACTAGAGGAGGAATGCCTCCAATTTCGAAAAGTAAAATTGCCTTAATACAGAACATTAAAAATACAGAAGGCAACATCATCCTCACTAATATTCGCCCTATAAACACTCGACTTCTGCTTCGAACCAGTATTAAAAGTCGCATACTTTCATACTCATTAATAAAATACATCAAAATAAGAACTTCCATTACCATTAAGAAAATACTTAAAAGATGGCCAAAAAGAAAGGTAACGGGTATAAAACTGAAGTGAGCCTCGATATAAAACGACGGTAATGGATGATATAAATTCCATACTATTAACAAACCAAAAATGTAGAGAAGCCACTCGCGAATGGGAAATAACTGTTTCATTGAAGAATCAGCTTCCCTTCTTCCATCAAATATTCCTTATCAAAACGTAATTCGGCCAAATTATCATGAGCAGCAATCACAATCGATTTCCCCTCTTCATGAAGCTGTTGAACTAATTGATGAAACTGCTCTAGTGATTTTTTATCTAGACCTCGAGTTGGCTCGTCTAATAAAATTAAATTTTGATCCTCCATCACAGCTTGGATAATCCCCATTTTCTGACGCATTCCAACGGAGTATTTTTTTACGTGAACTTTACTATCAAAATCTAAATCGAAATTATTCACTAATTCTCTTATTTTCGATTCATTGTAATTTTTATTGATAGAGGCTAAAAATTTAAGATTCGTTTTTAAACTACTTTCTTCCATGAACGCTGGATTCTCAATCAAAGCTCCAATTCGTACATCACTATCTACAACAACTTCACCTTTATCCGGCTCCAAAATATCACAAAAAAGTTTAAATAAAGTAGACTTTCCGCATCCATTAGCTCCTACAATATGAATAAGCTCTCCTTGTTCAATTTTGAAATCGACGTCTTCTAAAATCACTTGAAACCCAAATTTTTTGGATACATTTTTTAGTTCTAACATGAGTACCTCCCCTTCACACTGGTAATAGATAGAATATCGTAAAATAAGATGTTAATGAAAATAGGATAGAACCAATAATAGCCAAATTTCTATTACACCCAATAGAAATCGTATAGATGATTAATCCCGAACAGATTAAATACACGCTTTTTAATAGAGCAAATATCAGCATCGTTTTTGTAAATGCTTGTCCATTCATCATTTGGAATAGTAACGCTAAGGAGAATTGAGCAACATAATAACAAACAACTGAAACTAACACTGTTCCCAATTGATAAAATTGATAGTTTTTCTCTCCAACTCTTTGAATGAGAAGGTAACGGATATGATGTCGTCTCCAAATGACAACCCCTAGTAAAACTAATAATAAGGTGTCTGAGAAATATGCTGTAAAATGGGAAGACAATAGGTCCAGTATTAAATCACCGGCAATTTGCCCTTTTAAAACAAAAGAGATTCCTGAAAAAATCGATAATCCATACACCCATTGTTGTCTTTTGCCTTTGAGGAGCTCATTCATTAATATCCCTCCTTCAAATCCATCTTTCTTCTGATAATTAATAGGAGAATCGTCAAAAGACTATAAAATATCGCAGGATATACAAAAATAACCCAGGCTGAATGAGAAATAGTTTCTCCTAATAATGTGTACATTCCTGGTTGAATGAGTGATAAAACACAAATTGAATAGCCGATAATCGGGGAAATTCCGCCGATAACCATTGCTAATAAAAGTGATATAATCACTAATAACAATCCACTACATAAATAAATGATGTATCGTTTTAAGAACAATCCAACTGAAAAAACAAATGAATAGAAAATGGCGTACCCTAAGGGGATTATTACTATCGTACAGATTAAATTAATAAAACTATTTGTCGAGAAGTTAATCGTGAAAGACCACGTCAAATAAGAACTACTCTCTTCGAAAATAAATGGTGAGTAAAATAAATGAACTAATATCGCCTGAAGGAACATTTTCACTAAGAAAACAAAATAGATTATGATAAAGTTCGTTTTAAATTGTTTTGATATAAGTGGTGAAAAGAATGTTTTTTTATGTCGTAATCTCACAGATTGTAAATAGTCGCAATGTGTTATCCTTTGTCTGATACATTCATGAGAAAAGAATAGCGGTGGAATCATGAATGCTACAAAACCATATACAGCATCCACTAGCTGAATGGAGCTGAATATAATTTCATAAAACAGTGGTATTCCTCCTTCAGCTCCTCCAAAATGTCCCGTTGACAAATGATAATGAATATAGTTTAGAATCATAACGATGGAAAGTATCCAAAAGAAAATGATTGAGAACATTGACCATTTATTTTTATAAAATACCATTTTTTTCACCTACTAATATTTATTCTGTATCGTAAGCAGCCGTGAATTGTAGTGTTACTCGACTCCAGCTTGGTTCATAAAATCTTGAAGTAACTTTCGCATAGTAATAATATCCAGGTTTCCCAGAATTATTATCCGCCCATGTAGTTTCTAATTTTTTAAGTTCAACAGTATCTGAACGAATATATTTTCCTGAATTTACAAGAGTAGCAGTGTATCCAAAAGAATTAGGTAGTGAATCTCCCCAAAAACCTGCCCACCTAGATTCATTTCTCTTCATGTTATATTCCTCCGTATATCCGGATTGGCCTAAAGGGGGAACACTGATATATCCGGTTGTCCAACTTTCCGCAGCTATTTTACCTAGCGATAATAAAAAACAAAAAACTACAAAAAGATAGATGATTCGTTTATTCTTTCTTTTCATGATAATTACTCCTTATCTTCATAATCTATTTTGTTTACGCTTTCATTATACTCTTCTTATTTATAACCAACAATATAAATTTGTGAAAGAAAATCTCTTTTATTCGTAAAATTTCTATATTTTTGACACTTAAACGAAAAAAGAAAATTTATGCTATACTAATACCAAAGTGAGGGGAAAGAATGTTAGAAAGATATAAAACCATTAAAGAGGCTGGGATGAATGAAATCGAGATTAAAGGTTCTCGTTTTATTGCGCATTTTCAGCGAGTAACTACCGAAGAAGAAGCGCTCGAATTTATTCAAGCTATCAAAAAAGAACATTGGAAGGCCACACATAACTGCTCTGCTTTTCTCATTGGAGAAAACGACCAAGTGCAGCGTGCAATGGATGATGGTGAGCCAAGTGGTACCGCAGGCGTTCCGATGCTAGAAGTACTCAAGAAAAATGAATTAAAGGATGTCGCGGTCGTGGTGACGCGTTACTTCGGCGGCACAAAACTGGGCGCTGGTGGACTCGTTCGCGCGTATTCTGGTGCTGTGAGCGAAGGGTTGAAAGCCATCGGAATCGTCGAATGTCGACTAGAGGACCAACTTGCCCTAACCTTTGATTACGCACATGTAGGAAAAGTGGAATATTATTGTCAGACGCAAAATATTCCCATCGTTGATAAAGTCTTCCTCAATAATGTTCAATTCACTTGCAGCCTCCCTGTTCAAGAGGTCGAAGGCTTCCAAGCAGCCATCATTGAGCTTTTGCAAAATCAAGTGGAGTTTGAAAGCCTTGGAGAAATGTATACAGAATATCCCGTTCAATAAATAAGAGGTCTATTCAAATGAATAGACCTCTTTTTCTACGGTTATAAATTCTAGGATGGATGGACAGAGAAGCTGTGAGAGTATTTAGCTTCTCCCCCTTCCAATTCCTACACTAGCGGAAACATTAAGGGCACGGGTCTCAACGTTTCACTTAAAAGAGAAGATTATCAATATCATTTTGCGATAATAGAAGATCCATTTTCGCAAGGCTTGAGTAACGGTTCATCGTTGGCAATTCATCCAAGATAACAATATCCGTTCCAAGTCGTTTTAAGAGCTGATCGACCATATTCGAGAGTCTCATTGCAAATGGTCCACTTGTAATAAAGCGAAGCGGCACAGCCTCCATCATCATGATGACTTCTAAAATATAATTCTGAATGTCTTTCGTATCTAAATCTGTTTCCTGTAGGAAGATGATTTCACGTTCATCGGCTATTGCCAGCATAAACGCACCTGTTTTATAAAATCCCATGGCTGCAATTGGCGACAATGTCAACTGGATTTCAAAAGTTTCTGGCAAGATCCCTTGAATCGCCTTTTTTGCACGTAAGAGCGAGAAATCACTGACTGTAACGGGTTCAGGTTTTACTTGGAAGAACGGCTTCAATTCCGCAATCTGATCGAAACTGATTTCCTTACGTGTCATATTTAGTGACTTTACAGCCTTTGTTTTTTGATTATATTCGAGAACAGCATAGCAATCCGCGTCTTCTTGATCGAGAATACTAGCAGCCTTCAAAAGTTCTTTCCAGTTGCCTTCTTGCAAGAGAACATCACTCACACGTAGCACAAACTGGATTTCTGATTTCTTAAGGTCTGCGAATAAATCAAATGGTTCATTGAAACTCGAAATCATTGGCAATTCTCTAGCTCCTTTAACAGGATAGCCCTTCTGCTTCAAGTATTCGATTTCCTCTTCATCGAAATCCGCACGTTTTGAAAACTGAATTTCAATGCCTTTTCTAAACCAAAACGCTTCCGTTCGTTCCTCTCCGACTACCTCATCCGACATGGTTACTAGTCGTTCAGAGAGTCGATAACGAACAAGTTCTTCTTCGTTTTTGAAGAATAATAAACGTAAATCTTGCTGTTCATCACGTTCAATTAAAAAGAAAAACTTCACTGCTCCTCGTTTATTCTGAAAAGCAAAGGCAGCATTTTTGAGTTCTGTTTGCTTTTTCACGAGCTTAAATAGCAACGGTATACTTTGGTACAATTCCTGACTCATATACACTACCCCAATCTTTCTTTTATTCATTTTTATTATACTACCAATCACATAAATTTGATAGCGGTTTTATTTTTTATTTAAAATATTATATATTTGTCGCTTTTAAATGATTTAATTCCACCTATAAATCCTTTTTCCCACTATCCAATGAATTAATTCGTTTTTTTAATGATTTATTTTTTCATCTTTTCAAAATTCTTAATATTTTCTTAATCCTTTTTCGGGCTCTTTCTTATCATTTTAAGCATAAAAATATCCCGCCAAGCATTGGAAAACCAATCCTTGACGGGGTACAGAATACATCTTATCGATCAATTTCTAAAACTTGCCCTGTTGAGTTTGAAACTTTTACCGTAACATCGTTCCCGTTACTTTCAAGAAATTCAAACTCCCAAATAATATCCCCATGATCCTTATCAACACTCCACTCACGAAGAACACCAGTTGAAAATGCTTTTTGCGCAATAGCAATCATATCATCAACTTGTTTTAAACTAGGAAGATCCAATTTTTTTACATTATGTTCATTAGGATCTGCGTTATCTTGTTCTGCTAGAATAAAAGTTTTGGAATTTTGATCATATCGATATGTAAACTCAGTTGTACTATTCATTGCTTCCACTTCATAGTATGTGCCATAAACAAGTTCAATTTTTGTTATATCCAAATCAGGATAAGCTTTTTGGAACGCATCAATCAATTCTTTCTGCATTGCATTTTGACTTCCGATAGACTGACTAGAACTTGTCACTGCACTTGAAGTAGTAGGTGTATTGGCTGTACTTGTAGTGGCTGTCACAGTTGTAGCAGGAGCTTGCGTTGTCTGTTGCACTGTTGTTTCAGGAGCAGCAGTCGTAGTTTCTTTTGCTGGTGCAGCTTGGTTTGAACAAGCGGCTAATAAGCTTGCGGCTGCAAGACTTAAGATTTTTGTTGTTTTTTTCATTTTTTCACTCCATTCTTAAGTTTCCGCTATTATACACTATTTTGTTAGAACTTCAAAGAAACCTTTTATGAATAATCGAAGAAAAAACACCCTATTGAACCATCAATAGGGTGCGTGAATTCACAGATTATTCATTTGTGTCTTCTTCAGAAGTGGCTGGTTCACCAACTAAACCTTCTGTTTGTT
>ERZ772990.65-NODE-65-length-18669-cov-6.54932_pt1 | contig 18669 bp, 82 predicted proteins | sample MGYA00511674_ERZ772990 | MGnify/ENA primary metagenome ERZ772990 (study PRJEB29015, sample SAMEA2738045) | human oral metagenome | biome: human oral; feature: human-associated habitat; material: saliva | place: China | collected 2233 ...
TGGAATGGAATGGAATGGAATGGAATGGAATGGAATGCAATGGAATGGAATCAAATGGAATGGAATGGAATGGAGTTAAATGGAATGGAATGGAAAGGAATGGAATGGAACGGAATAGAGTGCAGTGCAGTGGAGTGGAAAGGAATGGATTGGAGTGTAATGGAGTGGAATGGATTTAGTGGAGTGGAGAGCAGAGGACTGGGCAAGAGTGGATTGGAGTTGAGTGGAAAGGAATAGAGTGTAGCAGAATGGAATTAAATGGAGGGTAATAGAGTGGAGTGCTATTCAAAGGAGTGGATTGGAGTGCAGTTCAATGGAATGGAGTGGAATGGAAAAGAATGTAATGGAACACAATGGAGTGGAGTGGAATGGAATAGAGTGGAATGAATTGGAGAGGAGTGGAACAGAGTGGAGAGCAGTGGAACAGAATGGAATATAGTGGAATGGAATGGTTTGGAATGAAATGGAGTGTATTGGAATGGATTAGATTGCAATGGAGGGGAATGGAATGACATTGAATTTAATGGAATGCAATGGAATTGAAAAGAAAGGAGTGGAATGGAGTGGAATGGAATGGAATGGAATGGAATGGAACTGAATGGAATGGAATTGAACGGAGTGTAATGGATTGGAGTGGAATGGAAAGGAGTGGAGCAAAGTGTAGTGGAATGGAATGGAATGCAATAGATTGGATTGGAATGGAGGGGAGTGGAATGGAATGGAGAGGAGTGGAGTGGAATGTAAAAAAGGAATGGAATGGAGTGGAGTGTGATGGATTGGAGTCGAGTGGAATGTAATAGAATGGAGTGGTGTGGAGTGGTTTGGAGTGGATTTGAATGTAGTGCTGTGGAATAGAATGGAGTGCAGAGCAGTTTAGTGGAAATGAATGGATTCGAGTGGATTGGAATGCAGCAAAATTGGGAGAAGTGGAATGGAATGGAGTGGAGAGGTATGGGAGGGAATGGAGTGGAATAGAGTGGGAGGGAATGGAGTGGATTGGAGAGTGGTGGAATGAGTAGGAGTGGAGTGGAATGGAATGGACAGGAGTGGTGTGGAGTGGAATGGAATGGAGTAGAAAGGAAAGGACTGGAGAGGAATGGAATGGAATGGAGTGGAGTGGAATGGAGGGGAATGGAGTGGAGTGGAACGGATTGGAAAGGAATAGAGTGGAGTGGAATGGAGTGGAGTGGAATGGAATTTAGTAGTATGGAGTGGAGTGGAGTGGAGTGGAGTGGAATGGAATGGAATACAATGGAGTGCAATGGAGTGGAGTGGAGTGGAGTGGAATGGAGTGGAATGGTGTGGAATGGACTGGAATAGAATTTAATGGAATGGAATGGAGTGGAGCCGAGTGGAGTGGAGTGGAGTGGAATAGATTGGAATGGACTGGAATATAATTTAATGGAATGGAATGGAGTGGAGCAGAGTGGAGTGGAGTGGAGTGGAATAGAGTGTAGTGTAGTGGAAAGGAATAGATTGGAATGGAATGGAATGGAATGGATTTAAACGGAATGGAGTGGAATGGAATGGATTAGAATGGAATGGAGTGCAGTGGATTTGAATAGAATGGAATGGAATGAAGTGGAAGGGAATAGAATGGAATGGAATGGAGTGGATTGGAATGCAATGGAATGGAATGGAGAGGAATGGAATGGAGAGGAGTGGATAGGAGTGGAGTGGAATAGAACGGAGGGGATTAGAGTGGAATGGAGTGGAGTGGACTGGAATGGAATGGAGTGAAGTGGAATGGAGTGGAATGGAATGGAGTGGAATGCAGTGGAGTAGAGTTTAGTGTACTGGAATGGAATGGAATGGATTAGAGTGTAGTGGAGTGAGTGGAGTGGAGTGGAGTGGAATGGAATGGAATGGAAGGAATGGAATGGAATGGAATGGATTGGAGTGGAAAGAAGTGGAGTGGAATGGAATGGAATGGAATGGAGTGGAATGTAATGGAAGGGAATGGAATGTAATCGAGTGGAGTGGAATGGAATGGAATGGATTCGAATGTAATGTAATGGAGTGGAGAAGAGTGGAGTGGAATGGCATGGAATGGAATTTAATTGAATGGAATGGAGTGGAGTGGAGTGGAATGGAGTGGAGTGGAGTGGAATGGAATTGAGTGGAATGGTATCGATTGGAATGGAATGGAGCGGAGTGGAGTGGAGTGAAAAGGGGTGGGATGTAATGGAGTGGAGTGGAGTAGAGAAGATTGGAGTGGAGAGGACTCGCATGGAATGGAATGGAATGGAATGGAGTTAAATGGAATGGAGTGAAATGGAACCGAATGGAATGGAATGGAATAGAATGGAGTGAAGTGGAGTGGAATGGAATGTAATGGAATGGATTGGAATGGAAGGAATGGAGTTGAGTGGAGTTGAATGGAATGGAGTGGAGTGGAGTGGAAATGAGTAGAGTTGAGTGGAATTGAGTGACATGAAGTGGAGGGGAGTGGAGTTTATTGAGGTGGAATTCAGTGGAACATAATGGAAGAAAATGAATTGAATGGAATGGAGTTAAATGAAATGGAGTGTAATGGAATGGAGTGGAATGGAATGGATTGCAGTGGCATGGAATGGAATGGAGTGGATTTTAATGGAATGAAATGGAATGGAATGGAATGGAATGGGGTGGAGTGGAGCCGAGTGGAAAGGAATGGAGTATAGTCTTGCCGAGTTGAGTGAAGTGAAGTGGAGTGGAGTGGAATGGAATGGAATGAAGTGGAGTGAACTGGAGTGGAGTGGAATGGAATTGAGTGGAATTGAGTGGAATGATATGGAATGGAATGGAGTGGAATAGAGTGGAGTGGAATGGGATGGGATGTAATGGAGTGGAGTGATGTGCAGAAGAGTGGAGTGGAGAGGAATTGCATGGAATGGAATGGAATGAAATGGAGTTAAATGGGATGGAGTGGAACGGTATGGAGTGGAATTGAATGAAACGAAATGGAGTGGAGTGGAATGGAATGGAATGGAATATATTGGAATGGAGTTGAGTGGAGTTGAATGGAATGGAGTGGAGTGGAGTGAAACAGTGTGGGGTGGAATGGAGTGGAGTGGAGTAGAGAGAAGTGGAATGGAATGCAGTAGAGTGGAATGGAATGGAGTGGAGTGGAGTGGAATTCAGTGGAATGAAGTGGAGTGGATTTCAGTGAGGTGGAGTCAAGTGGAAGAGAATGGAATGGAAAGGAATGGAATGGAATGGAATCGAATGGAATGGAACGGAATGGAGTTAAATGAAATGGAGTGGAATGGAATGGAGTGGAACGGAATGGAGTGCAGTGGCATGGAATGGAATGGAGTGGAGTGGAATGGAATGAAAGTGGATGGAATGGAATGGGGTGGATTGGAGTAGAGTGGAATAAAATGGAGTAGAGTCTTGTAGAGTTGATTGAAGTGGAGTGGAATGGAGTGGGAAGGAATGGAATGGAGTGGGGTGGAGAGGATTGGAGTGGAATGGAATGGAGTGTAGTGAAATGGAGTGGAGTCAAGAGGAATGGAAAGGTATGGAGTGAAGAGGAATGAAAGGGAATGGAGTGGAATGGAGTGGATTGGAATGGAGATGAATGGACTGGGGGGAATGGAGTGAAGTGGAGAGGATTGGAATGGAGTGGAGTGGAATGGAATGGAGTGGAATGGATTGGAATTTAGTGGAGTGGATTGGAATGAAATGGAATGGAATGGAGCGGAGTGGATTAGACTAGAGTGGAATGGAATGAAGAGGAGCAGAGTGGAGTGAAGTGGAGTGGATGGTAGTGGGATGGAATGGAATGGAGTTTAGTGGAGTGGAGAAGAATGGAATGAAGTGGAATGGTGTGGAGTGAAGGGGAGTGCAGTGGAGTGGAATCGAGTGGAATGGAATGGAGTCGGGTGAAGTGAAATAAAATGGAATGGGGTGGAATGGAGTGGAATGGAATGGAATGGAATGCAATGGATTGGAATGTAGAGGAGTTTAGAGCAGTAGAGTGGAGTGGAATGGAATGGAATTGAATGGAGTAGAGGGGAGTGGTGTGGAGTTGAGTTTAGTGTAGTGGAATGGAGAGGAGTGGGGAAACGTGGAGTTGAGTGGAGTGGAGTGGAATGCAACGGAGTGTAATGGAATGGAAGGGAATGGAGTGGAGTGGAATGGAATGGAATGGAATGGAATGGAATTGAATGGAATGGAACGGAACAGAATGGATTGGAGTGGAATGGAGTTTAGTGTAGTGGAATGGAATTGAGTGAATGGAATGGAATGGAGTGGAGTGGAGTGGAATGGAATGGAATTGAGAAGAAAGGTATGGAATGGAATGCAGTGGAGTGGAGTGGAATGGGATGGGATGGAATGGAGTGGAATGCAGTGGAGAAAATTGGAGTGGGGTGGAATGGCATGGAATGGAATGTAAAGGAATGGAGATAAATGGAATGGAGTGGAATGGAATGGAGTGTAGTGGAATGGAAAGGAATGGAGTCGAGTGGAAAGGAATGGAATGGAATGGAGTGGAGAGGAGATGAATGGATTGGAGTGGAGTGGAGTGGAGTGAAGCAGAGTGCTGTGAAATGGAGAGAAGTGGAGTGGAGTGGAGAAGAATGGAATGGAGTGGAGTGGAGTGGAAATGAATGGAGTGAAGAGGACTGGACTGGAGTTTAGTGACTTGGAGTTGCGTGGAACTGAATGGAATGGAAAGGAATGGAATGGAGTAGAATGGAGTGGAATAGAATGGAATGGATTTAAATGGAATGGAGTTGAATCGAATGCAGTGGAACAGAATGGAGTGCAGTGGCATGGAATGGAATGTAGTGCAGTGGAACGGAATGAAAACGGATGGAATGGAATGGAGTGGAGTGGAGTAGAGTGGAATGGAAAGGAGTGGAGTCTTGTGGATTTGAGTGAAGTGGAGTGGAATGGAGTGGAATGGAATGGAATGGTGTGGGGCAGAAGGAGTGAAGTGGAAAGGAATGGAGTGGAGTGGAGTGAAATGGATTGGAGCCGAGAAGAATGGAAAGGAGTGGAGTAAAGTGGAAGAAAATTGAATGGAGTGGAATGGAGTGGATTGGAATCGAGTGGAATGGACCGGAGTGGAATGGAATGAAGTGGAGAGGATTGGAATGGAATGGAATGTAGTGGAGTGGATTGGAATGAAATGGAATTGAATGGATTGGAGTGGAGTGGAGAGGACTGGAATGGAATGGAATGGAGTGGAGTGGAGAGGAGTGAAGTGGAGTGGAGGATAGTGGGATGGAATGGAATGGAGTTTAGTGGAGTGGAGAAGAATGGAATGGAGTGCACTGGAGTGGAATGGAGAGGAGTGAAGTGGAAAGGAGTGAAGTGGAGTGGAGTGAATTGGAGTGGAGTTGAGTGGAATCGAGTGGAATGTAATGGAGTGGAGTGAAGAGGAATAAAATGGAATGGAGTGGAATGGAGTGGAATGGAATGGAACGGAGAGGAGTTTAGAGCAGTGGAGTGGAGTGGATTGGAATGGAATCGAATTGAATGGAGTGGAGGGGAGTGCCATGGACTTGAGTTTAGTGTAGTGGAATGGAGTGGAGTGGGGTAGCGTGGAGTTGAGTGGAGTGGAGTGGAATGGAATGGAGTGTAACGGAGTGGAGTGGAATGGAGTGCATTGGAGTGGAATGGAATGGAATCGAATCGAATCAAATGGAGTGGAAAGGAATGGAATTTAGTGGATTGGAAAGGAATTGAGTGGAATGGTATGGAATGGAATGGAATGGAGTAGAGTGGAGTGGAGTCGAATGGAAATGAGTGGAATGGTGTGGAGTGGAATTGAATGGAGTGGAGTAGAGTGGAATGGAGTGGAACGGGATGGGATGCAATGGAGTAGAGTGCAGTGGAGAATATTGGAGTGCAGTGGAATGGCATGGAATGGAATGGAATGGAATGTAAAGGAACTGAGTTAAATGGAATGGAGTGGAATGGAATGGAGTGCAATGGAATGGGGTGGAGTGGAGTGGAAAGGAATGGAGTGGAGTGGAATGGAAGGGAATGGAATGGAGTGGAGTGGAGTTGAATGGATTGGAGTGGCGTGGAATGGAATGCAATGAAGCGGAGTGGTGTTGAATGGAGAGCAGTGGAGTGTAGTGGAGTGGAATGGAATGCAGTAGAGTGGAAAGGAATGGAGTGGAGTTGAAAGGATCGGAGTGGAGAGGAGTAGAATTGAGTGGAGTGAAGAGGAGTGGACTGGAGTTTAGTGGCGTGGAGTCGCGTGGAACAGAATGGAACGGAAAGGAATGGAATGGAGTAGAATGGAGTGGAATGGAATGGAATGGAGTTAAATGGAATGGAGTTGAACGGAATGGAGTAGAATGGAATGGAGTGAGGGGGAATGGAATGGAATGTAGTGGAGTGGAATGGAATTGAATCAGATGGAATGGAATGAGGTGGAGTGGAGCCGAGTGGAATGGAATTGAGGGGAGTCTTGTGGAGTGGAGTGATGTGGAGTGGATTGGAGTGGAAAGGAATAGAATAGAGTGGAGCGGAGTGGAGTGGAGTGGAATGGAATGGAGTGGAGTGGAGTGAAATGGAGTGGGGTTAAGGGGAATGGAAAGGAGTGGATTGAATTGGAATGAAATGGATTGGAGTGGTATGGAGTGGACTGGAATGGACTGGAAGGGACTGGAGTGGAAAGGAATGAAGTGGAGAGGATTGGAATGGAATGGAATGGAATGGAGTGCAGTGGAGTGGAAGGGAATAGGGTGGAATGACATAGTGCAGAAAGAGTGGAGGAGAATGGAAAGGAAGGTAATGGAGTTGAGTGGAAGAAAGTGAAATATTGTGGAGGGGAATGGAGTGGAATGGAGTGAAAAGGAGTGGAATTTAATGGAATGGAATAGAATGGAAAGTAGTGGTGTGGAGTGGAGTGGAGTGGATTAGAGTGGTGTGGAAAGGAATGTAATGAAATGGAATGGAAAGGATTGGAATGGAACTGAATGGAATGGAACGGAATGCAATGGAATTAAATGAAATGGAATGGAATGGATTGGTTTGGAGTGGAATGAAGTGGAATGGAATGGAGTGTAGTGGAATTGAATGGAATGGAGTGGTGCAGAAAGGAATTGAATAGAATGGAATGCAATGGAATGGAGTAGAGTGGAATGGAACTGAAAGGAGTTAAGTGAATGGAATGGAGTGGATAGTAGAGGAGTGGTGTGGAGTGGACCGGAGTGGAGTGGATTTGAGTAGAGTGGAATGGAGAGGAATGGAGTGGAATGGAATGGAATGGCGTTGAGTGGAGTGGAATGGAGTGCAGTGGAGAGGAATGGAATGCACTGAATTGGGGAAGAGTGGAATGGAATGGAATGTGGTTTGAAAAGGAATGAAATGGAATTGAGTGCAGTGGAGTGTAATGGGGTGGAATGGAATGGAGAGGAATGGAGTGGAGTCGAGTGAAGTGCATTGGAATGGAATGGAATGTAGTGGAGAGAAGTGGACTAAAGTGGAGTGGTCGGAATGGAATGGAATGCAGTGGAATGGAATGCAATGGAATGGAATGTAGTGGAGTGGAGTGGAATGGAGTGTAATGGAGTGGAATGGAATTGAGAGGAACGGTATGGAACGGAATGGAGTGGACTGGAGTGGAGTAGAGTGGAGTGGAGTGGAAAGGAATGAGATGGAGTAGATTGCAATGGAATGGAGTGGAATGGAATGCCGTTAAATGGAATGGAGTGGAATAGAATGGAGTGGAGGGGAATGGAACGGAATGGAGTGGAATGGAATGAAATGGGATGGAATGGAATGGAATGGAATGGAGTGGAGTGGAGTGGAGTTGAATGGAATGGAGTGGAGTGGAGTGGAGAGGAGTGAAGCGGAGTGGAGTGGAGTGGAATGGAATGAAGTGTAGTGGAGTGGAGTGGATTGGAGTGGAAATGAGTGGAGTGAAGTGGAGTGGAGTTTATTGAGCTGGAGTCGAGTGGAACAGAATGGAATGGAATGAATGGAATGAAATGGAATGGAAGAGACGGAAGTTAAAAGGAATGGAGTGGAATGGAATGGAGGGCAGTGGCATGGAATGGAATGGACTGGAGTGGAATGGAATGAAAAGGAATGGAATGGAATGGAATGGAGGGGAGAGGAATCGAGAGGAATGCAATGGAGTATAGTCTTGTGGAGTGGAGTGGAGTAGAGTGGAATGGAATGGAGTGGAGTGCAGTGGAATGCAGTGAAGTCGTGAGGAATGGAATGGAGTTGAGTGAAGTGGAATAAAATGGAGTGGATTTTAATTGAGTGGAATGGAATGGAGTGGAATGGAGAGAACTGGAGTGGATTGGAATGGAATGGAATGGAGTGGAGTGCAGTGGAATGGAACGGGGTGGAATGGAATAGAGTGGAAAGAGTGGATTGGAATGGAAAGGAATGTAATGGAGTTGAGCGGAATAAAGCGGAATATTGTGAATTGGATTGGAGTGGAATGGAGTGGAATGGAATGGAATTGAGTGGAATGAGGTTAAAAGGAGTGGAATATAATAGAATGGAACAGAATGTAATGTAGTGGCATGGAGTGAAGTGGAGTGGATTGCAGTGCTGTAGAATGGAATGCAATGGAAAGGAAAGGAATGGAATGGAATGGAATGGACTGAAATGAAATGGAATGGAATGGAATGGAGTGGAGTGGAATGAAGTGGAATGGAATGGAGTCGAGTGGAATGGAATGTCATGGAGTGGAATGGAATGGAATGGAATGGAATGCAAAGGAATAGAATACAGTAGAGTTGAATGGAACTGAAAGGAGATAAGTGAAATAGAGTGGAGGAGAGTCGAGTGGAGAGGAGTGGAGTGGAGAGGAGTGCAGTGGGGTGGAGTGGAATGGAGTGGATGGAGTGGAAAGGAATGGAAAGCAGTACAGTGGAATGGAATGGAGTGGAGTGGAATTGAGTACAGTGGAATGGAGTGGAGTGGAGAGGAATGCAGTGGATTGGATTGGAGGAGAGTGGAATAGAATGGAATGTAGAGGAGTGGAATGGAAGGAAATGGAATTGAATGTGGTGGAGTGGAATGGGGTGGAATGGAGTGGAGTTGAGTGAATGGGATGTAATGGAAAGGAATGGAATGGAATGGGATGGAATGGAAAGGAATGGAATGGAATGCAATGGAATGGAATGGAATGGAGTGGAATGGAATGGAGTGGAACAAAATGGAGAGGAGAGGAAAGGAATAGAATTAAGTGTAGTGGAATGGAAAGAAATGGAATGGCATGGAGTGGACTGGAGTGGAGTGGAAGGTAATGGAGTGGAGTAGAGTGGAGTGAAGTGTAGAGAAGTGGAGTGGAATGGAATGGAATAGAGTGGAGTGGAGTGGAATAGAATGGAGTGGAGCAAAGTTGAATGGAGAGGAGTGAAGTGGAGTGGAGTGGAGTCAAGTGTAATGGAATGGATTTGAGTGAAGTTGATTAAATTGGAAAGGAGTGGAATGGAGTGGATAGGAATGGAGTGGAATGGAGCGAAGTTTAGAGGACTGGAGTGGAGTGGATTGGAGTGGAATGGAATGGAATGGATTGGAGTGGAGTGGAGTGGCATGGAGTTGAGTAGAGTGGTGTGAAATGGTGTGGTTTCGATTGTGGTGGAATGGAATTTCATGGAGAGGAATGGAATGGATTTGAAGGCAAAGAAATGGAATGGAATGCAATGGAATGGAATGGAGTGGTATAGAATGGAGTGCAATGGAATGGAGGGGAAAGGAGTGAAGTGGAGTGAAATGGAATGGAATGGAATGGAGTGGAATAGATTGGAATGGAAAGGAATGGATTGGGGTAGAATGGAGTGGAATGGAATGGAATGGAATGGAATGGAATGGAACGGAATGGAATGGAGCGGAGTGGAGAGGAATGGAACTCGGTGGAATGGATTGGAATGCAGTGGATTGGAATGGAATGGAATGGAATGGAATTGAATGGAATCGAATAGAATAGAATAGAAAGGAATGGAATGGAATAGATGGTAGTGGAGTGGAATGTAATGGAGTGGAGTGGACTGGAATGTAGTGGAGTGGAATAGAATGGAGTGGAGAGGAGTGCAGTGCAGTGGAATGGAATGGAATAGAATGGAAAGGAATGGAATAGAATGGAATGGAATAGAATAGAATGAAATGGAGTGGAATCAAATGGAGTGGAAGGGAATTTAGAGGAGTGGAATGGAATGGAATGGAGTGGAGTGGAGTGGAATGGAATAAAATGGAATGGAACGGACTGGAGTGGAGTGGCGTGGAATGTAATGGAGTGGAGTAGAGTGGAGTGAAGTGTAAGGGAGTGGAGTGGAATGGAAAGGAACTGAGTGGAATGGAGTGGATTGGAATTGAATGGAGTGGAGTAGAGGGGAATGGAGTGGAGTGAAGTGGAGTGGAGTGGATTGGAGTCAAGTGGAAGAGAATTGAGATGAGGGAAGTTGAATAAAATAGAAAGGAGTGGAATGGAGAGGAATGGAAAGGAGTGGAATGGAGAGGAATTTAGAGGACTGGAGTGGAGTGGATTAGAGTGGAATGGAATGGATTGGAATGTAGTGGAGTGGAGTGGCGCAGAATTGTATGGAGTGGAGTGGAATGGAGTCTTTGGGATTTTGGTGGAATGGAAGGTATTTTTAGTGGAATGGAGTGGAATGGAATGGAATGGAGTGGAATGGAATGGAATGGAATGGAAAGTAATGGAATGGAATGAAATGAAATGGAATGGAATGGAATGGAATTTAAAGGAAAGGAGTGGAATGGAATGGAGTAGAATGGAGTGAAGAGGAATGCAGTGGAGTGTAGTGGAAAGCAATCGAGTGGAAAAGAATGGAATGGAGTGGAATAGATTGGAATGGAATGGAATGGAGTGTGGTGGAATGGAGTGTAATGAAGTAGAATGAATGGAATGGATTGGAATGGAATGGAATTGAAGGGAATGAAATGGAGTGGAATGGTGTGGAAGGGAATGGAATGGGGTGGAATGGATTAGAATGAGGTGGATTGTAGTGGAATGGAATTGAATGGAGTGGAGTGGAATGGAATGAAATAGAATGGAATTGAATGGAATGGAATGGAAAGGAATGGAATGTAAAAGAATGGAATGGAAAGGAATGTAATGGAATGTAGTGGAGTGGATTGGAATGGAGTGTCGTGGAATGGAATGGAGTGGTGTGGAATTGAATGGAGTGGAGTGGAGTGGAATGGAATGGAATGGTGTGGATAGCAGTGGCGTGGAGTGGAGTGGAATGGAATGGAATGGAATGGAACGGAGTAGAATGGAATGGTGTGGAAGTCAATGGAGTCCAATGCAATGGGGTGGAATGTAGTTGAATGAAATGCTGTGGAGTGGAATGTAATGAAATGGTATGCAATGGAACGGGGTGGAATGGAGTGGAATGGTTTGGAATGAAATGAAACGGAGATGAGTGGAGTGGAGTGCATTGGAATGGAGTGGAATGCATTGTAATGTTATGGAATGGAATGGAGTGAAGTGGAAAGGAGTGGAGTGGAGAGGAATGGAATGGAATGAAATGAAATGGAGTGGAGTGGAGTGGAATGGAATGGAGTGGTATGTAGTGGTGTGGAGAGGAAATTAATGGAATGGAGTGGATTGGAATGGAATGGAAAGTGGAGTAGAGTTGAATGCGATGGAATGGAATGGAATGGAATTCAGTTAAAAGGAATGGAGTGGATTGGAATTCAGTGGAATAGAATGGAAAGGAGTGGTGTGGAATGGAATGGAATGGAGTGGAGTGGATTTGAATGAAATTGAATGGAATGGAATGCAGGGGAGTGGAGTGGAGTGGAATGGAATGGAGTTGAGTGGAGTGGAGAGGAGTGGAGTGAAGTGGATCGGAGTAGAGTGTAATGGAATAGAACGGATTTCAGTGGAGTGGAGTGGAATGGAATGGAGTGGAGTTGAGTGGAATGGATTGGAGTGGAGTGGAGGCGAGTGGAGTGGAATTGATTGGAGTGAAGTAGAATAAAAAGGAATGGTGTGGATGGAGTGTATTTGAATGGATTGGAACGGAATGGAGTTTAGAGGCGTGGAGTGGAATGGAGTGGATTAGAAAGGAATGGAGTGGAGTGGAATGCATTGTAGTGGTGTGGAGTCAAGTGGAGTGGAGTGGAATGGAGTGGTTCTTATGGTGGTGGAATAGAATGGAATGGAGTGGAATGGAATGGAATGGTGTAGAATAGAAAGGAATGGAAGTGAAAGTAAGGGAGTGGAATAGAATGGATTGGAATGCAGTGGATTGCAATGGAATGGAATGGAATGGAATTCAATGGAATTGAGTGGAGAGGAGTTTAATGGAATAAAATGGAGTGGTATAGAATTGAATGGAATGGAGTAGAGTGGAGTGGAGTGAAATGCAATGGAGGGGAGTGAAGGGGAATGAAATAGAATGCAATGGAATGGAATTGTATGGAATGGAGTGGAGGTGAAAGGGATCGAGAGGAGTGAAATTGAATGGAAAGGAATGTTATGGAATTGAAAGCAACGGAATGGAAGGGAGTGGATTGCAATGGAATGGAATGGAATGGAGTGGAATGGAGTGGAGTGGAGAGCAGTGGAATGGAACGGTGTCGAGTGGAGTGGGGTGGAACAGAGTGGAATGGAATGGAGTGGAGTGGAATGGAGTCGAGTGGATTCGAATCGAGTGGAATAGAATGGAAACAAATAGAATGGAAAGGGATGCAGAAGAGAGGAATGCAGTGGAATGGGTTGGAGTGGAATGCACTGCAGTGGAGTGGATTGGAAAGGAATGGAGTGGAATAGAATGTAGTAGAATGGAGTGGAGTGAAGTGGAAAGGAATGGAGTGAAATGGATAGGAGTGGAAAGGAGTGGAACGGTTTGGAGTAGAATGTAGTGGAATCAAGTGGAGTGGAAAGGAATGGAACGGAAAGCATTAGAATGGAATGGAATGGAGTGGAATTGAGTGGAGAGGAATGGAATGGAATAGAATGAAATGGAATGGAACAGAGTGGAATGGAATGTAATGGAATGTAGTGGAGTAGAGTGGAATATAATGGAAAGTACGGAAGTGGAATGGAATGGAGTGGAATGGAATGGAATCGAATGCAATTTATTGGAATAGAGTGGAATGGAATGGAATGGATTGGAATGGAATGGAGTGGAGAGGTATGGACTGGAAGGGAGAGGATTGGAGTGGAGAAAAGTGCAGTGGAATCGTGTGGAATGGAGTGAAATATAACGGAATCTATAGGAGTGGAATGGAATGGAGTGGAGTGGAATGGAATGGAGTGGAGTGGAATGTAATGGACAGGAATGATATGGAGAGAAATGGAGTTGAGTGGAATGGAAAGTAATGGAGTGAAATGGCATGGAATGGAATCGAGTGGAGTTGAATGGAATGGAATGGAGTGGAATTGAGAGGAGTGGAGTGGAGTGGAATGGATTGCACTGGAATGGAAGGGAATTCTCTTGAATGGAATAAAATGGAATGGAATGGAGTGGAATGGAATGGATAGGAATGAAGTGCAGTTGTGAGGAATGGAATGGAATGGAGTGCAACGGATTGGAGTGGAATGAGGTGGAATGAAATTAATTAGAGTGGAATGGATTGGAATGGAATGGAATGGACTGCAATCGAGTGGCGTGGGTGGAATGCAATGAAATGGAATGGAGCGGAGTGGAGTGGAGTGGAACGGAATGGAATGCAGTGGATTAGAGTGGCATGGTTGGAATTGAATGAAATGGAATGGAGTGGAGTGCAGTGGAATGCAATGGTGTAGAGTGGTGTGGAGGGGAGTGGAGTGGAGTGAAATGTTGTGGAGTGGAGTGGAATGGAGAAAAACGGAATGGAATGGAGTGGAATCGAATGGAGAGGAATGGAATGGAGTGGAATGGAATGGAATGGAATGGACTGGAATAGAATGGAATGGAATGCTATTGATCGAATGGAATGGAGTGTATTTGAATGGAAGGCAATGGAATGGAATGGACTGGCGGTTGGTGGAGTGGTGTAGACTGGAGTTGAATGGAATGGAATGGAGTAGAATGGAATGGAATGCAATGGAATAAAGGGGAATGGAATGGAATGGAAAGGAGTGGAGGGGAATGGAATCAAAAGGAATGAAAAGGAATTTTGGGGAGTGGAATGGAAATGAAAGGAATAAAATGCAATGGAGTGGATTGGAGTCGAGTGAAGTGGAATGGAATGGAGTGTAATGGAGTGGTATAGAATGGAATGGAATGGAGTGGAGTGGAGAGAAAGGAGTGGAGTGGAGTGGAAGGGAGTGGAGTGGAAGGGATTGGAATGGAATGCAATGCAGTGGAATAGAATGGAATCAATAGGAGTGGAATGGAATGGAGTGGAATGGAATGCAGGCGAGTGGAATGGAATGAGCTGGAATGGAATGTAGAGAAATGGATTGGGGTGGAAGGGAATGAAATGGAGTGGAATGGAGTGCAGTGGAATGGTGTGAAGTGGAATGGAATTAAACGGAATGGAATGGAGCGGAGTGCACTGAAGAGGAATGGAGTGGAGTGCAATGGAATGGAATGGACTGAAATGGAATTGTTTGGAATGGAAAGGAATGTGGTGGAATGTAACGGAATGGAGAGGAATGGATTGGAGTGGAATGGAATGGAGTGGAAAGGAATGGAAAGTAATGGAGTTTACTGGAATGCAATGGAATGAAATGGAATGGAATGGAATGGAATGCAATTGAATGGAGTGGAATGCAATGGAATGGAATCGAGTGGATTGGATTGGAATGGAATGGAATAGAATGGAACAGATCGGAACGGAATGGAGTGGAACGGAATGGATTGTAATGGAATGGAATGGAATGGAATCGAATCGAATGGAATGGAAGGGAAGGAAAAGGAATAGAATGGAATGGATTAGAATGGAAGGGAGTGGAGTGGAATGGAATGGAATCGAGTGTAGTGGAATGGAATGGAGTGGAATGGATTGGAATGGAATGGAATGGAATGGAATAGAATGGAATGGAATGGAGGGGATTGTAGTGGAGGGCTGTGGATAGGAATGGAGGGGAGTGGAATGGATTGGAATGGAAGGGAATGGAATGGAATCGAATGGAGTGGAGGGGATTGGACTGGAGGGCTGTGGATTGGAATGGAGTGGAATCGAATGGAATGGAATGGAGTGGAGTGGAATGAGGTAGAGTGAAATGAAATGGAAGGGAATGGAGTGGAGTGGGGTGGAATGGAATTGAGTGTAATGGAGGGGAGAGGATTGGACAGGAGTAGAGTGCAGTGGAATGGAGAGTAGCGGAGTGGAGTGGAATGGAATTAAATGGAATGGAATGGAGTCGAATGGAATGTAGTGGAATGGAGAGGAGTGCAATTGAATGGATTGGAATGGAATGGGGTGGAATGAAATGGAGTGGAATGGAATGGAGTGTATAGGACAGGAATGCAATAAAGTGGAATGGATTGGAGAGGAGTGGAACCGAATAGAATGGAGTGGAAATGAATGAAATGGAAAGGAATGGAGTGGATTGGAATGGAGTGACGTGGAATGGATTGCAATGGACTGGATTGGAATGGACTGGAGTGGAATGGAGTAGATTGAAATGAAATGTAATGGAATGGAATGCAATGGAATGGAATAGAAAGGAGTGGAATGGAGTGTAATGGAAAGGAACGGATCAGAATTGAATGGAATGGAATGGAGTGGAATGTAGTGGAGTGGAATGGAATGGAGTGGAGTGAAGTGGATTGGAACAGAATGGAATGGCATGGAATGGAATGGAGTGGATTTCAATGGAATGTAATAGAATGGAGAGGAATGTAGTGGAGTGGAGTGCTGTGGAACGGAATGGTGTGGAGTGGAGTGGAGGGGAATGGTGTGGAAAGAATGGAGTGGAGTGGAGCGGAATGGAGTGGAGTGGAGGGGAATACAAAGGAATAGAATGGAAAAGAATTGAATGGAGTGGAATGCAGAAGAGAGGAGTGGAGTGCAATGGATTGGAGTGGAATGTAATGCAGTGGAGTGGATTGGACTGGAATTTAGTGGAATGGAATGGAAACGAGTACAATGGAATGGAATGGAATGGAATGGAGTGGGGTGGAGTGGAATGGAATGGAGTGGAAAGCAGTTGAGTGCAGTGGATAGGAATGGAATTTAGTGGAATGGAATGGAGTGGCATTGAATGAAATGGAATGGAATGGAATGGATTGTGGTGGAGTGGATTGGAATTGAGTGGAGTGGTATAGAATGCAATGGAATGGAGTGGAGGGCAACGGAGTGGAGTGGGGTCGAGGGGAATAGAATGGAATGGAGAGAAATTGAAAGGATTTCACTTGAATTGAGTGGATTAAAGAGGATTGGTATGGAACGGAGAGGATTGGAAAGGAGTGGAATGGATTGGAGTGCAGTGGAGTAGATTGGAATGGAGTGGAGCGTAATGGAATGGAATGCAGTGGAATGGAATGGAATGGAGTGGAACAGAGTAGAGTGAAATGGAATGGAGTGGAACGGAGTGGAGTGAAATGGAATGGAGTGGAACGGAATGGAGTGGAATTGATTGGAGTGTAGTGGAGTGGAATGGAAAGGAATGAAATGGAGTGGAGCGTAATGGAATGGAGTGGAACGGAATGGAGTGGAATTGATTGGAGTGTAGTGGAGTGGAATGGAAAGGAATGAAATGGAGTGGAGCGTAATGGAATAGAAAGGTTTGGAGTGGAGTGGAATGGAATGGAGTGGAATGCAATGGAGTGGGGTGGAGGGGAATGGAATTGAGTGGAGTGGAATAGAAGGGAATGGAATAGAATATCGTGGAGTGAAGTGGAGTGAGGTCGACTGGATGGTAATTGAAAGGAATGGAATGCAATGGAATGGAACGTAGTGGAATGGAAAACAGAGGAATGCAAAGGAATGGAGTGGAATGGAATGGACTAGAGTGGAGTGAAGTTGAATGGAATGTACTCGAATGGCATGGAAAGAAATGGAATACAATGGAGTGGAGTGGAATGGATTGGAGGAGAGAAATGGAATGAAATGCAATGGAGTGGAGGGGAGTGAAGTGGAATGGAAACGAGAGGAATGTAGTGGAGTGAAGTGGATTGGAATGGAATATAGTGGAGCTGAATGGAATGGAGTGGAATGAAATGGAACGAAATGTAATTGAATGGAAAGGAGTGAAGTGGAGTGGAATGGAATTGAGTACACTGATATGGAATGGAATGGAATGGAATGGAATGGAGTGGAGTGGAGTGGAGTGGAGTGGGGTCGACTGGAATGGAATTGAATGGAATGGAATGGAATTGAATGGAATGGAATGGAATTGAATGGAATGGAATGGAATAGATTGGAATGGAAATGAATAGAATGCGATGGAGGGGAGTGCAATGAAATGGAACGAAAGCATTGGAATCGAATGGAGTGGAATATAATAGCATGGAATAGATGGGAATGGAATGGAGTGGAATGGAGTAGAGTGGAATGGAATAGAGTGGAATGGATTGGAGGTGAGTGGAATGCAATGGAGTGGGATGGAGTGGAGTGGAATGGAATCGAATGGATTCCTGTGGAAAGGAATGAATTGGAATGCATTGGAGAGGAATGGAGAGGAATGGAGTGTAGTGCAAAGGAATGGAGAGGAATGGAATGGAGTGGAATAGAGTTGAGTGGAGTGGAATAGATTGGAGTGTAATGGAGTTTAGTGGTGTGGAATGGAATGCCGTGGAATGGAGTTGAATGGAGTGGAATGGAATGGAATGGAATGGAATGGAACGGATTTGAATGGAATGGAGTGGAATGGAATTGAGTGGAATTGAGTGGAGTGGAGAAAAGTGCAGTGGAGAGGGGTCGAGTGGATGGGAATGGAATGGAATGGAATTGAGTGTAAAGGAATGGAGTGGAGAGGAATGGAATGGAATGGAGTGGTGTGGAATGGAGTGGAAAGGAATGGAATGGAATGCAATGTAGAGGAGTGGTGTGGTGTGGAATGGAATGGAGTGGACTGGGATGGAATGAAATGGAATTGAATTTAATGGAATGGAATGGAATGGAGAGGATGGGAGTTTAGTGGAATGGAATAGATTGGAATGGAGTGGAGTAGAATGTAACGGAATGGAATTGAGTGGAGTGGAATAGAATGGAATGGATTGGAATTTAATGGACTGGACAAGAGTGGAATGGAGTTGAGTAGAGTGAAGTGGAATTGAATGGAATGGAATGGAGCGGAATGCTGTGGAGTGGACTTGAGTGGAATGGAATACAGTGGAGTGAAGTTGAATGGAAAGGAATGGAATGGAATGGAATGGAGTGGAGTGGAATAGAATGGAGGAGAATGGAATGGAATGGAATGGTGTGGAGTGTAATTGAATGGAATGGAATGCAGTGGAATTGAAAGGAAAGGAATGGAATGCAATGAAATGGAGTGGAGTGGAGTGGAGTGGAATGGAATGGAGAGCAGTGAAGTGGAATTTAATAGAATGTAATGGAATGTAATGGAATGGAGTGGAATGGAATGGAGTGGTGTGAAATGAAAAGGAATGGAATGGAATGGAATGGATTGGAAAAGAATGGAATGGAGGGGAATGGAATGGAATGGAATGGAAGGGACTGGAATGGCTTCGAGTGGAGTGTAGTGGAATGGAGTGGAATAGAATGGAAAGGAGTGGAATGGAATCGAATGAGTGGAACGGAATGGAATGCAATGGAATGGAATGGAATGGAATGTAGTGGAGCAGAGTGGAATGGAATGGAATGGAATATAGAGTAGTGGAATGGAATGGAATG
>ERZ772990.73-NODE-73-length-17464-cov-3.72112_pt1 | contig 17464 bp, 16 predicted proteins | sample MGYA00511674_ERZ772990 | MGnify/ENA primary metagenome ERZ772990 (study PRJEB29015, sample SAMEA2738045) | human oral metagenome | biome: human oral; feature: human-associated habitat; material: saliva | place: China | collected 2233 ...
CCCATCCGTGGAGCGCGTAAACGCACTCCATACTCACGATCATGGTGTGAGACGGTTGATCCCGCGGTAGAGGAAAGTAACCTCTCGCACGTTGCTGAGCCCTGTGATGCACATGAGCAGACGAGTCAGGCCGACACCAAACCCACCATGCGGCGGGCAGCCGTATCGGAAGAAACCGAAGTAGTCTTCCAGCGGAGCGAGGGCGTAGCCTTTCTCCTTAGCCTGCTTGACCAGTTGCTCGTACCGATGCTCTCGCTGAGCTCCCGTTGTGATCTCAAGCCCCTTCCAAAGAAGGTCGAAGCTCTTGGTCACACTGGTGCCGGGGTAGCGCATGTGATAAAACGCACGCACCTCGGCCGGGTAGTCGGTCACGAAGACAAACTCATGGCCGTACTGTTCAGCGATCGCACGATAGAGCATACGCTCACCCTCAGGGTCGAGATCGGCCTTTTCCGTGATCTCGTGACCCAGCTTTGCGAGCAGCTTGCGCGCCTCGCCTAGCGTGATCCTCGGGAACGGAGTCGTTGGCACCTCGAGCGTTACTCCGAAGATCGCTTCGAGCTCAGCGCCGTGCTTTTCAACAACGACACCCAGGATGAACGCAAGGAACTGCTCCTCGAACTCCATTACTGTCTCGTGCGATTCCACCCACGCCAGCTCCATGTCCACCGAAGTGAATTCGGTGTCGTGGCGCGAGGTGTGAGACGGGTTTGCCCGAAAAACCGGACCAACCTCGAAGACGCCCTCAAACCCGCCTGCGATCGCCAACTGTTTGTAAAACTGTGGCGACTGGGCAAGATAGGCTGTTCGACCGAAGTATGGGAGAGAGAACAATTCCGCCCCGGACTCGCTGGCCGTACTGAGCAGCTTCGGCGAGTGGATTTCGACGAGTCCCCGTTGCTCCCAAAACTGACGCATAGCTCGCTCAAGTGTCGTTTGAACCTGCAAGATCAGCTGATTCTCGGGAGAACGCAGACTGACCTGGCGATAGTCCATTCGGGCTTCGAGCGAGGAACCGGCCTGAATCGGTAGCGGCTCAGCGAGGTTTGCAACCTCGATTGTCGACGGGACAAGTTCGATACCGCCCAGTCTGACCTGAGGCGCCTCGACAACCTTGCCGGTGACAACAATCGCAGACTCTGGAGTGAGGCGCTCAATCAACTGAGTAAGCGCCTCACTCTTAGACTTCAGGTGTGTAACCTGAAGCTTACCACTGGAATCGCGAAGAACGACGAACTGCACACTCTTGTGCACTCTCACCGTTTCCACGAACCCCTTGACAGTCACGATGTTACCGACCAACCGAGGGGTCGCCTCGGTCATAGTCCTTACGGACATGATACTCCTCCCTAATGGTTGATGTTCCGACCCGCTGAGCGCGGAAACGGAATCGTGTCCCGTACGTGCGGAATGTCAAGCAACCACCGTAGCAGTCGCTCAAGTCCCATGCCGAACGCAATGTGCGGCACACATGCGGCCTTGTGAACGTCCACGACAAAGTTGTAGCGCGAATCACCGAGCTTTCCCTTCTCATCCATCCGCTCATCGAGCATCTGGGGGTCAAAGATTTTCTCGGCTACGCCGCAAAGCTCACCATAGCCGCGCGGAGCGATGAGGTCTGCCACCTTTGTAACAGTGGGGTTGTCCTCGTCAATCACGTACGGGAACGGCTCGACATTGCGCGGGATGCCCATGACCCAAAACGGGCCATCAAAGAGCTTCGCAAGCTCTTCTTCATCCTTTGACGAGATGCCGAGACCGAGAACGGTGTCAGATCCCTTTGACTGGACGTGGGCGACCGCATCCTCATAGGCAATGCGTGCGAAGGGGGTGCTGAAATCGCCAGGACGCAGGGTTGCTCCCAGAAACTCCATCTCCTCCGCACACTCCTCGGGGAGGCGGGTGTAGAGGTGGCTCAGTAGGCCTTCAACGATCTCGATAATGTCATCGCGGTCGCCAAATGCCAGCTCGGCCTTGATGTGCCAATACTCCTTGAGGTGTCGCTTACTCCGTGACTCCTCGCCGCGGAAGCTGGGCCCCATGTTATAGACACGCTCGAAGGCCATTGTTGCCGCCTCTAGGAAGAATCCCGCGCATTGGGTCAGGAACGCGTCCTGTCCGTGCACGTCGATCTTCATGGCAGTACTGTCGTCGTAGAGCGGTGCGAGTACGAGAATCGGAGCGTCAAACTCCATGAACTCGTTCAGCTCGAACCACTCGCGGACTACCCGCATGACCTTTGCTCTGAACTTCAGGATGGCCATGTAGTGCGGCTCGCGCAGGTACACAGCCTTGTTGGCAATGATGTGGCCAGCCATCTTCGAATCGAAGACGTCAAACCCCAGACGAGGTTGCGGTTGGAGGTTGAGCACATCGAGCGCAATGACCTCGAAAGTCTCGGCCATGACCTCACGCTGTTCTCGCTGCGTGGTGACGACACCCGTGACCCGAATCGCTGATTCAACGGGAACTGAGACGGCCAAATCATAGGACTCGGTCGACAGCGACTTGCTGTGAGCAACCACCTGAATGCTTCCGGTGGAGTCGACAACATCGATGAACGTGATACGTCCATGGTGTCGCCTGCTCTTGATCCAGCCAGACAGCTCGACGATGTTGCCATCGGGTGTGACTGATGGGTTGAGAAGGTCGCGCACGTATTGCTTCTTGCGCATAGCAAGCTCCTTCATTGTAGGTTGGATGGAACAAACCGTATTCAATTGTTAAACAACACGTAACTGAGATCGTGCATCAAGCTACGTATTATCATCATAACATTACAGCGCTATAAAGTCAACACCGCTATCTCTATTTATTTGCCAAAACCAAAGAATTGTTCTGCATTGTTGTGAAAAATATTTTGCTTTGCTGCGTCTTGCTCATTTTTAGGAAGTCTCTCGATGGCCGATTTAAGCGCATCAAGACATAGCCAATGAGCATGTATTGCACCATCGGCGAGATGTTTATATTCAGCATGCTCCTTCGTATCCTGCCAATGATATAAATGGCTAGTTGTTATACGTTGGCCTTTCTTCGGATGTATGTATGGTACTGATCTGAGTAAATCAAGAGGTCCGTCAGTTCCGTATAATATGCGCTGTGTGCCAAATGTTTTAATAGCGCGGTAACATACCTCTTCAGAAGGGTTTAGTGCAGTATCCAACACTACATCCGTACTCTCTGCAAGAGAATCATATGCATCCTGAAGTCCAGGTATATCAAATTTCGACGAGCCGAGATGAGCAATTGAAACCTTAAGATTCGGAAAATCACGCTTCATATTTAACACATCATTGGCACTTTCGGTGATGATTTTAGGGGTATGAAGAATGATAGGCACAGACTCTTGCTCAGCCACTTCCAAAATCTCAGGTTTAAATATTTCATAAATATGCGTAGCGCTAGGATCCAGATATGAATAGTACATCTTGAGTCCAGAGACACGAGGATCTTTTAGCATATCTGTTGTATATGGAATATCTTCGGGCAGTCCATACAGTGCGACCAGGTCTTTATCTGGGCAATTCTCAAGTAGATAGGCGTTCGCAGCGACATGCGCAATACCTTTAAAGGTATTTGCAAAGCGAATTGATCGGATTTGAGTCTCTGGATGAAGTAGACGATGGACTTCTTGGGACTCTTCAATTGCATATCCTGGAAATGTAGAGAGCATGTGATTATACGCTTTATACGGAACATCGATCGCGTGCTCCGGAAGATTAGAGTGAGCATGTGCATCAATAATTGCAGGAGGAAGCCATTCTGCATACTCCTCAATCTTTTCTACCTCTTGAGGCCTCAGCTCAAGTGCATGACTCAGATATTCTTGGCGTTGACTCTCTGATATCTTCATAGAGTTTATTATACTCATTTATTAATAAGACTCAAAGCTTAAATACTTTAGTCGCCCCCCCCACCAGAAAACACCCTTTTCAGCTAAAAAATAAAAAGATCGGCGGGGGAAATTTCAAAAAAGATAATTCAAAGGGTTTTTCTAGTGGGGCGAGCGGGCGCTTGCGCCCGCCAGGCGCTCAGGGCTAAGCCTGCATGGCTCGGTTTTTACGTTCGAAATAGGTTCGAGCTTTGGTATACATTCCCCTCCAAGAAAACATCTGGCTTTGGCTCTGCCAAAGCCTAGAAAAAGCCGCCCAACAGGGCGGCCAAATCTCAGAAAGTTCCATTGTGGTGCGGGTAAGGAGACTCTAACTCCTGGCCTCTTCCATGGCAAGGAAGCGCTCTAACAACTGAGCTATACCCGCATGTTGTTCACGATTTATTGTAGCAAAGTCGTGAATGAAATGCAATATTTGGTGGCTCCTCCCAGACTTGAACTGGGGACACAAGGCTCTTCAGGCCTCTGCTCTACCAACTGAGCTAAAGAGCCACAAACTTGCTATTTAATTGTACTAAAGTTGTCGCCATCTGGCAAGGGTGTTATAATTTTATTGAGCGCGGGTGTCGTATAGCGGCTATTATGTGACCTTCCCAAGGTTGAGATGGGAGTTCGACTCTCCCCATCCGCACCAGGAATTATAAAATTATCGCACGGCTCGCTCTGGTGATGTCCAAGTTGTATGACGATTTGATAGGCTATTAGGAATATTCTTCCAGCGGATAATTGATTGAAAAGCTGTTATATATTCAATTGTAACCATTATGTAAACCAGCAAAAATACAGCGGGTGAGTATAGGGTTAGTTTCCATCGTTCATTATTAGCAATAGTCTTATCATTTCCGGTCCAAATACTAACTAGAGCCAAAATGATGTAGGTTGTCATAATTGAAATGATTGGTAAGTAGTTGCCCGTAGTTACACTATACCAAGCCATCCACAAAACAATTAAGGGTTCTATAATGATAAGTGCTTCATATAGTAGCGTTGTTGGCATTAGATACCAGGTTAATAGTTTTGAATATCGCTTGTCGGTACTGAAAAACATCTTGCGATTTTTCCAAAAAGTTTGCATGCGTCCGTAGCGCCATCGGAATCGCTGTTTTACAAGAGATTTATAGGTCTGAACTGGCTCAGTGTACGCAATTGAATCAGAAGCAAAAACTACGCGGTTGCTTGTCTCCCCCCCCATTGTAATAATTTTGAGCGTGAGGTCGATATCTTCAGTCATTGTGTCGGAATCATAGTAATTCACCTTATCAAGAATCTCGCGACGAAAAGTTGACCCAACTCCACCAATTATATATTCCATTCCCAGAAATGTATGCGTTCGTTTCATGTGATGGGAAATCAGATACTCATATTTTTGTGCTAAGCCAATAATAGTGCCGTTTCCGACTACTCGTACGTTTGATGCTGTTGCGGCAATTGATTTATCAAGGAAGTGGCGGGCTGAGTTTTTCAGGCATTTATTATCTATGGTTGAATCGGCGTCAAGCACCATGATAAGTTCACCCGTTGCACGCTCCTTGATTGCTTGGTTTAATGCTTCTGCCTTACCGCGATTTGGCCCTGATCGCATTTCTATCTTTGCTGAGCCATGATATTTATTTATGAACTGTTGGACAATTTCACTTGTGCGGTCGGTTGAACCATCATTAGCTACGACTACCTGAAGACGATCGCGAGGATATTCCGCCGCCAACACAGAACGTAAAGTTCGTTCTATACCAAACTCCTCATTGTGAGCTGGTATTACTACCGTTAATTTTGGATAACGAATATAACGGCGTTTTGTTGGTTGATAAGCGGAATGGTTGCTAATAATAGTATATAGAGTCAATCTAATTATACTATAAATACTGACAAGAAACAGGCCGCTAGTAATGATACTATTGAGTGTTTCTAGCATTTTTGATTTTGTCCATCAATAGACTTAATAGAATAGCTGCACAGCAAATTAACGCAACCCCGAGTAAGATTGCTCCGTAGATGCCCATACCTGTATTTGCTAGTACTAGTCCAGCTGCAGTAGAGCCTTCCAATCCAGTAGCTGCTAGGTTTTGTCCTGTCATGTTATTATCTCCTCATACATAAAGGCGCACTAAGTGGGCCGTATACTTTATAAATATTTATGGTAGTATACGTTCTTTTTTGTCTTTGTCAAATATATTTTATAATATGTTTATGCTTATCACTTAGGAAGCGTGCAGAGATAATAATTTACAGAGACTTTGTAAATAATTTAGGTTAATTAAAAAAACTTAATAAAGATAGTTACATTTTAATAATTGTCTTGCGATAACGCATGACTGAGCAGAGTTAAAAAATGTTTGGACTTATTATTTCTTGCCGCCACGAATTGCGTCGATAAGTTCTATAGGGAATAGCATCATCGTCTTTTGGCTTGGCTCGGTAGAGATTCGCTCTAAGGTGTTCAATGTTCGCAGATTGATAGCGCCTTGAGTTTTTGCTAGGATTTCTGCGGCTTGGGCTAATGTCTCAGCTGCGGCTTTTTCGCCGTCAGCGTTGATGATGTTGGCGCGACGTTCGCGTTCTGCCTCGGCCTGTTTGGCCATGGCGCGCTTCATATCGCCAGGAAGTTCGATATTCTGAATCTTAACATTCTCGACATCGATACCCCATTTGTCAGTTTCGGCATCAACAATCTCCTTGATTTGCTGGGAAATCTCTTCGCGCTTGGCAAGCAAATCGTCCATATCAACGTTACCGGTGACGTCACGCAGTGCCGCTTGGGCAAATTGGCTAGTCGCGTAAATATAGTTCGTGGTTTCCAGCACGGCTTTTGGCGCGTTGATGACTCGGAAATAAACCACCGCATCAACGCCGACTGTGACGTTGTCTTTGGTGATGACTTCTTGTTTTGGAACGTCAATTGGAGTTGAACGAATATCGACCAACATCATTGTCTGCAATCCTGGAATGACGACTCTTAATCCTGGTTCACGAACGCCGGTGAATCGACCAAGTGTTAAAACCACGCCGCGCTGATATTGATTGACAATTTTAATACCACCAAGCACATAAAGCCCGATAGATACTAAGATTATTACTACAAATGCTCCCATTTTTCCTCCTATTTATATAGATCTATTGTAGCATTTTGTGCGAGGAAAGTGTAAACGGCGGACGACTTTTTGGCTTTATGGATTTCGCGATATAATGGAAGTATGAGTGATAGTAGGCAGCCGCTGGCTGAACAGATGAGACCGCAGACGCTGGACGAGGTGATAGGGCAGAGTCATTTGCTTGGTGAGGGCGAGTTATTGAGGCGGATTGTTAAGAATGGCGAGCCGGTTAGTTTGATATTGTGGGGTCCGCCGGGAACTGGAAAAACGACGTTGGCGCGGATTATTGCGCGTGAAGTGAAGGCGGAGTTCGTTGAATTATCGGCAGTTACAAGCGGAAAAAAGGACGTTGAACAAGTGATTGAACACGCCCGTCAAAATTGGAATTTAGGACTCAGGACAATTCTATTCGTTGACGAAATCCACCGATTTAATAAAGCTCAACAAGACGCGTTTTTGCCGCACGTTGAGAGCGGGCTGATTACGTTAATCGGTGCGACGACTGAGAATCCGAGCTTTGAAGTCATCACTCCATTATTGTCGCGTTCACGGGTTCTGGTTCTTCAGCGATTGACAAAAGATGAGATCATATCCGTATTAAAAAGAGCGCTGAAAGTTCTGAAAAAGTCCAAACAAGTTTCGCCCAAAGCTCTGGATTATTTGGCGGAATTATCGGATGGCGACGCAAGGGTGGCTCTGGGCAATTTGGAATTGGCGCTGAGTTTTAACGAAAAAGTAACGCCGGAAGTGGTTAAGGCGGCGGCTCAGAAGCGACTTCCGGGCTATGATAAAAAAGGCGATTCGCATTACGACGTGATTTCCGCTTTTATCAAGTCGCTAAGAGGTAGTGACGCGACGGCTGCGACGTATTATTTGGCGCGAATGATTGACGCGGGCGAGGATCCGAAGTTTATTGCTCGGCGAATGGTGATTTTTGCGTCGGAAGATATCGGTCTGGCGGGTAATGGTGCGCTGAGCTTGGCAATTGCAACATTTGAGGCTGTCGAGCGCGTCGGTCTTCCGGAGGCGAAGTATAATTTATTCCATTGCGCTATTGCGTTGGCTCGCAGTCAGAAATCGCGTGAAATTACCGATTTAATGCACGGCGCTTTTGAGCTGGCGCGCAAATATCCGAATTCTCCCGTGCCGTTACATCTCAGAAACGCTCCGACCAAATTGATGAAAGATTTGGGCTATAACAAGGGCTATAAGTGGCAAGCTGGCTTTAAGCACGACAAAGGATTTTCACCAGAGGAAATTAAGGATGTGGTATAATTGGCATTACCAATATTCTTAAAAGGAGAAGTTAATATGCCAAAACAAGAACCTCAGTCGCAGTACGCACCACAGCCTGATCCAAACGCACAATACGGTCCCGCACCACAACCGCAGAATACGCCGTATGAGCAGCAACCGGTCAGCCAGCAATATTTTGCACAACCTCAAGCAGCGCCAGTGCAATATGTTGTTATGGCGGAATCTTTGAAGGGTGTTAAGGGTTGGTTAATGTTCTTTGTGGTTTGTTTCGTTATCGGTAGCCTTGTTAATACAGCAGTGTTTTTCCAGGCGATAATGAATCTTAGCCAGCCAGAGAACGTCATTTCTTTGATATTTTCACCTGTACTAGTAGTCTTGGCTATTTGTGCAGTTGTGTTTATAACGATGCAGAAGCGTCTTGGTAAGTGGCTAGCTGTTGCTACGATCGCCACGGCTGGATTGGGCAATGTTGCAAATGCGGTAGTTATATATGCATCCGGAAGGTCAGGAGTAGACGTTTCAGCATTTATTACCGGAATCGTTACAATGCTAATAGTAGAAGGATTGGTAATCTTGTACTTCTTTGCTTCTCGCCGAGTCAAAGAAACTCTTGTCAACTAATTCCTTTCTGTACATAAAAATAAACCGCTCCATTACGGGGCGGTTATTTTGTGGTTTACACGACTATTGTTTCGCGGCGCGTTTTCGTTCGTTTGCGTCCAGATATCGCTTGCGAAGTCGTAATGATTTTGGTGTAACTTCCAAAAGCTCGTCATCTTCGATAAAGTCGATACATTGCTCCAAGCTAAACTGCGTAAATGGCGTCAATTGTACAGTTCCGTCCGACGATTTGGAACGCATGTTGGTCAAATGCTTGGCTTTACAGACGTTGATTTCGATGTCTTCTTGGCGATTGTAAATCCCAACAATCATTCCGGCGTAAACTTCTGTTCCTGGCCCGACCAATAATTCGCCACGAGCTTCGGCTGCTTGCAGGGCGTAAGGTGTTGTCGTGCCAGCTTCAAATGCAATCAAAACTCCATTGCGGGTTTTTGGCAATTTTCCGCCAAGCGGTTGATATCCGTGAGGCAGGGAATTCATAATCACCGTACCTCTGGTGGCGGTCAATAAAATATTTCGCAAGCCAATAAGCGCTCTCGTTGGCAAAATGTAAGTCAAACGAGCAGCGCCAGCGGTGGTCGTTTCCTGAGATTTCATTTCGGCGTGTCGCGCACCAAGCTCTTGGCTAATCGCGCCGATAAATTCGCTTCCGACTTCAATTTGCAGTTCTTCAATCGGTTCTTTTTCAACGCCGTCCTCGGTAATTGTAACGACTTGCGGTCGTCCAACCTCAAACTCAAAGCCTTCACGTCGCATAGTTTCAATCAAAACACTCAAGTGCAATTCGCCACGTCCAGAAATTGTAAAGCCAATTCCGTTTTCCTCGACTCGTAACGCGACATTGGTCTCAAGCTCTCGCTTCAATCGGTCGCCAATTTGCCTGGATGTCGTAAACTCGCCTTCGCGTCCCTTCATTGGACTGGTGTTTGGTCCGAGGTACATGCTCAAAGTTGGCGCTTCAATGTCAATTGTTGGCAGCGCTTCAGGCTGTTCTTTGTCAGCAATCGTATCGCCAATATGCGCGTCAGCCACGCCAACCAGCGCCACAATGTCGCCAGCAAAAGCTTCGTCAAGTTCTTCGCGATTCAAGCCCCGATAGCCAAAAACTTTCTCAATTCGTGCCGAACCCGCGACTTCGCCATTTTTCATCAAACTGACTTGCAAGCCACGCTTAACGGATCCGCGAGCAATTCGCCCAATCGCGTATTTCCCTTGGAATGTGTCATATTGTAAGCTGGTAACAAGCAATTGAAACGCACCATCTTCTGTCACGTCTGGCGCTGGAATGTCGTTGATAATCGCGTCAAAAATTGGCGTCAAATCCGCATCTTCGTCGGTGTTTGCAGGAATTTCTTTCCATGATTTTCCGTCGCGTCCGATTGCGTAATAAATTGGATATTGCAATTGAGAATCGTCGGTTGCTAGCTCCAAAAACAGATCGCTCAACTCGTCTTCAACCTCGGCAATTCGTCTGGCTGGCTTGTCAATTTTATTGATAATCACAACAGGCTTCAGTCCCAGCTCAAGTGCCTTCGCCAATACGAATTTGGTCTGAGGCATCGGACCTTCCTGTGCGTCCACGATCAACAGAACGCCGTCAGCCATATTCAAGGTTCGCTCAACTTCGCCAGAGAAATCGGCGTGTCCTGGCGTGTCGATGATGTTTATTTTATAGTCGCCGTAAAAAATTGACGTTTGTTTGGCGGTGATGGTGATACCGCGCTCGTGCTCTTGATCGCCGGAATCCATAATCAATTCCTGGCTCATCTCGGCTTGGTTGTCGCGGAATGTTCGCGACTGCTTTAATAGCCCGTCAACCATGGTCGTTTTGCCGTGGTCGACGTGGGCAATAATGGCAATGTTTCGAATCTTGCTAGCGTCCTTCATAAAAATATGGTCTGATATTAGCACAGACCTTCCTCTTAATATAAAATTTTACCACGATAAGAGGGAAATAAAAAGAGTGAAAGTTGTGTTTAATGCTTTAACATACTGTAATTTGCTGTTCGTCAAGTTGGTCTTTTGGAAAATTTATCAGCCGAGTTTTGCCATCAGCTCTATGTAAAATATCTAGATCAGCCATTACTATACCGAGAGCTTGCGTTGCCAATTTAACTTGCATCGAATCTACTCTTAATTCTTGATGGGCTAATCTCTTCGCTTTTTTATTCTTCGTACAAGCTATTAGTAGTTCGGGATAGTCCGGCATATCGTCTAGCTGAGGTATGTATATTCCGTAAGCAGGTTCTGTTCGGGCGAAGTAATTTACAATCTTGTCCTGTCGAATTTTTACTCCCCAACGTTCACGTTCTGTTACTAAAGCTTCATTTCTTTCAAGGTAATGACAATATATATCTGTATGATGGTTCTCGGGAGATATTATTATATGCCCAGCCGGCTTCCCGTTTGTAGATAATTCTCGCGAGAATATAACCAATCCAGAAGGATGAGGTTCAGTCGCCATATCTATGTCAAGATGAGTTGACGTAACGTAAAAAGATTCCATATTTATACCTAACGTGAAATGGTGGGAAATACAGGGCTCGAACCTGTGACCTCACGAATGTGAATCGTGCGCTCTAGCCAACTGAGCTAATTTCCCGTAATTACATCTATCGTTTTATTTAACGAACTCGTGATGTGAGCTAATTATAGTTCAGGTTTCAAGTCCTGACAAGTTACGCCGAGTGTACTCTATTGGCTTTTTATACAAGTGTGATATAAATGAGAGTAGCTTTCGTTGATGAGTTGAGTAAACAAGGAGACCATACGAACGGTGATAATAGGCGCAGAAAAGGTGCTTCCTGAGAGGTCGGAATATCCAGATATGAGTCTATTGTCCCTCGTTGCTGATACGATCATGGTCTGTTCCAATACTAATTCCTGTACTAGTGGTAATGAAGAATGTTTTTTATGCAAGAGCTGCATGGCAAAGAAAAGAATAATTCAATAAAGGAGGGGCTTTATGAATATAACCTACGCCACAACCAACAAATATAAATTAGCTGGAGCAAACCAGGCATTGTTGGGGGCGGGTCTAACACTCACAGTACCCGACAGGGAGCTACCTGATGTACCGGAAATTCAATCAGATAGCCAAGAAGAAGTATCCATTGATAAAGCTCAAAAATACTACGAACTACTAAAGAGCCCACTGGTTGTTATGGATTCTGGACTGTTCATCAAAAGCCTCAAAGGTTTTCCAGGGGTTTATACGAAGTACGCACTTGATACTATCGGCATAGAAAACATAGTAAAATTGCTTAAAGATGACAGAGGGGCATACACTCAGCGTACGGTTACGTATATAGATGGACTAGAAATCAAGACGTTTACGTACAAAGTGCATGGTGAATTACTCAGCGAACCACGCGGCGAGAATGGTCGTGACTACGATAAATATTTCAAAGTTGATGGCGCAAACAAGACGATAGCTGAGATGAGTGACGATGAAAAGACCGACATGATAGCTGTAGTATGGAAGGAGTTAGCGCAGTGGTTGCAGCAAAAATAAGTTCAGCAGAGGCGAAACTGATCGACGCCATAAAAGATTAATTAAAAATCACCCTGAGCATGGGTGATTTTCTTATGGTGAAAAATTTCAGTTCTTGGTGCGGATGAAAGGACTTGAACCTTCACGCCGTGAGGCACATGCTCCTAAGGCATGCGTGTCTACCAATTCCACCACATCCGCATAACCCGATTATATCAAAACAAATTCTACTTATCAACTGTCCGCGCTTATGTTAAAATTGAAGTAACATGCTAAGGAGGATTGATGAATAAAGTTGCGAAATATTTGAATGAGCATCTTAGCGGCGAAGTCGCGTCGCAGGATTTTGCATTGAGTCAAGTTGAAGTTGATAACGGACTTTTGGCGCGCCGACCAGAAATGATTGTTCGTGCGGCCAATATGAACGACATCAGAAAAGTGATGCGATTTTGTTCTCAATTGGCAGAGAAAGGTCATGTTTTACCTGTATTTGTTCGTGGTTGTGGCAATGATGAAACTGGCGCAGCGACGAATAAAGGTATTGCAATTGACGAAAAAACGTATATGAATCGTGTGTTTGGTATTGATCCTCGCCAGCAACTGATTCATGTTCAAGCGGGAATTTCTCTTTCGGCGATCAACGCAACTTTGTCTACTCATAAAGGCTTGGGTCTGCCGCGAACCTCATATGTGGCGGAAGAAGGCACGATTGGTGGCGCAATTAACACAGCTCCGTCTGGAATGCTATCTGGCGCACATGGCCGTTTTGCTGACGCCATTCAGCAGCTTGAAATTGTCCTAAGTAACGGCGACGTGATTCAGACTGGGCGCATATCTCGACGCGAATTGAGTAAGAAAAAAGGCTTATCGACGTTTGAGGGCGAGATTTATCGAGAGATTGACAATTTAATCTCAGATAACGCCGAACTGATTTCGCAAATGGATCCAGCTTTGCCAGATACGGTTGGCTACAGCGGGATTTCTCGGGTGAAGCAAAAAGACGGGTCGTTTGATTTGACGCCGTTGTTTATTGGTAGTCAGGGAAGTCTGGGTGTGATTTGCGAAGTTATTATGAAGGCGCAATTTATTCGTCCAGAATATTCAGTTGTTGCCGCATCGTATAAGAAATTATCGGACGCACAATCAGCCATAGAATTGGCGATGAAGAGTAAAGCTTCTTCCGTTGAGTTGATTGATGGACGATTCTTCCGTCAGGCTGCGGTCGTCGGTAAAGTGGTTGAGTGGGCGCCGAAAGAATGCTTTAAGGGTGCGGTGGTCTTGGCTATCTTTGACGACTTTTCTGACAGAGCACGTAATAAAGCCGCGAAGAAATTGACTAGAAAATTGGAATCATCAGAAGCGATTGACGTAAAAACTCTACATTTGGAAGAGCAGGATTTGTTCAGTTTGCATTCTGTTTTGGCTTTGGCGGAAACCCCAAGCGAGCCGCATATGATTACGCCACGCGTTTTCTCCGGTATTTTAATGGCGCCAGAAAAGATTGATAGTTTCCTTAGCGAGTTGAAGTCACTGGAATCTAAGTACGGCGTGGATTTGCCAGTTTTTGTTGATTTTTCAAGTGATTATATTTCTCTGCATCCGACGTTTGACAGTAAAAAGGTGAGTGAACGCCAGAAGATTCTTCAGTTGTTGGCGGAAATTTCTCAGATTGTTAATAAGTATGAAGGATCATTTGCGGGCTTTGGTGGTGACGGAAGATTGAAGGCTAACTTTATCTATAAAAATCTGCCAGATGATGAAAAACAATTATACGCAAAGGTGAAGCAAATCTTTGATCCAGCTGGAATTTTTAATCCAGGAATTAAAGCGGAGGCTCAACCAAAGGAACTGGCGGCGGAATTAAACGCGTGGTGTAAGCTTCGTAATCAAGCTTGATACTGGGTGAGAATTGGGCTATAATTGACGCGTAGCCCATGCGGATGTGGCGGAATTGGTAGACGCGCTAGCTTCAGGTGCTAGTGTACGCAAGTACGTGAAGGTTCAAGTCCTTTCATCCGCACCAAGAATTGAAATTTTTCACCATAAGAAAATCACCCATGCTCAGGGTGATTTTTAATGTCGTAAATTCAGAGTCTACATGACAGGCAATCGTAAAAGAACAATCACCCGCCATGTAGACTATATACTGTCAGTCAATCCAGGGATCGCTGAGTACAGCCTCGTCGCGGCCTTGCATGGATTCTCCTACGTACATCAAGCACAGAAGAGTATCATCGATCTCGTTCAAGATATTCTTGAACTTCTTGTCGTCTTCGTCTGTCATGGTGACGTACCTAGTGATGAAGCTTTTCAGCTCCTCTAGGGCCGACGAGACTCTCGCGGCGTCGTTGTAGATGTTGACGCCTACGACCATCATGGATGGAGGTTGTGTGAAACGTGTGTTCGCATAGACCTGGAGGTCTTGCACTCGTTGACGCATGTCGCGAATTTGTTGGACGAATCGCCTGGTTTGAATAGCAGGGATATATTCGTCCTTGCAGATGACATTCATGGCGATGTTCCACTCCATACTCAGGGCTTCCGCCGTAGCGAAGAGGTCGTCAGAGACATCGATAAACATTGTGCTATCTTCCTGTTCATGTTCTCTCATCCGCAGGATTGCGACGTATTGTTCTTTACAATACAAGATGAGATCTTATCTCTCTTATGGCGGTTTTAAAAAAGAAATAAAATCTCATCTTGTATTCGATTGCCTGTCAAAGTTCACTTTCGGACAAGGATTTACTCAACTTGTCAACAAAAGCTACTTTTGTTTATACCACACTTGTGTAAAAAAGTCAATAGAATATATAAAAAAACAGCCTCAAATGAGACTATTCTAAAATTATTTCAGGGGATATATGACAAGCAGCCATAAAAAGAATGAGTCACGCTCATCATACATCCCGCGAGTCGTTAATCTCCTGTGCTATCCAGGAGAATCTTCTCGACTAGTCGTGCTAGGCTGCTGGCGCTCTCGCCCAACCGGGTGAGGCGTTCTCTGGTGCTGTCATCGATGGCCAGATCAGGGGCATGTGGACTCCTGAATGTGAGCCAGAGCATGAGATTCATTTCTGCCTCATCTTTGATTGCCTGCTGGAGATATCTCTCCAGAACTTCTTTGGTGATGGTGGTGTCATTTCTCATGATTCTTCCTCGCCGTGCGGCTGATCTAAACCAAGCCAGAACTTTGGTGATGGTGTTGTTGCTCATGATTCTTCACCTTTCTGGTGTTTTCTCATCCTCGCGGAGTTGCGATATGTGCATATTCTTTAATGCACGAGATGAGATCTCATTCCTCTTTCCAGTTTCTTCCAGAAAAAGAAATAAAACCTCATCTCGTGTTTTGGCTGCTTGTCAATGAGCGTTTCCGGACAAGGATTTACTCAACTCGTCAACGAAAACTAATATTACTTATACCATTCTGTAGTTATTAAGTCAATAGAAGGCTTTCAACTTTTGTTATTTACTCAGGAACTTTGATAAAATAACAGAGATGGAAGATAAAAGAAATGTCATTGATAAGTTTAAGGGTCGGAGCGAATTGGAGATTATAAATGAGTTGGATTCTGAAGATCACGGTTTGGTGATTGCGCTGGAAAATACCGAGCGAGATTTTAATATGGGGACAATTGTCAGGAGCGCTAATGCGTTTGGCGTGCGGCAGATTTATGTGATTGGGCGCAGGCAGTGGAATAAGCGCGGTGCCATGATGACGGATAAATATCTGCATATTACGTATTTGGCGACGACGGAAGAGTTTGTTGAGAAAATGCGGACTGAAGGTAGGGAAATTATTGCTATTGATAATATCCCGGGCAGCGTTAATATGTCGCAGACGAGTTTACCGAAGCGTGCGGTTTTGGTATTTGGGCAAGAAGGACCGGGAATTTCTGCGGAGCTGGCTGGCGCTGCGGATCAGATTGTGGCGATTGAGCAATTTGGCTCGACTCGCTCTATAAACGTCGGTGCGGCAGCGACTGTAGCGATGTATTGTTGGTTGCAGCAGAATGTATTGACGGGTGATTTATAGATCAATTGAGCTATTTCCGTAATGTAGGCTGTATAATACTGCTTGTAATATTTTTTTCATGTTATCTGAAGTGGCGATGTTTTTCCATCCTTGTGAACCTATTAGAACTCCAAGATTCTGGGCTGTATAAGATATATCTGGTGCAAAGTGTGGATTATGAGAATATGACGCGGAAGACAAATACGCAGAAAACCTCATTAATACATCCGGCGTGATAATCTCATTTATGGTTTTTCTGGATAATAAAGCGACTTCTTCTAAATTTATTTCTGATTGAGAATGTCTATTGACAGAAAAAGTGGCAGTATAGGTCATAGTTGTGTCGTCGTTGTTTATGTGTTCACTACTAAAATATGTACTGAAATTATGACAAATTCTCTGTCCAACTGATAGTCCTATAAATCTAGCTAGCTCACACCATAATGCGCAGATTTGTAGAGGCTGGTCTTTGATCTCGATGTTTAATTCTAAAGATGAATTAATATTTGATAGTTGATTTGTCGGGTATATTAAATCGACAATGTCTTCATTTGCAGCCTTTGTATCTGGAAGTAGGCTAACTGAATCTATATTTTTCCAGGATTTCGTGTTGAGCTTTTTTAGCTCTTTAATTACTCCTTCTGGATTGCCGATATAAAGCATATTGGGTTCTTCGGCGCCTATTTGGGATATTGCTTGCGCGACCGGCAGATATCCAGATTTCTCCGACCCTAAGTCGGCTTTCATGGTTGCTATATTATTTAATAATTTTTCAGATTCATTATTATAGCATTCACCGTTAATGACTATTACGCCTGATTCGTAGGTTTCGCCGTTTAATGAATAGTCTAATAGCTTATATCTATTGTGCTGGTAAAGATATTCTGTAACCGTAGATACAAATAAATGCTCATAGGCGTGAGCTAGCTGAATGCAGGGGTGATATTTAACTATTGTAAAATATTTCATATGAACAGTTTAGCAAGAAAAAGAGTCGGTTTATAGACACGACTCAGGTCTTTGATGGCTGTCAACAACATGCATTGGGAATAATAAAACCTAGCTAATTTCTACGCCTTGTTGGCTCAAAGAATTACGAG
>ERZ772990.80-NODE-80-length-16201-cov-14.0341_pt1 | contig 16201 bp, 17 predicted proteins | sample MGYA00511674_ERZ772990 | MGnify/ENA primary metagenome ERZ772990 (study PRJEB29015, sample SAMEA2738045) | human oral metagenome | biome: human oral; feature: human-associated habitat; material: saliva | place: China | collected 2233 ...
AGAAAAACACTTGGCTACGAAACGCCAAGTGTTTTATTCTTAAATCTGTTCCAACCACTGGTACCCTAGTGTTGCACTTGAAATCCGAATCCAGGAGCCTTAAAACTCAATTAAATAATGTCCGGATTCAGCACCAAATCATATTCACCAAACTTTGGAAATAGGATTACCTTATCTTTTTGGGGATATAATTCTGTTTTTTCATATCGCTCATTATTAATAAAATCCTCTTTCAAAACATAGCAATCATCCGTATTTTCATTGAAGAAATAAGTATATCCTTCTGCCAAATCATGAGAGTCTAAAGTTATATAATCTCTCCATACAGCCATAGAAAGAAAATAATAATTCGAATTAGAATATTTTTGAAATTGATGGGTTAAATAATCCCTTCCAAATTTATCGAAAAAATCTACCGAAAAAAAACCTACTTCCTCTCGCAAGGTAATTACATATTCAGGTTGTGTCGCCGAACCTATTACGGCAGTATATAACTCCCCTTTAAGATGTTTTTCCTCAGCTTGTTTCTCAGAAAAAGGCTTATGAAGTTTCTTATAACCATAAGACCACTGCTCACAATAAAAAATATCTTTCTTCATTTGTAAATCCTTCCTGTTGTATCTCTAATGATAACATTTTCTTCTTGTGCCGCCCTTAATACAGATTGTGGAATTGGATTGACCTGAGCAGGAACTTCTAAAATAAGATTTCCTTCAAGCTTTCTTCCTCTTAGCGGAGCAGGTGTACTTGGAACATTGGGAATGACAACACCAGGGCTATATTTGCTGACAGCCTCCTTGATACAATCAATCCCCATACTTTTTGTAGTCTTTTTGAAGTCGTCTGAAACCTAAATTTTGGGCTTCAGACAACCATTTATGCAATGAAAGCTGGCTTGGGATAACTCGAGTAGCGTGGGCTTTGTCTGTGAACTTGCCGTTAAAAAGGTCGTCTGAAATTTTTCAGACGACCTTGTTTTATATAAACCAACGCGTTTATTCCCCACTTTCGGCAATCTGCTTGAGGCGGTACAGTGCGTCTAAGGCTTCGCGTGGGGTGAGGTCGTCGGGGCGGATTTGGTTTAGGGCTTCGGCGAGTGCGTGGTGGGCGGGGTGGTTTTCTTGGCTGGCGGCGGTTTGGGGGGCAATGTCCGCCGTTTCGTTTGGGCTAAACCCGCTGTATTCGTTTTCAGACGACAGGGTGCTGAAGATGTCCAACTGCGGGCGGACGGCGGCGGCTTGGGCTTCGAGTTCGTCCAAATGTTTTTGGGCAGCTTTGAGGGCGCGGTTGGGCAGGCCGGCAAGTTTGGCGACGGCGATGCCGTAGCTTTTGCTGGCGGGGCCGGGTTCGATGTGGTGGAGGAAGACGATGTCTTGTCCTTGTTCGAGTGCGGAGAGGTGCATGTTGACTGCCGTTGCGTGGGCTTCGGGCAGTTTGGTCAGCTCGAAATAGTGGGTGGCGAAGAGGCTGAAGGATTTGTTTTTTTGCAGCAGGTGTTCGGCGATGGCGTGCGCGAGGGCGAGGCCGTCGAAGGTGGAGGTGCCGCGTCCGACTTCGTCCATGAGGACGAGGGATTGGTCGGTGGCGTGGTGGAGGATGTAGGCGGTTTCGCTCATTTCGACCATGAAGGTGGAGCGGTTGGAGGCGAGGTCGTCGGAGGCGCCGATGCGGGTGAAGATTTGGTCGATGGGTCCGATTTGGGCGGCATCGGCGGGGACGAAGCTGCCGGTGTGCGCCATGAGGACGATGTGGGCGACTTGGCGCATATAGGTGGATTTGCCGCCCATGTTGGGGCCGGTCAGGAGCATGAGGCGGTGTTTGTGGTCGAGGCGGGTGTGGTTGGCGGTGAAGTGGCGCACTTGTTGCTCGACGACGGGATGGCGGCCGTTTTCGATATGGATGACGGGGTAGTCGGCGAACTCTGGACAGACGAAGCCGCGTTCGGCGGCGGTGGCGGCGAAGGTGGAGAGTACGTCCAGCGCAGCGGCGGCTTTGGCGGCTTTTTGAAGCTGGGGCAAGGCCGTCTGAACTTCTTTCAGCAGGGCTTCAAACAGGCGTTTTTCCAATGCCAATGCCTGCTCTTGCGCGGTCAGGACTTTGTCTTCGAAGGTTTTGAGTTCGGGGGTGATGAAGCGTTCGGCGTTTTTGAGGGTCTGGCGGCGTTGGTAGTCGGCGGGGGCTTGTTCGGCTTGGACTTTGGATAACTCGATGTAGAAGCCGTGGACGCGGTTGAACTCGACTTTGAGGGTGGAAAGGCCGGTGCGTTCGCGTTCGCGCGCTTCGAGGTCGAGCAGGAATTCGTCGCCGTGGTTTTGGATGTGGCGCAACTCGTCGAGTTCTGCCGAATAGCCTTGGTTGATGACGCCGCCGTCTTTGAGCCAGACGGCGGGTTCGGGCATCACGGCGGCTTTGAGGGTTTCGGCGACGGGCAGGATTTCGGGGAAAACGGCTTTGAGGGTTTCTAAGAGACTGTTGCCCTCGGCGGATAATTCGATTTCGGACAGGGCAAACAGGCTGTCGCGCAGGGCGGCGAGGTCGCGCGGGCGGGCGTTGCCGACGGCGATGCGGGCGGCGATGCGTTCGATGTCCGCGATGTTTTTCAGACGGCCTTGCAGGGCTTCGTATTGCGAACCCAGCGCGGCAACGGCTTCTTGGCGGGCGCGGATGTGGGCGCGGCTGCGTAAGGGGTGGTGCAGCCAGAGTGCCAAGAGGCGGCTGCCCATGTGGGTGGCGCAGCCGTCGAGTATGGAAAACAGGGTCGGCGATTTTTTGCCGGAGAGGGTTTGCGTGATTTCGAGATTGCGGCGCGTGGCGGCGTCCATGCCGATATATTGGCTGTCGGTTTCGAGCGAAATGCCGTCGAGGTGTTGCGGCATCAGGTTTTGCGTCAGGCGGATGTAGTTCAACAGCGCGCCCGCCGCGCCGACGGCGGCTTCGTGTTCCTTGCCGTCCAAACCGAAGCCGTGCAGGTCTTGGCAGCCGAAGTATTCGGTCAACAATTTCGCGCCGGCGTCGGCGGCAAACTGCCATGAGTTCAGGCGCGTGATGTTGGCAGAGGTTGCCTGAAAACCCTCAGGCAGGCTTTTGCCTTCGGGCAACAGGATTTCCGCCGCCTGCAAACGCGCCAGCTCGTCGGCGAGTTTGTCCGCCGTCGTCAGCTTGGTTTTGAATTCGCCGCTTTGCAAAGATGCCCATGCGATGGCAACGTTTTTCTTGTCTGCGTTCACCGCCACAATGCGGTTGGTTTCCTTGTCTTCCAAAAACGCCGCGTCGGTCAGCGTGCCGGGCGTTACGATGCGCACGACTTTGCGCTCCACCGGCCCTTTTCCCGCACCAACTTCGCCCACCTGCTCACACACTGCCACGCTTTTGCCCATCTTCACCAGCCGCGCCAGATACTGCTCCGCCGCGTGAAACGGCACGCCCGCCATCTTAATCGGCACGCCGTCCATCTGCCCGCGCGTGGTCAGGGTGATGTCCAACAGCTTCGCCGCTTCCACCGCGTCATCCAAAAACAGCTCGTAAAAATCGCCCATGCGGTAAAACACCAGCTTGTCGGCGTGCTGCGATTTGATGGCGAGATACTGCTGCATCATCGGGGAAACGGCGGATTTGCTCATGGGAATGCCTTGCAAAACGGAAAAGCCTTATTGTAGCAAAAGGTCGTCTGAAACCCTAAAACAAGGTTTCAGACGACCTTTTGCCTTTACTTCAATCCAATGATTTTATTTCTTTGCCCTAAAGCCCAGCAGATGCTGCGTGGTGGCAAGCCATGCGCCGAAGATGCCTAAGGCGATGACGAAGCCGAACACTAGCGAAATTTCGCTGAAATAGAAGAAACGCCAGCCGATGTTGAGCCCGTAGGGTTTGAAGATGGCATCTGACAACGACAGATTCTTGAAAAAACTGTCAAGCACTTTATCGTTACACTTCAGTAAAACATTACCCAATCAAAATCCATACGACAAAATAAGTTATAGCACTATGATGATTTTAAAGAGTTTAAATCAAAAATCGACCCATCAATGTTACTCAAAACCCCATCGTAAACTGTCCAATCTCAAAGAGCCTTTAAAGATGGTTACAACCGGTTTTGGCTTTTCACTGTTGCTACAAAGGCTTATATTGGAAGACCGAACGGATTGTAAAACACACTAAAATAACGATCTTCAAAGATATCCTGATCGTTTGAGTTTTGCTGATACTGCCCAAGCCTTATTAAGCCGACAGCCCATATCAGACAAATCATGATTGCCAACCTGACAATCAGGCGCTGTTTGTGCGGCATAAGGCTACACAGCCAATCTGCACATAAAAGCATACCCGACATCACCCAAACCACATATCCCCAGCCAAATACACCAGATAACCCAAATATCGACCCCGGTATCATCAGGGTTAACATTAAACAGGGTAACAAAGGCAAGATCTCTTTCTCATCATTCAATCTGATATATAAAACAATAAAAATTACATTGGCAAATGTAGGCCAACCTAACGGATGCCAAAAGAAAAATAAGCCTGCCGACCAAATTAGCAAACCCATAGCTCCATTCACGGCAGGCAAGCATAAGGATAAGATGAACAGTATGATCGCCATCCTTCTCAAGGATCTGCTCAAACCTAGATCATAGTCGAGTGGCAGTAGATTTCCCTGCATATTATTTCCTTATACGATAAATGGCAGCCAATCAAAGGTCGTCTGAAACCTTGTTTTAGAGTTTCAGACGACCTTTTGCCTTTGCTTCAATCCAATGATTTTATTTCTTGGCTCTAAAGCCCAAAAGATGTTGCGTGGTGGCAAGCCATGCGCCGAAGACGCCTAGGGCGATGACGAAGCCGAACACCAGCGAAACTTCGCTGAAATGGAAGAAACGCCAGCCGATATTGAGACCGTAGGGTTTGAAGATGGCATCGACCAACGGACGCACGGCGGAAAGCAACCAGCCGCACAGTCCCAAGCTGACGGCGGCGGAGAAGATGCTCTGCCACATGGCTTGGTAAAGGAAAGGGCGGCGGATAAACGATGCGGGCGCACCGAGCAGCTTGGTGATTTCAATTTCTTCTTTGCGGCTGAGGATTTGCAGACGGATGGTGTTGTGCGCGACAAGGACGAACGCCATACCCAGCGTCAGTGAAAGAAACCATAAAATTTTGCGGATGAACTCGTTGATTTGATACAGCGTTTGCACCCATTCGGTGTCCATGGTGGCGGATTCGACCATGGGTAGCTTGATCATATCCTGATAAATCGCCTGCATTTGTGCGGGCGGTGTAGCGGGATCGGGCGTTACGATAAATGCGTCGGGCAAGGGGTTGCCGTCGAGCATGGAAACGAGGTTTTGATCGAGGTTGGATTGTAGCTCTTCCAAGCCTTCCTGCTTGCTGATGAAACGGATTTTGTTGAGGCGGGCATCACGTTCCAACAGGTTGCGGACGGTATCACTATCGGCTTTGGACGCATCGGTTTCCATATAGAGGGTGATTTGCGGCGACTCGTTGAGCTTGCCTAAAACGCTTTGCCCGCTTTGAATGCCCAAATACATGAAAAGCGGCAGAGTCATGGCGACGGCGAGCATCAGGAGGGTGAGCAGCGTGCCGACGGGTTGGCGCAGGAGCTGTTTGAGCGCAGTGCGCGCAGATTCGACGTGCAGCGAGACGTAGTGGATGATGCTCATGCGAGTCGTCCTTTCGAGAGGCGCAGAATGCGGTGGCCGTAGTCTGCCATGAGGGTTTCGTCATGGGCGGCGACGATGACGGTGGTTCCTGCTTCGTGGAAGGTTTTGAACAATTCCATGATGTCGAGCGCGTAGGCGCGGTCGAGGTTGGCGGAGGGTTCGTCGGCAATCAGGAGGCTGGGTTGGTGGACGACGGCGCGGGCGATACACAGGCGTTGCTGTTCGCCGCCTGAGAGGGTTACGGGATCGTCCAATTCGCGGCCTTTCAAGCCGACTTTTTCAATGGCGATGCGGGCGCGTTCTTCGGCTTTGCGCGGCTGATAACCGATAATCCGCAGCGGCAGGATGACGTTTTGCAGGACGTTGCGGTCATAGAGGATTTTATGGTCTTGGAACACGATGCCGATATGCTGGCGCATGAAGCCGATTTGGTTGTCGCTCAATTCGCCCAAGTCTTGGTTGTTGAACCACACTTTGCCTTTGCTGGGTTTGGTAATACCGGAAATCAGCTTGAGGATAGTGGACTTGCCGGAGCCGGAATGGCCGGCGATAAATATCATTTCGCCTTTTTTGATTTGGAAGCTGACGTTTTTCAGGGCTTCAAAACCGCCTGGATAGGTTTTGGAAACTTGTTCGAAACGGATCATAAGGTATTCCTGGAAAGGGGTCAGGACAAACTTATCCACAGTTAATCCACAAAAGGATGCGCTATCGGAGATAGGTCGTCTGAAAAATAGGATATGTGCCGAATTATAAAGATTTCGGCGTTTTTTTGATAGTTTGCTCAGATATGGACGGCGGTAGGCAAAGCGTCGGACTGACGGCTTTACAACACAATATTACAAGTGTGATTGTCGCGTTTGCAAAATGCTTCAATACTTATCCACATGTCGAAAAGTCGTCTGAAAAGGATTTCGGCGTTTCAATTAAACCCGCCGTATCCGTTTTCAGACGACCTTCCACATCGGTTTCAGCCCGACTTATTTACATTTTTCTTTAGCCGCATTGACGGCGGCGGTCAGGCTTTTTTCGTTGACTTCGCCGGTGATGGTTTGTTTGTAGCCGCATTTCGGGGCTTCGACGACGGTGAACGGCAATACGCCGACGTTGTTGCCGTAAGACTTCATGAAATTGCGGCTGTCCGCGCCGGTATAGCGCCAAACATGATAGCTGACGGGGGTTTGTTTCAGGAATTTGCCGATGTTGTCGGAAGTATCCAACGCGATGCCGACCATATCGACGCTGCCTTTTTTCTGCGCTTTGTACCAAGCGGACATGGCGGGCATTTCCTTACGGCACGGACCGCACCAGGTCGCCCACAGATTCACCACGCGCACGGGAGCTTTGAGCGATTGCAGGCTTTGCGGCTTGTTGTCGTTCCAGCCCGCCAGCGGATCGGCGGCAAACGCAGGGGCAGACAGGGCTGCAGTCATCAAAACAGAGGCAAGCAATAATTTTTTCATAAGTTCCATCCTTTGCATCAATCAGATTGATGGCATTGTAACCCCTTTCAGCGTGCTGTCTATGGAGAAAATGAAGATGTTGGATTTTAGCGGTAAAAAATGACGATTATCGGGTGATAAGTTGAGGAAATTTCCAATGCAGCCGATAATAAAGCCCATCAGCAAAATCTATAAACATCGGAGAACTCTATGTCGTCTGAATTCACGCTCTACCACAATCCCCGTTGCAGCAAATCGCGCGCCGCTTTCGACCTGCTCGAAGCGCGCGGCATCAAAGCCGAAGTCGTCAAATACCTCGACACCCCGCCCGACTTGGCGACACTGAAAGACATTTTCGCCAAGCTGGGCTTAGAGTCCGTACGCGGCATGATGCGCGTCAAAGACGACTTGTACAAAGAACTCGGTTTGGACAAGCCCGACCTCGACAACCAAGCCCTGCTCGAAGCCATCGCCGCCCACCCTGCCCTGCTCGAACGCCCCATCCTGACCACACGGGACAAAGCCGCCATCGGCAGACCGCTCGAAAACATCGAAGCCTTGTTGGACTGAAGCGCGGGAAGGCTGTCCCTACATGATTTCCCTGTTCCGCAGCCGCAACGGCTTGCGCTACTACCTCTTTCGCGGCATAGGCCTGAGTATCCTGTTGGTACTCGGCATATTCGGCGAGGGCGCATGGCAGGTGTACCACACCGGCTCGCAGCCCCTGCCCGGTCATATCCGCGCCGATGCCGCCCTCGTGCTCGGCGCCGCCGCGTGGGACAAACGGCCTTCGCCCATCTTCCGCGAACGCATCAACCACGCCATCACCCTCTACCAAAGCCACCGTGTCGAAAAAATCGTTTTCACCGGCGGAACACCCAAAAAAGGCTACATGACTGAAGCCGAAGTCGGTCGGCGCTACGCCCTCAAACAAGGCATACCTGCGCACAACATCCTCTTTGAAAACACCTCGCGCAACACCTACGAAAATATCCGCAACATCCGCCCAATACTGCGCGCCGAAGGCATCGGAAGCATCATCATCGTCAGCGACCCCTACCACCTCGCCCGCGCCCTCGAAATCGCCTCCGACCTCGACATCGAAGCCTACATCTCCGCCACGCCGACCACGCGGTTCGATCAAAGCAAGGAAAAAAACAAATTCCTGCTTCAAGAAAGCTACGCCCTCTTCCTCTACCGCATCGGCAAATGGAGCGAAAACTTTTGGGACTGGCTGACAATGAGTAAAACAGAAGACGAATAAATGAAAAAGAGTCGTCTGAAAACCGTTGAAATTCAGGTTTCAGACGACCTCAAAAAGACTACAATCAGTGTTACTCATAAAGGTTAACCATCATGAAACACATATTTCAAACTATCCTGACCGCCGCCTTAATCCCTTTTCTTGCCTCATGCGGCTTCTCAACAGGCAAACACCGTCCGACGGCCAAAACCCACGCTTCTGCCCGAAAAGTCCAACTCGTCCGCATCAGCAATATCGATCACACCCAAGGTTCGCAAGAGCTGATGTTGCACAGCATGGGCCTTATCGGTACGCCGTACAAATGGGGCGGCAGCACTACTTCTACCGGTTTTGATTGCAGCGGCATGATTCAATTTGTCTATAAAAACGCCCTCGGTGTCAGCCTGCCGCGCACCGCCCGCGATATGGCGGCGGCCAGCCGTAAAATCCCCGACAGCCGCCTTAAGGCAGGCGATCTCGTTTTCTTCAACACAGGCGGCGCGAACAAATATTCGCACGTCGGCCTATACATCGGCAACGGTGAATTCATCCATGCGCCAAGCAGCGGCAAAACCATTAAAACCGAAAAACTTTCCAGCCCGTTTTACGCGAAGAATTATTTGGGCGCGCATACCTTCTTTACCGACTGAAAAACAGCAAATCAGCAATCGGTATAAAGATCCGTTTGGTTTTTGATACGGTGAGACCTTTGCAAAAATAGTCTGTTAACAAAATTTGACGCATAAAAATGTGCTAAAAAATTTTCAATTGGCTAAAACCTTTTTGATATTGAGAAAAAAGTAGAAGCAATCAGGGAGGTTCTTCATTTTGAAAATGGTATTGAACATAAAATTTTAATAACTCATGTTATTGCAAAGATCTCACGGTATCTATTATCTCGGTCATTCCCGCGTACGAATGATGAACTAAGCAGTCGGCTATATCGTCAATCCAAATCGGAAATGCTGATAAAAAAGGTCGTCTGAAACCAGATTTACGGTTTCAGACGACCTTTGTCTGTTTAAAAAAGATTATTTGAAGCGGTAGCCGACAGTAGCCATGTAGCTGTTGTTGTGGACTTTCAAATTGTCTTTTTTATAACGGGTTTGCTCCCATTCGGCGCCGACTTCGACATTCGGTGCAACGGCGTATTTCGCGCCCACGCCGTAGCCGAGGCCGTTCATATTGTTGCGTTTCGCGCCCAAATTGTCGAAGCGGCCGTAGTGGTAGCCTACCTTACCGTAAGCCAGCGCATTGTCGGTCAGGCGGTAGCCTTGGACGTAGGAAACGTTGGCATCGACTTTTTGTTTCGCATTGCCCGCGATTTTGCGGTGCAGCGGTTTGACACCGGCTTCAACGCCGCCAATCCAGTTGCTTTGTCCGAATTGTGTGTTGTAGCTGCCGCGTACGGCAACGTCGCCTTTGGTTTTTTCGTTTAGATTAACGTTGCGCACATCACTTTTGGTTGCGCCCGCGCCGACTTCCAAGCCTGCGCCGGTAAAAGAACCGTCAGCGAAAGTGATGGCGGAAGCGGTAGCCAATAAAACAGTCAGTAAGGTTTTTTTCATGATAATGCTCCTTCACGGATAAACAGGAAGCGTGTTTCTGCTTCCGACGAATCCAGTATCGGATGCTTGCGGATGAGCCGCAACCGCCTTTGCCGAGGCGTTACCCATCTTCTCAAGTGCTTAACGTTTGTAATTCATTGAAACGGCTGAATTTGTATCGTCCGAAATATCGAGGTGCGCGATTTATAATTTGCGTAAAGTGCGATGAAAAGTATGAAGATTTATGAACCTTGCTGTGTGGAGAGGGGTGCGTTTGGCAGCGGAGGCGGAGTGCGGAGAAAATGATAAAGGCTTAAATGGCGGTTTACATTGGTTGGTGTGGCTTTATTGCCATAAGCGCGACAAAGGTCGTCTGAAAACCGGGTTTTTTGGGGTTTTCAGACGACCTTTGTTTTGCCTGAAATTGGGTGTTTACGAAATCAGGTTCAAATCGCTGATGCGGTCGTAGAGGCGGTCGGGGTCGTTGCCTTCTTCGTGCATTTGGATGCGCAGGCGCAGGTCGTTGGTGGAAACGGCTTGGCGCAGGGCTTCGTCGTATTCGATTTGACCTTGTATGTAGAGTTCGAACAGGTGTTGGTCGAAGGTCTGCATGCCGTCTGTGCCGGAGCGCATCATGAGTTCGCGGATTTCCATGAGTTCGCCTTTGAAAATCAAATCCTGCATGGCGGGTGTGTTGAGCAGAAGGTCGACGACGGCGGTACGCTGGCTGCGGTTTTTCTTGATGGCGAGGCGTTGGCCGATAATGCCGGTCAGGTTGAGCGCCAAATCCATGAGGACTTGTTTGCGTCGGTCTTCTTGGTAAAAGTTGATGATACGCTCGATGGTTTGGGCGGCGGTGTTGGCGTGGATGGTGAAGACGCACAAGTGGCCGGTTTGGGCAAGCTGGAGGGCGTATTCCATACTGGCTTCGCTGCGCACCTCGCCGATACAGACGACGTCGGGCGCTTGACGCATCGCGCTTTGGACGGCGATTTTCCAGTCGTTGGTGTCAATGCCGACTTCGCGCTGGGTGAAAATGCTGCGGCGGGGTTTGTAGATGAATTCGATCGGGTCTTCGATGGTGACGATGTGGCCGGGCATTTTGTGGTTGCGGTAGTCGAGCATGGATGCCATGGTGGTCGATTTACCGGAACCGGTCGGGCCAGCAAGGATCAGCAGGCCGCGCGGGGAAAGGGAGAGGTCTTTGAGTTTGGCGGGCAGGCCGAGGCTCTCCATTTCGGGGATTTCTTGGTTGATGCGGCGCAAGACCATGCCGACGCGGCCTTGTTCGTGGTAGGCGTTGACACGGTAACGGGTGTTGCTGCGGGATTGGACGGAGTAGTTGAGTTCCCATTCGCGGTTGAAGGTCTCAAGCTGCTCGGGGTTCATGGTGGATTCGACGATGGCGGCTGTGTCTTCGCCGGTCAGGGCTTTGTGCGGGACGGGGGTCAGGGTGCCGCTGACTTTGACGGCAGGCGGGAAGCCTGCGCTGATGAAGATGTCGGATGCGCCGCGTTTTTCTGCTTCGACGCACATGCGGTCGAGCAGGGGATGGAGGTGCGTGCCGATTTCGGCAGGGGTGGGGATGTGCGGCGGTTGGTTTTTTTGCGAGTAGGCTTGCACCATTTCGCTGAGTAAGTCGTGTAAAGGAGTTGTTTCGCTCATTTTGTGTACTCTTTATTAAGTAAGTGAATATTGAGACCGGCGGGCGGTTTGTTTGTTATTGGGTGTTGCCTGCCTTGCGGAGGTCGTCTGAAAACGGGAAATGGGTTTCCTCGTTGTGTAAACTGCGTTTTCAGACGACCTGGTCTGTTCCCGATAATGGAATGTATTTATCAGACGATGGTCATGCTGTCGCTGTTTTGCGCTTTGCTGCGGGCTACGTCGGGGCTGATGGTACCTTGGCGGACGAGGGTTTGCAGCGCCTGGTCGAGGGTTTGCATGCCGTGTGATTGACCAGTTTGCAGCGCGGAGTTGATTTGGGCGATTTTGTTTTCGCGGATCAGGTTGCGCACTGCGGGGGTGGAGATGAGGATTTCGTGTGCGGCGACACGGCCGTTGCCGTCGCGGGTTTTCAGCAGGGTTTGCGAAATAACCGCACGCAGGGATTCGGACAACATCGAACGTACCATTTCTTTTTCGCCGGCAGGGAATACGTCAACGATACGGTCCACGGTTTTGGCGGCACCGGTGGTGTGCAGCGTGCCGAATACCAAGTGGCCGGTTTCGGCGGCAGTCAGCGCGAGGCCGATGGTTTCGGGGTCGCGCATCTCGCCTACGAGGATTACGTCGGGGTCTTCACGCAATGCGGAACGCAGGGCGTTGGCGAAGCTGTGGGTGTGTTGGTGCAGCTCGCGCTGGTTGACGAGGGCTTTTTTACTTTGGTGGACGAACTCGATCGGGTCTTCGATGGTGAGGATGTGTGCGGGTTGGGTTTCATTGATATAGTTGATCATCGCCGCCAGCGTGGTGGATTTACCGGAACCGGTCGGACCGGTTACCAATACCAAGCCGCGCGGGTTGTCGGCGATTTTTTGGAAAATACGCGGGGCGCGCAGGTCTTCTAGTGTCAATACGGTACTCGGAATGGTACGGAAGACGGCGGCAGGACCGCGGTTGGAGGTAAAGGCGTTGACACGGAAACGGGCGACGTTGGGCAGCTCAAAGGAGAAGTCCACTTCCAAATCTTGTTGGAACAGTTTGCGCTGATGGTCGTTCATGACCGAAGTGACCATGTTGCCGACTTCTTCGGCGGACATTTCGGGCAGGTTGATGCGGCGGATGTCGCCGTGAACGCGGATCATGGGGGACATTCCGGCGCTTAAGTGAAGGTCGGAAGCTTTGTTTTTGACGCCGAAAGCGAGTAAGTCGGTAATCTGCATAATGTGGCCTTGTTTTAGTTTAGAATAATGAGGCGGAACCTGATTTAAAATGCGGACGCGGAATGCCGGGCATTTCCCTGTTCAGGTTCCGATAAATTGTATTATTTTAAATACATAAACCGTTCAGACCAAGTAAAATTTTCAAAATCGCTGTAATTGATGTAATAAAGGAAGAAATCATGTCGGTATTGCAACAAAATTATGCGGAGGTGTGCCGCCGCATTGCCGAAGCCGAGCAAAAGGCGGGCAGACAGGCGGGTGAAGTGGGTCTGATTGCCGTCAGCAAAACCTTCCCTTCAGACGACATCCGCGAGGTATATGCCGCAGGGCAGCGCGATTTCGGTGAGAACTATATTCAGGAGTGGTACGAAAAAACGGAAACGCTCGCAGATTTGCCCGACATCGTTTGGCACGTCATCGGCGATGTGCAGTCGAACAAGACCAAATTTGTCGCCGAACGCGCGCATTGGGTGCATACGATAGGTCGTCTGAAAACCGCCCGCCGCCTGAGCGAACAGCGTCCGTCCGAAATGCCGCCTTTGCAGGTGTGCATCGAAGTCAATATCGCGGGCGAGGAGGCGAAACACGGCGTTGCGCCCGATGAGGCGGTCGCGCTGGCGGTGGAAGTGGCGAAGTTGCCGAATGTGGTCGTACGCGGGTTGATGTGTGTCGCCAAAGCCGACAGCGATGATGAAGCATTGCGCGTTCAGTTCCAAACCATGCAGAAACTGCTTGCCGACCTGAACGCGGCGGGTGTCCGCGCGGATGTGTTGTCTATGGGGATGTCCGGCGATATGCCTGTGGCGGTCGCGTGCGGTGCAACGCATGTGCGCATCGGCAGCGCGATTTTCGGCAGACGGGAACCAAAAGGGAAAGACAATCAATAAAACAGATTATCTCGGTCGTTTTGCTGGGTTTAACCTTAACGGGTTGTCGGTTGATGGGCTGGTATCCATGTGATTCCTTGTCAGGCTGGTGCAAGCCCAAAAAGCCGGCAGCAATAGATTTTTGGGAAAACAGGGTTTATACCGAACATCGCTGTCTGAAAGCGTCTGTTGGTAAAAGGTCGTCTGAAGTTTTCCGCTTTGGTGGGAACGGCATTTCAGACGACCCCAAGTATAGTGGATTAACTTTAAACCAGTACGGCGTTGCCTCGCCTTAGCTCAAAGAGAACGATTCTCTAAGGTGCTGAAGCACCAAGTGAATCGGTTCCGTACTATCTGTACTGTCTGCGGCTTCGTCGCCTTGTCCTGATTTAAATTTAATCTACTATAAAATGTATTTCATTTAAAAATTGAAGGAAATTTATGAACATCTACTTTTTAGGCGGTGGCAATATGGCGGCCGCCATCGCGGGCGGATTGGTCAAACAGGGTGGATACTGCATTCACATCGCCAACCGCGGTGCGGAAAAACGCGAGCGTTTGGCAAAGGAATTGAATGTTGAAGTTTCTGAATCCCTGCCCGAACTGCTTTCAGACGACGTTTTGATTCTTGCCGTCAAGCCGCAGGACATGGAAGCCGCGTGCCACAACGTTCGTGTCAACGGCGCATTGGTGCTATCCGTTGCCGCCGGTTTGTCTATTGATACCCTCAGCCGCTACCTTGGCGGAACACGCCGCATTGTCCGTACCATGCCCAATACGCCGGGAAAAATCGGTTTGGGTGTATCCGGCATGTTTGCCGAATCGGAAGTGTCCGAAGCCGACCGCACCGCCGCCGACCGGATTATGCGTTCCGTCGGTTTAACCGTTTGGTTGGATGAAGAAGACAAGTTGCACAACATTACCGGCATTAGCGGCAGCGGCCCCGCCTACGTCTTTTACCTGCTCGGCGCGCTGCAAGCTGCCGCTCAGGCGCAAGGGTTTAGCGAAGAAGATGCCCGCGCCCTCAGTCTCGCCACGTTTAAAGGTGCAGTCGCCTTGGCAGAGCAAAGCGGCGAGGACTTCGCGCAATTGCAGCAAAACGTTACTTCCAAAGGCGGAACCACCCACGAAGCCATCGAAACGTTCAAATCATGCCGCGTCGCCGAAGCCATTGCACAAGGCGTGGAAGCCTGCGTCAAGCGTTCGCAGGAAATGGCGCAACAATATAAGGTCGTCTGAAAATGCGCGGAGATTTATTGATATTGCTTGCCGACGGCATCGTTATCCTGTGTTTGGCACGTCTTTTCCTGCAAGCGGCGGGATTGAGTGAAAATCATGCGCTCTTGGCGTTCAGCAAGCGATCAACCGATTGGCTGGTCAACCCGCTGCATAAAATTCTGCCGGTTAAAAAATACGACCCAGCCTGCCTGTTGTCAGGACTGTTGTTATATTACATCGTATTCACCTTCATCACTTTAGTGGCGCAGCCTACCGCATTCAGCGCAAAAATCATCATCGCCAATTTTATACTGGCAATATTGAATACAATTAAATCAGCAGCTTATGTGTTGTTGCTAGGGTTGTTTATCCGCATGGCGCTCAGTATTAAAGATCCCTATTCCCAACTTTCCGTCGCGCTGGAACGGATATATCGCCCCATACTTTCCCCCGTACAGTTTTTAAAGTACGGACGCTACGATTTTTCAGGTAGTATATTGGCATTATTACTGTGGATCTGGTTAAGCAGTCTATCGCCCCAAATTACCCGCCAAATCAACTTGTGGCTACTGCAATAGGCAGCGAGTTCATTAAGAATTTGCAGTATGACGTAAGCAAAATGCAAAAAAGTGAAAATCAAAACCACGGCTGTGAAAACATGGTATCATGCCGCCATTTCCAAACGGGCTTGAGAAAAGAAGTCCTAAGAAATCAATAAAATAAACCACTTGAGTAGCATTTCGTTTCCCGCAATAGATTGAAAGAAAAATTATGGCAAAGCTGACAGAACAAGACATTTTGAATTGGGACGGCCCGGAAGAAGACTACATGAATAGCGATCAGTTGGCATTCTTCCGCGAACTGCTGGTAAAAATGCAAGACGAACTGATTGAAAACGCATCTGCCACCACCGGCCACCTGCAAGAACACGAATCGGCTCCCGATCCTGCCGACCGCGCTACTCAAGAAGAAGAGTACGCGCTGGAACTACGCACCCGCGACCGTGAGCGCAAACTTCTAGGTAAAGTACAAGCAACCATCCGCAGCATCGATGAAGGTGATTATGGTTTCTGCGCGGATACCGGCGAGCCCATCGGTCTTAAACGCCTCCTTGCCCGCCCGACTGCTACACTTTCCGTAGAAGCACAAGAACGCCGCGAACGCATGAAAAAACAGTTTGCCGACTAAGTATAACGAAATCGGCTAATTGAATTAGGCAGTAAGAAAATGAAAAGGTCGTCTGAAATTAATTTCAGACGACCTTTGCTGTTTTTTGATTTGAAATAAAAGTCTTTGTATTTCAGGTTGTTGTTAGGTTTTGTGGA
>ERZ772990.83-NODE-83-length-15937-cov-6.85726_pt1 | contig 15937 bp, 12 predicted proteins | sample MGYA00511674_ERZ772990 | MGnify/ENA primary metagenome ERZ772990 (study PRJEB29015, sample SAMEA2738045) | human oral metagenome | biome: human oral; feature: human-associated habitat; material: saliva | place: China | collected 2233 ...
CTCGTTCCTACAGGGGCACCCGCCCTCGCTTCGCTTCGGGCACCCTGATGTCACTTCGGACGACACCGCCCCTCCACGCACGCTAGGCTACTCGAGGTGGCGCGCCGTGTTTTCCGGATGCGCCCTCAGGGTGTCAGCCCGGACGCTCTCCGCAGCGAAGCAAGGAGAAAGCGGAGCGTCCGGGTGACGGGTGCCCCTGCGTAGGCGCGGAGGAAACATGCGGCGTGCTACCCCAACCAGCGGGGCGAGGACGAACACCAGCTCCTCCACGTCCCATTCCGGGACATGCATCCCAAGAACCGGCTAGTTGCCGGTCATACCCAGCAGCTCATTCGCGCGAACGCGAGCCCAACGCTCCGCGTTCAGCACAGCCTCCAGCGTCAAATCAGCGTCAGAGACAGCCTCAGCGCTGCCGGTGTGCTCCTCCAGCACGCGTGCGACCGAATCGACAATGTCGGTAAAGCGAATCGCGCCCGCATGGAATGCGGCCACGGCTTCCTCGTTGGCGGCGTTGAACACTGCCGGGTGGGTGCCGCCCACCTTACCGGCGGCCTTGATCATGCGCACGGCGGGGAATGCTTCCTCGTCCAGCGGCTCAAAAGTCCAGGATGCCGCCTTCGACCAGTCACAAGCGGGCACGGCACCGGGGATGCGGTGCGGCCAGGTCAGACCCAGTGCGATGGGCAGAACCATGCTCGGCGGCGACGCCTGCGCAATGGTCGAGCCGTCCACGAACTGCACCATGGAATGCACAATCGACTGCGGGTGAACCGCCACGTCAATACGGTCCAGGTCCACGCCGAACAGGTGGTGTGCCTCAAGCACTTCGAGTGCCTTGTTGACCATGGTTGCCGAGTTGGTGGTGACGACCAGGCCCATGTCCCAGGTGGGGTGTGCGAGCGCCTGCGCAGGGGTCACGTCGTGCAGCTGTTCGCGCTTGTAGCCGCGGAACGGGCCGCCCGATGCGGTGAGAATCAGTCGGTCGATTTCTGCGTCAGTTCCGGAGGCGAGTGCCTGCGCGAGGGCGGAGTGTTCGGAGTCGACGGGCACCATGGGGGTGTCCAGGGGCGATGCGTCGACGGCGGCGCGTACGAGCGGGCCGCCTGCGATGAGGGATTCCTTGTTGGCCAGTGCCACGCGGTAGCCGCTGTTGAGGGCGGTGAGGGTCGGTTCCAGGCCGATGGAGCCGGTGATGCCGTTCAGAACGGTGTCTGCAGGGTGTGCTGCCGCCTGTACGGATGCTTCGGCGCCGTGGGCGATCTGCGGGGTGTAGCCGGTAATGCCGGCTTCGGAGGCTGCCGCTTCGATAAGTTCGCGGAGGCGCTGCGCGTCTTCTGCGGTGCCGCTGGTGGCGACCAGTTCGGCGCGCACGTGCACTGCCTGGCGTGCGAGCAGTTCGAGGGATCGGGAGCCTGCGGAGAGGGCGACGACCTTCAGCGGTGCATCGTCGGCGGAGGCGCTGGTACCTTTGAGCGCGGCGAGGTGGTCGATGACTTCCATGGCTTGGGTGCCGATGGAGCCGGTTGAGCCGAGGAGGGTGATGCGCTGCGGTGCGCGGGTGAGTTCTGTGAGGGCGTCGGTGAGGCGGTCGCGGCTGCCGCCGACGCGTGCTGAGGATCCAAACTTCATGGTTCTAGTGTCTCATGAGCTCGCGGCTTCGCAGGGGCACGCTGATTCGCTGCTACATAGATGAGCCTCAGCATAAGAAGAATCCCCCACCCTGGTACGGGGCGGGGGATTCAACACATAACGTTTTAGAGCAGATCTTGCAGCAGCTCAATGCAGCGGTCCAGGAAAGCATCCACCTGCGATTCCTCGTAGCTGACGGTGCCGGAGGCGGGGCGGAACTTTGCGTGGCGCACCACGGAGGGGTCCAGCGGCTCTTCGCTGTTGAGCTGGGCGTACACGCGGTCGCAGATGGCGTCCACATCGCCGACGAAGTAGCCCATGTGGCGGCGCTTGCTGGGGCGGCGGAAACGCTCACCGGCGGGGCGTTCCAGGCGGCCAGCGAGCAGCTCGCCGGTCTCTACTAGGGAGCGTTCCCAGTTGTCCAGGCCGTACGCCTCAATGTAGCGGCTGCGTTCGAGCTTGGCGAAGCGTTCCTCAATCTTTTCGAGGGCGCGGTCGACCACATCCAGCTGGTAGCCGCCGGGCTCTTCACGGAAGACGACCTGGCGGATTCGTCGGGAGGTGTAGAGGTCTTCGGGCAGTTCGGCGGCTCCGCTGAGCTTCTCGTAGTCCTCGGCGAGGCGGGTGAACAGGCGGTCTACTTCACTGCGCTTGTAGCCGGGTTCGGTTTCTGCTGCACGGGCAAATCCGCCTCCGTGGGTGGTGCTTGCCAAGGTGGGCTCCTCTCGACGATTGAACTTTAAGAATACCAATGCGCAGGCTACCTGGTGCAAGGTGGGCGGGCGGTGTCTTAGATATAGCCTTTTACGCCCCTCATCAACGGATACACCGAAAGCGGGTACAGCAAAGGCGGGGTGCCCCTCCCCCACTCGTGGGAAGAAACGCCCCGCCTCCTGCAATCAATCAAAGCTTCAGGCCTAGAGCGGCATAATAAACCGGAAAATCAGGCAACCAGCCGCCGCAGCGAAAAGAATCGAGTCCAGGCGATCCATCATACCGCCGTGACCGGGCAGAATATTCGACATGTCCTTCACACCCATACGGCGCTTGAACACGGATTCGACCAGGTCACCGGCAGTCGAAGCGACCACCATGACCGCCGCCAGCGGAATAGCCCAGTACCAGGGCGAGCCCATGAGCGCCAAGGCGATAGCGCCAACCACTGCCGAGCCGATGAAGGAACCGGCCAGACCCTCCCAGCTTTTCTTCGGGGAGATCTTCGGCGCCATCGGGTGCTTACCCCAATTCACGCCGGCAATAAAGCCGAACGTGTCATTGCAGATGGCCATCAGCAGAATCATGAGGACGCCGCGCTCGCCGTGGTCCGTCTGGAAGTAGACCATGGCGATACCCAGCATCAGCGGCACCCACAGCAGAGCCAGGGCGCTACCGCTCAGGGATTTACCCAGTGAGACCTGACGGTCAGCACGCACGAGAGCAGAAGAGAGCAGCAGCACCAGCAGGCTCACCGCCAGGGCGATGCCCAGCCCGGTAAAACCGAACAGGTACGACACCACCACAATTGCGCCAGACAGGCCACCCAGCAGGTACTCCGGGATGCCGTAGCCGCGGCGGGTGTTGAGCACGTGCCCAATCTCCCAGGCGCCCAAAGCTGCCGCGCCGGTAGCGATCGCAACAAAAATCGGCTGGTACATCAGACCCAGCGCCAACAGCACGCCGAAACCAACACCCACACCAATGGCGGCGGGCAGGTTACGGCCAGCTTTGGCGCTGCGCGACTTCACCGGCGTTGCAGCGGTCTGCGGGCTCGGCTGTGGAGCAGGCGGTGCGCTTCTCTCTTCTTTCGCTTCTTTGCGTGCACTCATTAGGGTTTAGACCTCGAGCAGTTCAGCTTCCTTGTGCTTGTACAGTGCGTCGACCTGGTCGATGTGCTTCTTGGTCAGTGCGTCCAGTTCCTTCTCAGCGCGTGCGCCCTCGTCTTCACCGATTTCGCTGTCCTTGACCAGCTTGTCAATAGCGGTCTTAGCGTGGCGGCGAACGTTACGGATGGAGACGCGGGACTCTTCAGCCTTGTGGTTGACGAGCTTGGTGTATTCCTTACGGCGCTCAGCGGTCATTTCGGGCATGACAACGCGGATAGCTGCACCGTCGTTGCTGGGGTTAACACCCAGGTCGGAGTCACGCAGAGCCTTCTCGATAGCTGCCAGTGCGGTCACGTCGAAGGGAACGATCTTGACGGTACGTGCGTCCTCAACGTTGAAGGACACCAGCTGCTGCAGCGGGGTCGGTGCACCGTAGTACTCGGCGGTCAGGCCGCTGAAAATCGCGGGGTTCACACGACCGGTACGGACCTTAGCGAACTCAGTCTTGGTTGCTTCGATGGTCTTTTCCATCTTCTCGCCGGCTTCGGCAAGGATTTCTTCGATCACGAAAGGATCTCCTTTGTCGGTATTCTGGGGTGCCAGAATTGTCGGTGGGTGCGCGTTCAGCCCTCGTGATTTCTCGCCGGTTCGCGGCGCATCCGAGGCGAAAACCTTAAGGATACTGCAAAGTTGGCGGGAAAGAGGCAGAACGTCGTATTTGATATAAGTCTAGACGGTACCGGCGGGCATAAGCGAGTTTTAGCGCTTACCCGCGCGGTACCGTCCAGAATAAGTCCGCACCATCAGGCACGGTCACAGTGTGAGGGGGCGTTCCGCACGCCCCAACCTAAAAATTTAGGGGTTAACGAGTAACGAGGGTACCCATCTTCTCGCCCAGGATTGCGCGGGTCACGTTACCGTCACCCTGCATGCCGAACACGCGCATGGTCACGTTGTTGTCGCGACACAGGGAGAACGCGGTCTGATCCAGCACGCGGATGTTGCGCTGCATAGCCTCATCGTAGGTGAGGTTGTACAGGCGCTCAGCGTTGGGGTCCTTGTTCGGGTCAGCAGTGTAGATGCCGTCCACGCCGTTCTTAGCGACCAGAACCTCATCCGCGTGGATTTCCAGGGCGCGCTGAGCAGCCACAGTGTCGGTGGAGAAGTAGGGCAGACCCGCACCAGCACCGAAAATCACGACGCGGTCCTTCTGCATGTGGCGGATCGCGCGGCGAGGAATGTAAGTCTCAGCAACCTGCGGCATGGTGATAGCGGACTGAACGCGGGTGTCAATACCCTCCTGCTCCAGGAAGTCCTGCAGAGCCAGGGAGTTCATCACGGTGCCGAGCATACCCATGTAGTCTGCACGGGAGCGGTCCATACCCGCCTGAGAGAGCTCAGCGCCGCGGAAGAAGTTGCCGCCACCAATCACGATGGAGGTCTCAACCTCGCCAACAGTTGCGGCGATCTGCTTAGCAATGCTGCGCACGACCTCGGTCGAAATGCCAACTTCGCCGCCACCAAAAACCTCACCGGAAAGCTTGAGCAAAACACGGCGACGGCCGGTCTCATCGTGGTGAATCGGGTGCGAAATAGCTTCGGGCATGGTTCCTCCAGTGGCTTACCTAGGGGTTGTTATAGGTGATCGGGGCGGGCTCCTGCCGCCTAGTCCTTATCAAGGATACAGCAAAGCCGGGTAGCCACCAGTGGTGACTACCCGGCTTCAGGCTATAATCCCAACCTCATACGATTTCCCTTACCGGGAACCCGCACTACGGGAGGGTAGAACTGCAGCGAGTCCTTATGCACCCACGCGGAAACGTGCGAATGCGGTAGCGGTTGCGCCAGCCTCGGACAGAACCTGTGCAACAGACTTCTTGGAGTCCTTTGCGAAGTCCTGATCCAACAGGGTGTTCTCCTTGAAGAAGCCCTTCAGGCGACCCTCAACGATCTTGTCCAGAATCTTCTCGGGCTTGCCCTCAGCGATTGCGGTCTCGCGAGCAACGCGCTTCTCGGTCTCGATCTGGTCTGCGGGGATGGACTCGGAATCCAGGTACTTGGGGCTCATTGCAGCAATGTGAACTGCAACGTCGTGTGCAATCTCGTCGGTGTTCTCACCGGAGACAGCCAGCAGAACGCCAACCTGTGCGGGCAGGTCCTTGGAGGTCTTGTGCAGGTAAACTGCAACGTTCTCGCCCTCAACGCGTGCAACGCGGCGGACAACGATCTTCTCGCCGAGCAGTGCACCAGCGTCGGTGGTCAGCTCCTCAACGGTCTTGCCCTCGTAGGATGCAGCCTGCAGCTCTTCCAGGGTGGAAGCGTCAGCAGCAATAGCAGCCTCGAGCACGTTCTGGCCGAATGCGATGAAGGGGTCGGACTTTGCCACGAAGTCGGTCTCGGAGTTGACCTCGATCATGTAGCCAACGCCATTCTCAACGCGTGCAGCCACCAGGCCCTCAGCGGTTGCGCGACCCTCGCGCTTGGTGATGCCCTTCAGACCCTTAACGCGGATGATCTCGGCAGCCTTCTGCTGGTCGCCGTTAGCCTCGTCCAGAGCCTTCTTGACGTCGAGCATACCTGCGCCGGTCTTCTCGCGCAGTGCCTTGATGTCTGCTGCGGTGTAGTTCGCCATTGTGAACTCCTTGTGTTGCTGTAATAAATCGGGATGACATCCCGGTGGTACATATGGCGGACGGCGCCGCGCCCAGGTCAGGGCGGGCGCCGTCCGAACGTGGTCCCCGCGGGTGGGGGCCACAAAGCATAAAGCTTAGTGGGCTAAGAAAGCTTACTTAGCTGCCTCTTCAGCCTTTGCAGCCTCGTGCTGCTCCAGGAGCTCGCGCTCCCAAGCTGCCAGGGGCTCCTCAGCTGCTTCAGCCTTGCCGTTCTTCTTAGCGTTGCGCTCGATCAGGCCGGCTGCCACTGCGTCAGCAATCACGCGGGTGAGCAGGTTGACGGAGCGGATAGCGTCGTCGTTACCGGGGATCGGGAAAGCAACCTCGTCGGGGTCGCAGTTGGTGTCGAGGATAGCAACAACGGGGATGCCCAGCTTCTGAGCCTCGTTAACTGCCAGGTGCTCCTTCTTGGTGTCAACAACCCACAGGAGGGAGGGAACCTTGGACAGGTTGCGGATACCGCCGAGGGTCTTCTCGAGCTTCTCGAACTCGCGACGCATGAGGAGCAGTTCCTTCTTGGTGTAGCGAGAACCTGCTACATCGTCGAAGTCAATCTGCTCGAGTTCCTTCATGCGCTCAATGCTCTTGGAGATGGTGCTGAAGTTGGTCAGCATACCACCGAGCCAGCGGTGGTTCACGTAGGGCATGTTCACGCGGGTTGCCTGCTCAGCGATAACTTCCTGAGCCTGCTTCTTGGTACCCACGAACAGGATGTTGCCACCGTGTGCGACGGTCGACTTAACAGCCTCGTATGCCTTGTCGATGAAGGCGAGGGACTGCTGCAGGTCGATGATGTAGATGCCGTTGCGCTCGGTCAGGATGAAACGCTTCATCTTGGGGTTCCAACGGCGGGTCTGGTGACCGAAGTGAACGCCGGAGTCCAGCATTTCACGCATAGTTACGACGGGCATGTCGTCTCCTTTGTGGTGCCGCGCGGACCTCCCATTCGGGCTAGCCCAACGCGCGCATAGTAGTTATCAGTTTTTCCTGGCGGCGGTTAGCGTTCACGGTTGCCCGTTCAGCTCAGGCCCTAACCACCCCGTGTGGGTGGACCGAAGGTCCCTTATCGGCTCCCCATCTGAGGATGCCGCTCACGCCGCGCGTCGTCAGTGATGCTGTGCGGAGCCCCTCGAAGAGGGAGGATACCCGCGCAGGCACACTGCAATACGACATTGTACCGTATATTCCGCGATTAATCCGCCGGATTGGGGTTAAAACCTGCGCAGGGGGGCGGGTGTGTGCAGGGGCACTGTGGATAAAGGATTTTAAGCCGGATTCGGCGGGGTTATCCACAATTTTTCGTAGGTTACTGCAGGGCGAGGCGATTCGTGATGTGCTCAGAAGATGAAGCAGAACATGAAGATATTAGAGGGAACGCTACGGTGCGCGATGCTGGTGGCGTGCTGCCTGCTGGGTGTACTTGTGAGTGCGGGCGGGCAGGGCTATGTGGGCGAGCAGAGCTACGCGGGTAGTCAGGACTATTCGGGCGGGGCTGGTTTTACAGACGGCACCACCTTAAGTGCGCCAGTTCCCAGCAGTGCGCCAGTTCTTAGCAGTGCGCCAGTTCCCAGCACCGTTGAGCTCACTGCGAGCCGACTACGCTACCGCTCCCCCACCGCCGAATCCAGACCGCGGGTGGTCCACCCCTTTGAGAAGCCTGCCCAACGCTGGAGCGCCGGGCACCGCGGCGTGGACCTTGCCGTGCCCGAGAATGACCGGCACGTCTACGCACCGGCGCCGGGAAAAGTGGTTTTCAGTGGCACGGTCGTCAACCGCAAAGTACTGGTCCTTGCGCATCCGGATGGGCGGCGCAGCACCTTCGAACCCATGGACGAAGCACTCCCGGTCGGCACCACAGTTGCAGCCGGTGAGGTCATCGGCACCGTCACAGTCACGGCGAGCAGCACCAGCGAGCGCCCCTACCGGCGATGCACCACCGTGTGCCTGTACTGGGGTGTACGCCAGGGAGGTGCCCGCGGGGACGGTAGCGGCAAAGATGCCGAGTACATCAACCCCATGAGCCTGCTGGGGTCGAAGGAGCCGAGCATTCTGCTCCCCGTGCCGGGCGGATATTAAACAGCAGGCCCGCCACCTCCACAAAGGGAGGTAGCGGGCCGTTAAAGCCGCTACAGTAGGTGGGCTCTAGGGCAGAGCTACTTACTGGAGGACGTCACCGTCATCAGCACCGAACTGGCTCGGCTGCGCAGGCTGCTGAGCTGCCTGACCGGGCTGAACCGGCTGAGTGGGCTGAACCGGTTGCTCAGTCGGAGGGATATAGGCCGGCATTGCCTTGGTTGGTTCAGTCTCACCGTAGTTCAAACCATGCTGCGGGGTGAACACCTGAGTCGGCGAATCGTCACCGACAGTGTAGGCGGTGTTCTGTGCGGGGTAACCGGGCTGAGCAGCATAGCCGCCCTGAGCCGGGTAGCCGTTCTGTGCATCAGCCTGGGTTGCACCGTAACCGGTTGCAACACCCGCAGCTGCACCCAGTGCAGCAGCCGAAGCGGCACGACGCTCACGGCCCTTCGCACGAGCCGCCGCGATCTTCTTGCGGAAGACGAAGAGCAGAACCAGGATGAGCAGCAGCAGACCCACGATGACCGCGTCCACGATTACGTCGGTCATGCTCAGGCCGGACACCGGAACAGTCAAGGCGTTACCGCTAAACACACCGTTCTCACTCTTGATGCTCAGCTCACCACCATTAACGGTGAACTGCACACCGGCACGCGCCAAATCGTAGTTGAGGGTGTTCACTTTCTGCTGGTCCAGCGAGGAGAAGGTCGGTGCCTTGAAAGTGAGTTCGTAAGGAACACGGTAGTAGTTACCCAGCTTCTGAGCGAGCTTAATATCCGGCTTCAGAGTGTAGTCACTGCCGAAGGGGTGGTAGCCACCGGGGCGGGTGACGGTCACCTTCGATTCGGGCAGGTATTCATTCAGTCGCTGGTTGAACTCAGCTTCGTCTTTACCGCGAACCTTCACGCTCACGATGGTGGCGTCGCCGTCCTGGCGGACCTCAGTCTCGTCATTGCTACCACCAGCAAAAGCATTCTTCAGAGCCTCTTCTGCACCAGCTACGTCAGAGCTCGGGAAGGAGTAGAGGAAACGTGCCTCCATGGAACCGTCCAGGCCCAGGGAAGTAGCCACCTTCATGCCCTTCATAGCCACCTGCTGCGAAAGGTAACGGCTCAGGTGAAGGACGCTCTTCGAAGAGGAAGAGCCAGAGTTGCCGGTGTTATCAACCTGATAGCTGTGGCCGGAGCTGTCCTTCAGGATGACTTCCAGGCCGTTGCCTTCCGGAGAACACAGCAGCGAGCAGTCCAGCACGCCCTTCATGGTCTTACGCACATAGAAGGTCTTCGACTCTTCCTTGACCTCTCGGGTGTAGCTCAAATCGGTGGTACCTGCACCCAGCAGCTTCTTCAGCTTAGTGTTCAGGTCGTCCAGGGAGGATGCGCTGAAGGTCAGGGTACGACCCACTTCTTCCTTCGCCGCACTGGTAGAAGCAGATGGAGCCATGTAGGTTGCCTGGGAAGACTCCAGACCCTTCTTCAGCTCGGAGCCTTCAGGCTTGACCTGGTTCAGGTAGGCGTCGATCGCAGCAGCGGTCTCCGAGTTCATGATGTCCTTCGCTACGAAGGAGGCAGTAGCAGAGTAGCCACCGTCCTTTTCCTGAAGCTCAAGAACCATCGCCTTGAATCCACGGTCCTGCACGTCCTTCGCGGAGATAGTGGAACCGCCGGAATTCTTTACTTCCTTCTCGCCAAACTTCACAGTGGTTTCGCTGCCGCTGCTGTTGAACACACTGTTCTTGTTGGAGGATTCAATCACGCCATCAACAACAAGAGCTTCGGGGACCCAATCCAGCAGCTCCTTCGAGCTGAAGTTTTCCTTCACCTGGATACCCTGCACCAGGCCCTGCTCGGTATTGAGAATAGTGACGGTAGGCTCGGTCTTGGAACCAGCAGCCTTCAGGATAGAAGCAACCTTGTTACGGTACTCATCCACAGAGGAGAAGGGAATGGTGAAGGTCGCACGTGCCTTGTCACCCTCAGACTGAATACCGCCGTATTCCAGCCCCTCGGGCAGGTGCTTACGCACGGACGCATCCAGAGCCTCCGAACCACCCCTAATCTTGTCCTTGTTGTCCTTGAGGTTAAAGGAAACCAGCATGGTGCGGGTACCCTTCTCAGCGCTCTCAAGGCCAAGCTGGGTCTCAATCTTCGCACCGCAGGCGCTCAGAATCAGGGCGGCAATGGTCAGCAGAACCGCCAGGAATATCCAGCGCTGACGAGCCGGTGCACTCGGGGCGTGAGTCATTGCGTGCATACTAGGCTCCCATCAGGCGAATAGCCACGTAGTAAACAATCATGGAGGCAAAAACCCAAGCAGTGCTCAACGCTGCATGCATGATAATCGGGGACTTCGCGAAGCGGCCCAGACGGTTCAGACCCAGGTAGGTGAGCGCCTCGCCCGAGAACACGGCGAAAGCAAGCACCAGGCCCATGAGCATGGTCAGGAAGAACGCCCCGCCACCGCTACGGGTGAGGGTCAAGAAGAAGATGAGCAGGTTCAGCACCAGGAACGAAGGAATCAGCGCCAAAGAAGACACCGACACCGCGTGCATGCTCGCGGTGAAGGATGCCGGAGCCTTGCCAATGCGCGCGGTCAGCTGCAGCTGCACACCGCGCAGAACCTGCACACCAAAGATGGCGAGAGCCATCAGCACGTACGCCAGAATCATGCGTCCGGTCGGTACAGCCTGTGCGGCGTAGGCACCACCGTAGGCGGCACCACTTCGGCCACCAAACATGTATCCCAACATGGACATCATGACAACCGCCGCCAGAATTACCAGCCGGCTGAAGAAGAACGCGCCCGCCAGCGCCTGCAGAGTCGTGGGAACAATCCAACCCCACACACCTGCGGAAGAGATGCGGGCGTGCGCGGTCGCCGGGTTGCTGGAGAAAACGTCCAGGAACGCGTTCCAGGTAGCACCCAGTGCCTTCACCGCCGGATGCGGTGCGCTCGGCGCATAGGTTGCCTGGCCGGGCTGACCGGGCTGAGGGGCAACACCGGGCTGAGCGGCACCGGGCTGGGATGCGGCGGCAGGCTGGCCGGGCTGCGCGGGGGTTGCTTGAGCCTCAGCATTCGGCTGTGCATTAGCGTTTACCTGAGCGGGCTGAGGCGCCTGCTGAGGCTGGACGGGCTGCTGCGGTGCTACCGGCGCGGCAGGCTGAGCAGCATTACCCTGCTGGCTTGGTTGCACAGGCTGGCTCGGCTGAGCAACCTGAGCTGCATTACCCGGCTGAGCAGCCTGACCCGGAAGCGAAGCATCCTGCGCGGGGTGTGCGCCGGCGTCGTAGCCGTAGCCGCCGGCTGCACCCTGCGACGGGTTGTTGGGAGTGTTCTCCGACATTGAGATCCTCTCGTATGGTGTGTGGAAGCAACACCTACCGGCTGAATCGGCATCTACCGGCGGCATCACACTGTCTTTCGTGACAAGACTCTTCAACCCTACCGTATTGAACGCTATGGTGCGTCTTCGTTCGTCATTTACTCATTTTCATCACCGTTGATGCATTCCATGAACAAAAATAGGCACCCTGAGTGCACGACAAAAGAGCACGAAAAGAGGGCACGAAAAAGCCCCGCCCGCCGACAAGTGGGTGAAGTCGACGGGCGGGGCCGTAGGGAGTGCGGGGCTCGAACCCGCGACCAAGGGATTATGAGTCCCCTGCTCTAACCGGCTGAGCTAACTCCCCATCCGGTGCAGTGACGGCACGCTATGGGTGCCAGCACCATCCTCTAGAGTACCTGAACGGCGACTGAGAACGAAAAACGCTCTCTTCTACTCAACGCTCAGAATCTAGAGAAGCTTAGCGGCGCGAATCCAGGTAACGCTGGTACGGAGCGTCACTCACGTACAGTTCCTCGAAGGTGCGCCAGGTGTTCTCAGCACTGTGGAAGCCCACGATGCGGCGGGATTCGCGGCCCATCTGCTCACGCTCAGCGGCGGGCAGGGAGAGCACAGCCTCCAGCTTTTTCGCCAAATCCTGAGCGTTATTGGGTTCGAAGAGGTAGCCGTTCACACCGTCCTCCACCAGGTGCGGCAGAGCCAGCGCATTCGCAAGCACCACGGGGGTGGAGGCGCTCATTGCCTCCAGGGAAACCAGGGACTGCAGCTCGGCGGTACCGGGCTGGCAGAACACGTCAGCCATCTGGTACACCTCGGGCAGATGCTCATCCGGAACGAAGCCACGGAAAATCACGCGGTCGGACACACCGCAATCGTGCGCCTTCTGCTCGAGAGCCTCACGCAGCTCACCGCCACCGGCAATATCCAGCACCACGTGCTCGAGGGTATCGGGCAGCAGGGAGAGCGCCTCGATAAGCACATCCACGTTCTTCTCTTCGGCAAGGCGACCCACAAAGGCAATACGCAGCTCACCGGGAACCTTGCCGGCGTCAGCGCCCTCAGCCAGCTCGTAGTCGCTGATCTCAATACCGTTAGAAACCGGCATGACGGGACGGTCAAAATGACCCAGGTCGCGCATCGCATCCGCACCGATCTGGGTGGGGGTGGTAACGACCGCAGTCTTGGAGAAGCAGAAACGCATGTCCTTCCAGGTGACCTTCTCAATCACGCGCTTCACGGGAGCGGGGAAGGGCAGGAACGGGTCAAGGTTCGCCGGCATGAAGTGGTTCGTTGCGATAACGCGGATACCGCGGCGCTTCGCCTGGAAGATGAGGGCGCGGCCAATAATGTAGTGGCACTGCACGTGCACCACGTCCGGGCGAACCTCGTCAAGGATTGCGCCGACCTCGGACCAGATCTCCCAGGGAACGCAGATGCGGTTCGTCTCGTGGGTCGGGGGCAGGTGCGAGCGCAGGCGGTGCTCCACGATGCCGCCCTCTACTTCGGTGCGGTAGCTGGGGCCGGGGATGGGGCTGGCGGCGACTACGTGCACGGAGTGGCCTCGCTTGAGCATGGAGGTGGCGAGGCGGTGACCGAATTGCGCTGCACCGTTGATGTCCGGCGGGTAGGTTTCTGCGCCAATCAGAATCGTCTTTGCCTGTTCCATGACGGGGCTCCTCATCGGGGTGTAGTGTGTCGGTGACTTTGGGGTTTCGGGTGCGACGGTGCGCCGCTTCTACCTCTGTCTGCCGCGTGCACCGGGTGGGTCCAGTACGTACAGCACTTGTCTATTCTACCTGTGAGCTACGTCCTTCTCCGACTTGTGGCGGGCGGCTTTGGCTGGGAGTTACCTCTAAACCTCCCGTTGAGACGGGAGCCTGCAACCTGCCCGTAGACACACAAACGCCCCGATACGATGATCGGGGCGTTTGGACGCTTGGCGTTAAACCTGCGCCGGTTGAGCGGCGGCTAGGTTTAGCGGCGAACAGTGCTTAGCGGCGTACCAGGCGGTTCAGGAAGTGCAGGACGGTTGCAATGGATGCGCCCAGTGCTGCGAAGGACTTCCAGCGTGCCTGCAGAACCTCGGGCTTGCGCACGTTCTCTGCCAGGCCGCGGCCGGTAGCTGCTGCACTTGCAGCAACCTCGGAGGGCACTGCCTTGAGAGCGTCCAGAGCCTGCTGGGTGTTGTTCTGAACATCGCCGGTGTAGGACTGCAGGTCGTCGCGCAGGGCTGCCAGGTGCTGGCGACGCTCTGCGGTGCGCTGCTTGAGCTCTTCGAAGGTCGGCGGCTTGGGCTCTTCCTCACCGCGTGCCTTGCGCTCTTCAGCTTCCTGACGTGCGCGTTCTGCTGCTTCTTCAGCTTCCTTGGCCTTCTGCTCTGCACGCTCTGCCTGTTCCTTCTTCAGGCGCTCAGCGGACATGGCGGTACCTTCCTTGAGTACGCCGAGGTCGAAGAGCAGACCGAAGATTGCGGATTCGGGCTTGAACGGCAGCTGTGCCTTGACCTTCTTCAGACCGACCAGGGCGCAGATTGCCAGGACGATGAGGAAGATGAGGGCGAAGACCAGCGCGGATGCCCAGTAGGGCATGACGGTGCCGAGGCCGAGGATTGCTGCGGCGACCAGCGCAATGATCAGGAACAGACCGAAGACTGCTGCGACGCCGAAGAAGGCTGCGCCCTTACCAACGGCGATGCCCTTGGTCTTCAGCTCGTGCTTTGCGATCTGGATTTCGTCCTTGATCTGGCTGGGTCCGAGGGTCTTGAAGGTTTTGCCAGCGTCGATGATGTTCGCGACGCCGGACTTAATCCCGCTGATGCCAGCAAAGAAACGCTTGGGTGCCTTGGGATTAGTAGTAGTGGTCATGACCACCTCTCCGTGACGTGTTTTTGGAGGCTTCTTTTTCGCACTCCACCTCCTATAGTTTAGCCCCTTATGATACCTCCGCGTGACCGTTTGGGCGGGGGTTTGCGCTATCTCTTCAGGTATTTTCGACTTTCTGGAGGCTGCATTGAGCTGCAGGCGTAGCTTTCTGGGTTTGGTTGCGCCTGTGGATTTGCTCTGGAGTAGGCGTAAGAGGATGCCGGCGGGCGGCTCCCCCGCTGCGCGCAGGGTGGGTGAGTGGGGTGTGCGGGTGGGGAACTTTTCTGTGCGTTAGGCTTCACATTTTTGCGGGGTGAAGCATCTTTGCCGTCACCGTTGCTCTGGACTCGACACAGCGGGGTGACGGTTTTTCCGAGCGCGCGAGGAAGTAAAAACCGTTATCCCGCCGAGGGCGTAAGCCCGAGGGCCGGGAGGAAGCGCCCCAGCGCCTGCACCTAACGCAGTGGTTACTGCGTTCGAGTCCCGTCGGGAAAATGGAAAAGCCTCAGAACTTCGTTCTGAGGCTTTCAGCTTTGCTCCCCGTCTGGAATCAACCAGACGGAACCCGAAGGGAGCGCCCCAGCGCTCACGTAGGGTGGAGTGGTTACTGGTTCGAGTCAGAGGAACAGATAAAGCAAGAACCCCCAAGGCAGAGCCTTGAGGGTTCTTGCTTTATGCGCTCCCCCGACTGGACTCGAACCAGTAACCCTTCGATTAACAGTCGAATGCTCTGCCAATTGAGCTACGGGGGATTATTTTGTTTTCGTTGCCGGTTTCCCTTGCAACGAGTAATAACTATACCGGGACTGCCTGGGCTCCGCAACTTGAAATGCCGTGAAGTGCATCACTCTTTGGGCTGTGTGGTGGGGTTGCGTGCTTAGGCTGCATAGTTGGACTGTGTGGTGCGAGCTCCCGCTGACCGGCGGTACTCCCCGGCAACCTGCAGAATACGGGGCATTCGGCAGATTGCCGGGGCGCAGCGGCAGAACCGTGCTTAGCCGCGCTGTGCGTTGAGCTGTCGGCGGCGCATTTCCAGTTCGAGGAGCTGACGCTGTACCGCTTCGAATTCTTCGTCGTCGGGGTTGGCGCTGAGCTGCTCTAGGCGCATCATCAGGTCGGATTTTTGGCGGGCGATCTGCTGTTCGAACAGGGCGTTGAGTGCGCCGGTGACGAAGTTGGGCAGGTGCTCGTCGCTGCTGATCGGTAGCGGTGAGACGGCGAGCTCCGCGATGGCGGGGTGTACGCCTTCCACGGCGCCGGAGCGCACGCAGTTGATCCATTCGATGCCGGGGGTGGGTGCCATGACGGTTGCGGCATGAATAATGCCGGCGGCCACCTCGCGGTGGGTGCGGTAGCGGAACTGCACGGTGGAGAGGTTACGCCACTGTTCCACGCTGATGAGCTCGGGGTGTTGCAGGGCAATCTCGAGCGCCGCCTTTTCGAGGCGGGCAACCGGGTCGCGCGGGTCGGGGGTGAGGAATTCCTCGACGGCGGGGGCGGTCGCCTCCGGCTGGGGTGCGGCGGGCTGAATGC
>ERZ772990.89-NODE-89-length-15252-cov-5.01921_pt1 | contig 15252 bp, 13 predicted proteins | sample MGYA00511674_ERZ772990 | MGnify/ENA primary metagenome ERZ772990 (study PRJEB29015, sample SAMEA2738045) | human oral metagenome | biome: human oral; feature: human-associated habitat; material: saliva | place: China | collected 2233 ...
GCGGTTGCCCCTCACGCCGGATGTGCGCGTCGGAATATGCGGGCGATTATGCGGGTGAGCCTGCGGTGAGCCTGCGGTGAACCTGTGGTCGGGCGTGCTGGCTGGGTATTCCACTGGCGGCTTAGCTCACCCCCGTCATTTCGGTTTTTTTGACCGTAAGCAGGTAGCATAGAGGGGAATGTACGCGGGCCGTTTTCGGTGTTGCGTACCTTCTGTGTAACCTGCCCGCATCCGCACCTGTGGTGGCTTCTTAAGTTGCCGTGGCGCGGTCTCTGTCCCCAGCAAGGACGGCATTTGTGACTGACCAGCCTGTTCACCTTGATTTTGGTGCTCCGAGCACCGAGTCGATTCCCCCACGTACCCCCGGTCGGGTGCGTCTGGGCGTGATGGGTGGAACTTTCGACCCGATTCACCACGGACACCTGGTGGCAGCTAGCGAAGTTGCCGCCGTGTTCGACCTGGACGAGGTTGTGTTCGTTCCGACCGGTCAGCCCTGGCAGAAGGTGGGGGAGCGGCACGTGAGTGACGCTGAGCATCGCTACCTGATGACGGTGATTGCGACCGCGTCGAACCCGCGTTTTACGGTGAGCCGTATTGATATTGACCGTGGCGGCGCCACCTACACCTTTGATACGCTTAACGAGCTGCGTGCCCTGCGCCCGGATGCTGACCTGTTCTTCATTACCGGTGCGGACGCGATCAGCCAGATTATGACCTGGCGCAATGCCCATAAGCTGTGGGATTTGGCGACTTTTGTGGGCGTGACCCGCCCCGATCATGAACTGGATCCGCCGATGGCTGAGGGTCGTCATATTACGACCCTGAAGATTCCTGCGATGGCGATTTCTTCGACCGATATTCGTCGCCGCGCAGCTGAAGACGCCCCCATCTGGTACCTGGTGCCCGATGGTGTGGTGCAGTACATCGCTAAGTACGGCCTGTACAAGAAGGACGCTTTGACGGCGTACCGTGACGGCTTGCCTCGCGTGAAGGATGAGTCTGGGCAGGCACCCCAATCGACGAATAATGAGGGAACACATGAGTGAAGCTACGGGTTCGAAGCCCTATAGCGAGGACGAAGCGTACCTCTACGAGACGTACGTGACCGAGGACGGCATTGAGGTGCCGCCACCTACTAAGGTGATGGGTCCGCGTCGTCTTGCCCGCTACCGTGAAGAAGTTGCCGAGTACCTGCGTGCGGCCCGCCGCGGTGAGCCCGCGAAGCCCGTTGAGAATATGGGCTCCGTGGTTTATACGAACGCTATTGACCCGCAGGTTCTGGCTGTTCAGCGTCGTTTTGCGGCGCTGGCGGCTCAGGGCAAGATTGACACTGAGGCGAACGATGAGGAGAAGCTGCACGAGCCTGCTCCTCTGACCAGTAGCCTGCGTGTTCTGCGCCCCGAAGAGATCGCGCAGAACCGTGTGGATGCGACCAGCCCCTCCGCGGTGGATAACCCGATGACTTCTTCGATCCCGGTTATTGCCGTGGTCAAGGAGGAGAAGCCGGAACCCGAGCTGCACCAGTACCTGGTGCGCGATGAGCCGAAGGTTGAGGAGCTGGATAGCTCTGACGTTGAGGCTGAGGCGACCGAGGTCGCTTCCGTTGAGGAAGAGACCGTTGAGGTTGCTGAGGTTGAAGAGTCTGCCGATGAGCTGCCCACCCGCGTGAGCGCGGTAAACGCTCAGGGTCTTGACCTGAGCGTGCTGGATAGCGCCTCCGCAGGGGATACCGTAGATTCGGTGGATGGCGACCCGACTGTTGCTCTGAGCCCGGATGAGGTTGAGGAGCTGCTGCAGCGCATGGTGGATCGTCAGGGTCCCGACGAAGCACTGGTCGAGGAGACTGCTGAAGAGTCCGATAAGGGCTCCGAGGTTGAAGAGTCTAAGTCGGCTGAGTCGAAGTCTGCTTCGGTTGCTTCTGCTGAGGCTTCGAAGGAAGCCGAGTCAAAGGAAGCTGAGTCGAAGGAAGCTGGCGAAAAGTCTGCTTCTGAGAGCGCTGTTGAGAAGGCTGAAAAGGTTCTGCAGCCTGCGCAGAAGACCTCCCTGGCGTGGCTGTGGATTGTGCTGCTGCTCGCCCTGGTCGTTGTTGGTCTGATTATGATTTTTGGCCCTAAGTAGGCCGTGAACAATGCGCCCCTGTTGCGGGTGCTGCCGGCGGGTGTTCTGCCGGCAAGGAAGGAAAATATGACTGCTGCACAGTCCTCGATTGAGGCTCTGCGCATTGCCGCCCGCGCTGCGGAGGAGAAGCAGGGAACTAACCTGTTCGCTGTGGATGCATCCGACGCGATGGGTCTGATTGATGGCTTCCTGGTGGTTTCTGCCCACAACGAGCGCCTCGTGAACGCTGTTGCGGATGAGGTTGAGGACGCTCTGCGTGAGCAGGCTGACCTGAAGCCGGTTCGCCGTGAGGGTCGCTCCTCGGGTCGTTGGATTCTGCTGGACTTCGGCGATATTGTCGTGCACGTTCAGCACGAGGAGGACCGCGAGTTCTACGCTCTGGATCGTCTGTGGGCTGAGGCTCCGCGTATTGAGCTGGGCGTTGAGAACGAGGCTCCCTTCGATATCGAGGGTGAGACTGAGGAAGATGCTGCACGCATCATTCCCGCTCAGGATGAGGCGTAGGCTTCCGCTTGATTTTTAGCTGATGAGGGGTGGGCACTGTTGGCGCCGTATGGTGCCGCGGGGTCCGCCCCTTTTCTGTGTGTTTATTCTGCGTATTTCGAGGGTGTTTCTGCCTGTCCGGTTGCCCTTTCTGATGACCTGGTTGCCCCTTCTGCTTGCCCGGTTGCCCCGGAACTTTTTTAGATTTTTGTGTGCGCTGGTTTGCATCGTTGTCCGTGGTGTGTGTAATATATTCATGTTGCCTCGTTGAGGTCACTAACAGAATATGGGGATATGGCGCAGCTGGTAGCGCACCTGCATGGCATGCAGGGGGTCAGGGGTTCGAGTCCCCTTATCTCCACGTTTTCCTCGGTTGAGGAGCTTTTCGCCCGGTTCTTGTGAATCGGGCGATTTTGCTATCTGCCGATAACTCTCGATAGTCAACAACGCAGTTCATAGTTGAGGAGAAGCGCATGGGAGCGCACACACATCACGGCCACCACGGGCATCACCATGGGCACGATCATTCGCATGCCCCGAGCCCGGAGGATGCCGCCTCGATGCGTCCGCGCCTGCTGATTGCGTTCAGTTTGGCGGTTGTTATTGTGCTGGCGCAGGCGATCGGTTCGTTGGTCACGGGAAGTCTTGCGCTGCTGACCGATACGGCGCACGCCCTGGCGGATGCCTCGGGCCTGCTGGTGGCGCTCGCTGCGGCTTCGCTGATGACGCGCCCCGCGACGTCCCGCCGCACGTGGGGTTTCCGCCGTATTGAGGTGCTTGCTGCCCTCGGGCAGTCGGTGCTGCTACTGGCGGTGGGTATCTACACGGCGGTGGAGGGCGTGCATCGCCTGTTTGCCCCGCCGGAGGTGCCCGGCACCGAGCTGCTGATCTTTGGTGTGGTTGGCCTGGTGGCGAACGCTATTGGTATTGCGGTGCTGGCTACGGCGAGGAACGCGAACTTCAATATGCGTGCCGCGTTCCTGGAGGTGCTCAATGACGCCCTGGGTTCGCTGGGCGTGATCGTGGCGGCTATCGTGATTTGGCTGACCGGCTTCTACCAGGCGGACGCCCTTGCCGGTCTGCTGATTGCGGCGCTGATTGTGCCGCGTGCGGCGCGTCTGATGAAGCAGACCACGGCGGTGCTCATGGAGTTCACCCCGGACGGCCTGGACCTGGACGCGATGCGTGAGCATATCTTGAGTGTTGACGGTGTGGTGGAGGTGCACGATGTGCACGCTTCGACGGTGGCGACCGGCCTGCCGGTGGTGACCGCGCACGTGGTGGTTGCCGATTCGTGCTTCCGTGACGGTTCTGCGGTGGCGATTCTGGACCGTATCCGTTCGTGTGTGGCGAGCCATTTTGAGGTGTCGGTGGAGCACTCGACCTTCCAGCTGGAGACTGCCGAGCTGGGCGGTCGCGAGCCGGATTCGGTTCGCCACCCGTAAGCCACCTGAACCCCTAGACCACCTGAAAACCTTGCGTGTGCGATGTCTGCGTGCCGAAATAGCGGGGGAGTACCGACCGTTATATTTGGTGGCTTCAACACGCAAAAGATACACTCTTTAGGGAGCAAAAGGCGCTCCTCACCCACACACTTTGACAGGCTCGCTGGCAGACTCTTTAGTTTGGTAGCCGCGGCAGCCTGCAACGATGAGCGCCTCAGCCTGGCCGAAACGGAACAGTGGGCGGGCGCATCCTGAAATTTTTGACGAGAACAACCACGATTAGCAGCAGATACGGAACACTATGCATTCACCTATTGCCACTTACCTGACCGAGACCCTCGAGTCGGTCGCTTCTGATACCTCCGGTGAGTTGGCAAACTACATTCCGGAACTTGCCGCCGTGGACCCGGACAAGCTTGCCGCGTCCATCGCTATGGTTGATGGTGAGCAGTACGCCGCCGGTGACTCCGATGTGGAATTCACGATCCAGTCGATTTCTAAGCCGTTCGTGTACGCCCTGGCGCTCGCGGACCGCGGCTATGATGACGTGCTTGCGAAGGTGGGCGTGGAGCCTTCCGGTGAGCCGTTCAACGAGCTGTCCCTGGAGGACGGCTCCGGTAAGCCGCTGAACCCGATGATTAACGCCGGCGCGATTACCACCCATTCGCTGGTGGGCCCTCCCGGCGCGACGCAGGGCGAGCGCATGGAGCGCGTCATTTCTGGTCTGTCTGCGTTTGCGGGCCGCCGCCTGTCGGTGAACGAGCGCGTGTACGAGTCTGAGCTGGAGCACGCGCACCGCAACTACGCGATTGCGCACATGCTGCGCGGCCACGGCATCCTGACCGGTGACCCGACTGTGGCGGTGCAGGGTTATACCCGCCAGTGCTCGCTGATGGTGACGGTCAAGGATTTGGCGTTGATGGCGGCGACTCTGGCGAACTATGGTGTGCATCCGGTGACGGGTGAGCAGGTGGTTCCTAAGACGGTGGTGCGTCAGGTGCTGAGCGTCATGTTCACGTGCGGTATGTATAACGCGGCGGGCGACTGGGCGACCCAGGTGGGTGTTCCGGCGAAGAGCGGCGTGGGCGGCGGCATTATTGGTGCGGTGCCCGGTCAGCTGGGTGTGGCGACGTTCTCGCCGCGCCTGGATGGTCACGGTAACAGCGTGCGCGGCGTGGAGCTGTTTGAGCAGTTCTCTGATGACATGGGCATGCACGTGATGAACGTTCCGACAGTGGCTCGTTCGGCGTTGCGCGCGAACTACCAGATCGGTTCGGGGGACGAGTCGATGCGCCTGATTCAGCTGCAGGGCCGTATCCGTTTTGCGGGTGTGGAGCGCGTGATTCGTGAGATTGTGGAATCCCCGATGGAGGGTTCGAAGGTCGCCCTGGATGTGACGCGCGTGTACGCGGTGGATGAGGTCGCTCAGAGCATGCTCCTGGAGCTGATGCGCCGCCTGCGGAATGACGGGTACAAGGTGTATCTAATTGATAATGATGAGACGATCACGAACACGGATGCGCTGCGCAGCATGGGCGTGAAGGTTCTGACGAACCCGGCGGCGGTGACTTCTGCCGAGTCGGATGCTGAGCGTGTGGCTGAGGCGGACGCCGAAGAAGCTGCGGAGGCTGCGGCACTGGAGGCGCTGAATGCGCTGGAATCTGCTGAGAGGGTGCAACCCGCTGAGGTAGAACAGTCCGCTGCGGTGGAGCATCCTGCTGAGGCGCAGCAGTCGCCGGTAGCTTCGGATTTCGAGTAGGTTTCTCTTCGCGTACGTGGTCGTACCCGCGTACTTGGTCGTATCCGCGTGCTTGGCCGTACGATTGCGTGAACTTATATATTGAGGCTCCTTTCCCGGGCGCGTTGTGAATGCGTTCTGGGGGGAGGGACCTTGTTGTACTTAGAATTGCGCCCTGCGCTGTGGTTGGAGCTGTAGCTGTAGCTGGATTGCCTGGGCTACTTGGAATACCCGGATTACCTGGCCTGCGGGTAGCTTAGTGTGCTGAGCGTGGTCTTCGGTGAGTGAGTGGAACGAATGCGTGTAAAGGTTCTTTTATTGCGGCGTTATTAATCATTACGTAATATTTTGAATTTTTCGATATCTAACGGTGGTCTCATCATACACTCATAATATGAACACTGTTCCACACTCAGAAACACCTATTGCTCCTCGTCAATCCGCTATCGTCACCCCCGCTACCGACCAGGCGGTATCGGGCGACTCTGCCCACGCCTCCATAGGGCGACGGGAACTTTTGCGGCATGTTGGTACCTTTGGTCTGGGTTCGGTGGGCTTCGGCGTGCTGGGTCTTGGAATGACCGGCTGCACCCCGTCTGCGGCGGAAGGCACCCACGGAGCGTCGGCTGGCGGGTCAGCCTCGGGTAGCGCGTCGGGTAGTGCCTCTGCGACTGCTTCGGCAAGCTCGGCGGCTACCCCCTCCGCATCTGCGACTGCGACCTCGTCGAACCCGGTTCCCGCAGCGCGTGCCTGGACTGGCCCGCAGACCGGCCTACCGGGTGAGGGCAAGTATATTGCGTGGACGGTCGATGACGGCGCCGACCCGGAGGTGGTACGCGCCTACGCGGAGTTTTCTCGCCGTACTGGCACGCGCCTCACCTTCTTTATCAACGGTCAGTACCCGGCGTTTAGGCAGCATCGTGACCTGTTGTTGCCGCTGGTGAAGAGTGGTCAGTTGCAGATTGCGAACCATACGTATAGTCATGCGGCGTTGACGAGCCTGACGGATGAGCAGATTGTGCGTGAGCTGACCCGTAATGATGAGGAGATTATGCGGCTTTTTGGGGTGTCTTCGAAGCCGTATTTCCGCCCGCCGTACGGGTATTATGATGAGCGTGTGTTGGCGGCTGCGGCGTCCTGTGGTTTTACGCGCCCGGTTCTGTGGTACGGGTCGTTGGCGGATTCGTCTAATATTTCTTCGGCTGAGGTGTATGCCTATGCGGAGAAGTACGCTTTGGCTCAGCATATTGTGATTGGGCATTTGAATTATCGGGGTGTGGTGTCTGAGCTGGATCGTATTCGGGCGTTGTTGGATCGGCGCGGTTTGACGACGGTGACGATTCGTGACTATTACGGGTAGTGCGGGGGAGTCCTGGCGGGGGTTCCGGTGGGTATACTGGGAGGCATGATGAAGCTTCCTCAGAACCCTATTCTTCGGCAGGTGCACCGTTTCCGTGAGTCGCTGCTGCTTCTGCTGTATTATTCGCTGTCTTTTTTGGGTGTGCGGTGGGTGCGCTCGGGTCATCCGCGTGTGGCGGCGGTGTGGTCTGTGGGTTTGTGGCTGAATTTGGTGGTGCGCGGTATGGGCCAGCTGGTGCGTATGCTGGTGCCGGTCCTGCAGGATGCGGAGGCGCGCCGTGCTCGTGCTGAGCGTGCCCGCGCCTACCAGCCGCGCTAGACCTGATGCCCGCAGGTTCTGACCCCGCACGGATTCTAGGCTGATATGACGAAGCCCCCTTGTACTAGAAATAGTACAAGGGGGCTTCGCTATAAGAACGGGCAGAAGCCTAGTGCTTCTTCTTCGGCTCACACGCCACGCCGTCACCGTCTCTATCTAGACCAGGGCGGTAACCCGGCTCACCACGATGCAGAGGCGCCGCGCCAGCCGCACGAGCATCAGCGCATGTTTCGTAATAAACACTCGACTGCGCCGGAGCCTGCTGAACAGGCTGAGCCGGAGCCTGTGCGGGAGCCTGCTGGGCGGGCGCCTCCGTAGCAACCTGAGCGGGAGCCTCCTGAGCAGGAGCCTGCTGAACCTGCTGCGCGGGAGCCTCAGAAACCGGAGCCGCCGGCGCCTCAGCCGCCGGTGCCTGCGCGGGAGCCTCAGCCGTCGGAACCGGAGACGGAGTTACCGTCGGGGAAGGAGACTCCGAAGGAGTCGCAGACACACTCGGCGTCGGAGAAGAACTAGGGGTAGCCGAAACAGAAGCAGACGTCGACGATGACGACGCAGAGGGCGTAACCTTCGGAGCACGAACAGACGAAGAGCAACCAGTCAGCAGCAGAGCACCCGCAAGAACACCAGCGGTCGCGGCGTGAATTTTCAACACAATATTCCTTTATAAAGTGAGTGGACAAGGGTGTTCACCGTAGAACACACACTCAAGTGTAAAGGAAAACTACCTCACCCGCAGGCACTATTGAGCCTTTCAAACATTCCGACAAGGGAAGAAACGCCAACCCGGCACGGCAAAGCCCCCTCGTACCGGTTCATACAAGAACCGGCACAAGAGGGCCTCGCTATATATTCGCTATATCTGGGGGGCACCAGCCAGGGACGCTAGGGGAGTAGCGCCCCCACTGGGATAGCTCTAGCGGGCAGCACTAGCCAGAACCGTTGCCCAGAACCATTGCCCAGAGCCGCCGCTAGGAGCAGTTGCCGTTCATATCGCAGGACGGACCCGCCTCCGAGGCACCCGCCAGCGGGTTCAACAACTCAACCTGATGGGTCTGCTCCCACACCTGACGCAGCGCCTGCACCAGCGCCTCCGCAGGCTGCGCACCACTGACCGCCCACTTCGACTCAATCAAAAAGAACGGCACACCGTTAATGCCCAGCTGGTGCGCCAACTGCTCATCAGCACGCACCTGCTCCGCGTAACGGTCGCTCTTCAACACCGCCTCAACCTCGGCGGTATCCAGGCCAATCTCAGAGGCGATATCCAGAATCGACTCGTGATCCTGCACCGAACGGCCCTGCGTAAAGTACGCCATCTTAAACGCCTCCTGCGCCGCCGACGCCAAACCCTGCTCGGACGCATACTGAATCACGCGGTGCGCATCAAAGGTGTTACCGTAGCGTGCCTGCCGCCAATTGAACTCCAAACCCACCGCACGGGCACGAGCCGCCAACGACTCCTGGCTCGCAATCGCCTGATCCAACGGCATGGAGTACTTCTTAGCAATCAGCTCAGGCAGCGAACCAGCCGGATGCTCCGTAGCCGACGGGTCCAGCTCAAAACTATGCCACACCACCTCAACCTCATCACGGTGCTCAAACTCGGTGAGCGCCTGCTCCAGGTTACGCTTGCCCACGTAGCAGAAGGGGCACACAATATCGGACCAAATATCAATACGCATGGTATCTATTCCTTTCACGCTCGGATGCGGCAGCTGCCGCGACTGTACGCTCACCTAACGCCCCTGCCGCCGAGATTATTCCCCAGCACTTATTCCTCAGTTTTTCTTCCAACCGGGTATGGCAAAGCCCCCTCGAACCGGTCCGTAAAGGAGCCGGAGCCAAGGGGGCTTAGCACACGCGAAATACGCGGCCCTATCGGCGGGTAGCCGCCGAAGCGCTCGTCGTAGTAGCCGGCGCGGTCGTCGCCGCCGGAGCCGCCGTCGCACGAGCCGGCGGAGCAGTCGTTGCCGCCGGAGCTGTAGTAGCCTGCTGGCTAGCCGTTACCTCATCCTCATAGCGGGTCGGTGCCTGAGTCGGAGCCTCAGTAGTAGGCTCCGGGGTAGGGGCCTCGGTGGTCGCCTCAGGTGACGGAGTGTTCTCCTCCGGGGTGGGGGTTGGCGAAGGAGCCGCCGCCTTAATTTCTTCCTCGGATGCGTCACCGTAGTAGTCGCGAATCGTCACCGCAGTCAGGCCGCGGTCATCGAGCAGGCCCTTCACCTTATCCAGGATCGGGATGATCGTCTCGTAGTTCAGGTGGCCCAGCACAATCTGCTGCGGGAGCATGTAGCGGATGCAGCGCGTGTAAATCACGCGGGCGCTCGTCTTCGCCTCATCACCGGTAGTACCGTTCCACATGACCGGGCGGGTAAAACCAATCTCGCCAGCAGCCTTCAGCACCGCATCGTTATAGCGGCCGTACGGCGGGCGGAAGTACGGCTTCGACGAGACACCGAACATGCTCATAATCTCGTCTTCGTTACGCTGCAGCTCTTCCTTCACGCCCTCAGCGTCCAGGGTGGTCAGGTCGGCGTGGCTGTAGGTGTGGTTCGCAACCTGAATCTGACCGCTCTGAACCAGCGGACGCAGCAACGACACATGCTCCTTAAAACCGGTGTACGAAGCGTTAATGAAGAACGTCAGGCGAGTATTCGTGCGCTTCGAGAACTCAGCGTAGCCGCGAATCGCCTCCGGGCTTGCGCCGTCATCAACAGTCCACGCAACATACTTACCCTCACCAATGAGAGAGTTGCCGATACCGGGCCATTCGCGCGGCTTATCAACCGGGTTGCCAGCAGCGGCAACGGTCGGCGAATTCGTAGGTGCGGGGCGAGTAGCAGCAGTAGTCTCGCCGCCAGCCTGATACGGAGTGAAATTACCGCTGGTGCCGTCGTAGTCATTCGACTTCTTCGAGCAGGCGGCAATCAGCGGAAGCATAGCGGTGCCGAGCACAAAAAGTCGGCGATTAGGCTGTGAGTGGGTCATACTCTCCAGGATAACGCCCCCACCTGCACGGAACGAAGCTGAACGGCGAATACACCCCTAAATAATGTGTACATCACACCGAGCGCTCAGCACCACAGTATTAATAGGTATAAAAACTAGGTATAAGAACACAAAAATCAAGAAGCCGCAAGCCGGTAACGCTCCGCTAAACTAGTGGGATGGAGAATCTGGGCACTCACGAATTGCGCAACCTTGTGAACGATGCTGCCGACGAGGCAGTCAACATCGGCTACCGTGTTGCAGACCGGCTGCACCGGTGGCGCGAAAAGCGCGCCATCGCCGCCGGCCGCGAACCTATCCTCGTGCCCACCGAAGGCTACGGACGCGCCGCCTCCGACGGCAACCCCGGCTGGGTCCGCATCATCGCCCGCGCACTCTACAAGACGGTCAGCCTCGAACGCCTGCTGCAGGTCGTAGAAGGCACCCAAGACACCGCCAACCCCATGCGCGGCTGGCGCTCCTTCACCGCAATCGCAATGTCCGATGCGCCCGTCACCATCGTCATCGACGGCACCAAGTACGAGGCGCACACCGACCGCGGCGGCGTGCTCGACGTCAAACTCAGCATCGACCTGGAACCCGGCATCCACGAAGTCATCATGTACGTGCCCGGTTCCCGCGCCGTAGCGACCAGCGTCTACATCGTTCCCGAAAGCCAGAAGCTCGGCGTCATCATGGACGTCGACGACACCGTCATGGTCACCATGCTGCCACGCCCCCTGGTTGCCGCCTGGAACTCCTTCATCCTCGATGAGCACGCACGCATCCCCACCCCCGGCATGGCGGTCATGACCGACCGCATCCGCCGCAGCCACCCGGATGCGCCGTTCATGTACCTGTCCACCGGCGCCTGGAACATCACCCCGACCCTGCGCCGCTTCCTGAGCCGCAACGGCTACCCGCGCGGTACGTTCCTGCTGACCGACTGGGGCCCCACCCCCGACCGCTGGTTCCGTTCCGGCACCAACCACAAGGTTGAGTCCCTGCGCCGCCTCGCCGAGGAATTCCCGCAGATGAAGTGGATCCTCGTCGGTGACGACGGTCAGCGCGACCCGTACATCTACAACGGCTTCGCGGTACGCTACCCGGACAACGTGGCGGCAATCGTCATCCGCAACCTGACCGTGGGGGAGACCATGCTCGCCTCCGGCCGCGTGTGGAGCGACTACCGCGCCGAACAGATGATGCGCTCGCCGCTGTGGATTGAAGCCACCGACGGCGTAACACTGAGTAAGAAACTGCGTGAGCTGGGCCTGATCGATTTCTAGCCGGCTGTGTTTCTCCTACGCCTCACCTGTGCCTCGCCGGTTGCTAAAACCAGCGCCTATACCCAGTAAACCCACCGCAAATACCGCGAAATACCGGTATATGCGGTGGGTTTTGCTGTTTCAGAGGAATTAACCAACTTAAACCCACGACACACCGGCTCACCAAAAAGAGTTAAAAATCTTTTCTACAGCTTTAATCACACAGCTTAAAGCCGCTCGAAGGGGGTTAACCCTCGCCTTTAAGAAAGTCCGTTCTGCTTTAAAACCGCGCCGTTCCGCGCAAGAACGCATGAGAGTTAAGATCTCTTTAAAATCAAGCCCGAATCTACCGGGTTTTATGCCCCCGAAAGCATACATGAGGTTAAGTGAACCTCAACTTGGCGGGCGAATGAACCCTTAAAAATCCTGACCAACTTAAACCCCACCTGTGGATAACCCGGCGCACCCCGCGAAAATCCAACGAACTAGCCCCGCGGCAGGGTGTGGATAAGCTGTAGACACCCCATCTTAAGTGGGTTCAGCTGTGGGTTTATCGAACGAAACACGCCCCTCACACCACATCATCTTGTGGTGCAGAAAAATCTCGACACTAGATGTAGTATTAATACTCGGTTCCACCACTACGGCACTTTTGAGCGACCTGCCCCAGCGCAGGAAACCGCCACACCCCACTAGGAGGGGTAGCGGACGGCACCGCGCTCACCGTCAACACCACGTGGTGAACCACAGACGAAACACGCCAGATTCATTCACGAGATAACCCCGCCTGAGCGGGAGAAAGTAAGAGGCATTCCCATGGTAGTGACCGTGTACACCAAGCCGCAGTGCGTCCAGTGCAACATGACCTACCGCGCCCTCGACGCGAAGGGTATCAGCTACACCAAGGTTGATATCACCGAAGACGCTCAGGCCCTCGAAATGGTCAAGTCCCTCGGCTACATGCAGGCACCCGTCGTCATCGCAGGCGACGAGCACTGGTCCGGCTTCCAGCCCGACAAGATCAACGCTCTGGCAGCGTAACAATCCAGCCGAAACCCGCACAAACGGGAATCGGCACGGAACTCACACCGGCACACGAGAATAAGGAGTACACATTGAGTACCACCCTCACGCCCAACCCCGTCGACGAGCACGCAGAAATCCGCAAGATTCTTATGGATGCACGCAACGCCTCCGAGGGTCGAGCGACCGAGGTCCTGGACGGCTCAGCGCCGCTCATCGTGTACTTCTCCTCCATCTCCGGTAACACCCACAAGTTCGTGGAGAAGATCCGTGCCCGCCGCCTCCGCCTGCCGCTGCGCACCGGCGAAGACACCCTCATTCTTGATGAGCCGTTCGTACTCGTCGTCCCCACCTACGGCAAGCCTGAAGGCGCCGGTAACGTTCCCCCGCAGGTGGTTAAATTCCTGAACGTGGAGCAAAATCGCAACCACATGATCGGTGTGATTGGCTCCGGCAACACCAACTTTGGTCCGCTCTTCGGTATCGCGGCAGATATTGTCGCCAAGAAGTGCGATGTGCCCGTGCTCTTCAAGTTTGAGCTCATGGGCACCGATTCAGATGTAGAAAAAGTCAACGAAGGATTGGAAGCATTTTGGACGCAAAACTGCCCTCAGCACTAGAAACTCTCGGTGCGAGCCACAGCGGCAAGAGCGTGCCCGAGAAGTTCAAGGGTATGAGCTACCACGAACTGAACGCACTGCTGAACCTCTACGATGAGAACGGCCAGATTCAGTTCGATGCAGACCGTCAGGCTGCACGTCAGTACTTCCTGCAGCACGTCAACAACAACACCGTCTTCTTCCACGACCTGGAAGAGAAGATCGAGTACCTGATCGAGAACCAGTACTACGAGCCGGAACTCTTCGACAAGTACAACTTCCAGTTCATTAAGAACCTGTTCAAGCGTGCCTACGCCGTGAAGTTCCGCTTCCCGACCTTCCTGGGTGCCTTCAAGTTCTACACCTCCTACGCGCTCAAGACCTTCGACGGTCAGCGCTACCTGGAGCGTTTTGAAGACCGCGTCTGCATGGTCGCACTGCTGCTGGCAGAAGGCAACGAGAAGCTCGCCGAAGACATCGTCGACGAGATCATCTCCGGTCGTTTCCAGCCGGCAACCCCGACCTTCCTCAACGCAGGTAAGAAGCAGCGCGGCGAGCTCGTCTCCTGCTTCCTGCTGCGCATGGAAGACAACATGGAGTCCATCGGTCGCTCCATCAACTCTGCACTGCAGCTCTCCAAGCGCGGCGGCGGCGTGGCATTCGCCCTGACCAACCTGCGCGAATCCGGTGCGCCCATTAAGAAGATTGAGAACCAGTCCTCGGGCGTTATCCCCGTCATGAAGCTGCTGGAAGACGCCTTCTCCTACGCAAACCAGCTCGGCGCACGTCAGGGTGCCGGTGCCGTGTACCTGCATGCACACCACCCCGACATCTACGCCTTCCTGGACACCAAGCGTGAGAACGCTGACGAGAAGATCCGCATCAAGACCCTCTCCCTGGGCGTTGTCATCCCTGACATCACCTTCGAGCTGGCGAAGAAGAACGAGGACATGTACCTCTTCTCCCCGTACGATGTGGAACGCATCTACGGCGTGCCCTTCTCCGACATCAACGTCTCCGAGAAGTACTACGAGATGGTCGACGATGCACGCATCACCAAGACCAAGATCAACGCACGTGAGTTCTTCCAGACCATCGCAGAGATCCAGTTCGAGTCCGGCTACCCGTACGTGATGTTCGAAGACACCGTCAACCGCGCGAACCCCATCGCCGGTAAGGTCATCATGTCCAACCTGTGCTCCGAGATCCTGCAGGTTTCTGAGCCGTCCACCTACCATGCTGACCTCGGCTACGAGACCGTCGGTAAGGACATCTCCTGCAACCTCGGTTCGCTGAACATTGCACTGACCATGGACGGCGACGACTTCGGCAAGACCGTGGAAACCGCGATTCGTTCGCTGACCTCCGTCTCCGACCAGTCCGACATCCGCTCCGTACCCTCCATCGAGCGCGGCAACAACATGAGCCACGCCGTGGGTCTGGGCCAGATGAACCTGCACGGCTACCTGGCACGCGAGCACGTCTACTACGGTTCCGAAGAAGCACTGGACTTCACCAACATGTACTTCTACACCGTCGCCTACCACGCAATCCGCGCCTCCATGCAGATCGCTAAGGAACGCGGCCAGCGTTTCGAGGGCTTCGAGAACTCGAAGTACGCATCCGGTGAGTTCTTCGCCAAGTACATTGAGAAGGAATGGGCGCCGCAGACCGAGCGTACCCGCGAGCTGTTCGCTAAGCACCACATCCCCACCCGTGAAGAGTGGATTCAGTTGGCTGCTGACGTGGCACAGTACGGCATGTACAACCAGAACCTGCAGGCTGTTCCGCCGACCGGCTCCATCTCCTACATCAACGGTTCGACCTCTTCGATTCACCCGATCGCTTCGAAGATTGAGATCCGCAAGGAAGGCAAGCTCGGCCGCGTCTACTACCCGGCGCCGTACATGACCAA
>ERZ772990.95-NODE-95-length-14685-cov-3.67567_pt1 | contig 14685 bp, 18 predicted proteins | sample MGYA00511674_ERZ772990 | MGnify/ENA primary metagenome ERZ772990 (study PRJEB29015, sample SAMEA2738045) | human oral metagenome | biome: human oral; feature: human-associated habitat; material: saliva | place: China | collected 2233 ...
GCGGTTATTTTTCTGGACAAGGGTCAAATATTGCCGGTGGACAGTAAGTTTTCTTTGGAGAATTACAATCGCATGATTAACGCCGAGACAAAATCTGAGCGTGAAATGTGGCTGAACAAGGTGAAGGCTGACCTTAAGGGGCGAATTGACGAAACTAGTAAATACATTCGTCCGCGTGAAAACACCATGGACTTTGCCTTTATGTTTATTCCTAGCGAATCTTTGTATTACGATCTTCTGATTAATAATGTCGGTCAGGGCGGTTCGAGTCGCGATCTGATTGAATATGCATTCCGAGATAAGCGAGTGATTATTGTGAGTCCGACTAGTTTTCTCGCGTACCTGCAGACTGTTCTTCAGGGGCTTCGTAGTTTGCAGATTGAAGAGCAAGCTAAGGATATTCAAGTTCGAGTTGGTCAATTGGGCGTTCATATTAAAAAGTTTGACGAGTTGATGACGAAAATGGGCAAGAGCCTTAGTACGACCGTTGGTCATTATAACAATACGTACAAGGAATTGGGGAAGATCGATAAGGATGTCGTGCGAATTTCTGGTGGCGATAATCAGACGCAGCCGGAGCTGATTGATCGGCCGACTCAGGAAGATTGACATAAAAAATACCCCGCCGATTAAGCGGGATATTTTATTGTGAAGTTATAATCTATTCTTCGTCTTTGTTTCGGTAATTGACGAGTAGAAATAGGTTACCGCCTAATGCTGCGCCGATTAGGGTAGCGGCAATCACTTCCAGGCTAAAGCGTGAATAGCTTTTTTCGCCTTCAGCTGGCAATACTCCGTTGCTGCGTAGTTGAGAGTCGGTTTTCTCTGTAACAGCCAAAGAAACTGCTGGGTTTAATGTTGCACCTGAAATGTAAATTTCGCGTGGGTAAGTGCGGCCGTTTTTCTCAGTTTGAGTAGTGCTTTGATCTTTTTGGATTTTTGCAATAGCAGTACTTTTAATGTATGAAGAGATTGAGCCGGATACGACAAGACCAATCATCAATGCTAAGCCAATTCCAAAAGCTTGACCAGCTGCTTTGATTTCTTTGCGCTGCAAAACTGCGGCAACGCCAAATACAAATACAGCGGTACCGACTAATTCCATCGCGAAGATGTTCCAAGAGAACGCAGTGAATTGGTCGAAGCTTAGGGCGAATCCGCCGTTTGTTAGTGAGCCAACAAGCACGATAGCCGCCATTGCACCGAGGAATTGTGCGCCCCAGTAAAATGGAACAAGTACGGTCTTTAGCTTACGCATTGTCCATAGACCAAACGTGACAGCTGGGTTTACGTGTGCGCCAGAAATGTTGCCGATAATTGCAACGATAAACATCAATGCAAAACCGACATACATTGATGACAGAATATCTGATGCGAATAATGCGGCAAGTGTCAAAATGAATGTGCCGATAACTTCCGCAATAACGACGTTGATTAAGTTGTCTGGTAATTTAGAATCTAGTTTGACACGCTTGCTTTTAGCGGTAGATTCAGTAACGACGTACTTGACGGTCGTTTTGTTTTCAGTCTTAGCGGCAGCGGTTTTCTTTTCTGCAGCTTTAACTGGGGCTTTCTTTGAAGTTTTCTTCGTAGCCATATTCCCTCCTTAAAGTAATATCACGACTATTATAACATAATTTGCTATACTGTAGTTATGGGATTATTTGTAAATCAACAAGATCAGCGTAGTGAATTGCAAGAGCGAATTGCGGCGGAATTAAGAGAGAAGGCGAAGGCTTCGAGTTTGCAAGAAAAGGCAACTATGGACGGCGTCGACGACATAAGATATTTGGAAGGCACGAAACAGACGACGACTTTGGCGTGGGCGTGGATTTTAATTGCTATTATGGCTGGTGCGGTGATTGTAATGTTTTTAATGCAAGGACGATAAAATGGTTGACTTAGACGAATTGAGAAGAGAAATAGTTTTGGCGGTTTCGCAATCCAAATCTCCGCGTGAGTTTTTACGCGATCGACGACTTAGGGAATTGTATGATCAAATCAAGTCATTGCCGCCAGTTGAGCGTGGTCCGTTTGGTAAGAGAATTAACGAGTTGAAGCAGGCGATTGAACAGGCTGTTGCTGTGCGACTGGAAGAGTTGGAAAAAGTTGACTTGAAACCGATTGACGTTACGGCGCCGATGGATATGAATTCGCCCAAGCCTGAACTTTTGCCGAGCGAACAAGGCACGATTCATCCGCTGAGCGCTGAGATTGAGCGCATTTCTGAGATCTTTAATCGCATGGGGTTTGTCACGGAAGAGTCCAGAGAGATTGACGATCAATTCCATATGTTCGAGAGTCTGAATTTTCCAAAAGGTCATCCAGCGCGCGACGATTACGATACGTTTATGACCGAGGAAACTGATTCTAATGGCGATCGTTTGATTGCGCCGGCGCATACGTCGACTATGCAAAATCGCGTGTTGACGAAATATCGCGACAATTTGGAAAAAGGCGAGGCTATTGCCGCTATCGTTCCTGATCGTGTTTTCCGCAACGAAGATTTGGATGCGCGCCACGAGCATACGTTTTATCAAGTCGAAGGCGTGTACGTTTCACGCCGAGTTAATGTTGGCAATTTGATTGCCACGCTGCAAGAATTTTTGCAGGAATATTATGGCAAGAAACTTGACGTTCGCGTTAATCCATTTTACTTTCCGTTCACTGAGCCGAGTTTTGAATTTGCGTTAAGTTGTCCGTTTTGTGAAGGAAAAAATCCTGATTGTAAAGTCTGCTCTGGTGAAGGTTGGATTGAGTTATTGGGCTGCGGAATGATTCATCCGAATGTCCTTCGGGCGGCACAAATTGACCCGAATGAATATACGGGATTTGCTTTTGGTTGCGGAATCGACCGCTTGGTTATGATGAAGTATGGAATCGAAGATGTCCGTCATTTTGAAAGTGGCAAGTTGGACTTTTTGGAGCAGTTTTAGATAGGGTAAATTTCGCAACAGCCAAAGCCTGCGGGCGTATTAGTAGTATCGCGTCGCCGATTTTCTCGATGATACGATTGCAAATTATCTGTATGCACTCGACTAGCTGAGAGGGTCATCCATTAGAAGTTGCGTACAGGAGTCTTATCGCCGCTTTGCTCGCTTGGCGATGTGTGCACCGATCGCATTGCCATACTGCGCAGCGATGCTGTGGTCGCTGGCGACGGATTGTGGTGAGATGCGGTGTGCGATGTTGTGGTTGAGCCAAGTGCCAATGTGGAGTACGGTGCGGAAGACGTAGGCGTCAACTGCAATGTGCGATGACATGGGTCCGAAGACGAGTTTTGCCATGGCGTGTGTCCACACATAGTAGGTGTCGCCAGCGCTGTCTTGGGCGCGCTGTCCATCGTGATGCTTGAGGGCCGCAACTGACTGATACCAAGTCTTCATGGTGCGCTTTGCCTGACTGCGAGAAAGCGGACGAAAGTCGTCGATCGCCTCGCCGTCATACCAGCGAGCGTATTGTCGAGTTGTCACGAGCAAAAGCCAGAGTGCTTCGACTGGATCACCTGCAACCTGCATAGCGTGGTGAAATTGCTCGGCGAGGTCAACTGGGCGATGATGTGTACGCGCATCTTTAATGATTTTGTCGTGCAACGTATCGATGTCAGCTTGCTTGGCGCGGAAATATGGCTGGATAGTCGGAATATACATAGTAAATTGCATCAATACAGCAAACAGTCCAAGTCTCTCTCTGAAGGTGATTCTTGGAACTGCAAATTCTGGTGGTAGTTGAGAGTCGATTGACTTAATGATTTCATCACTAGGAAGGTTAAGCGGTATCTGAGTGTCCATAAGTTGCTGGTTGACAGCGCGATGAATGATGCGATCTTCGTGTGGTGGGGTCCAGATGACTGTGAGAATCGCTCGTAGACAGCCGGTTAGAGTCAACCAAAAACGTTGTGGCGTAGGCAGAGCAAAGCGACGGAAGGATAGCTGACAATTAACTTTTTTCATTATGTATGATAATTATAACACAATGACGAAAAGAAAGGAGAAAGGCAAGTGCGAGTGGCGCACTGCGGTCAGCGCGGTGCGCTTTGCCAAATGTACGCGAGAGACTAGCGGGATATCGTGATACGCCGCGAGTACTTGGCGCGGTTGCGATGCTGAATTTAAGCGCTGCACTAATACAATTTACTGACCATTCTGGAATCGGCCCAGATGATATAGTGGGCGCGCCAAGCTTCACTCAAACTGAAGCGTTGCGGATGGAGCATGAACGGCGGTACACCAACTCAGGTCCGCTGGACGCAGCCGAACAACTGGGGACGTCGCGCTATCGCTGACTGGGCGAGTTGATGATTCATTGATGCTGCTTTGGGCGTCTTCACGCCAGTATGCGCGCTGGCTCGACAGTACACTGTTACCAAACAAAATTACCGACAGGCAGCAGCGACTTGATGCGATGCTTGCTTGGCGAAGCGCAATCAAGGCGCACAAAACACGCGAAGACGGCCCGCAAGACCCAGCTGGTGACAATTACTATATGTGGACACATGCACTGGCACAGTACGCTTGGCGAGTTTCATCGGGATGCCCTCGTTTCGTCAACAATGTGGCAGCCCAGACGTTTTGGAATGGTACGGATTTGATGCATGGCGTCGTACATCGTCTTAACCAGCAGAGCGTGCCAAGTGATCACACGGCAGCAGCTCGGTATGGCAATGCTTTGGGTGATGCTATTGCTAAACAGGTAATGCGTTAGCTTGTGTTACAGGTGTGAATAGTGATATCGCTATGGTGATTAGCGAGACAAAATAACAAGGGTAGCGGTAGGAAGCATGTAAAAGTGGTAAATCCTTGCCTGTGTAGATTCCGACACGCCTTTGGTGTATAATGGGTGTATATCGATCGCCAGAAGTAACGCGATAGTGGAGGGTAGATGAACCGTACAATTTTCGACGACATTGTATCAGGCAATATGAAATCTTGGAAAGTCTGGGAAGATCAGAAATTTTTAGCATTTTTGACACCGTTTCCAAATACTCCAGGATTCACTGTGGTGATACCAAAACAAAACCCAGGTGATTATGTATTTTCTCTGGATGATAATTTATATTCTGAAATGATGCTGGCGGTGAAAAAAGTTGCTGGTATTTTGGAAAAAGCGTTTGACACCCCACGAGTGGCGCTGATTTTTGAAGGCACGGGCGTAGCACATGTGCATGCCAAATTGATGCCGCTTCATGGTGATTTGGCTAGCCAGACCGATGTGTGGAGCAAAGAAACTGAGTTTAGCGAGGTGTATCGTGGCTGGCTAACGACTGCAGAAGGTCCAAAAATGGATGATGCTCAATTGGATGAAATTCAGGCACGAATTTTAGCCGCGCAAGGTAAATAGGATAGCTAGTTCGTCTCATTCTTGATCGACCATACGTAAGTGTTTTCACTTCTGACACGAGAAAATATAGCAATAATAACAACAAAGATATGTCGCATGCTAATATGAAAGAATATAGCTGGAGGAAATACAGGATAGAGCCGTATTTGGCAACAGTTTGTCTTAGGGCTACTCATGCACTAGACCATCTTGCTGCTGGTACCGACTCTATGACCGGTTACGGATTTCTACCTGACTTTACAGAATCAATGTGGCGACCTATCCAGAATTATAGGGAGCAAGTTATCAAGAGAATTGAGGAGTGGGGCACAATTCAAGAGCAAATAGATAAGCCGTATATTCCTCCCGTTGTGGTCGGATGGAATGCGTCTCCTCGTGGAAGTATTCCTGAAGGTGCAGCTCTGTTGCCAAAAATATTACCAGACGGATCAGTAGATAATAGTTATTCAGCAAAAATAAGGGAGCTAAGAGATGAGTATGGATTCTAATTGTCTTTTGTCAACCATAAATGACCAAACTATTGGTTTGCAAACACCACTATCAGGCGCAGAAAAATCAATCCGTACCGGTGCGCGGGCGATTTTGTTTGATAATGATAATCGTATTGCTCTAGTATACGAGCACAAATATAATCATTACAAACTGCCTGGAGGTAATGTAGAAGTAGGTGAGAACTTAGAACAGACTGTTCGCCGTGAAATTAAGGAAGAGGTTGGAACAAATATTACAGATATCTACTATTTGGGTGTTGTACAATCACATTTGTCGGCATATAACGAGGATTGTAACCAGCATTATTTTACCGCACATGTTTATGGAACGATCGGCAAAAGCGCTTGGATTGACGAAGAAGAACTGCACGGCTGCTCAATTGTTTGGTGTGATAATCTTCAGCAAGCTATTAAGCTAGTTCAGTCAGGCACATCTAAAGAATACGTGCATTTGTTTGAGCGAGCTAGGGAATTAGCAGGATTAAAAGCAGCGATAAGTAAAAATAAATGATCCCATCATTAAAAGATTTTCAAAAGGAGGATAAAGCATGCTAATACTTGCCACCGAATCGCCGACTAAGCGCATGATCATGGATAGAAGCGGGCTAGCTTACGAGGCTATTAGCGCTAATATTGATGAGCGAGCTATAGAGAAATCTCACCCAGAGCTAGACGCAAGAGAGACTGCTATTCTGTTGGCGCGTTCAAAGGCAGAAGCTCTTGCCAAGTTGTATCCCGACGACTGTATTGTTGCTGATACATTCGGTGTTTTACCTGACGGTTCGCGCTTGCATAAAGCGAAAACCGCTACCGAAAAGATGAAAATGTGTTTGAGCCAATCGGGTAAAACTACAACTATCTACACTGGCGTCTGCGTGATAAATCGAGGAAAAACGTTTACTGACAGTACGGAAACAAAGATAACATATATGAATTTTAACGCGGCGATGTTAGATAACGCTTATAATTACAATCCGAATCGTCGTAATGCTGCGCTTGGTTTTCATGTTGATTCGGCGGGATTTGCGTTGATTGAGAAAATTGAAGGTTCGTATATGGGCGCATTGGGACTGCCGTTAGACAAGATGTACAATCTGCTAAAAAAGGCAGGCTATAAAAACAACAGTAATATCTAGAGAGTTGCGGTAAAACATAGTAATTTCCCGCCCGCCCATGCTAAAATAAAGATCATAATTGACATCCGCACGATATTATAAACAAGAGGATGCTTATAATCTGAAAGAGGTGACTTTTATTAAATCTATCATCTGTAAAGACGTCTTCGGCAATCAATACACCGTTCCTGTTGACGAACTGAACATTCGCGTCGGCGTGTACGCAGTTATTATTGAGGATAATAAGATCCTTTTAACTAGGCAATGGGACGGTTATAGCCTAATTGGCGGCGGTGTCGAGAAGGGCGAAACGATCGAGGAGTCAATTGTTCGTGAAGTTAAGGAGGAAACTGGACTGACTATAATTCCAGATAAAATTATTCACCAAGCAACTACTTTCTTCAAGCGCAACGCTGAGTCGCAAGCCAATCAGTCAATCCAACTGTACTTTACCCACAGTCAGCTGCACGGGCAAATCAATAACGACAACATAACCGACAGCGAAAAAACCTATACTAACGGCACGCCAGAATGGGTTGATCTGGATAAGATTGACGATATAAACTTTCGCCACAGTGTGGATCTAAAAACAATTTTACAGGCGTATATTTCGCAATCTCGCACCCGCTAATAGTCGAATAATGTTATAAGTTCATCAGTGACATGCCAAACGGCGCTCGAGTTCAGGTCGGACAGATCAAGTCTCGGATAAATGCTTTAAATAATCAATAACATCTATATAATAAGGATCTGCGCCCTCTGGAATATTAGTATCTAATAATTCCAATAACGTCATCCAACGGTATTTTTTATGCTCCCAGCTCAATTTAATAGGAATGTCGGTCTCAGTCTTATCTATGACTATCTCAAAAAGTACATGTCTTGTGTTTTTGTGCTGTCTAACAAATAGCTTTTTTAAGCCATTTGGATATATACATATGCCAGTCTCTTCTTGTACTTCTCGTGCAGTCGCCGTCTTAGAAGTCTCTTCCGATTCTACTTCTCCTCCAGGAAGGTCAAGATGTCCAGGGAAATTAGGGTGCGTATCTCCCCTATAAAGCAGTAGATATTTACCATTTTTATTCTTAATAAGCGCTTTTGATACTGCTTTAACCATATTTCAATTGTAATGGAGAGGCAATATTTGGTCAATGTGATGTACTGTGAACAATGAAAAGCGCCAAAAAATCAACTTGGAGGCGAAGTCACTTTTACGAATCGAGGAAACACCAATCAGACAGTCATTGTAAGAGTGGTTGGAATGACCGTCCTATCAGAGTACGTCCGGCCAGTGCTGACGACTTCATCGCGGATCTTATGGTCCGGGTGCTCACACTGTTTTATGACGGAGACCGCCGCACTCACGCACGGCACATCTTTGACACTCACATTGCGGGCAGGGTGTGCGGTTTGTGGTGAGCTTGCAGTTAAGGTCCCATACAAATGTCTCTGTAAGGCCGCGTCACAATTTCCATTGAATCCAGGCCAAGTTTGGTTTCAATTTCACTAATCGTCATCAGCGCACTAGTCTCATCATCTGACAAAACCTCAACTTCCACAAAAGTCCCAGCGCCTTTGATTTCGTCGATGGCTACCGTTGCCTGCGGAAAATCAGAGGACTGAAACGAGCGACGGTATTTGTTGACATCGACCAGTTGTGCCATACCGAGGTTTGTCAGTAGCTGCTTGGCGGTTGCCGCATCTTCGGGTTGAATTGGCAGGTTTGTCTCGGGCTTAATGATTACATTATTTTCCGTATGCGTCGCAGTAGTCGTTGCTGGCTTATACGTTACCTCAGCAAAACTATCGCGCTGGCGAATCCGCAAGCATTCAACCGTCTGCATAAAGTCGACATCAGGACGGGAATAATACGTATCAATTTCGCGCAGATTACTCTTTAGCTCAAAACCGATGTTTTGCAGTCGCCCGACTAGCTCTTCAACATTGCCCGTTAGCTGGCGTTTGCGTTCGATTTCTAGTAGTTTTTTGGTCATTTGATAGCCTTTCTTATGGAAGTGTAGATATTTGAATATTCATTTATATGATGGTTTAATTATAGCAAGAAAGGCAAATAATTTTATGACCACACACCAATTAAAATTGGCGACCGAGCCGTTTGACGCTATTATTTCTGGCAATAAGACTATCGAGTCGCGACTATATGATACCAAACGACAGAAAATCCAGATTGGGGATCGGATTATTTTTACAAATAGAGATAATTTTGAGCAAACTGTTACCGCTGAGGTTGTTGGTTTGCTGAGATACGCGACATTTCGTGACTTATTTTCTCACAATAATCCGCGAAAGTTCGGCGGTGATAATGTCGAATGGTTAGAAAATCAAATTTCTGAATTTTATTCTATTGAAGACCAAAAGATTTATGGCGTGATTGGTATTGAGTTTAAGGTTTGTCGGTAAGCTTGCATATTGGCGGCGTTAATATTTCCTCTTCAGAATCTTTTCTCTGCTAGAAAATCGGCTAGAGCTAATAATCCAGAATTATCGTCGCCTTTACTTGTTTTAGGATTGCGTTCATGTTTGCGACGTTTATAGTTTTCGCTAGATCATTTCTGGCTAATGGTGTGGCGGTTTGTTGATAAAAATATATGGGCGCTGAAATATAAAATGGGTCAGACGTGAAAGCTTCGGCAAGGTTTTTTAGGTCAGTTGCGTGCGAAGATATATCAAAGTTTTGTAAATATGTCTGTATAGTTTCACTTGAACTCAGTCGAGCAAGGTCTGTATTTTTTACGGTGTAGGTTTGGCTGGTGTAATTGCCGTCATAGTACGCTATAAACTTTCCGGGGCTGGACGGATAGGATGAGATTTTATCGAAACAAATGTCGCGCACTAGAGCTAAAAGTATTGGGTATGTACAGAAAAATGCGGCAGTCAATTCATCGCTGGCGTCAGCAATTTCTATATCAATCTTAACGTCTGTAAAATCCTTCGGACTATGACTGATTTTAAGAGGAGAAATCTTAGATTTTGGGTGTGAATTGCTGGGAGTGGTTTTTTGACTATCGATAAAATATTTTTGACAAAGAGCGAGCTGTTCTTGTAATAATGTCATGTCTGTTATATCAATGTTGGATTGCATCTCGGCTTCTATGTGTGAGATGGACTGTTGAATAAGAGATGCCTCAAAAGGCGTAATATCGTTGATGGTTTTTTCAAATAATGTATTAGACTCGCTTGTGAATAGTGCGGACGTAAAAAATACGCTTGATTCGCTAGTCGTGCCATCTAACTCTCCAGTAAAAGCTCGGTTGCCGCCAACTTTTTCCGTTTCCTTTAAGAATCGCCTAATAATCAGATGCTCAAACAAGTGGCACGTGTCGTGGTCTGCTGGCAAATCGTAGGCAGAGTATAGCTTATGAATCATAGGTTTATTATAACAAGGTGGTACCCCCACCCAGGCAGCTTTATGCTACTAGGATGGGGTCTTCTCGAACTTAGAAGTGCTCAGTCAACATAAACCTACCAACTCCGCTTTTGTTTGACTGCTGCCAGATAATAGTGGCAACGACCATTTGGGTCTGAGATGAAAAATAGTTCTTCTACCTCATCATTTGGACAGATTCTAAGGTGTTGGTCATTGGCATACGGCTTGATAAGATATGTGAATTCAAACTCAAAACCACCAGATATTTTCTTTACTTGTTGGCTCTCGTCCGTTGGGTCGGGATAGTCAATCGCTACAAGTATGAGCGACTGGCCAGCTGTTGTTTGAAATAGATAATAGACCGCATCTGGATATAGCGTGATGAAAGAAGCAAATTCACGAACATATGTTGCTTCATTAAGTAAAGGAAAGGCTTGAGTGATAAAATCTGGTATTGTGATGCCGATGCTATTTTTCATGTCTTTATAATTGTACTATTTTGAGTGTGAAAAATGGACAGTTTTATGACTTGTATCGTGGTCTGCTGGTAAAGAATATGCTGAATGTAAGTTGTGGATTATGAGTTTATTATATCAGTGTGAAAGTTAGCCTAAATCTTATAAGCTCGGTGGCGTGTTCATACGAATAAAAGCTTTATTTATCATAATCAAACAAGCTTCCAGTTCCCGCCGCCTTATATAAAGCATCTATCGCTAAGAGCATATCATTCTGAAGTGCTGGCTGATTGTCAATATTCTTATCATAAAAATCCCGCAATGACGCCGGATAGTGTTCGTCGGGTGCGTCGTACAGAAACGTATCCTGCAGTAGTTTCTTCTGCTCGGGTGAAATATCATTAAAAAACTCTGGATGAAAATCATAAAACCATTCTAGGCGAATTTGCAATTCTAGATATCTATCGTAGTTCATAGCTATATTATAATTCAGGGAATGATTCCTCTCCAGGTGCGGAGAGGGGTATCCTTGAGGATTATCTCCCGCCTACCCGAGGACGGCTGTATTTTATCCTAGAACAATTTTTGCCTTGATTATTTGTAGTTTTCTAAGGTCGATTACTTGCCGGTAAGATGATATAATTACATCAGTATGAAAGTTAGCTTAAATCTTATAAAACAATTGATTAATTTTGAGTTGCCGTCAGTTGATGAGTTGGTGTCGCGGGTAAATCAGCAGCTTGGTGGTGTCGAGGAAGTGATTGACCTGAAGGCCAAATATGGTGGCGCGCGCATTGTGCGGGTTGTTGAGTGTGAAAAGCATCCGAATGCGGATCGTTTGAGCGTGACTAAAATTGACGATGGTGGCGTAGCGGACGTTCCAAGGGATGACAACGGTTATGTGCAAGTGGTTTGCGGTGCGCCGAATGTTCATGCTGGTATGTGGGCAATTTGGTTGCCGCCAAAAAGCACCGTCCCAGCAAGTTTTGATGACGCCGAGCCGTTCGTGCTGGATGCGCGACCGCTGCGTGGAATTCTAAGTCAGGGTATGCTGGCGGCGGCTGATGAGCTGGCGATTGGTACGGATCACGAGGGAATTATCGAGATCAATGAGCGTGATATTCCGGCTAGCGTTACACTTCAGGCTGGCGCAAGTTTTGCGGAAGTGTTTGGGCTGGACGATTACGTGCTGGAAATTGAGAATAAGATGTTTACGCACAGGCCGGATTGTTTTGGACAACTCGGTGTGGCGCGTGAAATTGCTGGCATTTTTCATCAACGATTTACCAGCCCTGATTGGTACAAACAGGATCAGCAGTTTGCTGGCGCTAATGATTTGGAGCTGACAGTAGAGAATGACGCGCCAGAACTAGCACAGCGTTTTATGGCCGTGGTGATTCGTGATGTTTCCGTTCATCCAAGCCCGTTGTGGTTGCAATGTCAATTAGTCGCAATGGGCGGAAAGCCTATCAATAATATCGTTGACGCGACAAACTACGTGATGTTTATGACGGCGCAGCCGACTCACGCTTATGATTACGACAAGTTGCGTGGACATAAACTTGGCGTGCGAATGGCGCACGATGGCGAGAAAGTTGATTTGCTTAATGGCAAGGAATATGAATTGACGGCTGACGATATTGTCATTGCTGATGGTGAAGGTGTGATTGGGCTAGCTGGAATTATGGGCGGTATTGACACTGAAGTTTCGGCTGAAACGAAGAATATTGTCCTTGAATGTGCCAATTTTGATATGTACGCGCTACGTCGCACAGCTATGCGCCACGGAATTTTTACCGACGCCCTGACCAGGTTTAATAAGGGGCAGTCGCCTCTGCAAAATGCTGCCGTATTAAAGCAATTGATGAATATGGTTGGCGGAGTGCAGGCGAGCGAAGTTTTTGATTTGAAGCAATTCGACGGACATATGGATGATTATTTCGATGGAAAATATACGCCAGCGAATATTGATATCGATAGTAAGTTTATAAATGAGAGATTAGGCTCGGATGACGACATTTGCGAGCTGCTTAATAGTGTCGAGATTCGCAGTCACAGTATGGAAAAAGAATCTGACTATATCTGTATTCAAGTGTCATTTTGGCGGACTGATCTTGAATTGCCGGAAGATATTGTTGAGGAAGTTGGGCGATTATATGGCTTTGATAGATTGCCGCGTCATTTGCCAGAGCGAAGCATCAAGCCTGCGCCGAAGAATGAGCGTCGTGAATTGAAGCAGAAGATTCGCCAAAGTTTGTCGCGAGCTGGAGCAAACGAAGTTTTGACATATAGTTTCGTTCATGAGCGAGTTTTGAAAAATTCCGAGCAAGATCCGAGCCGTGCGTATCGCTTGAGTAATGCGCTTAGTCCAGACTTGCAATATTACCGAATTAGCATTTTGCCGAGTTTGCTGGATAAAGTTCACGCCAATATAAAATCTGGGCATGACGAATTTATGTTGTTTGAAATTGGCAAAATTCACGATAAGAAATTAGGATTTAACGATGAGAATTTGCCGATTGAAAAGACTTTCATTGACGGAGTTTATGCGAACAAAAAACCTCAAGCTGGCGCGCCGTTTTACAAGGTGAGAAAAATTGCTGAAAGGCTGATGAAAGATTTGAGTGTTGAGGTTGATTTTGTGAAGATTGCGGAATCTGACAGCGACGTTTCAGCGCCTTTTGATGCGAAACGCAGTGCTTGGATTGTGGCGAAGAACGGTGACAATTTGGGAATTGTTGGCGAGCTGGTTCAGTCTGCCCGACGCAACTTCAAGTTGCCAGATTACGCCGCGGCGTTTTCTATTGATATTGAAAAATTGCAGAAAAATCTGAGTAAAAATCAGGGCTATAATTACCAGCCGTTGAGTCGTTTTCCATCGACCGCCAGAGATATTTCATTGAAAATAGATTCGAATGTTGATTATGCGAAGGTTTATGCTTGCGCTGAAGAAGTTGTAAAAAAACACGGTGAGTTACAAATTAGCATAACGCCGATTGCGATATATCAGCCAAAAAATGACGATTCGACAAAAACTGTAACTTTGAATGTAAAATTTACGAGCGCTGAACGGACGCTGGAAGATAAGGACATTGCGCCGATTATTGAGGAGATTGCCGCGATGGCTGCGGAAGAATTCGACGCCGCTCAGGTTTAACGTGATTTGTTGCGCTTGATAAAAATTGCTATAATTGAAAGGTAAATAAAGGAGGAATATGGCAACTACAAAAGGCCAGAGAATAGGTATTTGGGTTATTGCCGGCATGATGTTTTTGGGGACCGTTGGCGGATTTGTCGCTATGATGGTAGCGCCTGGAAATGAAGCCAAAGACCAAGCCGCGTTTAAGAAAGCTCAGGATGAATACACCAAGGCCACTGACGAGCGAAAAAAGAAAGTAGAGGCTCAGGCTAATGAATTGAGCCAAAAATATTACGGCAAGTTTTCTGAGTTTAGCTCACGAGTTGGCACGTTTGATGCTAGTGGAATCAAAGAGCTTGTTAAGGAAGATTTGGTTGAGGGCGAAGGTGCCGAGGTTAAGGATGACACCAAGCTGGCAGTTTACTATATTGGCTGGAATGCTAAGGGCGAGATTTTTGATCAATCAATCGCTGACGGCAAATTGAAAGCTCCGCTCAATATGGATGGCCCGGCAAATACTGCAGTCATTCAGGGTTGGAAAGAGGGCTTGATTGGTATGAAAATTGGCGGCGTGCGCGAACTAACAATTCCAGCCGACAAGGCTTACGGCGACAAAGCTCAGGGCGATAAAATTCCTGCAAATTCTCCACTTAAGTTCGTGGTGATGGCTATTGAAAAGCCAGCCGATATTCCAGAACCGGAAATGCCAGAAGTGATGAAGCAATATTATCGATCGCGAGGTTTCAATGTCTAAAGA
>ERZ772990.97-NODE-97-length-14480-cov-8.27861_pt1 | contig 14480 bp, 14 predicted proteins | sample MGYA00511674_ERZ772990 | MGnify/ENA primary metagenome ERZ772990 (study PRJEB29015, sample SAMEA2738045) | human oral metagenome | biome: human oral; feature: human-associated habitat; material: saliva | place: China | collected 2233 ...
AAAAGAAATTAAAAAAATGCTCACCACTTAGGTGAGCATTTTTTTGAAAAAGAAAAACCAGGTGCCGAAGGCAAGAGCCCTTGGCGCCTGGTGATACATATGGAGACTAACGCCTACGGGAATCATAGCCATTGAGTTTCCTATTTTCCCAATAGCTGTTGAAAATCTTTTCTTTACGCTCCCGATCCATTTCAAGAAAGTGAGCGTAGATTAAATCAATCGTGGTTAAGAACGGAAGGGTCGCCGTAATACGGTCAATATAGGTGCTTCCAGGTAGGGGAGCAACTGGTAAAATTTCCGTAAAGTCGTCTTTGATAGCGTCTGGTTGAGCAGTAAGAAGAACGGTTTTTGCCCCCATTTCTTGAGCATCCAAGAGGCTATGGATAATCGAGCGTGTGGTTCCCGACAGAGAGAAGGCAATGACCAGACAGGATTTATCCAAGATACTGGTCGTCCATGCAAAGCCGTCTTGATCGGTTAAGGCTTCACAAACAACGCCTAGTCGGAGGAAGCGAAGTTTCATCTCAGAAGCCACCAACCCTGAGCTTCCTTTTCCAAAGAAGTAGACTCGATCTGCTTGAGTGATTAAGTTAGCGACTTCTTTGATTTGGTCATCTTTTGCTAGGTTTTCTGTAGCCTGAAGGACATGTTGGTAGCGACGCAAGACATCCTGGATTAATTCGTCGTGTGGGGATTGTTGTTTTTGAGATTTGGTTTCTTCGTTAAAGTGATAGATAAATTCTCGATAGCCTGTGAAGCCACACTTTTGGGAAAAACGGGTCAAAGCAGCTTTTGATACATGCAACAGTTCCGTCACTCTAGACGAGGAAAGAGAGTGTTGCTGTGCTTCAGGAGATAAAAAATAGCGGGCGATGTCTAACTCTAGCTCCGTCATTTCTTCTTGATGGCTCTTAATAATGCTTCGGAGATCACGATCTTGTTTCACAGCGGTCCTCCTTTCAACTGAGGTTACACATGGAGAAAATCCTATAATATATTTCACAGTATAACATAAAAACCTGTGATATACAAGGAATACGACCAGCGAACGACTGAAAGAAGGAACAGAATCAGCGTCTCTTTTGGATCAACTTTGTTAAAAAAATAACCTCTGGAAACAAAGGAAAGACGCTGAAAAAAGTTGTTAAAATATGTTATAATTTACACAAGAATTTGTTCCTTCTCGTAAAGGAAGAGGTAAGGAGGTGGAGTGATGGCCAACGCAACTCTAGAAATGATGCAAGAGATTGAAATGGCGGCAGAAGCCGTTGTCGCAAGTTACGAAGATCAGGTCCAAGATTTGCGCCAACAGCTAGGTGATCACCTACAGGAGGTAGCAGCATCCTATGACAAAGAAACTGCTAAGCTAGTAGCAGAGCGGGAAGAGTCCTCGAGAGCGACGATTGCTAGCTTGGAAGCAGACCTTGCAGTGACCAGCCAGCGCAATGACGAAAAGGTGCAGCAAGCCATGACAAATAAGCGAGCAGCTTTGGTAGACGAAATTGTAGAAAAGGTGGTAGCAACCTATGGCAATTAGCCCAATGCAACACCTTTCTCTTGTCTTGCCTACAAATCTAATGGACGAGCTTCTCTTGTCGCTCCAGTCAGAGGAGTCCGTCCAAATCTATGATTTGAGCGAGCAAGAGGACTGGCAAGTTGCTTTCCAGACGAGTGATGGGGCCAAAGGATCAGCTCAAAGACTGGATGAACTCAGACGTCGGGAAGAGCAGTTAGAAAAGGCCATTCAGGCCTTGGAGCCTTTCATTCCTCAAAAGAAGGGATTAGAAAAACTAAAAGAAGCTCCCTTATCTTTGCCTTTTCACGATTTAGAGTCCCATGGGGTCATTCGTGATGAGCAACGTCTCTTACAGTCGGTGCAAAAACAATTGGCTGTCTTAGCAAAGGCGCGGGATCGCATCCAGCTAGCCCAAGAAGAGCTTGCCTCTTTAGAAAAATGGGCCGCCTTAACGACAACGCCAGACCAGCTCAAGCGTTTCCGTTACGTCCGTGGCTTAATTGGTACCATTCCCAATAGTGAACAGGATCAGGCGCGTCAAGCCTTGCTAGCGCACCCAGATGTAGAGGTTGATGTGGTTTTCAGCTCGGAAACGGAGCATGGAGTCGTTATCTTGTATAAGTCTGGTGACTTAGCGGATCTTCAAGATACGCTGACCAGTTCGCATTTCAAAGAGTTTGACTACCAAGGAGAGACCCTGCCCAAAGAACGTTTGGAACAACTCAAGAGAGAGATCAAAGAACAAGGTGCTGTTGAAGCGGCTACTTTGGAAAGGCTCAGCCAAGCCAAGGAAGATCTCAATCAACTCAAGTACCAACTCGATTATGTCTTGAGTCTAGGAGCACGGGAAGAGGCTAAAGGCTCTCTTGCCAGTACAGCCCATCTAGTCGCATTAGAAGGATGGATTGAGACTTCTCAACTCGAAGCTTTAAAGGACAAACTTCAAAAGGAATTTGGGAGCCAAGTCGTCTTGCAGACCCGAGAGGTTACCCAAGAAGAATGGGATCAGGTGCCAATCAAACTGAAAAACAATGCCTTGGTGGAGCCCTTCGAGTTGGTGACCGAGATGTATGCCCTGCCCAAGTATTACGAGAAAGATCCGACGCCAATTGTCTCTCTCTTCTACTTTGTTTTCTTTGGCATGATGGTAGCAGATATCGGCTATGGCCTATTGTTGACGCTGGCGACTGGCTTTGCTTTAAAAGCCTTCCAGCTACAGCCGAGCGCAGCAAAAAACCTTCGCTTTTTCTGCCTCTTAGGAATCTCGGTAGCCCTTTGGGGAGTCGTATATGGTTCTTTCTTTGGCTTTGAGATGCCCTTTGCTTTGATCAGTACGACGACCAATGCCATGACCATCTTGATCCTATCGGTCGTCTTTGGTTTCATCACCGTTTTGGTCGGCCTCTTCCTAGGTGGGATGAAAAATGTCCGCCTGAAAGACTATACGGAAGCCTACAATGCAGGCTTTGCCTGGGTCTTGATCTTATTAGGTTTGATGCTCTTAGCAGTCGGGAATATCCTACCAGGCTTATCCTACCTAGTTCCCATTGGCCAGTGGCTAGCTATTCTCAATGCGATTGGGATTCTGGTGGTGTCCATTGTCAGTGCCAAGAAATTATCAGGATTAGCAGCAGGTTTGTTTAACCTCTACAATGTTAGTGGCTATGTCGGAGACTTGGTCAGCTTCACCCGTTTGATGGCGCTCGGTTTATCTGGGGCTAGCATCGGGTCAGCCTTTAACTTGATTGTCAATCTCTTCCCGACTCTGGGACGGTTCACAGTCGGCCTTGTTCTCTTTGTCCTACTCCATGCTATCAACATGTTCCTGTCCTTCTTATCAGGCTACGTGCACGGGGCTCGTTTGATCTTTGTCGAGTTCTTTGGCAAGTTCTACGAGGGTGGTGGCAAACCCTTCCGACCTCTAAAACCGTCAGAACGCTATGTTAAAACAAAAAAATAATTCAGTAAATCAATCATAAAAAATTTTATAGGAGTATATTCATGGAATCTTTAGCTTCATATTTCTCAACCCATGGGGGTGCCTTCTTTGCAGCACTTGGTGTAGCCATTGCAGTGGCTCTTAGCGGAATGGGTTCAGCCCTCGGTGTTGGTAAGACTGGTCAAGCTGCTGCCGCACTTTTGAAAGAACAACCAGAAAAATTTGCCCAAGCTTTGATCTTGCAATTGTTGCCAGGTACACAAGGTCTGTATGGTTTCGTTATCGGGATCTTGATCTGGTTGCAAATCAAGCCAGATATGGCTCTTGAAACAGGAGTCGCTTACTTCTTCACAGCCCTTCCAGTAGCGATTGTTGGTTATTTCTCAGCGAAACACCAAGGGAATGTCGCAACTGCTGGGATGCAAATCTTGGCAAAACGCCCAGAAGACATGATGAAAGGGGTTATCCTTGCGGCCATGGTTGAAACCTATGCCATCTTGGCCTTCGTTGTGTCCTTCCTTTTGACTCTTCGCGTCGGCTAATCTAGACACACCTTTTTTATAGGTAGTGAAGAACTCCAAAGGAGGAAATAGAAACAATGACGGATTATTCCCAATTAAAGGACTCCATCCTTGAACAGGCCCATGAAAAAGGCCGGAAATTAGTGGCGGAAGCGACGGCTAAGGTCCAAGCAGAAGCTCAGTTGCAGGAAACTCGTTTGGTAGAAGAAAAGTTACATCAACGGGCGGTTCAATTGCAGACGATTGAGCGCCGCTTGCAACGTGAAAGCCAACAAATCGAAAATCAAAAACGTCAATCAACATTGGTTACCAAGCAACGGGTTTTAAAAGAGTTGTTTGCGGACGCCTACCAGAAAATGGCGGCTTGGTCGCGTGAAGAAGAACTCGCATTTCTTCACCGCATTCTTCCTCGTTATGCAGACCAAGCAATGGTCTTAACCCTAGGTGCTGTGACGGCAGAAAAACTAACGGATCAAGATTGTCAGGATTTGATAGAGGCCTATCCACAGCTTCAGTTAGCAAAAGAAACTCTTGCCCAAGAAGCAGGTTTTATCCTTTCCTTTGGCAAAGTGGATGCCAGCTATCTCTACCGTGATCTCGTCGATGCTGTACGGGAGGAGCAGAGCTTCCATATGGCAGCTAGCATTTTTAAAGAAGAGAAGAACTAGGAGGGCCTATGAGTGAACGGACGTATTCTCAAGTAAATACCGGGATTAGTGTACGTGAAGCTAGTTTTTTGAGTCCAGCTCAGTTTGATGCCCTTCTGACCAGCCCAGATGCAGAAGCGCGTGCCAGTCTCTTGCAAGGGACGGCCTATGCCTTGGAGGCAGATCAACTGCGTCAAGTCCAAGTAGTCGAGCAAGCCTTGATGAAGCACCTTCTAGCAGAGTATGACTGGGCTTATCAAGTAGCTCCGAATCCAGCTGTGGTCGACCTCTTTGCCCTCAAGTACACCTATCACAATCTCAAGGTTTTCTTGAAAGAGCGAGCAACGGGGCGGGAGTTGAACTTCTTATTATTGGATACAGGCCCCTATTCGTTAGCAGTTCTTGAACAAGTAGCCAAGACCTTTTCTTCAGAGAACTGTCCAGAGTTTATGGCTCAGGAAGTAGCAGCGACCTGGCAGGAATATGTCGACTATCAGGATATTCGAGTTCTGGAAATCGGCATGGATCTGGCTTACTTTGATCATCTCAAACGCTTGGTAGAAAACCTCGAGCATCCACTTTTAGAATCGCTAGTTACCTTGACCATTGATTGTTACAATGTCATCACAGTTGAGCGGGCCCTCAGCCTGAAAAAGCCAGGAAGCTTTATGAAGCAACTCTTGTCCGATGCTGGAACTCTCTCAGCAAGAGAAGTCATCCAATGTGTGAAGCAGGGCAACCTCATCAGTTGGTTTCAACAAGTCAATCCCTTGCCTTATGATGTGGAACTGACTCGGTACGAAGAGCAGATGCGAGCAGGGAGAGTGAGCGCTGAGACAGTGGAATACCTGGAGCATGTGATTAAGTACCGAATTTTGGAACAAGCTTCCTTTGAGACAGACGGCCCCTTGCCTTTAGCTCGCTATCTTTTTGGAAAAGAGCTGGAGGTGAAGAATTTACGTTTGGTCTTGACGGGTCTGGACAATCAGCTTCCAATTGACAAAATAAAAGAAAGGATGAGACCGATCTATGGCCAGTAAAACGCAAAAAATTGCCGTTGTGGGAAACCGAGATGCTATCCTTCCTTTTCAGATGATTGGCTTTCAGACCTTTCCCGTAGCAGAGGCTCAGGAAACCATTAATACCTTACGTCACTTGAGCCAAGAAGATTTTGGCATCATCTATCTGACGGAAGATATGGCTCAGGAAATCCCAGATACCATTGCCCACTACGATCGCCAAGTAACTCCAGCAGTCATCTTGATTCCTACTCATAAGGGCTCGACTGGGCTAGGACGCCAACGCATTCGCGATAATGTCGAAAAAGCAGTGGGGCAGGATATTTTATGAGAACAAATGAATTTGGCCAAGCGATTGGAGATAAACTGCCAGATTTTACACCGGGGCGTCTACCAGCTATTGAGCGGATTGAGGGTCGCTATACCGTAATCGAGCGCCTGTCAAAGGAAAAACACGGAGCGGATCTTTATCAGGTCTACGGGCCAGCCTCCCCAGCAGATATGTGGACCTATCTATTCAATGGCCCTGCCCACAATGAAGCTGAGTGGGATCGCCTGTTGGATGATCTCATGACAGCCCAAGGTCGCTTTTACTATGCGATTGTAGACAAAGATTCCGGCAAGGCTTTAGGGACATTCTCTCTCATGCGGATGGATCAAGCCAACCGAGTGATTGAAGTTGGAGCGGTGACCTACTCACCAGTGCTTAAGAAGACACGCATGGCAACCGAAGCTCAGTATCTCTTGGCGCGCTATGTGTTTGAGGATTTGGGCTACAGACGCTATGAGTGGAAATGTGATGCCTTAAACCAAGCTTCTCGTAAAGCAGCTGAGCGCTTGGGATTCACCTATGAAGGCTGTTTCCGTCAGGCTCTTGTTTATAAAGGTCGGACTCGAGACACAGATTGGTTGTCTATCATTGACCAAGAATGGCCAGCTATCAAACAGTGTTTTGAAGCTTGGTTAGATCCAACTAATTTCGATGAAAATGGTCAACAAAAGCAATCTCTAGCCGATATGGCGCAAAAGTAATACAAAGAAACAAAGGATTCCCAGGAGGAATACATGACTCAAGGAAAAATTATTAAAGTTTCCGGTCCCTTGGTGGTCGCATCAGGGATGCAGGAGGCCAATATCCAAGATATTTGCCGGGTCGGCGATCTTGGATTGATTGGCGAAATTATTGAGATGCGTCGGGATGAGGCATCTATCCAAGTATATGAAGAAACGTCTGGAGTCGGTCCAGGTGAACCGGTGGTCACAACTGGGGCTCCCCTCTCTGTTGAGTTGGGACCAGGTTTGATCTCGCAGATGTTTGACGGGATCCAACGCCCCTTGGAACGCTTCCAAGAAGTCACAGCCAGTGACTTCCTTATTCGTGGGGTTCAGGTTCCAAATCTAGACCGTAACACCAAATGGACCTTCAAACCAAGTGTGGCAGAAGGGACAGAGGTGGTCGCTGGAGACATTGTCGGCACTGTTCAAGAGACCAATATGGTGGAACACCGCATCATGGTGCCTTACGGAGTCAGTGGGCGTGTGACCAAGATTGCAGCAGGGTCTTACACAGTAGAAGAAGCAGTTTATGAGATCGAGCAGGCTGATGGTAGCCTCTTTACCGGAACCTTGATGCAAAAATGGCCGGTTCGTCGAGGCCGTCCCTTTGCACAAAAACTGATCCCAGTAGAGCCTTTGGTCACAGGCCAACGGGTCATTGATACCTTCTTCCCAGTGACAAAAGGTGGTGCTGCAGCTGTTCCTGGTCCTTTCGGAGCTGGAAAAACCGTCGTGCAACACCAGGTGGCTAAGTTTGCCAATGTGGACATCGTGATTTACGTTGGTTGTGGGGAACGTGGAAATGAAATGACAGACGTTCTGAATGAGTTTCCAGAATTGATCGATCCAACAACCGGCCAATCCATCATGCAACGGACGGTTCTGATTGCCAACACTTCGAACATGCCAGTGGCAGCGCGGGAAGCTTCCATCTACACAGGGATTACCATTGCCGAATACTTCCGTGATATGGGCTATTCCGTTGCCATCATGGCCGATTCGACGTCGCGCTGGGCAGAAGCTCTTCGTGAAATGTCTGGTCGTCTAGAAGAAATGCCCGGAGATGAAGGCTACCCGGCCTATCTTGGTAGCCGGATTGCCGAATACTACGAACGTGCCGGCCGGGTTAAGACACTCGGAACGACTGCGCGTGAAGGTTCTATTACCGCTATCGGTGCTGTTTCCCCTCCGGGTGGAGATATCTCAGAGCCCGTAACGCAAAACACCTTGCGGATTGTTAAGGTCTTCTGGGGACTGGATGCTCAGTTGGCGCAACGTCGCCACTTCCCAGCCATCAACTGGTTGAGCTCTTATTCCCTTTACCAAGATGAGGTAGGCCAATATATCGATCAGCATGAGCAGATTAGCTGGGCAGAAAAAGTCACCCGCGCCATGAATCTGTTGCAAAAAGAGAGTGAATTGCAAGAGATTGTGCGCTTGGTTGGTCTGGACTCCTTGTCTGAAAAAGACCGCTTGACTATGAATGCGGCCAAGATGATCCGTGAAGACTACCTGCAACAAAATGCCTTTGATGAGGTAGACACCTATACTTCTTTCAGCAAGCAGGTGGCCTTGTTGACCAACATTTTGACCTTTGATCAAGAAAGTCAAAAAGCATTGGAATTAGGGGCTTACTTCACAGAAATCATGGAAGGAACGGTAGACCTTCGGGACCGCATTGCCCGTAGCAAGTTTATCCATGAGGATCAGTTGGCCACCATTCAAGCCCTGAAAGAAGAAATCGTAGAAACCCTACACCAAATCGTAGCCCAAGGAGGAGTAGACAATGAGCGTGATTAAAGAATACCGTACTGTCAGCGAAGTTGTTGGCCCCTTGATGATTGTCGATCAGGTCCAAGGGGTTCACTACAATGAACTCGTAGAAATCAAGCTCCATGACGGAACGACTCGCCAGGGACAAGTCCTTGAAGTCCAAGAAGACAAGGCCATGGTCCAGCTCTTTGAAGGATCTAGCGGGATCAACCTAGAAAAAGCCAAGGTCCGCTTTACCGGGCGTCCTCTAGAACTTCCAGTGTCCGAAGACATGGTGGGCCGCATCTTTAACGGGATGGGCAAACCCATTGATGGTGGTCCGGAGATTATCCCAGAGAAGTACTTGGACATTGATGGACAAGCCATCAACCCAGTATCTCGGGACTATCCAGATGAATTTATCCAGACAGGAATCTCGGCCATTGACCACTTGAATACCCTGGTTCGGGGCCAAAAACTCCCAGTCTTCTCCGGTTCTGGTCTTCCTCACAAGGAGTTGGCAGCTCAGATTGCCCGTCAAGCGACGGTACTGAATTCCGAAGAAAACTTTGCCGTGGTCTTTGCGGCCATGGGGATTACCTTTGAAGAAGCAGAGTTCTTTATGAATGACCTTCGGGAAACAGGAGCCATTGACCGCTCTGTTCTCTTTATCAACCTAGCCAATGACCCAGCTATCGAGCGGATAGCCACTCCTCGGATTGCCTTGACAGCGGCAGAATATTTGGCCTATGAAAAAGACATGCATGTCTTGGTCATCATGACCGACATGACCAACTACTGTGAAGCCCTTCGGGAAGTATCCGCTGCTCGCCGGGAGGTTCCAGGACGTCGGGGTTATCCAGGTTACCTCTATACCAACCTATCCACCCTCTACGAACGTGCCGGACGCTTGGTTGGAAAGAAAGGATCTGTGACCCAGATTCCGATCCTCTCCATGCCGGAAGATGACATCACCCACCCTATTCCTGACTTGACAGGCTACATCACCGAAGGTCAGATTATTCTGTCCCGTGATCTCTACAACAGTGGCTACCGTCCACCGATCAATGTCCTTCCATCTCTATCTCGTTTGAAAGACAAGGGATCTGGTGAAGGGAAGACTCGGAAAGATCATGCGGCGACCATGAACCAGCTCTTTGCGGCCTATGCCCAAGGGAAACAAGCAAAAGAGTTAGCCGTGGTGCTTGGGGAGTCTGCCTTGTCAGATACAGACAAGCTCTATGTCAAATTTACCGATCGCTTTGAGAAGGAATACATCAACCAAGGCTTTACTACCAATCGGAGCATTCAAGAAAGTCTAGATCTGGGCTGGGAATTGCTGGCTATCTTGCCAAGGACAGAGCTCAAGCGGATCAAGGATGATATGATCGACGAATACCTCCCAAAAACTTCCAAGGAAGCACAAGCCTAGGAGTAGAAAGGAGGAAGTCAAATGGCACGATTAAATGTCAAACCCACCCGGATGGAGTTAAACACCCTCAAAGAGCGTCTGAAGACAGCAACTAGAGGGCATAAACTTCTCAAGGACAAACGAGACGAGCTCATGCGACGCTTCATCGAATCGGTCCGTGAAAATGACCGCCTCCGCCAGAAGGTTGAGGCAGCTCTCGTCGGAAATATGCAAGAATTTGTCCTCGCCAAATGTCTGGAAAATGACCTCATGGTCCAGGAAATCTTTGCGGTGCCGACGCGTGAGGTCAGCCTGCATATCGAGACGGAGAATATCATGAGTGTGCGCGTGCCCAAGATGCATGCCCATATCGATAATCCGTATGGAGACGATGAGGGAGACGTGGTCTACAGCTACGTGGCTTCCAATAGTCAGATGGATAGCACCATTCAAGAAATGGAAGAACTCCTCCCAGACCTGCTTCGTCTAGCTGAGATTGAAAAAACTTGCCAGCTCATGGCCGATGAGATCGAAAAAACGCGCCGTCGGGTAAATGGACTGGAGTATGCGACCATTCCAGACCTCAAGGAGACCATCTATTATATCGAAATGAAACTCGAAGAAGCCGAACGCGCCAATCTGGTCAGAATGATGAAGGTCAAATAAGATATAAAGCCCACAAAATGCAAGATGAAATTAGGAAATCCAACGACGGAGTGATTGCTCCTAGTTGGATTTATCTTTTTCCAAAGAGTTGTAGGCGTGTTCTATTAACAAGATACAAAGCCGTTAAAAATAGCACCCGAGTGATGTCTACAGGAAACGAACTTAGGGTGTTTTTAGCTTCTATTTTCGCTGAAAAATTCTCTAAAATCTCTTTGTTCAGGGCGTTTGAAGGCTTCTGATACAACAAATTTATTTGATTATCCAAATAGTACTAACTGTCACTAAATGTTAAGAGAATGTAACAAGGAAGGGTTAATGTTACAAATTAGGGTCAGTTAGATTAAAAGAAAAGAAGGGTCATTCCTCGGGCAAAAAATGTGGTAGAATATTAAATGTATCTGTCTGGAGATAAATCTCCGATAATAAGAAAACGAGGAAATAACGTATGAAGAAAGTAAACAAAAAAGCTCTAATTGCTTCGACTGTTGCTATGGCGGTCTTGCCATTTACAACTGGTAAAGCAGAATCAAATGGAGACTGGGTTGCCCGTTCTGTAGATGAAATTCGTGCAGATATTTCAACTTCAGAAAACAAACAAACCTACACTATCAAGTATGGGGATACCCTAAGCACGATTGCGGAAGCTTTGAATGTTGACGTAACTGTTTTGGCAAACTTGAACCAAATCAGCAACATTGATTTGATTTTCCCAGGAACTGTCTTGACAACAACTGTCAATGATCAAAACCAAGTGACAGGTGTAGAAATCCAAACTCCTACAGCAGGTAATGCTGATGCAACTGTGACAACTTCTGCTGATTTGACCAACAACCAAATTAAAGTAGACAACCAAACTGTTGCAGTGGGTGATTTGACAAAACCAGTAGCAGATGAGAGCAACCAACCTGTAGAACTCCCTCAAGCACCTGCAGTTGTAGCAGCAGTGGCAGACCAAGTATCAGAAAGCTTGTCAACTCCAGAAGCACCAGCAGAAACACCTGCACCAGTAGCCCCAGTAGCAGATGAAGCACCAGCACCAGTTGTTGAAGAGGCACCTGCGCAACCTGCTGCAGCGCCAGCTGAAGTAGCGGCTCCTGTAGCAGCACCAGTTGTTGAGGAAGCACCAGTAGCTCCAGTAGCTGCACCAGCACCAGTCGTTGAAGTTCCAGCAGAACCAGAAGTTACTGCGGTTGCTTCAACACCACAATATGGTGCACCAGCACCAGTTGTTGACACGACAGCTTCAACTCCTTCAACTGCGACACCTACTTCAAATGAAGGTCTTCAACCTCAAGCGATTCGCTTCAAAGAACAAGTAATAAATGAACTTGGCTTGACTGATATCGGTGGTTACCGTCCTGGTGACCCAGAAGATCACGGTAAAGGTCTTGCAATCGACGTTATGGTTCCAGAAAGTTCAGCGATCGGTGACCAAGTAGCTCAATATGCAATCAATCATATTGAAGAAAATGGAATTTCCTACATCATTTGGAAACAACGTTTCTATGCTCCATTCGACAACATTTATGGACCAGCAAATACTTGGAATGAAATGCCAGACCGTGGAAGTGTAACAGAAAATCACTACGACCACGTACACGTGTCATTCAACCCATAATCAAGTCATAGCAAAGAGGTTGGGACAAAAGTCCCAGCCTCTTAATTGTCTTTGGATTGTCGAGCAAGACGCAGTGGTTGAGTGGGCTCTACTACGCTGATTTCATCAGCTTTTATAGCCCTACTCAACTGTGCGGAGGTGGGACGACGAAATCGAATTCTAACGAATGACCGATTTCTGTCCCACTCTCTTTTTTTGTATAAAAAATAAACCCCATTTGATCAATGGGGTTTATTGGATTAAAGGATAACATCAGATTTCTCTACTTGATAGAGAGCAATACTCATGAATAAAACAACAACCAGAAGAAGTAAAACTCCGGGTGTCCAAGAATGGAAGATTTGTTGGCTTGACCCAAATAAGATAGGTCCAAGTGCAGCAAAGATATATCCTCCTGTTTGAGCTAGCCCAGAGAGTTGAGCCGTTTTCTCAGGAGAGCTAGACTTCATGGAGAAGGTGACCATGAGGTAAGGGAATAAGATACTCGTAAAACTTCCAATCAAGATATTCAGAATCAACCAGTAAATGAAGTTGTTTGTCTTTATTAACAGCATGGCAATTCCAGTAAAACCAGCTAAAACAGTCGTTATCAGCATGATACGTCGATTTCGTTCAGTAAGGCTGGTGGTAAGACTTGGAATGGTCATAGAGAAAGGAAGACTCATCAGGGTGAATACAGATGCTAAAATTCCGGCATTGGCTTGACTGATACCAGCTTGGGTTGCCATAGTAGGAAGCCAGGTCATCGTGGTATAGAATAAGAGAGACTGGAGACCACAGAAAAGCATGATGGCCCAAACTTTGCCATTCTTATACCAGCTAGTCTTATTTTCATGAGAAGAAGAGCTTTTTTTCAAATAATGATTGTGGCGAGCATTAGGGAGCCAGATCACAAGAGCGACCGCACAGACAACTGTCAGCACCCAGACCAAGCCTTGCCAAGAGGTAGCTTGAGTAATAGGAACAGCGACAGAAGAAGCGACTGCAGTAGACAAGCCCATTGCAGTGATATAGAGGGTAGTCAAGAAGCCAAGACGTTTTGGTTCATTGGCTTGGATCAAGCTTGGTAGAAGGACATTGATAAAGGCAATGGCAGCACCGATCAAAAGAGTTCCCACATAGAGGAGAGGGAGATTGATGGTACGTAGGGCCGATCCAATCGTCATCAGGATCAAAACTCCAAGAAAGAGTCGCTCAATTCCAAAGCGTCTCGCCCAGCTGGTAGCAAAAGGAGAGAAAATAGCGAATGTTAGGAGGGGTAAACTTGTCAAGAGGCCGAGAGAACTCACCTCAACACCAAAGCTAGCAGCAATATCTGATAAGACAGTGGAGAGGGTCGTAAATGGGGCCCGCAAGACCACTCCTAGTAAAAGGATCCCTGGAATGAGAAAACGTGAATGGTTTTGTTTCATAATGTACCTCCTTGTTCGAAAATGAACAGCATCCGTATCATTATAGCACAAGAACTTGGAGGAGGCAAAAGGATTATCGATGAATAAAGCTTGTAAAATAGCTGTTTTGCCTACAAATATAGGAAATAATAGAAAGATCGAACTGAAAAAATTTTTTGAAGGTTTTAAAACTGTCTTCGCACATATATTTATAGGAACGTAGTTTTCGCTTCGCTCAAACTGCATCAACGTACCTAAACTCGCCGATTCTCGAAAAAAATAAGGAACGTAGTTCTCACTAGCGTTCGAACTGCATCAATGTACCTAAGCTCGTCAACGTCCTTGTTAGGATTGGTTTAAGGAAATAGGTTTAGTAATAATTACATAACGCAGTGGTTGATTGGTATCTTTGTTCGCTCTTATAGCTCCAAAGAATACCTAATCAACTGTGCGGGGGTGAGACAACGAACAATTTTAAAAAATTGTTCTGTCTCACTCCCATAGAAAAAAGCCACCTGATTTGGTGGCCTTTATGGGAGATTATTATGAAAAAGTTTAGGATTTTCTATCAAACAAAGTTAGGAGGTCTTCATTTGATGGTATTAGTATAAATCGGAAAACTTAAAGAAAGCTTAAGATACCTTCCTGTAATTTAAAATCAGTCTTAAGACGGATGGTTTGATTTGTAGCTGTCATTCGATCTCATTCTAGGTTAACTTGCATTATTGTCAGAATTGTGAGAAAATAGTCTTCATCAAAGGAGGGAAAGGATAGCGAGATGAGAGAGGATATCAAGATTAACGACCGTGCCCTAGCACTGGAGAAACAATTGATTGAAAAGTTAGAGCTTGTGTTTGATACCGATGTTGAATTGGACGTCTACAACCTTGGTTTGATTTACGAGTTGGATCTGGATGAGGAAGGGACTTGCAAGGTAGTCATGA
>ERZ772990.99-NODE-99-length-14245-cov-8.3611_pt1 | contig 14245 bp, 8 predicted proteins | sample MGYA00511674_ERZ772990 | MGnify/ENA primary metagenome ERZ772990 (study PRJEB29015, sample SAMEA2738045) | human oral metagenome | biome: human oral; feature: human-associated habitat; material: saliva | place: China | collected 2233 ...
TAAGAAAAGAATAATAGTAAAAAAATATTATATAATTTTGAAAAATTTTTTAAAAGATATGGGCGCCGGGAACCTTAGGTTCCCGGCGCCCACTCCCCAGCTGCTCATACCTCAGCGGGATTCAATTTAGAGGCGGAAGAAGCCTTCCACCGCGCGAGTCATGTACGCCATATCGTCCACATGGCACATCTCGCGCATCGAATGCATCGACAGCAAGCCAATGCCCACATCCACGGTGCGCATACCCAGGCGAGTCGCCGTAATCGGGCCAATCGTCGAACCACACGGCATATTGTTATTCGACACGAACTCCTGATACGGCACACCAGCCTTCGCACACGCCGCCGCAAACACGCCAGCACCCACCGAATCCGTTGCGTAACGCTGGTTCGCGTTAATCTTCAGCAGCGGGCCGCCACCGGGCAGCGGCTGCACGGTCGGGTCGTGGTGACCCTGATAGTTCGGATGCACCAGGTGACCGGCATCAGCCGACAGGCAGAACGACGCCGCCACCGAACGGCGGTACTCCTCCGTGCTCTCACCGCGCGCAGCGGACAGACGCACCAAAATATCCTCCAGGAACGGGCCAGCCGCACCACTACGCGACTCTGAACCAAGCTCCTCATGGTCAAACGCCGCAAGCATCACAGTCTCGGTAGCGTGCTCGTCCGCATTATCGGCAACGTAACGCTCCAGCGCGGTCAAACCAGCATGCACCGAAGACAGGTTATCCAGGCGACCGGAAGCGAACAGCTCCTGATCCGCACCAAAACGGCGCGGCGGCTGCGAATCAGCGAACAGCAGGTCGTAACCCACAATGCTCTGCGGGTCGACCGGCTCACCGTCAATCACGTGCTTCGCCATGTAGCCGAGCACGTCGTTCTCTGCCGGGTCCACACCCCACACGGGGTACATGTTGAACTGCTTGTCCAGCACCAGTTCGTTGCGCTTGTGGTCCAGGTGCGGCGCCAGCTGCGGGATGCGCGCAATCGGGCCGGTGCGCACCAGGCGGTCCTTCAGCTTCCCACCCTCAAGGACGGTCAGGCGGCCCGCCACGCACAGTTCGCGGTCCAGGAAGGAGTTCAGCAGTGCACCGCCGTAGTTCTCGACGGCAATCTGGTGCCAGCCCTTCGTGGTGATGGAGGAGGAGGGCTTGACCTTCAGGGAGGGCGAGTCGGTGTGCGCGCCCAGCACGCGGTAGCCGCTTGCCTTCTGCGCCTTCGCACCGCCAGCCCAGGCGATAATCGCGCCGTCACGAACGACGAAGTGGCGGCCGGTTGCCACCTGCGGGTCCCATGCTTCGGTCTCTACAAGCTCGGTAAAGCCTGCTGCTTGCAGGCGGCGCGCTACCGTGCGCGCGGCGAGGTAAGAGACCGGCGAATCCGCCACGAATGCGGCGAGGTCTTCAATATTTTTTACAGCATCAACAGTCATGGTTTAACCCTACCTTTTCTTGGGTGTTGACGGGGTGACCCGGGCCGATAATCCACGCGATGTGGAGTATGAGCCCTGGTGAGACTCGGATGGGGCGGGACGGGCGGGTTGGGGTAGCCGATCTAGGGCAGCCCGCCGCAGCCTTTAGTTATCAACCTTGAGCGGTTGTGTTTCACGTGAAACCTCGCCGCGGCGAGCGCGTGCGTTGAAGATCAGGCAGGCGAGCACCACGTACAGGCCTTCCAGTGCGATGCCCTGTAGCGCATCCACGGGGGTCACGCCCTCGGAGGCGAAGGGATCCATGCCAGCCACCATGGACAGCAGCATCAGGATCACGTTATTTGCCACGTGCAGACTGATGGAGGCTTCCAGGCCGCCGGTGTACCAGCAGAGGAAGCCCGCATAAATACCCATCGCAAGAATCGTGCTCTGACCCCAGGGGTCGTAGGCGTGGGAGAGCATGAACAGCACTGCGGGCAGCACAATCGGCAGCCAGGGGGTGCGGAGCCAGCAGCCAAGCATCTGCATCATGAAGCCGCGGTAGGCGAGCTCTTCGGCGTAGCACTGCACGGGCACGAGGAGCAGCATCATCGCCACATAAACCCAAAATTCAACCTGTGGAGGTTGAAAATAGCGGTATTCGGGCAGGCTCGCACCGCTCACCGCCAACGCTACGGCGTAGTAGATGCCGTAAACCGCAAAGCTCAAACCCAGGTACGGAAGCAGCAGTGAGCGGCGCAGGCGGCCCGCCACCGAATGGATCAGACCCCAGGGCTTAGGGCCCACGACCAGGCGCGCCACGAAGAGCGAAGGCACGATGGCGATGAGGGAGAGGAAGGTCAGCGCGAACAGCGCCGGGTGTTCCATGATGACGGCGCGGTTCGTCGCTACATCCCGGAGGGAAAGTCCCGAACCCATAATCGCCGCAGCCAGGGCAACTGAAATCATCAGGTTGAGGCCAATAAATACGGCGACGCCGAGCAGACCTTCCAGCAGGGGTGAGAACCAGCGGGATTTCGAGTCGGCGTGGGAGAGACGGTGGTAGGCAAGGCCGGCAGGCGCGGTAGCAGCTGCGGGCGTTCCGGCGGCTACCTGCGGGGGTGCGGGGGGCGGTGTCGTGTTCATTCTTTAATCCTAGCCTCAGCCTTTACTCCTAGTCTCAGCGGGTTCGGTGGTGACCGGGCATGCGGAAACTTTCAAGTACTGATTGATACGGAATGTTTCAAAACCATTGAAAAACCCGTGAATAAGGTCAAAAACCCACCATTCGCGAGGTTCATTTTCTGAACCTATGCCATAATTTGTAGCGATAATACGCTCATATACATAGTCGCTGATGACCGCTCTTCCGGGGTGTTTTTTCAGCACCAGAAAGGCTGCTTTCTTATGGCACTCGTCTTCAATCCGCCGCCCAACTGGCCCGCTCCTCCTGCCGGATGGGCCCCCACTCCCACGTGGCGTCCTGACCCCGCGTGGGGTCCCGTTCCTGAAGGTTGGCAGCTGTGGGTCGAAGAGCCCGAGCCTGAACCCATTCAGGTTGAAGAGGCCACTATTGAGCCGCTGATTCCCGAGGAGCCCGCCGCAGAGGCGGCTCCCGCTGAACAGGTTGCTGAACAGGTTGTTGAGGCGCCCGCGGCTGAGTCTGTTGAGCCCGCTGTTGAGGCTGAGCAGCCCGCCGAGGTTGCCGCACCGCTGACCGTTGAGGACGTTGACCTGGAGCAGCTCGCCGCTGAGCTCGAAGGTGAGCAGATCGTCGAGGTTCCCGAGGTGACAGCACCCCAGGCTGAGGCATCCCCCGTTGAGGCACCCGCGGCTGAGTCCGTTGAGGAATCCTCCGAGCCCAAGCCGATGCGTCACCTGACTCAGGTTCCGCTGACCGGCACCACTCTGCCCGAGCAGGTTCTCGCGTCCCAGTCTTCCGCTGTTGAAGAGCCTGTAGTTGCTGAGCCCGCCGCTGAGGCTGTTGAGGCTCCCGTAGCGCCGGTTGTCGAGCCTGTTGTTGTTGAGCCTGCTGCTTCCGAGCAGCCTGTTGAGGCTCCCGTTGCTGAGCCCGCGCTGTCCGAGCCGGTTGTTTCCGAGCCTGTTGCAGAGCCCGCTGTCGTTGAGCCCGCAGTTGAGCCCGTCGCCAAGGTTGCTCCCGAGGCACCGGCGGCGGCTGAACCGGTCGCTGAGGCTCCCGTTGCTGAGGTTCCCGCCTCCACCGAAGGGGCTCCGCACACCATCGAGAGCTCTCCGCTCGTTGAGTTCCACACCCCGGAAACCGAGCGCACTGTCAACCTGTCCGAGCGTACCGTGAACCTGTCTGAACAGCCCGGTCAGAACGTGCAGGGCGGCCAGAACGCACAGTTCATTCCGGCGGGTCAGGCACCGAACGGCTTCCAGCCGAACCAGGCTGATGCTTTCCAGGGTCAGAATTTCCAGGGTCAGGGCTTCCAAGGCGGCCAGAACGTCCAGGGCGGTCAGTACCAGAACAACCCCTACCAGGGTCAGCCGTACAACGCTCAGCAGCCCTACGCGGGTCAGGTGTCCGATCAGGACCAGGCAACCGTGGCGCTGAGCAACCCCTACGTCACCGAGCCCGCAGATCAGGGCGAGGACGGCTCCGAAAAGAAGGGCCTGTTCTCCGGCACTAAGATTTGGGGTGTTATCGGTGGTGCGCTGGCTCTGCTGATTGTTCTCATCCTGGCGATTGTCATGCTGATTCCGCGTGGCGGCTCGACCCCCACCTCCGGTTCTTCCGAGTCTGCGAGCGCGGCGGCTACTTCCGCTGAGGCGTCCTCCGCGGCGGCAGCATCCTCTGAGGCTTCTTCCGCAGCACCCGCATCTGAGAGCGCGGCAGCGGCTTCGGCTTCTTCGGCTGCACCGGTCGCTGCCGCTGAGGCGAAGATGCCCGAGGGTGAGTTCAAGGAGTACAAGAAGACCGTCACCGACAACAAGGACACCATTGAGATTGAGAAGATCAAGGGCGATGTGTCCGCAGGCCTGCTCTACTACGAGTTCAAGCCCGCAGAGGGTGTGGTTAACGCCTTCATCTCCAGCCGTGATGAGAAGGGCAACAGCAGCGCAGGTGTGAGCGTTATCGACTCGACCCGCGACGGCAAGGAGCTCAAGGGCACCGCATGGATCGACGCGAGCGGCCACTCCACCCCCACCCGCAAGCTGGACCTGACCGGTAAGGGCGAATGGACCATCCGCGTCTACGATGCAGACTCCGCACCCAACTACAAGAAGGGTGAGAAGTTCCAGAGCACCATGAACCACTACGCTTTCACCTACGAAGGCACCGAGGCGACCATGGAGTTCCAGACCAGTGGCCCGACCACCCGCGGTTTCAGCGTTCTGAACGCGACGAAGAACGACCCGTTCTTCTCCTCGACCCTGTCGCCGGTGAAGAGCAGCATTCAGTGGGTTCAGAGCAACAAGAGCTACCTGCAGGTTCGTACCGACTCCAACGTTACCTGGAGCATCGGCACTAACTAGCGGCTTGGCTGACTAGGTCAGCAGGCCGAGTAGGTCAGCAGGCTGAGCATAGAAGTATCCCCCGCATCCGAAGAGATGCGGGGGATACTTTTATGTCGGAATACTTTTATGCCCGGATATTTTTATGTCGGGAGGCTATGCTTCTGGGGTTCTGCCCGGCGGGCTGACGCCCCTGCTGGAGGCGCCCGCCGCCATGAATGAGCAACCACCATGAGCGGGTAGCAACCTTGAGCGAGCAACCGCCGTGAGCGAGGCTTCCTTAGCGGGAGTACTTCGCCTCCGCCAGCTCGGCGCCCGCGACACGTGCCGCACGCCCCACCAACTGACGATTCGCCAGGTACACGAAGAACGTCACCAGAATAAACAGGTACATCAGCTGGTACGGCATGGTGCCCGCCATCAGGCCCAGGGAGCCTTCGGGCACCATCAGAATCTGATCCGAGCTGAAGTGCGGGGAGAACGCCAGCACAATCCAGAACGGCGAAATGTACATGCCCACCAGCGCCGCGGTCGCCAAGACAACAGCCAGTGTGAAAACAAAGGAGCTGACCCGCTGGTACATGAGCGGGAAGATCTCCATAACCACGGCGGCGAGCATCAGCGGGTACCAGGTGTTGTGGTGCGACCAGCTAATCGGCGAAATCTGCAGCATCATGAACGCGGTCAGCGCCAGCTGCGCCATGAGCGCGCGGGCACGAATCAGCGGAACCAGCAGAACCGCGGTGACCAGCACAATCAGCAGGGTCAACGCCACCTGCACCACGGACAGGGCGGTCGCCGTCAGGTGATGCTGCAGGCCCGCGTGGGTCAGCGTACCCATAATCGACACGTTATCGAAGTAGCTGAACCAACCCACACGCGAAGTATCACGCAACGCGTGGAACCAGAACGTCAGCGACTCCTCACGAATCACCAGGAAGCCGATACCCACGGTCGCGGCGAAGCTCGCACCCAGGGTCGCAATGCCCTTCCAGTCCTTACGCATGAGCAGCAGCAGACCGAACGCGAGCGGGGTCAGCTTAATACCCGCCGCAATACCCAGCAGCACACCGCGCGGAATGCGGGTTGCCGGGCGCATAAAATCGGCAAGAATCAGCGCCAAAATGATGGCGTTAATCTGCCCAAAATGCGTGGTCAAACGCCACGGGCCGCACATCCAAATTAGCGCCGCAATCAGCGACACCATACCCCAATGGCCCAGGTGCTTCTGCAACGGCAGACGCCACGAACGGCTCCGCGCGTAGGAGTACAGCAGGTACGCGCACCAGTAGCTGAGCGCACAAATAATGGCGGTAATCAGCAGCATGCTCTGCGGTTCAGTGAGGAACGCGAGCGGGTAGAAGAGCAGCGCCGCAAACGGCGGATAGGTGAACGGCAGGCCGCGCGTGCGGAAGCTGTAGAGCTGCAGTCCGTCGGGGCCGTCGGCCAGGGAGACCGCGCCCAGGCGGTAGACGTAGATATCGTCGGCGGCTGCGTGGGTGACGTAGTTGAGGGCGTAGGCAGCCACCAGGATGAACACCAGGTGCGCCCAAATATCGCCGCCGCGGAAGAAGCGTTCGCGCAGGCTGAGAACGCGCTCGGACGCTTCAGAGCGGTCATTCGATTTCTCCACCGCGGCGAGCTCCGTATCTTGAGAAGCGGCCCGGGTGGACTCAGCGGGCTCAGCGGCCGGCACGGACCCGGTAGCCGCGGCAGCCTCGGTGGAAGCTACGGGGGCCGAGGCCCACGGGATAGCGGGCGCTACCGCCCCGGTATTCTTTTCGGTATCTTCAGCGTTCTTCTCAGTGTTTTTCGCGTGGCTCACGCGGTTGCCTCACGAGAAGCAGCCGCACGCACAGACGCGGCGCTCTCGGTCACCAGGGCGCGAGCGCCCCACCAGCCCAGGGGCGCATCGCTACGCACGGAACCGTACTGCACGGGCTCAACCTTCGCGCCACGCACCGGCGCGCTCAGGGCGGCAAGCGACCAGAGCGTCATCGTCACCCACAGGCAGAACGCCGGAACCGCAGAAACCGCCAACGCACCCGGAGCCAACTGCTCCAAACCCTCCGCGCTACCGTGGAACCACGACGCAATCCTAATCGGCGAAATGTACAGGCCCAGCACCGCAACCACCGCGAACACGGTCGCCGTCACGCGCAACCACGACGGCTGAACCGCAAAATAGGTCGGGAACGCATCCAGGATGAACACGGTAGCCAGCAGAGGCAGCAGCACGTTGTGGTGCGACCAGCTAATCGGCGACAACGCCACCATCAAGGAGGCGGTCACCGCCACCTGCGCCAGCGCGGCACCGCGGCGTTCCAGCTGGTACAGCAGCGCGGCGGTCAGCACAATCGTGACCAGCGCCAGGGCGTAGTAGACGGGCTTCGCGGCGCTCTCAGAGAGACCGAAGTGCAGCAGCCAGCCCTGAATCGAGACGTTATCCACAAAGTTCAGGCCACCCACACGGGAGGGGTTCGTCAGCGCGGAGAACCAGAACTCCGGCGCGTCCTTAGGCATCAGAATGAAGCCCAACGCAATGGTACCGAAGAACGTCGCGCCCAGGGTCGCAATGCCCTTCCAGTCGCGGCGGACTAGCAGAATTAGACCGAACACGAGCGGAGTGAGCTTCACGCCGCCGGCAATGCCGATCAGCACGCCGCGCGGCACGCGGGTCGCCGGACGCACAAAATCGGCAAGAATCAGCGCGGTAATGAACGGGTTGATCTGAATCAGGTCGATGGTGCGCTGCCAGGGACCCGCCGCAACCACCAGAAGGGTCAGCACGGCGATAGTTCCCACGCGGCCAAAGTACCGCTGCAGGGGCAGTTCGCGACCGCGCGCATTGACGTAGTTGTAGATGACGGTGGAAAGCCACCAGGCCACCACCACGGACCCCAGAACCATGAGCACCTTACCGACGACCAGGGGCATGAACGCGAAGGGCAGGAACAGCATCGCCGCAAACGGCGGGTAGGTGAACGGCGGCTTAATCACGCCGTGATCGTTCAGGGTCGGGGAGTACAGGTCCTGGGTGAACCCCTCGTTATCGAAAATGGTCATGGCGCCCAGGCGGTAAATGGAGAAATCCATACCGCTGGCGGGGTCGCTCAGGATTCGGAGCAGGAAATTGGCGCCCACCGCCAGGAGCGCCAGGACGGCAATAACGCCCCAAATCGGGGTTTTGGATTCGGTTCTGGCCACGAGATGTCCTTACTGTGGGGTTTAGCTACGGATTCCGGCACGGGGTGTTTCGGATGCCCCGTGAGAGTGCGGGGCATCGGCGTTTTCAAGCCATAACAGTGTATCGCGAAGCGCGTGTATCCGATGCATCAGGGCGCAGATTCACAGGCTTCAGGAGGCGGGCCGCAGAGCGCATTTATACGCACGTACTGTCTTCAAAATTGGTACAAATGGGGCAATATAATGGATTTATATGGCACTCGACGCGCCCTTCGCGGAGTCTAGCGGATGCGGAGCGCCCCCGAACACACCGACGTACCGACGTGAACAACCAGCAGTGAAAGCAGTGATTGCGTGAGCGAACATCTCGGCACCCCATCTGACGGCGAGAAGCCCAACGGCGGCGAGCGCCCCGATGCAACCGGCGGCGGCAAACCCGACGGCCAGCGTCCCCGAAGCCTCGGCGGCCTGAGCATCGGCGCGCCCGGCGGTTCAGCAAACGGTGCGGCCGTCTCCGGAGGCGGCTCCTCCGGCCTGAGCATTGGCGCGCGCCCGGCTGATGCGCCCGGCGCGAACCTCACCCCCGAAGAGGTTGCACGCCGCGCATCCGGTCGCGGTACGTGGCATCGTCGCGCCTCTAAGCCCGTCTCGCACTGGATGTTTGTGCTTATCGGCGTACTTCTGCTGCATAAGTTCATTCCCAATAGCGGCTGGCTGCTGGTGCACATTGTCACCCTCGGCCTGATTACGAACTCGATTCTGATCTGGTCGCAGCACTTCACCGAAGCGCTCATGAAGATCAAGATCCCTGACGAACACCGCGGAACTCAGGTGCGCCGCATCTTCATCCTGAACGCCGGTATTCTCGTGCTCATGATCGGCATGATCGGTCAGCTGAGCGTGCCCGGCCTCTACGCCGCCACCGTGGTTGGTGCGCTCATTGTGGGCACCATGGTCGCCTGGCACGCCCTGTACCTACTGAAGCAGGTGCGTCAGGCTCTGCCCTCGCGGTTCGGTGTGACGATTCGCTTCTACATTACGGCGGCGCTCATGCTGCCCCTCGGCGCGGCGTTTGGCGCGATGATTGCCTACCCGAACCTGAAGGGCACCCTGCATTCGCAGTTCTTGCTTGCCCATGAGGTCGTGAACGTGCTCGGCTTCGTTGGTATTACCGTGGTGGGTACGCTGGTGACCTTCTGGCCGACCATGCTGCGCACGAAGATGGTTGATAAGGCGCTCACTCACAGCCTGCGCGCCCTGTACCTGATGTGCGGCGGCTTGGCATTGACCCTTGCCGGCTCCATGTTCGGGATGCGTCCGCTCGCTGCCGCCGGCCTGGTCGTCTACCTGATCGCTCTGCTCATTGTCGCGTGGGTGATGGTGCGTACCCTGCGCACCAAGCGCCCGACCGAGTACCCGCCGATGAGCGTCGGTATGGGCTTCCTCTGGCTGATTGTTGGCGTGGCGACCACCGCCTACATGGTGGCAACCACCCCGTTCGCGCAGCTGGACGTACGCGCCGTCACCCCCATCTTCGTGGTGGGCTTCCTGCTGCAGGTGCTGCTGGGTGCGATGAGCTACCTGCTGCCTCAGCTGATGGGTGGCGGCCCGGCGGTGGTGCGCGCCTCCAATAGGGAGTTCAGCCGTTTTGCTGCCGGTCGCGTGACCGCCGTGAACCTGGCGCTCATTATTTTCATGCTGCCCAGCTCCATGGTGGGTCAGTCCATTAAGATGGCGGTCACTATTGTGGGCGCGCTGGCGTTGGCGGCGTTCATTCCGCTGATGGTGCGTGGCGTGAAGGTTTCGGTGAGCACCCGCAAGGCAATCTTCGAGGCGCGCGCCCGCGGCGAGAAGCCCGTCTTCGACCAGGAGGCTCTGACCCCCGCACCCATCCCGCACGCCAAGCAGAGCTTCCAGGCGGCACTCGCGGTTGCTATGGCGTTCCTGCTGGGCTTTGCAGTGAACCCGTCCGCGTTGAACCTGCCGTCGGTTTCTTCGTCGGGTTCCGTGGCTGCGACCGGTCAGACCACCACCGTTCAGGTGAAGGCAACCAGCAACTACCGTTTCACCCCCGCCGAGGTGGAGGTGCCCGCCGGTAACCGCCTGGTCGTTGAAGTCACCAACGACGACGAGGGCATGACCCACGACCTGACCTTCGACAACGGCGCAACCACCGGCGTTATCAACCCCGGCGAAACGAAAACCGTAGACGCCGGCATCATCAGCGCCGACCAGGAAGGCTACTGCTCCGTGGCGGGTCACCGCTCCCTCGGCATGGTGTTCAAGGTGAAGGTGACCGGTGCCTCCGCAAACCAGGTGGCGCAGGGCGGCCACAACCACGGTTCTGCGGGCACCCACAACCATGCCGCGTCGGGTAGCACCCCGACCCTCATGACCGTTGCGAACAGCAAGATTGACATGTCCGCAGCGCCCGGTAGCGGCTACAAGTACCGCGACCCGAACATCCCGGCGCCGAACACCGCCACGCAGGTGAACGGCAAGACCGTCCGCAAGGTCACCCTGGAAGTTGAGGAAGTCGACCGCGAGGTAGCGCCCGGCGTGACCGTTCACATGTGGACGTTCAACGGGCAGAACATGGCACCGATTCTGCGTGGCAAGGTCGGCGACATTTTTGAAATTACACTCGTCAATAACGGCACGATGGGCCACTCGCTGGACTTCCACGCGGGCATGGTCTCCCCCGATAATACGATGAAGACCATCGCCCCTGGTGAGCGTCTCGTCTACCGTTTTGAGGCGAAGGCCGCCGGTATCTGGCTGTACCACTGCGGTACCGCCCCGCTGAGCCTGCACATGACCCAGGGCATGTACGGTGCGGTCATTATCGACCCGGCGGACCTTGACCCGGTCGATCACGAGTACGTGATGGTTCAGGGCGAGGCGTACCTGCACGACACCGGAAAGACCGCCTCCGACGGTAACAAGCTGGCGGAGAACTCGCCGGAGCTGATTGCGGCGGGCACCCCCACGCTGACCATGTTCAACGGCCACGCAACCCAGTACAAGGCGAAGCCGCTGCAGGTGAAGAAGGGTGAGCGTATTCGTGTTTGGGTGATGGCTGCTGGCCCGAACCACGGCACGAGCTTCCACGTGGTCGGTTCGCAGTTCGACACGGTCTACAAGGAGGGCGGATACCTGATGCGCCGCGGTGTGGATGCGTTCGGTAGCCGTGACGGCCACAGCCAGGCGCTGGATTTGGCGCCCGCTCAGGGTGGCTTCGTGGAGATGCAGTTCCTGGAGTCTGGCACCTACGTGTTCGTGAACCACTCCTTCTCGGAGATGGAGCGCGGTGCCGCCGGCAAGATTGTGGTGACCGACCGCTAAATAGTGGCTGCCCGCTAAACACTCACGCTGGGCGCTTCTAGCGCCCCTGAGAGAATAACCCCGCCCGGTGCATCCTGTGAATGGATGCGCCGGGCGGGGTCTTTCTGCGCCGTCTTTCTGCGCAGTCTTTCTACGCCCATACAAGCCCCCTACAGAGCCCGCTCGGAACCCCAGCACGCACCCCGGCAGGAGCCTGCACGTGCATCGGCAAACTATGCTTATAGCCTCATGGGCGAACTTTTCTTAGCCAGGAGCGGGCATGGTGCGCTAGTCTATAGGAATGGCAGATAGCACTTCGAGCGCCTCTTCCGAGCGCAGCGCTACGGGCGCCAACAACCACACCCCCGCTTCGGCGGACGAACAGACTTCTCCTCGGCAGCGTAAAGCTTTCCCGCTTCGCTTTCTCGCCGGGGCACTTGCGCATTGGCAGATTATTGCCTCCGCGGTTCTTTTGGGTGGCGGTGTTGCCGGCCTGGCAGCCACCTATGATGACTATTGCGGCATGACGGAGCTTTCGTATGCTCCGGCGGCTCTCCGATCCGATTTTGAGGAGGGCTCTAAGGTCGCGGGTTTCCGTCCCGGCGTGCTGGCGGCGCAGATTGAGACTGAGAGCCACTGGCGTGTGGGCGTGGTGTCCCACCAGGGCGCTAAGGGTATTGCACAGTTCACCGATGATGCGTGGAGCGGCGGGCACTACAGCTTCGGCAACGGCGGTAATGTTCTGAACCCGCACGATGCGATTGCGGCGCAGGCACGCTACCTGGCTGAGTTGCGTACTCGTTTGGCAAAGTACGCTTCCAATGAGGATGAGCTGCAGGATGTGGTTCTCGCCGGTTATAACGCGGGTCCAGGTTCTGTGGAGAAGTACGGCGGTGTTCCCCCGTACGAGGAGACTCAGAATTATGTGAAGACAATTCGCGAGCTGGCGAATTCGAAGTACAAGCTGACCTGCTCCCCCGAGTACCAGTTCAAGCAGGCGAAGTTGAGCTTCGTGAATGGTGTGACTCCGGCGATGGCTGGTGTTCATGCGGATGGTACGGCTCTGTCCCCGGAGGAGTCGGCATCGGCTGCCGCTGAGGTATCTGCTTCGGCTTCTGCGAGTGCTTCGGCTCGTGCGTCTGCGAGCGGTTCTGCGGGTTCTTCGGTGAAGCCTTCGGCGACGAGTTCCAGCCGCTAGATTCAGCTTTTTGGATAGTCCACTAGGCTATATAGTCGCCAGGAAATATAGCTGCTAGGGAATATTCTGTTTTATCTATAGTGGGCGGCTGATACCGGCCGCCACTACCCTACTATTCACTCTTATATTTACTCTTAACAGCGCGAGGCGCCGACCCCCATTCTCGGGGTTCGGCGCCTCGCACTTTTTAGGGCTGGGGCGTGCCTAGTTGAAGATGGCGCACACGACCGAGTAGCCGGAGACCGGGTACACGGCGTTCACGGTTGCGGGCTTCTCGCTCTCGTCCGCAATCTCGATCGACTCGGTGCCGCGCAGCAGCTCCTCGAGCAGGATGCGCAGCTCCAGGCGTGCCAGGGGCGCGCCGGGGCAGACGTGGATGCCGTCGCCGTACACGAGGTTGCGGGACTGGTCGCGGTGCGGGTTGTAGGTGAGGGCGTCTTCGAAGGCGTCCTCGTCGCGGTTAGCGCTTGCCCAGTTGATGGTCACGCGGGAGCCGGCGGGCAGGGTGCGGCCGCCAAGTTCAGTGTCCTGAGTGGTGATGCGGCGGTTGGTGACGAGGGTGTCTTCGAGTCGCATGATTTCTTCGACGGCGAGGGCGATTTCGCTACGGTCGTCGAGTGCGTTGCCGTCGGCGAGGGAGGCGCGCAGGCGGTCCTGCTCGGCGCGGTTGCGTGCCAGGAAGTTGACGAATACGCCCACGGTTGCGGAGACGGTGGACAGCTCGCCCACGGTCCAGTTGCGGATGAGGCTGACGATTTCTTCGTCGGTCATGGTGCGGGGCTCTTCACCGGGCAGCTGCACGGTGTCGGTGAGCAGTTCGGCGGTGACATCCTTGGGGTTGCCGGCTGCGGCGTCCTCGCGGCGTTCGTCGAGTAGCTGGCGGATGTAGCCGTCGAATTCAAGGGCGACCTTAGCGATTTCTTCGCGGTCGCGGCGCAGGGTGGCGATGCGGTTCTTTTCGATCCATTCGGTGAGGGGCTGCTCGAGGCATGCGGGCCAGCCCATGAAGGCGTTCTGCACGCGCATTGCGTATGCCTGGCCGAAGCCCTGCATGACGTCTACTTCTTCGCCACGGGGCAGTTCTGCGATGAGGGCCTTCACGGCGTCACGGATGACGGGTGCGAACTTTTCGAGGCGTTCGGGGGTGAAGTACTTGTCGTTGACGGCGCGGAAGGTGGTGTGTTCGGGTGCATCCATGCCGTTGGGGACGGCGATGTGACGGGTAGAGACGACGTTGGAGTAGATTTCGGGGTGGTCAAGTACGTGCTGTACGTCGGCGTTTTTGAAGACGGAGTAGCCCATGAATTCGTCGTGGGCGACGGGGCAGCGGCGGCGCATTGCGTCGTAGGCGGCTACCTGGTCTTTCTGCACTTCTTCGCTTCGGAGGTCCCAGTCGTTGTGTACGTTCTCAGTCATTGTTCACCCGTGTTCGTTATAGAGTTGTGGCGTGCTGGATGCGGGCGTCCGGGCGATGCGTATGGGGCAGGGTCGGGCGTGCATTTCAGCACGTGAATCCATTAGTTGTTCTTTGACTAGTTGTTCTTTGACCGTATCACTTATGGGGTGGTGGCGCAGGGTAGGGGTTCCTTGCTTCTCATTCAACGAACAGTTCACCAAACAGTGCATGTGGGGCGAGGATCGGGT
>ERZ772990.104-NODE-104-length-13872-cov-4.00434_pt1 | contig 13872 bp, 9 predicted proteins | sample MGYA00511674_ERZ772990 | MGnify/ENA primary metagenome ERZ772990 (study PRJEB29015, sample SAMEA2738045) | human oral metagenome | biome: human oral; feature: human-associated habitat; material: saliva | place: China | collected 2233 ...
ATTCAAGTAATCTTAATCCTAGATATACGTTCGATAGTTTTATTGTTGGCTCAAGTAATGATCTTGCCTACGCTGCCTGCCAAGCGGTCGCCGCACATCCAGGAGAAAAATATAATCCGCTCTATCTTTACGGAGGCTCTGGACTTGGTAAAACCCACTTAATGCAAGCTGTTGGTAACGAGATAGTTAAAAAACAATCTTCGGCGCGCGTGCTTTACATTACTACAGAAACGTTTGTTAATGAGTTTCTGGATTCTATTCGTTTCAAGAAAAAAGGTTTTTCTGATAAATATCGCAATGTCGATGTATTGATTGTCGATGATATGCAATTTATCGCTGGAAAAGAAAAAACTCAGGACGAATTTTTCCATACATTTAATGATCTTCATCAAAACAACAAGCAAATCATTATTAGCTCAGACAAACCGCCGAAGAGTATTCCTACTCTAACCGATCGTTTGCGTAGTCGATTTGAATGGGGTATGGCGATTGATATTCAGATGCCCGATTATGAAACTCGTTGCGCTATCGTTAAAGCAAAAGCTGAACTTAGCAACACTGAACTAGATTCCGATGTCGTAGAATATCTAGCGACCAACTTTAAGACAAACATTCGCGAGCTGGAAGGCGCCTTGAATCGATTGCTGGCTTATGCGGAAATGCAGAATTTCACTCCTGATTTAGCGGCGGCTGAGGGAATTTTGGGAGATATTAAACGTAATAGACCGCAACATATAACCGCCAAACAAATAATTGATAAGACGGCGCGCTATTATAATATTGATGTAAAAGATATGTGCTCATCCAGGCGAGATAAATTTATAGCCATGCCAAGACAAATTGCGATGTTCCTTCTGCGTAGCGAACTGAAAATGAGTTTTCCGAAAATTGCCCAAGAGCTTGGACGAAAAGACCACACAACCGCTATGCATTCAATTGAAAAAATTACTAAAGAAAGCCTTACAAATGTCAGTATTCGCGAGCAAATTAACGACATTAAGGATAAATTATATGTTCATTAATTGTGGAAAAGCTGTGCAGATGTTGTGTTTTTGCGGCGACTTACCAACACACAGATCTGTGGAAAGAAAACGACAAGTCAGCAGACAGTGGAATAATACACAAATATCCACTATAAAGTCCACAAATAGCACACAGAGTTTTCCACCTATTTTATCGCCACTTCACCCCTGTTTGAACACATTTTTTACCCAGTTTCCACAGCACCTATTACTATTAAGACTAATTAAAAATTAAGGAAAGTATAATGAAAGTATCAGTCACCCAAGAAAAACTTGCAAAAGCACTTAATCTAATCAAAGATATTGCATCAAGTCGTAATGAACTGCCGATATTGAATAATATTTTACTTCGCACTGACGGAGGAAGATTATTGATTGCTGGAACAAATTTGGAAATTGCTTCCACTCAATACATTGGCGCGAAAATTGAGGATCATGGGTCTATTACAATCCCTGCCCGATTGGTGTCAGAGTTCATCACAAACCTACCAAGCGGCCCGGTGGAACTTGAAACTAAAAACGAGCATCTTCATATAACTTCAGGAAAATTCTCATCAGTTATCAATGGTGTGGTGGCTGACGAATATCCTGAGCTGCCTACAATTGACGAAAAGACCGCTATGCAATATGAAATTGATGTCGAGGATCTTAAGAAAGCCATAGTCCAAACGAAGTTGGCTGTTAGCTCCGACGTTACGCGAGCGGTGCTAACGGGAGTTTATTGGCATAATTATGAAGGATCGCTATATCTGGCTGCTACTGATGGTTACAGACTGGCAGAAAAGCGTCTGATAAAGTCGGATAATGAAGTGTCGGCTATTATTCCCGCTTCTACTCTGGCAGAAGTCAGCAAGAGCGTCGGTGATGAGAAGAAAATTACGGTTCTTTTTGACGATTCTCAAGTTTGTTTTAAGACGGGAGATATGGAAATTGTTAGCCGATTGATTGACGGGAAATTCCCTGATTATCGCCAATTGATTCCAGCGACTGCCGAAACTGAGATTGTTATTAAGAAGTCTGATTTTAGTCGAGTTACGAAAATTGCGGCGTTATTTGCGCGTGAATCTGGTGGTGGAATTACAATTACCGCGTCAGAGGAGAACTCTCTGCTTTCTATTCATTCGATTGCGTCTGAACTTGGCGAGAACACCTCAGAGGCAACAGCCAAAATATCCGCAGATGGTCAAGTTACTCTCAATTCGCGCTATCTAACGGAAGTTTTGAATATTATTGACGCGGATGAAATTGTATTCTCATTTAATGGCAAACTGTCGCCGTGCGTAATTCGCGAGCAGATAAAAAATCCTGATTATACGCACATTATTATGCCGCTTAAGAGTTAGCAGAAAACGGAGATAATCTGGAGGCTGTTTCTGATAAAATATCTTCTGGTATATCTTTGGTGTTGTATATAGTATTGATTATTTGCGGCTTAGTTTTAATCACCCATTTGTTATTTTCTTTCTTCAGAATAACAGTGTAGATATCACCGGAATTTCTATCTATGACGCCTCTCTGATAACTGGCCGCATACCAGTCCGCGTTATTTCCTAGAATAATTTCTTTTTGAAGTATAAAAGATGATTTTAACTCTGGATATTTGGCAAATAATACCTCTGAAATATCACTTCTATATTCATTTATTTTACTAGACGTGAATTTTTGGCTATATTCAGTTTTTATAGATATATTTTCATCCGATCCTTTTACGGTAAATTCCGTGGAATTCTCATTGATAGAACCAGATTTAGATGATGTCTTTATTATATACTTGCCGTCTGATAACTGTATCTTAGAATTACCATTTATCGACTTAATTTCGGAAGTGCTTTTGCCTGTGTTGCGATATATTTTTGCTGACAGGTTTTTCTTATCGAAAGTTATAGATATAGTGTGTGTTGGCTGGATGAACATAATCGCTAGCAATATTAACGTTAATATTGCTAATGTAATGCTGCCGATGATAATATTCCTTCGATTCATAATTACTCCGTAAATGTATTAGCGTAGTTTCTAAATGTAATATTTAGTTTTGATGGGTCAAATCCCTGCTCTTTAATCTTATTGAGAGCAGCATTTCTATATCCTTCTATGGTATCGATTTCTACGATAACTCCATTCTTATGATTAGGGTCTGCCTTATATCCAATTGAATAAATTAAGTTTTTTATTGGTAATTTTTTAATTATAGGATTGGCGTCTTCTAGTTTTTTTTGTTCATTAGCAAGCCTGTCTGTCGTAGCTCTGTCTATTTCTGATGTTTTGGAGGAAGACTGCAATTCTTTAATAGCCTCCTCTGTCGTAGGTGTGAGTGCAAAAATTATCCTTAACGGATTACCCTTCTTTACTTCGACATTAATATTCTCATCTTTAAAGCCATTTCTTGATGCTTTAAAATTGTATGTTCCTGGTTTTAAATATACGACTTGCGAGCCGATAAATTTTTGACTATCAGTAGTAATTTCGGCTTTATCGGGCGAGGTCAGTAGATAAACTGGAGTGGTGTCATGTCTATTTACGTATGTTATGACGCCGTACACTAATGTACTGACTGATAATAATATTAATATACTGCTAATTATTTTTTTATTCATCATTTCTTCCTAAACCAAGTTACGCTTGGTGATGTTAAACTCTCGCCGCCTGCCTTTGGGGCGTATTCACACAATGAGGCGGACGCTATATTTGAGTCAAATCCGTCTATATTACCAACAAAAACAAATGTATGTCCTGGACTATGGGCGACATCACCAGGTTTAAGGTCTGCTACGTTGATTGAGCTACCGTTGCCAAGAGTTTGCCAGTTAGCTTCCGCCCACGCTCTCTGTACGCCAGTCGGTCCAGCCTTGCCGCCCTCACCTCCATAGTTGTAATTTTTATCAAACCCACTGTCGTTCAAAATTGTTGTTACAAACGCGCCACAATCAACACCGCCGCCATAACACGTACCGCCAGTAAATCTGTTCTCTTTTTTCGCTTTTTCTATAGCTTCTTCGTATTCAGGTTTTTTATCTGTACGAACCCTTTTTTCTGGCCAGGCGTAACGTTTGACATAGTCGATAAAGTCGCCGCCACCGTTTGATGAAGAGCATCCTCCTCCACTTCCGCCTGTACCATTAAACCTTTCATAGATTTTTTGAGCGGCGGCACCGCGTATATTTTTAACTTCATCTTTTGTCATGGCTGATTTTTCAAAATCGTCATGCCAAAAAACAGTGGCGTCATCAACCGTCTTCAGGGTTTTTAATAATTCCCATGAATTTGAAGCGGTGCCAAATCCACGAGCAGTAACGGGTCTTTCTGTCCCCTCTTGTACTAAATACTCTAATTCGAAGATCAATAGCTTGTCGTTGTCTTCCACTGGAATAGAATCGACCATACCCTTGTCGTTAGGTGCGCCACCATACTCTTGGCTGTAATATTTTTTTAACTCAGACGGTATTTTATTAGCTATCAGTGTTCGCCTTCCGAACGTCCACTGGGCAAGTCCCCAGCCACCAGACCCCCATCCTTGACCTACTTCGTGTCTGGTAGGACTAAATCCTGACTCTGCCTGAATATTAGCCATCACGCCAGCTGTTTGTTCGGCGCTTAATCCTGCGTTGCGTAGATATCCCCAAATCTTTTCTTGGTTATCAGATCCTGATACTCCATTAGAAGATGATCCGGAACAGGTTGTTGAATCATTTTCTTTATACCAAAGAATATCGTTTGTTACATATGAATCGGGATATCCTGCCGCTAAAGATACTGGTTGTATAGTAATAGCAAAAGATATAGCAAAGCAAAGAGCGATAGACAACTTTTTATACATCAGACTGGTTCCTTTTATATTCGTTTATAATATCTGCAGGAACGCTAATACTTTTTAAGGCGTCTGGAGATTTTCTATCATTAACGCCTGTTATGACTGAATTATTTCTTAGAATTGCATATATATTATAGGTAGATTTGATTTTCTCGCTATAAATTTCTAGCGCAACCAACTTAAATTCGCCCTGCTCTTTTACTATTGAATACTTCTTTAATTTGCGGTTACCGTAGGCACTGGATGTAGAATCTAGTAATTCGGTGATAACTTTCTGCTCTGATGATTGCTCGCGAGTATTATTTTGATTACTTGGATTCTCGTTAGTGTTTTGAGATGATGACAGGACGGTAGTATATTGAGTGCTATCAGGATTTTTAACGATAAGGAAAGCTGCTGTAATACTTACTAAAAATAATACAGATGATATTAGTATGACTTTATTTTCTTTATTCATTATACCTTCCTTGCGTACTCCCAGTGCCACGCTTCGGGTTTACTGCCGCCAGGTTTTGCCCAAGGTGGATTAACGTACCCGTATTTATGCGCATTTGCTTCTAACCATTTATATACAGGAGAACCAAAGCCTCCGACGCTAATATCTGCAGCGAGACCCCATCCGTGATTTGATCTACAAGGAGGGGCTGGTGCAGCAACAGCTCCCAATTCTCGAGCGTACCTAATTTGTGTTGCGCAATCTCGATATGCTTCATTAATGAGTAGGTTAGATCCATTATCAGCTTTATAAGCCTTATTCATTTCTTCCATGGCTGCCGCTGCCTGTTTATTCATTTTGCTTTCAGGAGAAAATGATAGAGTTTGTAGATCCGAATCTGGGATTTCTCCGTTACTATGATTACCCCATCCTGATTGTGCTTCTTCTAATTGTGGTTCACCAATTGCCTCGCCATTGTCTGGAGCTTTAGCTGTGGTTGAAGGAGCTTCTTCTTCATCATCTTCACCATTGATTGATTGGGCAATTTGGAAATCAATTAATAATACTGACATTGCGGAAAGCTTTCTATCGTCGTATTGCTTAGCGGAATTTTCAGCTCCGAAAGATTGGTCAGTAATATCTTTGCCTTCACTATCTTTATATGTTGGTGCGGTAGATGATGTTGTCTGTGTTGAATCTGATGGCGCTGTACACCCGCCATTACTAAACCAATAGCTTCCGGTGCTGGCATCTCCACAGCCTTCTACAAAGTCATGAAGAGGAGTATCTTTAACTATGTATTCATTTTTCATGAGATCGGATATATCTGCGCCATCTGGAATGTCCATATCTTTCTGTATCCATCCTTCATTTTCGGCAATTTGAATAGCCTCCTCTACTGACATGTTTGCCTGGCTATTGGTTATGCCAGTACACGGTAATCCTGCCATGTTCACGGCTGGATCTTCCGATGATCCGCTGCCCATATAAAAGTCTTTTGCGTATCCGCAATATTTATCAGAATACATACCGCTTGCTGCTTTTGCAGTAGATGAATAAGATAATGCCATAGAAGGTAGTCTGAGAATGTTAGATAGCATTGCTACTGGAGTTTTACTATAAGTTCCATTAGCTATCATCATATTGCCCATATTATGGAATATACTACCTAAGAATGTATACCTACTGGACGTGTCAAAGGGACTTAATGAGGCTATATCCATTTCTTTTTGGAATTCTTCGTTTGCTATTTGGATTCCGTTGAATTCTGCTAATTGGCTCATTTTAAGCCCTGGTAACATCTGCCCCATAGATCCGCTTGCAAAGAATGCTGCCGCTCCAACGCCAAGTGAGTCACCCAAATCCTTATATTGAGCATTATTTGGTACAAGAAATTTCTTTGCTAGTTCTTCAAGAATTGTTTTAACTTGGTCGCCAACTGCATATTCGAGTACTTTTTTAGTCACTTCAGATAGCGCTGCCTTACCTACCCAACTAACTATCGCACTTATACCGCCAGTAGAGGCTGAGACTGCTGCCTCTACTGCCATAGAGGCATACATGGCTACTGGACTTAATATATAATCGCATACACCTTCAGTGGCTTCTTTAGCTTCATTAAAGCCTTGGACTATAGGATTCGTAGCTACTGAATATCCAGGAATGTAGTTTTTTGCAATTCCAGGCTTGTCGTTATTTACGCCCATTGCTGCTAGTAAATACGGAGAATCTAATGCCGATCCTTCAGCGTTATCGGACCCTTTCATCTTTCCTCTTTCGGTTAGCATAGTGCCGATGGTTTCCATCGTTTCTTGAGAGAATCCACCGCCACTAGAGTCGAGTCCAGAAGCCTTAGCTTGTGATCCAGGGGATAGGATAACATCCATAACTATGCCTAATAGTGGAGCTAACTGAATTGCTGCTACACCTGACGCAATAAGATTTGGGATTTTTACTACAGCACAAGCTCCTGCACTAATAGCATAAGCTAGGCCACCTTTTTTCAGCTTACCACTCAACTTATCAACACCATCGCTAATATTTTTACTAGCACTACCAGCTTTAAACTTTGGTAATTTTTCTTTAAATTTCTCTCTTTTTTCTTTTATTCCAAGTTTTTTGTCAATTTTTGAAATTGCATTATTTCTTTTAAGGTTGAATTTATCGTAAAGCTTACTTATATGTTTCCCTGTCCAGGCGCGGAAACGCATTTTCATTAGACCGGTTCTGCCATAGACTTTACTGGCAATTTTACGATTCTCTTTCTTTAGCAATTCGTCTTTTAATTTCGACGATTCAATAGATTTCCCATCGTTTAATCCCTCCACCTTCCAGTGAGTTGGATTTTTTTCTGGGTATCCTCTTCCTTTTATGTCCATTTCTTTGCCATCAGCATCAACTGGAATTAATCCGGATTTCTTGAATTTCTTAAGTGCTTTGTTGGATAATCTTCCTGTTTTGCATTTAATTTTCTTATTATTGCAAATTCCTGCGTCATCACTGGCTCCGATCATCCTATTCATGACTTTTTTCATGCGAGATTCTTTAGCAACTGAAGCGGAGTCGTTTTTCCAGGTGAAATTCTCCATAATATTTTGTAACATTGTCGCTGGACTAAGGAATATTCCCAGAATTCCACCGCCCAGTCCCAATATTCCAGCAATAACTGCAATTGGTCCGCGTTTTTTCAGTAAAGACTTAAATGTTACTGGACTTTTCTTTTTTCCCGCAGACGGCTGATAGAAACCGTTGCCTGGAACGGAAGATTCTTGGTCATTAACGGCGGCGCTGGCGGAATCGTTTTGATTAGGATTCAAGTCCGAATCTTTATTGTCAAACTGAGATTCAAGGTCATTTATGGCATCTTTTTCGCGATCACTTAACTCTGACCCGCTGTCATAACCAGCCGAGATTTGATCAAACTTAGCCTGCTCAGCAGGATTTAACCTGCTGTCAGTTTCGGAATCCGTCGTGTAATCAACTCGTGCCATATTTTCTCGCTATTTTTCTACACCGCTCCGTAGCCGCCGATCGGCAAATCTGACGGTTTTATCTGTTGTGATACAGGATTTGTATTGATCAAATTATACTCGGTATCACTAGCCTGAATCTGGATGTGAACGTGATTTTGTCCAGCAAAGAATAATCCTTGTCCAACTGGGAAATTGGCTAGTCGCTTCTGCTCTTCATCTGTCAATTTAAATACTTGTGCTAAAACGTCAACGGCGCTGGCAGACTGTTTCAAAAGTAACTGCATTGAGGAGTTGGAAACGATTGCCCGTCCCATTTTGCTTCCGACGAAGTCTTCTACATCCTGTGTGATAGTCGTTAAGCCTAACTGATATTTGCGGGCGCGCTTGGCTAATGAGAATAAGAAGTTGGCAGAATCGTCATATTTCATCAATTGCCAAGCCTCGTCAACAATCAACATACGTTTTCTCTGGTCGGTACGCGTAATATTCCAGATGTGGTTCAGAACAATATACATCGCCGTTGGTCGCAGTTCATCTTCCAAGTCGCGAATATTAAAGACGACCATATTATTATTAATATCAATATTACTCTGTTGCGAGAATATTCCAGCAAACGTTCCAGAGGTAAATTTGCGAAGTCGCTGAGCCAGGCTTGGACCAGTTCCGCCCATATGAAGCAAGGTGTCGTATAAGTCGGAAATCGTCGGTGGCGTAGAATTGTGCGTCAATGGATCCGAAGTAATGCCGACGCGCGCGTAAGTGTCGATTAATGCTTGATCAATATCAGCTTCTTCCGCTGGCGATAATCCTGCTACGACTTGCCCGCCAGCCCCTACTCCTGCGCCGCCCAGCATTTGCCTGAGTAGTCCGTGCAGCGTAACTAAGTTAGCTCGCAGTGCGTCATCTGCTTCATCAGTGTCAATAACACGCGGCAAATCAAACGGATTAATCCTCGTGTCGCTACTTAAACTCAATCGAATATAGCTACCACCAACCGCGTCGCATAGTTTTTGGTACTCATTTTCTGGGTCGATAATCACAATGTCAGCCCCGACCATCATACTTCTCAATGCTTCCAATTTAACGGTAAATGATTTACCAGCACCAGACTTAGCGAACACGACCATATTGGCGTTTTCCAGAGAGAATCTGTCAAAAATCACCAAGCCATTATTATGCATATTAATTCCGTAAAGCACGCCCTTATTGTCCGTTAAATCGGCTGAAGTGAATGGAAAGCTGGTTGAAATTGCGCCAGTATTCATGTTGCGGCGAATCTGTAGTTCATCAGTCAATTGTGGAATAGAGCTATTCAATCCCTGCTCCTGCTGGCTGGAAGCTACTTTTGAGAACACTAATTGTTGTCCAAAAATAGTTTCAATTTTATGCTGGATGAAGTTTAGCTCGTCCAAGCTGTCGGCGTAAAGCGTAATATATAAGCCGTAGCGGAAGAACTTTTCCGCGCCAATCTGCAATTGATCGCGCAATTCTTCGGCGTCTTGCAAAGCCGCTTCCAAGCCTGGATCGCGCACCTTTCCTTTTTCCATGTTGATATTCATGGTTGCTTCCAGCTGAGTAACTTTTTTGCGCAGATTATTTAGGACAATTTGCGTATCGACCGGATAAATAAACATACTAATATCCAGCACTTCATCGATGTTAATAATTGAGCTAAGCCAGCCAGTGTAGATTTGGCGAGGATAGCCATAAACATACATTGTGCGGCCATATTTTGAGCCAAGTCGGAAATGGTCGGAATGAAGTTCAATACTACTTGGCGCAATAAAATCACGCAAAGTTCTAACACCAGTTAAGAAGGCCTGTTCGACTTCGGCTTGCTCCCTTGCTCGTTGTTGAGCAGCAATATCAACGGCATCTAATTTCTTCTTCGCCATTATGACCTTCCTCCTCTCGGTGATGGACCAGTCCCCTTAGTTACGTAAGTGGTCGTAAGCTCGCTCGGGTCAATGTTCTCTAACGATTCACGTGACGACGTGTCGGGATTATATGAAGTGTAGAATAACTCACCCAATTGCCTGGTATTTAATTGCCAGCTTTTTACGCCCATTTGGAATAGACCATTCATAACCGAATCAATGCGGTTTTTAATTTCATCTTTGGCTTTGGTGTAGGTGACTTGGTCAATTTTTGTTACGGTTGCCTCTTTTTTCCCACTGAAGAAGCTATTGAACAATCCCTTAGTCTGTTGTTTGAAGGCATTTTCCTCGCCAGCTGGATAATATGGAACGACAACATAAAAACTCTTATCCATAATGTTTGCTTCTTGCGCCAGAATATCAATGAAATCCATATAATCGTCCATTAGGACGTTGAGAAGCATATTGTCTTGATTGCGGCGAATTTCAGCCAATCTGTCCAGATACGGACCAATGTCCACGCGGCGTGAACGAATAAGAACCTGAATTGGAAAATATAGAGAGTTAATGAAGTTTTGATAGCTGAACTCAATTCCCTCTCTTTCGCGTGAACTCATCAGGTCAAAGTTGATTGATTCACATTCCACTACCGCCCGAAAACTGCCATCGTTCATGATGATCATATTTTCGCGCATTTCAGAGAAAAGTAGCGTATTCTGGGTGCTAATCGGTCCTTTTTGCTTCTTGTCGTCGGGGGTTTTATCTGGAGCTGGTGTGGTTGGATTTGGTCCCGAACCAATTGCCCCTGATGGCTGCTGAGAGATATCAGGAAGAGCCGCATTAGTTTGCGGAACCTGCTGATAAGATTGTTGATTTTGTAACTCTGGTTGCATAAACCCCACCTAACGTAGTGAAATCACCACTTCCTCATCTGATAATTTATTTTCTTGCTGAATTCGATTTGCCTCACGCGCAATCGTTTCAATCGAGAGGTCGCGGTTATTTGCCAGTTCTATTATAGCAGGTGGCACCTCGTTTACGCTAGTTTGCGGCGTGGCTGTCGGCTGAGTTTGAGCTGGAGTATTCGCGGCAGGTCGTCCGGACACTGGATTTAATACGGATTGACGCATTGTTGGGTACGGATTCATTTGTAGCGGTGTGGCTGGAGTAGGATTATCTGGTTGAGATGGTTGAGGCGTTTGCGTAGGAGGCGGCGTAGCAGACTGCCCTGTTTGCATCTTCTGGATAACTTCTTGTCGTCTACGAACATCTGACTGATTTATCAAGTGATTGATATTTTGCGCCGTAGCACTATTTTCATCCAATATGTCGTTAACTGCCTGCCCTTCGTTGAATAAATCGGCACGCATCGAGCTATTCGGATTATTGACGCCACGAATTGACCAGCCTTGACTATCTACCAGATTCGCCAAATATGACAATCTTCGCTGGACTTCGGCTTGATCGTAATTATTGCCGTAAGTCTTCTCCTCGACTTTTGGTGCGATAACTTCGACTAATCTTTCAATTCCATCAGGCTGCCATAGACGCTTTTTTGGTTTTAGCATAAAAGAAATGACTGCTGCCAAATAAACTTCCATTGGCTGGTCTTTTTTAAGCGGTAAAGCCAGCGCTCCAAAGAATAAAATTATCGGCACAGGAATTATTGCCAAAGGTAGTAAAATTGTACTCAAACCGTACGCAATAGCGATTCCGATAACAGCTATAATTAAGAACACAAACTGTCGGAAACTAAACGGCCCGAGCAGTTTGTCCTCCGCCTCGACATCTTGAGGGACTTTATACACCGACATACTGCTTATATTATATCAAAATATGATGATTATAGCATGTTGCGGAAAATTTCAAATTGCTCTTTAGTTGCATCAGTTGCATTAGCTGATAACCTCTTATCGGTAAGAATTGTGTTGATGACTTTCTTAAGATCTTGACGTTTCTTATCAGTAATAATAGATGTATTATTTACAGCTTCCATTAGCAATTTAACACCATCAGCCTCAGTAGCGGCTAAAGTTTCTGGTTTATATTTACCACCCTGTAGCCAGTCAGCACAATAATTGAGCAAATCTTGACGGTTATTAATAGCACCCTTAACCATATCGTCAATTAATTTACCGCCCATAAATGAAGCTTTGTTTTTCACGCCGGATGACGCTAATGCTGCCGACACGGAAGAATAGAATTCTGGCGGTAATTCGCTAACAAGCTGAGCTACTTCTGTAACAGTTCCGTATTTAATCTGCTCTTCAATTGCAGCTTCACGTATAAATATGTTATTGCTATCCAGTACTGTTCCATCTGAAAGAGTCACGGAATTGCCTAAAGATATCTTTTGTCTTTGCCCAGCGCTCAGCTTATAATTCTTCATAATCTGATGAGCTTCATCAACAGACTTGGCGTACTCGCTACGGCTGGTTGCTATGGCTGAAGCTAAGGCTGCATTTGCACCAATCAAATTGCCATTTGCATCTTTGAATACGTTGCCACCAGCCTTCTCTTGAAGTTCCTTGCTGTTTTTCAATTGCTCTGCAAATTCACTGTGCTGTTGACGTTGAGCATTATTCTTAATCAGACCTGCTGTTGCAATTTCGGTTTCCAGATCTTTAATATCATTCATAAATGCAGTTTGCTGCTGATGAGCTTTCAAATCTTGTCGAGTTGCATAGGTGGCTGACACGGATCGTAGAGCGCGATCGTAAGCTGGTCTTTTATCGTATATATCATCTGGTGCGTGACCCAGCGTAGATTCGAGGTAGCGATTATCATCTTGTGCAGATAAGAAATCTGATCGTCTGGAAGCCTGTCTGGCATACAAGTCCGACTTCTTATACCTGGCTGTATTTCTAAATGAATTCTCGGCATCTTTCTGTGAAGTTTCCAGATCTTTTTTACGCAATCTACTGTTATGATCCATTCGGCGGCGTAAACGATTTGGGTTGAATCGCGCCATATTGGCATTAGCCAACTTCTTATTTTTAATGGTCTCACGACGATCTTTAGACCAGTTCTTGGATTTGTCATACCAGCCTTTGTTCTTGTCATTAACAAACCCAGCGAATTTACCTAATACTCCGCCGCTAAGTTTCAGGATTATAGGTGTTAAGGCTAATGGTATAACTTGAACTACCATTCCTAAGATTTGCATTATTCCACCATTTGCTCCAGTGGCGTTTTGAATAATTATTATTCCAGCCAATTGCGCCCCACCGAATATTACAGCGAATGCCGGGAAAAATACTAACATCGTGAGGAATAAATCTCGCCATTTCTTAAACCATTTTTCTGTGCCAGGAAGTAAATAACAAACGAAGGCTAAAGGTGAAATGATAATTAAGATTACAATTAAAGCTTGACGTGCTGCCATAATTAGAAGCACTAAGAGAAGCACTAGACCTATTCCCACTAATGCTGATAGTGCTAATGGTAGAAGCTCTGCTCCCATAGCCACTGTTGCGACCACCCCACCAGCTAAAGCTCCGTTGGATAATATCATCACAATAACTTCTGACCATGTCCAACCTACGCCCGTATTTTCTCCTACGGTGGATATTGTGTTTTTAATTCCCATGAAAGCGTCTTGGAAAGCGTAACCAGTTACGTTTGATAAGTCTAGTAGTACAGCACAAATCGTAAATGATAAGTTAACTAACACCGCCGCAATTATTAACCTAGGGAGCATCTTTTTAACGCCATAATTACTAATTCCTACAGAGGTCAATTGTGAGTAGATAATCAC
>ERZ772990.107-NODE-107-length-13752-cov-6.5261_pt1 | contig 13752 bp, 8 predicted proteins | sample MGYA00511674_ERZ772990 | MGnify/ENA primary metagenome ERZ772990 (study PRJEB29015, sample SAMEA2738045) | human oral metagenome | biome: human oral; feature: human-associated habitat; material: saliva | place: China | collected 2233 ...
GGGACGACGAAATCGAATTCTAACGAATTACCGATTTCTGTCCCACTCTCTTTCTGTTATTTCTACATCAGTCCTATTCCGTCGTTTCTTCACTTGCGACTGGACTGGCTTCTGTTTTTTCTGACTCTGGTGATGGAGTCTGAGCAGGATCTGAAGCCTCTTCCTTATTTAGGCTAGGATCGCTTGTGGCAGGACTTTGAGGTTCTGGGGCTGCTTTGTCTGCTTCCGCCACTGCTGTCGATGGAGCTGCTAGCAATTCATCTCGAAGAGCTTGGATCGCTTGTAGCAAGGCTTTCTTGTCGCTCTTTGGATCAGCTAGTTGATCAAAGAGAGCTTCTAAGCGTTCAAACTGAGCATCACTGGCTCCTTTTTCGGCCAATTGTTGGTGGAGAGCGATCAACTGGTTATAAATCTCTTGATAGAGGGCCACGTCTCCAAGTTGAGGTTCCTCTGTTTTCTTTTGCTTTTGTTGTTCAATCGTTTCACCAACTTCACGCAAAAGAGTTTTTCCAGCAGTCAAGGCCTTGTCAGCATCGGGCTCTTGGCGTACCTGTTCTAAACGTTCTTCAAAAGCAGGACGCTTGCTTTCTTCTACTTGTGGCAAAAGAGAGTTGATTTGTTCCAAAAGGGTTGTCAAGATACTAGAGCGTTGACGGGACTCTGTCTTTTCATCCAAGTCACCATAGACCCCTTTGAGGAAGTCGTAAACAGCTAGGTTATAGGACGGAGCATCTCCTCCCTTTTGATCCAGAACTGTTTTTTCGATTGGATAGGTTGGAGCATTTTCCTGGGACAGTAGCTGGTCAATCGCTTGCTTAGCTTGGTAGAGTTCCATGAAATGGGCTTTTGAGTCCCAAGCTTCTTCAAAGGCCTGAGCCCGGTAAAGCTTCAAAGCAAGGTCTGATGCTTTCGCACGCAATTCTGGTGTCAAACGCGCATCGCTTAAACTTTGGTAGAAATACTTGAGGTAGTCCACCGAAGTCACACCAGTCCGATCTTGCATCTCCTGAATAGCTTGCAACAATTTTCCTTGCTGATCCAAGCCTTGGCTATCTTTAGCTGTATAGGCTTCCTGCAATTGAGAAACAAGGCTTTCTTTCTTGAGTTGGAAGGCTTCGGTATCAAGCAAGCGAACCTGTTCCAACAATTCCTGATAGCGACGATCCAAGGCTGTTTCTTCTTTTGGCTTGACTTCTTGGGTCGCATGGATATATTCTTTATCAACTTGGTCAAGACTCGCCAAGTAGCCTGCTGTCGAATTGCTTGGGAAGTTTCTAACTGTTTCTAAGAATTGACCCAAGTTCAACTCAATCCGTCGTTGTTGCAGAGGGTCTGATGCGTACAAAGTCCGACTTTCTGCTAGGAGTTGGTTGACCTTGTCCTCTACAGCTTTCTGGTCCAAGTCACCTTTCTGGTAAGTTGCTTGGATGGTCGGTAGACGGTGAGCCAAGTAGTCCGCCAATCCTGCTGAGCGTACCTTGATGTAGTGGTTATGGTCTCCATGCGGAATGACAAACTGGCCGTTCTCGATTTGCATCGTATATGGTGAAATACCGGAGCGAAGTGCTGTTGCATAAAGCTCGTTGATAAAGTCTAGCTCAGGATTCCCTGTTTCAAGCGGAATCCGAACATGTTCCTTCCGTACTGCATAAGGGTGGATATGGGTTGGATCGTATTCTTGGTCTGGATTGTTAAAGACAAAGAAACCATTGGAAATCTTGATAGCTTCCCGAGGGACGCCGTAAGTCTGGCTAATGTACTGAATTTTTTCTTCATCCGAAGCATCGCGCGAATAGCTGGCAACATCATCTGTCAGTGGTTGACCCTTGTCCTCTTCCTTCTTACCAGCTAACACTGCCTCTGCCGCTGCGATCTCTTGAGGAGAGAGATCCTTCTTGTAGAAGTAATGAGCATGGTCTCCGTGAGCGACCATATAGCCCTCGTCATCCTTGCTGATGACATGATCTGCATGGAAACCATGATCATGCTCATGGGCCTGTTCATTTTCATGATGATGATCATGATCGGCTTCATGGTCTTCATGATCATGCTTGTGATGAGGATCCTCCTTCTCATGGTCGTGATCCTGATCGACTGGTTTTGTCTCTGGACTTGAAGGTTGAGTTGGCTTTTCTTCTTTTGCAATACTTCCACCTTGTGTACGGGATAGTTGGAACTGTCGTGCCAACTCCCGCTCTAGAGGCGAAAGGCGACTATAAGGAATGAAATGGAAATGATCCCCGTGAGGATACACTACCCCTTGATCTGTCCATTTGGTAATCTTACTTGGATCAAAGACCGAACCATCCGACTCAACATGGCGCGATGAAAGCGGAGTATTTTTCAACTCTTCCAAAAGGCTCGGCAAGGTTTTCCCTTTATTCGTCACTGTTGGATGAGGCACAGAAGCTGTAATCGTTGGAGTGACCGGGTCTGCGATTGGCTGATTCGGATTAACCGATGAAGCTAGCTGGCTAGAAGCTGGAGCAATGGGATTTACTTCATTTTTTCCTCCTCCATTTAGAACCGCTAAGGCAGCATATAATTCTCCAGCTGATAAGGCACTTTTCGGAATATAGTGGTAGTGTCCACCATGAGGCACGATAAAGCCATCCCCTGTATCAGAAATCACATCCCCAGGATGGAAGACATAGCCGTCATCTGTCCGGTAGCCACCTTGACTAGGCTTAACTCCAGCTGTTAGACTAGAGACTGTTTTCCCTTCTCGTAGAGCCTGACTCGGCTGGCTGAAGTCACGAGTTTGTCCAGCTTTTTGGACACTATCTTTCGAACCTGAGACTAGCTCTCCTTTTTTCTGTTGGGCTATTTCCTCCACCGAACGGACATTTAGCGTATGTTGCGGATTGGTTAGGTAGAGGTAGTAGGTCCCATCCTTCTTGATAATATAGCCATCTCGCACCTGTGTGACAATATCCGATTGTTGCAGTTGGTAAGTAGGATCACGTAAAATCAGCTCCTCACTAAAAATCGCATCGTAAGGGACTTTGCCATTGTAGTAATGGAAATGATCTCCATGGGAAGTCACAAAGCCCTCATCCGTAATTTTGACCACAATCTGCTCTGCCTGGATCTTTTCCTTCGAGTTGACGGTTTCAATGCTTTCTTCCTGCTTGTTTGAGCTACTAGCTGACTTTTTCTTGTCTCCTTGTAAATACTGCACCTGATTCTGATTCTTTTTGTCTTCCTTGACTGGTGCTTGCTGACTTAAGGCATAGGCGCATAAACCCAAGCCTAAGGTTGCTACTAATCCAATTGTTGCTTTTTTCTTCATTTCTTTTTTACTCACTCCTGTAATTCTTTCGCTAGACTAGCCATATTTTCTTCTAAGTTCTCTAAGAGATCTTTATTATTTTCCGGATCCGCTTCGAGAGGATCTAAAACCTTCACTTTTGCCCCTGTCGCCTTGGCAATGCTATCAGCCACCTTGGACGAGGTATGCTTCTCAACAAAGATTGTCTGAACTTGATAATCCTTGACAAACTGCTGAATCTCAGCCAATTGACGGGCTGTTGGTTCCTGCTCAGGCGAGATCCCTGCGATTCCTAATTGTTTCAGACCAAAACGCTTGGCTAGATAAGAGAAGGCTGTATGTTGGGTCACAAAGGTCTTTTGTGCCGCTTTTTCAAAGAGAGGCTGGTATTTAGCCACCAAAGCCTCACAGCGTTTTTCAAGTTTTTGGGCATTGGCCTCATAATAACTTCTGTTCTCTGGATCAATATTTCCCAATTCTTGGGCGATGATCTTCCCTTCTTCAGCGATTTTCAGTGGATCCATCCAAGTATGAGGGTCATACAAGTTTTTTGCATCCTTTCCTTCCGTATCCTCAATATCCTCTAATCCAGCAACCTTATCCAATTCCATTCCTTTGCTGGCTTCGATAACTCGCAGTTTCGAGTCTTGCAAGCTAGGGTCTAGACGCCCGGCCCAAGATTCGAGTGTGTGAGAATGGTAGACAAAGACATCCGCGTCATAGATCTGGGCTGTCTCCTTGGCCGAAGGTTCGTAATCATGAATCCCAGCACCTGACTGAACCATCCAGACCTCGTTTCGATCGCCTGAAATTTCCTTAACCAGGGAATAGACAGGATAGAAACTCGTCACAATTTTGAGTCCCTTTTTCGTTGGGCCAGCTCCAGAACTTCTCTGGCTTCCACAAGCCACCAACAACAAGAGGCAGATGAATCCAATTCCTAAGACTCTTAGTTTTCTCCCAAACATGTATAATCCCTTTCTTTTTCTTAATCGGTTTATTAAACAGTTAATTAACTAGTTAATAATAACGCTTATTTTTTAGTTTGTCAAGATTTTTTTGTATTTTTGATCACACAGAAAAAAGAGGCCCCTGAGGGCTTCGTCAATTCTCTCGATTAGTTAAATAATTGTTGATCAAGAAATGCGCTTATTTTTTCTTCTTTTTAAAAAGATAAGCTGCACCGCTTGCTACTACAAAGGCTAATACCAAGCTAATCAAGGAGATGGTGGTACCAGTGCTTGGAAAGAAACCAATCTTCTTACCTGGTTTCTTAGACCCTGGTGTAACTGGTTTTGTAGGTTCATGTTTATTGGTTAGAACAACATTACCTTGACCATCATCTATATCCGTCACTTGGTAACCTGTTGAAACATCTACTCTTCGACCGTGTAGGTGGTAGCTTTACCCTTGACAATTTTGTCTAAGTCCGCAAAGAATCTAAAAAACCAGCCCCTTCATAGAGCTGGTTGTCTTTCTATTATAGAAAAGTCCTTAGGCAAAAATGCTGAAATCCTTATTTGTTATTTATAACGTGGTGTAGCAAATCCTCGGATATTCCCGTGTCCGATACGGTAAACATTGCGTTTTACGGTTCCAACATCACCTGAATTTCCTTCGATTGTGTGAATAAATCCATTTTCGACACGTTCTACAATTCCAATATGGTCTGCAAAACCGTCATTCGACTGAGAATATTCATCCCAGTTAAAGGTAATGATGTCCCCTGACTTTGGTGTAGAGGCCCCATTTTCATTCCAAATACCCAAACGTTTAAAAATTTGGATATGGCGCTCTACGCCACACTCACGACCAATCAAATGACTAAGTCCTTCGCGTTGGAAGACTGTTGTGACAAAAACATCGCACCAATCATCAGAATTTTTTACAGCGTATCCAACTGGTAGGGGATGTACGCTATTATAATCCTTGACCAATTGAAGATGGGCTGCGCTTCCGCTACGAACACCGACAAGACTTGCTGCAGCTCGTAAAATACGATCTCGTTGACCATTAGAAACATGAGGATTGTATGCTGTTTGATCAACTGTATCACGAGGTGAAAGAGCTGTTTGACCCAGGTTAAAACCTTCCACTCCACCATCCACATAGTCCACATAGACGTGCGTTGTATAGTTCCCTTTCTGGTATTGGTGATTCACTGCAGAGACCTGTACTTCGGTATGCATACCAGAAGGTGCTGTAGAATACCAGTAGAGATTTTCTTGATGAACTTGAGACCAAACAGCAACACGGATGTACTTAATCTGACGCCCTTGAGATGCCTGATCCACCGCTACCGTATAAGTACCGTTATTCGAGTTCACATCCTTGATGTAGGTCTGTGTTTTGGTCTTAGCATTATGGAATTCAACGTCTGTAGTTGTCCCACCAACACCGACTCGTGTGCCATCATTCTGAATGTAGTATAGGTGAACAAAGTACTTCCCAGTGGAATTTTTATGGTCACTAGCCTTCACAGAAATCTTGTAGTCTCCGTTTGCTTGACGAGTCGCTTCGTACCAACGGATATCATCTTGACCATCCTTATCAGACCAAGTTGGAACTTGAACAGTCCGCACGCCTTTAGGGCTGTAAACATCCTTAATGACGACGTCAAAGGTTCCCGTATCCTTGTTGTTGTTTTGAATAATAAGGTTGCCACTTGGATAGGATTGACGCACTTCCGTCGTAGTTTCGGTGATGTAGTTTCGTTGGTTGCCATTGTCCACATAGTAGACATGGACATTATACTTACCGGTGTCATTCTTATGTTCAGATGCCTTAATGGTTGCACGATAGCTACCATCAGCTTGCTTAGTTGCCTTATGCCAGATGAGGTCATCTTGCCTGTTTTGATTTGACCAGGTCGGAATCAAGACTTCCTTCAAGCCGTTTGGCGCTACAACATTACGAACCACAGCGTCAAACGTGCCAGTCGAAGCATTATTATTTTCAATCGTTACTGTACCACTTGGATAGGATTGACGCACTTCCGTCGTAGTTTCGGTGATGTAGTTTCGTTGGTTGCCATTGTCCACATAGTAGACATGGACATTATACTTACCGGTGTCATTCTTATGTTCAGATGCCTTAATGGTTGCACGATAGCTACCATCAGCTTGCTTAGTTGCCTTATGCCAGATGAGGTCATCTTGCCTGTTTTGATTTGACCAGGTCGGAATCAAGACTTCCTTCAAGCCGTTTGGCGCTACAACATTACGAACCACAGCGTCAAACGTGCCAGTCGAAGCATTATTATTTTCAATCGTTACTGTACCACTTGGATAGGATTGACGCACTTCCGTCGTAGTTTCGGTGATGTAGTTTCGTTGGTTGCCATTGTCCACATAGTAGACATGGACATTATACTTACCGGTGTCATTCTTATGTTCAGATGCCTTAATGGTTGCACGATAGCTACCATCAGCTTGCTTAGTTGCCTTATGCCAGATAAGGTCATCTTGCCAGTTTTGATTTGACCAGGTCGGAATCAAGACTTCCTTTAAGCCAGTTGGGGACACTACATTGCGAACAACTGCATCAAAGGTTCCTGTGACTTCGTTGTTATTTTCTATACTTAAATCCCCTTGAGGACGACTTAGAGTACTAACTGTACGGCCAGACGGAGCCTTGGAACCAGCACTATAGAAAGTAGTGGTCCCCGTTACTGGTTTTGAAGTTGACTCAGAGGATGGGGCAGATTGTTCTGCTGAAATAGGCTTTGTTTCTACTGGTTCGTCTACCTTCGTAACTTCTGAGCTAGTAACTGGAAGCTCTGTTACTGGGGCTGGCGCCACATATTGATGAGTCCCTTCTTCTTGCTTTTCCTCGACAACTGGTGCTGAACTAGCTTGTGTCGTTACTGCTTCACTTTCAGTGATTGCCGATTCTTTCACTCCCACTTCATCGGCATGGGCAACTTGAACTGAGGCAGCTAGCAATACAGCTGCACTGGCAAAATAAATGAAATCCTTTTTTCTCATTTTCATTCCTTTAATCATATTTTATCCCTCCTATTTTAGCATACCGAGAGGGATTCGAAAAGGTTTCTAGGCGTTTTTTCTAAAGAATATAAAAAAGAAGCCTTTTTAGGCTTCTATTTTACAATTTTATTCAAGGCGTTTGTTAAATAACTTCCATTACGAATCTTTTGGCCAATCCTTTTTGCATTGACAAGCAAGTCTTGGTAGTCCTGATCGTCTAACTGTTCAAGCGCTTGAGAGAGATCATACAACGATTCCACTGCAATCCCACAACCATTCTCTAAGACAAAATGTGAAAGAGCTGACTGTTTCCACACCACAAGCGGGAAGCCTGATGCCAGATAAAGTGAAGCCTTGTGAGAGTTGTTATAGCGAAGGTACTCACCAAAGACGCCACTACAGGTCTCAGCGCTATCACCATCCCAGACAAGCCCAAAACCACCCTCAAGAGCTGCTGGTAGCTCGTCAGGTAGGAATGACCCAAAGTAAGCCTCATTCGCAAGAGCTCTGCTCTCGTCGAAGCCAACACCATAAAGGTTATAAGCAGGTTCTTCAGGAAGAGAGTAAAGATAACCAGCTTTTTCCTGAGCTAAATTACCAGCCACAATAATTGGCTGATTCTTAGTAAGACCCGTCTTCTCTTGGAAATTTGGAATCAAATAGTCGAAAATACCAAGGCTAACAATCTTATCCGCCTCAACCCCTTTATCCACCAAAACAGATTTCATGATTGGATTGTGGGCAATAATACCATCAGCTGCACCAAGAAGACCTGATTCTTGAATTTGAATGCGAATCTTATGCTTCAAAGGGAAATTCTCAACATTGACATAACGAAGAGCTTCTAAATCGTGAATAATAAAATGAACTTTTACGCCTTTTTTCTGCGCTTTCTTTACATGATGTGTTGTGAAAAAACTATGATGAAGCATTGGGAACTGAATCAATAACTCATCACCTTGCTTTAGTTGATTCAAGGCCTGACCAATAGCCTTGGATTTATGAAGCTGTGCTTTAAGTGTACTCATCTCGTACCAATTATCAACTGAAAGAACTAAGGCTTGATAACCTTCTCTCTTTACAATTTCTTCAACATCATTACGTGCCTTATTACCGGCATTTTTAACATTGTTATCGTGTAAAAATTCTTCTTTTAAATAGTATTTCATCTCTTATTTCTCATTTTTCAAAAGCTGATTTTTCAGGATAGCGTTCTTTCAAGATTTCCTTAAAATGAATGATATTCTCCTCTTTAAAGTCAACATCATCATTCACACAAAGAAGTTTTTTATGTTTATCTTTAAAGATACTCTCTAATCGATCCACTTGATTCAGGTCTATCGACTCTCCAACATTCTTTGACATAGGATAAAACTGATTACTTTCAATTTGCCAATGCTGACAGATGTATTGATTAACATCTACTCCATAGTCTCTCAATTGATTTCGTGACGTTTTATCTAAGGTTTCACCCTCAATTTCCCATAAATGTGCCAAGGTACTCTTTTTCATTGGAACAGGTACATGCTGGTTCACATAGCCTGTTGGTCCCCATGGCAAAAGTAACAAGTTTTTCAAAACTAAAGACCCATAACGATAATTAAAGAATTTCCAAGGTGAAGATTTTAAGGCTTTTTTATTAGGAAAATGGCGATAAATCAATTCAACATTATTGTGATAAGTATTGGTAAATGGTGACCAAGGAACCAAAGCATCATAAACCGCTAAAAGCTTCGGTTGCCCATTCTTATAAAAATCCGAAGGTTGACTATCTCTGATTAAGTACATATCATCATTGAAATAGAGATAGTTTTCCGACAAGCCTTCAATCCGATGGAGGTTAAGCTCAATAGCCGCTGAATTATAAGTAGGTAAATACTCTTTAGGGATAAATTCTTTATGAGTAACCAACTTGAGTTTTGGATGCTCTAAGTTTAACCATTCCGGTTTTTGGCCATTGGTGACTAAGTAAACATGATTTACCCAAGAAGCATGCTTTTCAATCATTCGAAACCAATAATTAAAAATGCCGTAATCACGATAGCGTTGCTCACCATCGATTTCTTGGTCTATTTCTGCTATTTGATCTGTCACGACTTGTTTCTCGCGGATAAACTCCAGGTCACTTCCGTCAACCCAAAGAACCACGATATCAATTTTATCTTGCGTCATTTAGTAAATTCTTTCTCAACGACCTCTAGAGCACGCTCAATGACCACGTGCATGTCATAGTATTTATAGTCTGCTAGGCGCCCACAGAAGATAACCTTGTCATTTTTAACTGCTTCTTCTTGGTACTTGGCAAACATAGCGTTGTTCTTTTCATCGTTGATTGGATAGTAGGGTTCATCCCCACGTTTCCAGTCAGCTGGGTATTCACGGGTGATGACTGTCTTCGGTTGGGTTCCATACTCGAAGTGCTTGTGCTCAATGATCCGAGTATAAGGAATTTCTCGCTCGGTGTAGTTGACTACAGCATTACCTTGATAATTTTCCTCATCCAAAATTTCGTGTTCAAAACGCAGGCTACGGTACTCCAACTCCCCGTGCTTGTAGTCAAAGTACTGGTCAATCATCCCTGTAAAGACTACTTTTACCGCTGATGCTTCCAGCTCTTCACGATTGGCAAAGAAATCAACCCCAAGCTCTACTTCTACATCGCTCAACATGTTTTCAATGATGACATTGTAACCACCGATTGGAATACCTTGGAAACGGTCATTAAAGTAGTTATTATCAAAAGTCAAACGCACTGGGAGGCGCTTGATGATAAATGGTGGAAGGTCTGTTGCAGAACGTCCCCATTGTTTTTCCGTGTATCCTTTGATCAACTTTTCATAGATATCTGGACCAATCAACTTGATGGCTTGTTCTTCCAAGTTTTTTGGCTCAACATCTTTCATATCCGCCGTTTGTTCCGCAATCTTGTCCTTAACTTCTTGTGGAGTCTTAGTGCCCCACATAGCGTAGAAGGTATTCATGTTGAAGGGAAGATTGTAGAGCCCCCCCTTGTAATTAGCCACCGGTGAGTTGATATAGTTATTAAACTCAGCAAACTGGTTGACATAGTCCCAAACTTTTTTGTTGGACGTATGGAAAATGTGGGCACCATACTTGTGAACATTGACTCCTTCAACTTCTTCGCAGTAGATATTGCCACCAATGTGGTCCCGTTTATCAATGACTCTTACTTTTTTGCCACGCTTGGTTGCCTCATGAGCAAAAATTGCCCCCGATAAACCAGCACCAACAATCAGATAATCGTACATAGTTGTCTCCTATTTATAATTTATAATTTATAATTTAACGATTCGATTGAAATAAGGGATTTTCATTAATATTCCAACCACAATAAAACTTACACTCAATGTGAAGATGAGAAAAAACAAATGTGCTCCTGCAAAACTAAATCCAACTGATTTCTCCCACACTTTCATAACATATGTATGTATAACAAAAATTCCCATAGTTTGATTAGAAAGATAGATTATCCATCTGTTTTTATCTGTATTTAAATCAAACGTCAGTACCGTCAAAAAAGTCCCTAAACTTACAACTTTCACAAAAATACTATCATAAAAATATTCAGCAAAAAGATTATGGTGAATATACTTCGCTAGCATAAATAAGATTAACGGTGAAGCAAATAGTAAAACTACGGTTATTTCTTTCATCCAACTCCTAAAACACTTTTTAAGAGTATCCAAGCTAAATTGTGCTAGAAATCCACCTAAAATATAATAGAAAAACCAGGTCCATAATCTAAATGTCTGTATAACATAAACTTGCACTGGCATTTGAAGTAAAATATTTGTCAGCTCAACTACCAAACCGATAATTACCAGTACAGAAAGAACCAACAAATACCATTTTTTTGATTTTAGAAATTTTTTCAAAATTGGTAGACACAAGTAAATAAGAATTAAAGCACCAAAAAACCAAAACTGGAAAAAATAACCTCTTTGTAACAAAGAACCCAAAACTTTTTTAATTGGGTTTTCTGAAAAATCCCTCTTATAAATCCAAATGATTAAAGTCCATATAGATACGGTTACAAGAATCCATTTTATTTTTTGCAGGATGTATGAATAGCTTATTTCATTTTTTCCCAATAACAAATAGCCATTTACCATAAAAAATAGCGGAATTGAATAGGTACCTAAGTAATATAAGTATGTTAAGTAATTCCAAGATCCAGTTTCTTTAAATCCTGGCATTGTGGTATGGAGTAAAACAACTCCTATACAAGCCATAATTTTAAGCAAATCTAGGTTTGTATTCCGTACTTTCTTCATTTCGATTGTTTTCCTATTATTTGTTTTAACTCTTTCACATCTACCACTTTCAGAACTAGAATAGCAAGCAGGTAAATGAGGACACCAAGCACTGCATACACAAGAACATTTAAAGTAGGTGAAAAATGCAAGAATGGTTTTGCACTTAGCAACAAGCCATACATTATAGCAGAAGCGAGAATAATTTTTGCCATAGCCCCAAGAATCGGTACTTCCTTGAGGTAATGACGGGTATAGTACAATTGAATTCCCCAGACCAAGGATTCTGTTAAAACCGAAACAATGGCTGCACCGATAAAACCAAAGTGAGGCAAGAAGAGCAAATTCAACCCGACACTGACAATGGCAGGAACAGTGGTCGAAATCATAAATTCTTTGTTTTTATCATGCGGGATGAGGATTTGAATCCCCATGATATTGGTCCAGCCGATAAAGAACATTCTAAAAATCATGATGGCTATGGCATAACGCGCATCCTGGAAATCCCTCCCTAGGAAGAATTGAACAAAGTCATCATTGACAATCAGCATGCCGGCAATGATGGGGAAAATGACCAAATTATAAATCAAAAAGGACATTTGGTGCATCTTGTTGACAGCCTTGTGGTACCCTGAGGATAAGAGGCTCGATACCCGAGGCAACATGACACTTCCCAGTGAGGTCACTAGGGTCAGCAAAATATCGACCAATTTCAAGGCCTGATCATAGATCCCCACATCCTTTGTAGAGGCGAGAGCCCCCAGCATGGTCCGGTCAAGGGTGACATAGAGGGAAATAGCAATCTGCGGTAAAAAAAGCAGAATGACCGGTTTTAAATGCACCCGTGCATAAGCCATATCAAAATGGGCTTTCCCAATAAATTCACGGGCGGGCAACCACATACTGAGCTGACCTAATAATTCAAAGATCGTTAGTAAGAATACATAGAGATAAAGATCATTAGCAGACTTAACAAACAAGAAGATGGAGATGACTCCAACCAGTTTGACCGTGATATTTCGAATCGTAATCTTGCGAAAGTCCTCTAAGCCCTGAAAGAGCCAGGAAATATCGAGCCCTTTTGATACTAAGCTAAGGCCCAAGATATAGGCAACAGGATTTTGCATGGAAGGAAGGGCCAAGCAAAGCAAGAGATAGAGTAAAATGGAGACAAAGGTCGCGCCTAACTGGAGAGTATAAATCCCCCAGAAATTCTTTTGGATGTCCTTGCGGTGTCCTGAGATCTCCTTGGTTCCATAATTGGCTACTCCTAGGGTCGCTAAAAGGATAAAGTAGGTGACAATGGAGTTGAAATAGCCGTAAGTCCCTAAGTCATCTGAACTAAAAACCCGTGTCACATAAGGTGTGGTGATAATCGGTAGAATAATCACTAGCAACTGGTAGGAGAGATTATAGGCGTAATTTTTAAGAACTTTCATAAGGATGTAACTCGTCTTAATCTTTCTTTTTAACTGGACTTAACTCTTTTTATTCAATTTTATTATCTGGATTCATAATAAACAATCGACTGATGAACAAAATTAATGGAGAGTAGCGAAGAACCAACATCTGAGGATCGAACATTCCATGGATAATCATAATTCCTAGGCAAGCCAGTACGATATCTTTTTGAATGGATATGAAATATTTCATAACTTTAGTAAGAGCAAACAACATGAAGGCACTGACAATCAAGCCATCAATAACCAATAATTGAACAAAAGAGCTATCAATATAATTGTAATTACTAGTGAAATTTCCAAACATATCAAGAGTTGTAAAGGAAATTGGTTGCCCTAACCAAGATACACCAAAATTTCGGAAACCATCCACACTGAGACGCAAACGATTATGCGTAAATTGATCGACTAAGTGAAAAAGATTACCAGATGAATAAAAACAGAAATATAAGATAACAACTAAGGCTAGAATAAAACCATAATTCGTTACTCGAGAAATCCAAAAATTCTCAATAATAAAACCTTTTTTAAATATTTTGATACTAAATAAAGCATATGTGAGTATCAAAATACTTAAGTAAAATGGACTAGATGTCGAAGTTTGTTGGTGCATATATATCGTAGCCGAAAGTAAGACCAGCAATTCCATGTAAGATATTTTTTTACCACGAAACATCAGATAGCTACACAAGGCAAAAAACATTCTCTGTGAAGCAAATGATACATAGTTAAAACCTAAACTAAAACGATAGCCACCATCC
>ERZ772990.109-NODE-109-length-13541-cov-5.62094_pt1 | contig 13541 bp, 9 predicted proteins | sample MGYA00511674_ERZ772990 | MGnify/ENA primary metagenome ERZ772990 (study PRJEB29015, sample SAMEA2738045) | human oral metagenome | biome: human oral; feature: human-associated habitat; material: saliva | place: China | collected 2233 ...
AAAAAAAGAGAGAGAATGCTGATTGAGCCGCCACTCATCCTTAAGGATGAGTGCGGCACCCCGCCCAGCCCGCCACAGGCTCATCTCAGCCCGCGGAATGAGCGGGAACCCCTGCATCCCTCTACATCCCTAGGCAAAGACCCGGTGAACACCCGCCAAAATCAACCTGGAGGATGAGAAAAACCCCGTAGTCAGCGCCACGCTGCGTGAAATAATTGAACTATGACTACGACAACTCCTCACGCCCAGACGGCACAGCCTGCCGTCTCCGCACGAAACCTTTCCAAAACCTACGGCATGGGTGAAGCTACCGTCCACGCCCTCAACAACGTCTCCGTTGACTTTGAGCAGGGCAAGTTCACCGCCATTATGGGCCCCTCCGGCTCCGGTAAGTCCACGCTGATGCAGACCATCGCAACCCTGGACACCCCCGACCCGAACCCGGCAACCTCGATTCGTATTGGCGGTACCGAGCTCTTCGGCCTGAAGGACAACGCCCTCACCGAGTTCCGCCGTGAACACATCGGCTTTATTTTCCAGGCGTTCAACCTGGTGCCCACCCTCACCGCGGGCCAGAACATTGACCTGCCGCTGGGCCTTGCCGGTAAGAAGCCCGACCCGCAGTGGCGCGACTACCTGGTCAAGACCCTCGGCCTGGAAACCCGCCTCGACCACCGCCCCGAACAGCTCTCCGGCGGTCAGCAGCAGCGCGTCGCCATCGTGCGCGCCCTGCTTGCACGCCCCGAAGTGGTCTTCGCCGACGAACCGACCGGTAACCTCGACTCCAACTCCGGTGCCGAGGTGCTGCGCCTGCTGCGTGCCGCCGCAACCGACCACGCACAGACCATCCTCATGGTCACCCACGACGCAAATGCCGCCTCCTACGCAGACCGCGTGGTCTTCATCAAGGACGGCATGGTCGCCGGCGAAATGATCGAACCCACCTACGACGCCGTCCTCGGCGCAATGGCACAGCTGGAAGGTCGATAAGCCGTGGCAACCACACTGAACACGGTGGCGCGCTCCAATCTGCGCGCCTCCAAAGGAAAATACGTCCTCACGGGCATAGGCATCGCGATCTCATCCTTCTTCATCGCCGCCATTATGATGCTCACAAACTCGCTGCAGGCGACCGTCAACTCCTCCGTAGGTGACGTGCTCTCCCGCGCCGAGGCGGTCGTCGCCTCCGCCGCTACAACCAGCGACGGTAGAGACAGCACCTCTATCTACCTGACCCGTGACCAGATTCAGAAAGTAGAAAAGAGCGACCTGCTCTCCGGCTACTGGGTACAGTACGCTGTCACGGGTAAGCTCGGCACCGGCGACCAGGCAACCCAGGTGCAGTACGACCAGCTGCCCGCCGACTCTAGCCTCTTCCCGTACAAGGTGCAGGGCAAAATCCCCAGTAGCGACCACGAAATCATGGTCTCTACCTACTTCGCGAAGAAGCACAACCTCTCGCTGAACGGCAAGGTCACCAGCACCGACGTTGTAGAATCCGTCAGCGCCCCCGGTACTGATAAGACCGCCGAATACACCGTCGTCGGTCTGTTCGACCCCGGTTTTGAAGGCTCCACCACCAATCAAGCTGTCTTCATTGGTGGCACCAGCCTCGGCGAAGCCGCCCTGAAGGCAGCTGAGGCAGAAAACAAGAGTTCCGCGGCAGGCTACCGAAGCATGGCTGGCGCGAACCTCATCTACCTCAAGTTCAAGGACGGCGTAACCGACGCCAAGCTCAAGAGCCTGCAGGATACCCTCAGCAGCGGCGACACCAAGAACGACCCGCGCGTCATGACCGGTCAGAAGCTGCTGGAGGACTACCAGAAGACCATCTCCACGGTCTTCACCTCCATTAGCGTGGTCCTGGGCGCCTTCGCAGCGCTGGCTCTGCTGGTTTCCTCCTTCGTCATCTCCAACACCTTCGCGGTGCTGGTCGGCCAGCGCATCCGTGAACTGGCTCTGCTGCGTACCCTCGGTGCCCGTGGCGGCTCCCTCGTACGGATGCTACTCATCGAATCCATTACCGTGGGCATGGTGTTCTCCCTCATCGGTGCGCTGTTGACCTACCCGGTTGGCGCGCTGGTTGGCGCAAACCTCACCACCATCATGATTTCGTACTCAATCACCCCGGTGATTATCAGTACCCTGATCTGCACCATCGTGACGGTTCTGGCGTCGCTCTCCCCGGCACGAAGCGCCCTGCGCATCTCGCCCATCAGCGCGATGAGCGAGCACACCAACCTTGAGGTGCGCAAGCCCGGCAAGGTCGGCCCAATCCTGGGTCTGGTCTTCGGTGCCGCAGGTATCGGCCTGGTTATGCTGGCTCAGAACCAGGGTTCCGGTGAGGGCGCCGGCAATAAGGCCATCCTTCTCATGATGGGGGCCGCGCTGCTGCTCGGTATTGCGGTCTTCCTCATCACCCCGCTGGTACTGCCGCCGCTGGTACGTGCCCTCGGCACGGTCACCCGCACCCAGACCGGCAAGCTCGCGCTCGCCAACGCGCTGCGTTCGCCCAAGCGTACCGTCTCCACCGGCCGTGCCGTGCTGGTGGGTACCCTGGTCGTGTCGACTGTGCTGACCGGCTACACGGTGCTGAGCGCCTCGCTGACCAAGGCCCTGGATCAGCAGTACCCGATTTCTGCGCAGGCAAAGTACAGCTCGTATGACCAGTCCGAGGCAACCTCCACCGTGACCAAGGCGGAGGAAATTGCCTCCAAGGTCAAGGGTATTAAGAACGTGCAGGCATCCGCCGTCGGTTACGCAGCCGGTGTGGTTGACTACACCGTCGAGTACGAGGGACAGACCGCCAACCAGAATTCCGACCTGGTGGCGCTGAGCTCCTCCGACTTGAAGGCAATCCTGCCGGGCGAAAACTCGAACCTTGCGGATGACACCGTGCTCGTACCGCAGGGCCTCTGGAAGTCCGCTGGGCTGAATGAGTCCAGCCGCCTGAAGGCACACGGCCCGCTCGGCGAAGTGGAACTCAAGCCCGTCAAGTCTGTGACCAAGCAGAACCTGCTGATTGTCAACCCTGCCACCGCCGCCAAGCTGCAGGATGCCAAGAACCCGCAAAAGGTTGCTAACCCCGCCGCTGAGGAAGCTCAGAAGCGCATGGAAGAAGCAATCGCCAGCGGTGACCAGGAAGCTCAGACGAAGGCAGCTCACCTGACTGTCACCAGCCAGGCAACCGGTAACGACACCGTCGTTCTGGTGCGCGCCGCCTCCCCGCTGACCAGTAGCGAGAACGCGACCCTGCAGGCTGACCTGAACCGAGCCAGCCCTGACAGCTCCTTCACCGGTGGCTTGCAGGAACGTCAGACCTACGACCAGCTGCTGACCGTTATGCTGACCTTCACCCTGGTGATGCTCATGCTCGCAGTGGTCATCTCCATCATTGGTGTGGCGAACACGATGACCCTGTCGGTCAACGAACGCCGCCGCGAGAACGCGATGCTCCGCTCGCTGGGCCTGTCCCGCAAGCAGCTGCGCCGCATGATTTCCATTGAGGCGATTCTGATTACGCTCGCTGCAGTGGTGCTCGGTATGGTTTCCGGCGCGGTGATTGGTAGCCTCTCTGCGCAGATTATTATGTCTTCCATGAGTGCTTCCGCCCCGCTCGTGCTTGACCTGCCGTACATCTGGTACGCGGTCATCCTCATTGTGGGTGTGCTCGCCGCGATGCTCGCTTCGGCTCTGCCGGCAGCTCGTTCGGCTCGCATGTCCCCGGTTGAGGGTATGCGCGGCTAACCCGGCATAGTCACAGTACCCGGCGAGCCCGGATACTCAGCGTGAGATAGTTGAAGCCCCGGAGGGTGCCCCAATATGGAGGCGCCCGCCGGGGCTTCACTGTGTCCTCTAGTTTGCTGCGCCCTCTAATCTACTGGGCTCTCAGATTCTTGGAGCTGACCTGTAGCCTGGCTTTGCGCGTATGATGGGTGTATGAGCACTAGCCACCCCAATCTACGTCGCGGGTACACGCTACCCCATGAAGCGGAGGTTCTTCAGATCCTCCGTGACGCTGGTGTGCGCCGTGCCCGACTCTTCGGCAGCGCCGCCCGCGGTGAGCTGACCGAAACCAGCGACCTGGATTTTCTGGTGCAGATGCCGGGCGTAGCCCCTTTTGACGAGTTCATGCAGATGGTGGATGCTCAGCACCGCATTGAACAGCTGACCGGCCGCAGCGTGGATATGGTGACCCAGTTGCGCCCCCGCATCTATGCGGAAGCAGAACCGGACATGGTGGAGCTGCCGCTATAAGAAGTTGCCTGAGCTGATGAGCGACTTTGAACGAATCATCGATGAGGTACAAGAAACCACCTAACTAAAAAGCCCCGGAGGGTGCCCCGATTAGGAGGCGCCCGCCGGGGCTTCACTGTGTCCTCTAGTTTGCTGTGCTCTTTATGCTGTTGTGTCCTTATATAAGGGGGGGCGCTAGTGGGCGATACCCGCCTCATACGCCATAATGACCGCCTGCACACGATCACGCGCACCCAACTTCGCCAACACATGCGACACATGCGTCTTCACCGTCGCCTCCGACAACACCAGCTCCCGCGTAATCTCCGCATTCGACAAGCCACGCGCAATCAGACCCAACACCTCAAACTCACGCGGCGACAACTGCTCAATCAACTCACGATGCGGATAATCCTGCGCAGGCTCAAAGCTCGCAGAATCAGCCGGAATAAACGTCGCCTTAGGAAGCTCAGAACCCGCAGCGGGGGGAGTAGCCTGCACAGACCCGGCAACAGGAGTAGCAGGAGCCGCAGGAGCGGGGGAGTCCAGCACCGGAATCATCTGCTCCAACAGGCGGCGAGTCGCAGACGGCGCAATCACCGCATCGCCGCGGTGCACCGTACGAATCGCCTCCAGCAGCTGCTCCGGCGGAGTGTCCTTCAACAAGAAACCGCTCGCACCGGCACGCACCGCCGAATACACGTACTCATCAATATCGAAGGTCGTGAGCATAATAATGCGCACCCGCTCATCCGCCTCACAATCACTTCCCCTACAATCACTTTCCGCACGCTGAGCGTCACGCTCCAGAATACGGCGCGCTGCCTCCAGCCCGTCGCAGTGCGGCATGCGCACATCCATGAGGATGACATGCGGCGCCTGCCCCTCAGAGACCATACGGTCAAAAACGTCAATAGCCGCCAGGCCGTCATCAGCTTCCATGACGACCTGCAGGTCCGGCTGGGAGTTGACGAGCATGCTCAGGCCGCCGCGCACCAGGCGCTGGTCGTCGACGAGCATCACACGGATCGGCTGGGTGTTCTGCGGTGCGGAAGAGTACATGGTTTCAATCCTAGGTCACAGTGGGGGTATAAGAGGAGCGAACAGGGTATAGAGGTATTAGAGGTCGCGGTAGGGGAGCGTCGCCTCAACGAGCCAGCCGCCGTCAGGTTGCAGACCGTAGGTGAGGGTGCCGTGGTAGAGGGCGATGCGCTCGCTCATGCCGCGCAGACCGTTACCGCTACCGGGTACCGGGCTGCTGGCGCGCTGATTCGAGGCTGAGGTCGAGGCAGGGGAAACAGCGGAAACCGGGCCGTTCTGAACCCGCAAGTGCAGACCGTCCTCGCCCCAGTGAATGGTGACGGTGGTTGCCGCGCCGGGGGAGTGCTTGAGCGCGTTGGTGAGCGCCTCCTGCACGGTGCGGTACGCCGCCAGCTCGGCACCCTGCGGCAGGGTGCGTGCCATGGTGCCGGTGATTCCGGTGAAGGTGACGGGGAGTCCGGCGCGTCGGCTCTGCTCCACGAGGGCGGGCACGTCGCTGAGGGTGGGTACGGGCGCGTAGGCGGTTGCCTCGTCCGTGCGGAGTAGCCCGAGTAGGGAACGCATCTGCGTGAGCGAGTCACGTGCCGTCTCTGCGATGAGTTCGAGGGTCTGCTCGGCAATATCCGGTTCGCTCTGCTGTTGAGCCTGCCCGGACTGCTCAGCCTGCTCCGCCTGTTGCGTTTGCTGCGCGCGTGTGGTGCGGGCGCTCGCGGCGGCGTAGCGTGCCCCGTCTGCCTGGGAAATAATGCTGGAGAGCGAGTGCGCCACAATATCGTGCATTTCGCGGGCGATGCGGGTGCGTTCGTCCTGTGCGGCGAGGCGGCGTTCCTGTTCCTGCTCGTATTCGAGGCGGCGGGCGCGTTCTTCGAACTCTTCGCTGCGCAGTTCGCGCATGCGGCGGGAGTCGCCGAGGAACCAGAAGACGGTGAAGATGGAGCCGCAGAGCACGCCGAGCATTAGGGAGATGAAGATGCGGGCGGGTATGTCGTCCCAGTGGTAGAGGAGTGAGAGTGAGGCCTGCACTGTGACGGCGAGTGCGCCGACCCAGCCGAGGATGAGGGAGCGGAAGCGGGCGCGGCGGGTCCAGTGCCTGCCGATATGGTAGGCGGCGAGGCTGACCGGCGGGTAGCAGGTGAGGGCGAGTGAATCGGGGAAGGGGGACACGAGGGTGAGGCAGAGTGCCGCGATGACCACGTAGATGCTGCCGTAGGGGAAGCGGTAGCGGAAGTAGAGCGCGGTGGTGCTACAGAGTGCAGAGATGACCGGGATCCAGCCGTAGCCGTTGATGAAGGCAACGGAGAGCACGCAGCAGAAGAACTGCATGTGCGCGACGACGAGGACGTTCATCCAGCCGCGTTTGTCTCTGAGGTAGTTTTGCACGCGGCTGGAGGCGGTGATGGCGTCGGCGGGCAGGTCGTTGCTTTCTGTGCTGCCGCGGGTATGCGTTACGGCGTAGCCGGGTTCGGCTGTCGCTGTGCTGTGCTGTGGGTTCTGCTGGGGTTCGGTGTGTTTGAGGGGCATGTTTCCAGTGTATCGGGGTGGTGGGGCGAGGTTGGGGGCCTCTTTTTGCTCTCACATGCAGGAATATTCTGTGGGTTTGTGTGTGGGAGTGTGTGCTTGGGTGAGTATGACACGCCGAAAATAGCTATTTTTAGTGACCTTAGTTACTTTTTTTGAAAAATATTTCTTCAACTGTAACTTGAGAGTTTGGGGTTATATGGGCTTCCAATTCGGGTTTAAGAGACCTGTAACTCCCTTAAGTAACCTATTTTGGTTGAAAAACCTTCAACTAAGGCGGAGAGTTTAAGGAAAACCCCCTCATCAAGCCATTTTTGGAACCATTGCGGTACAGGTCCTTGATGGGTATAGTTTTAGCCGTACCCGAAATCTGCGCAGATGGCCTAAGGCCTCATAGAGCGAACACCAAGCGCTCTGAAACGCAAAGTCCCTATGTAGGGGACCGGTTACAGCATTATGTCGTTATCACCTGAGGTTTGGCGTAAGCCGACTTCACTCACTCGATTCCTATCAGGTGACGTTCTTCGCCGTACACGACGGCGGGTGATAACTTTTATTCCTCAAAATGACATCACTCTCGAAGGACATACATGTCTACTAACATTTCTCGCCGCAAGGTTGTAGCTGGCGCAGCATGGGCTGCTCCGGTTGTCGCAGCTTCCGCTGCAGTTCCCGCTTTTGCTTCCTCCACCGAGTGTGAGTGGAACTCCACCGAAAACTACAGCATCTCCGGTCAGCCCTCCGGTGCACGCGACACTCTGAAGATTACTATTCCCGCTAAGGTCGACAAGCTCCGCTTCGAGGTTGCTGGTGGCGCAGGTGGCGGCTCCGCTCAGGTTGCTGGTGGTTCCGGTGCTCTCGTGACCGGTGAAATCCCCGTCAAGGCAGGCCAGGTTGTTGAGCTGGTCGCAGCTGCCGGTGGTGTAGCTTACCTGGCGTCCGAGCCCGGCGTTGACAGCGCGGCTATTTGGCAGACCCGCCCCGCAACCGGTGGTAAGGGCTACGGTAACGGTGGTGACGTAAACGAACAGCCCGTTCCCGCAGACGCCAAGGCTCGTGTTGAGGCTAACGCGCCCATGCCTTCCGATATGAAGCGTTACCTCTACGGTGGTTCCGGTGGCGGCTCCTCCGCTCTGATTATTGACGGCACCCCGATTGCTGTTGCAGGTGGCGGTGGCGGTGCGGGTATCCGTACCCAGCCCGGTACCAACAACATGCCCTCTTCTTCGCCTTTCTACAACCCCAAGGCAGTCAACGCTTCCACCACCAGCCTGGGTGACACCGCGGTTAAGTCCGTTCTGCCCGCAGGTGCAAGCGCATCCGCAGCAGCCGGTGGCGACGCTGAGACCTCCATCTCTCACTACACCGTTCTGAAGCCGTACGCTAACGAGCGTACCGCTATGAAGGTTGCCGGTGGTAAGGGTGGTAACGGCGGCGTCGGTGGCGCAGGTGGCGAGCAGCCCCTGCTGTACAACGACGCTAACTTCTACGGTGTTCTGGGCTTCACCAGCCAGAACAAGCAGGAGCTCTTCAGCTCCGCTACCGCTGGCGACAAGGGTGGCTCCGGCTTCGACGGTAAGGGTGCAGACGGCGTCTTCGCATACTCCTACCAGATCGATAACAACGATATCTCCAAGCTGGAAATCGTTCACCAGACCAACCCCCTTAACCTCAACGAAAAGCGCCCCTACAGCGAAAAGGACACCCGCAAGTCCTTCAACGGCTACCAGACCGTTGTCTCCGCAGGTGGTGGCGCAGGTTACGGTGGCGGTGGCTCCGGTGCTGCTCGCGGCCTCTCCTCCATCATCACCTCCCAGAAGTGGAACGCTAACGAAGAGCCCACTCGTTACCGCCAGAACGTTAGTGCACTGCTTCAGGCAGGCGCAGGTGGCGCAGGCGGCTCCTACGTTTCCCCCACCGTTCCGAACGGTATCATTGCATCCGCTAACAACGCTGCAAAGCAGTCCGGTGTCCGTAACCCCGGTTACGTGAAGGTTACCCTCTGCACCCGCTCCTAATAGCAGTAGCATCTAGGGTCCTCACACTGAGCGAGAACTCATAACGATATTCCCCGGCTGAATTATCAGCCGGGGAATATCGTTTTAATCGGCAGAAGCTGAACGCCACAGAATCCGGAACCCCAGATTTCAGGAGGCGCTGCCGGGCAGAGATAGGGGTTAGCCCAGAGTCTGAGAACCCGCCCGCACGCTCTACCGCCCACCCGCGGCGCGTATTACGGTAGAGGCATGACTGAAGCACGTAGCATCGACCTCGCCGTCATCCCCGGCGACGGCATCGGCCCCGAAATCATTACCGAAGCCCAGCGCATCCTCACCCGCGCCTGCGAGCTCGAAAACATCACCGTAACCCCCACCCACTACAAGCTCGGCGCCGAGCACTGGCTGGAAACCGGTGAAACCCTGCCCGACTCCACCATGGACGCCCTCAAACAGCACGACGCGATCCTCTTCGGCGCTATCGGTGCAGACCCTCGCAGCGGCAAGATTCCCTCCGGCCTCATCGAACGCGAAATGCTCCTGAAGCTGCGCTTCGCCTTCGACCACTACATCAACCTGCGCCCCTCCCGCCTGTACCCCGGCGCAGTCTCCCCGCTCGCCAACCCCGGCAACATCGACTTCGTCGTCGTGCGTGAAGGCACCGAAGGCCCCTACATCGGCAACGGCGGAGTGATTCGCCAGGGCACCCCGCACGAAATCGCCACCGAAGTTTCCCTCAATACCGCACACGGTGTGGAGCGCCTGGTGCGCTACGCCTTCGAGCTGGCGTCCACCCGCCGCAAGAAGGTCACCCTCGTGCACAAGACCAACGTGCTCACCCACGCCGGTCGCCTCTACAACCGCTACTTCACCGAAATTGCGGCTGAATTCCCCGAGGTCGAGACCGACTACCTGCACATTGACGCGACCACCATCTTCATGGTCACCGACCCCGCCCGCTTCGACGTGATCGTCACCGACAACCTCTTCGGCGACATCATCACCGACCTCGCAGGTGCAGTCACCGGCGGTATCGGCTACGCGGCAAGCGGCAACATCAACGCCGTTGGCGAGTTCCCCTCCATGTTCGAGCCCGTACACGGCTCCGCACCGGACATCGCCCGCCAGAACAAGGCAAACCCCACCGCCGCAATCCTCGCCGGCGCAATGCTGCTGCGCCACCTCGGCCACGACGCCGCCGCAGCCCGCATTGAGGACGCTGTCGAGGCAGATATGCGCGAGAACGGTGCGAGCGTGCGCGGAACCGATCAGGTCGGCGCGGACGTGCTCGCACGCCTCGGCTAATATTGGCTCGGCTAAATTTCACGCGGCTAAAACAGCCTCGGCTAAAACTCATCTGCCTTAGCAGCTGAACCCAAAACACCCGTGAAGCCCAGAAGGAACACACCTTCCGGGCTTCACCCATATCTTCACCCGTGCAGCCCGTGTTCACATCCTGAATGGGAGAAAAGGTGCGCATGCGGCAAACGCATCTTTCCGGTACTCTAAAACAGGTCAGGCACACCCGCCCGGCACCTCGGCGGTGGACACCATCCACCACTAGCTTTGATGCATCCGACTAGCACAGACCGCTAGATGCACCATCTGCCCCGCACGACAACGCGCCCGGCGGCACACACCGGTCCCTCGCCCCGCCGCGAGAACCGCAACTCAAAGAACGCCCACAGAGGCAACTAGACGAAGAGGAACGCAGAACGATGGCAACCGAATTCAGCCACGAAGCAAACCAGTCACCCGCCACCGCCGAACGCCGCGCCGAAATCCTCGCAAACCCCGGATTCGGCGACTACTTCAGCGACCACATGGTCACCATCGACTGGGAAGGCGACTACAAGACCGGCGGCACCTGGTACGACGCACGAGTTCACCCCTACGGCCCGCTCGTCCTCGACCCCGCAGCATCCGTCTTCCACTACGGCCAGGAAATCTTCGAAGGCATCAAGGGCTACCGCCACGCCGACGGCTCCGTATGGACCTTCCGCCCCGAAAAGAACGCGGCACGTTTCGCGAACTCCGCACACCGTCTCTCCCTGCCCGAACTGCCCGCAGAGACCTTCATCGAATCCCTGCGCGAACTCGTGAAGATGGACGAACAGTGGGTACCCACCGGCGACGGTGAAGCCTTCTACTTCCGCCCCTTCATGATCGCAACCGAGGCGTTCCTGGGCGTTCGCCCCGCACGCCACGTGCAGTACCACGTCATCGGCTCGCCCGCAGGTAACTACTTCGGCACCCCCGAACCCGTGGACATCTGGCTCTCCACCACCTACGCCCGCGCAGGCGAAGGCGGCACCGGTGCGGCAAAGTGCGGCGGTAACTACGCAGCGTCCATGATTGCCCAGACCGAAGGTGAAAAGCACGGCTGCAAGCAGGTCATCTTCAAGGACCCGCACCGCGGCGACGCCATCGAAGAGCTCGGCGGCATGAACGTGTTCTTCGTCTTCGGCAAGGAAAACAAGATTGTTACCCCCGAACTGACCGGCACCATCCTCGAAGGCGTGACCCGCTCCTCGCTGATTCAGCTCGCCAAAGACCGCGGCATGACCGTCGAAGAGCGCGCCATCACCCTCACCGAATGGCGTGAAGGCGTGGCAAACGGCGACATCACCGAAATCTTCGCCTGCGGCACCGCAGCAGTGGTCGCACCCATCGGCAAGCTCAAGGCAGAAGACTTCGAAATCCCGGCACCCACCGAGCACTTCGGCGAAATCTCCAAGAGCCTGCGCGAAGAGCTCGTCGGCATTCAGCTGGGCACCGTTGAGGACCGCCACGGCTGGCTGACCCGCCTCATCTAAAACGTGACTCTAATGTAACCCGTGAAATCCCCGCAGGATGCCCCGCCCGACCCGCACGTCGCGCGGTGAGCAGCCCGCGGGGATTCGCTGTGCCCGGTCAATGTTGTGCGGGGTGAACGCTGTGCCGGGTGAATAGTGCGCGCGGTAAAGATGGGGGAGGGGAGGCTCACCCCGCCGCCTGCCCCTGCTGAAACCTATCCCGCCGCCCCAACCCTCGAAGGCTGGTACCCTAGAAAGTATGCGTATTGCACGATTTACCGTAAATAATGAGCTCCACTTCGGGCTGGTAGAAGGCGACGCAGGCGAAGAAACCCTGCGCGTACTCGCCGGCGACCCCTTCTACTCGGGCATCGAACCGACCGGCACCACCTACCCCATCGACCAGGTGCGCCTGCTCGCCCCGATCATCCCCCGCTCCAAGGTGATTGGAGCGATCGCAAACTGGGCAGGAACCGAGGCGCCCGCCTCCCCGCAGTTCTTCCTCAAGCCCAACACCACCGTCATCGGCCCCGGTGACCCCGTGACCCTGCCCGAGTACTCCGAAGCCGTCAGCGCAGAAGGTGAACTCGCCGTCATTATCGGTCGTATCGCCAAGTCCGTGCCTCTCGAGCGCGTGCGCGAAGTCATCTTCGGCTACACCGTAGCCAACGACCTCACCGCCCGCGACCTGCTCGAAGACCGCCAGTGGACCCGCGCCAAGGGCTTCGACGGCTCCACCCCGCTCGGCCCGTGGATTGAAACCGACCTGGACACCGACTCGCTGAACATCACCACCTGGGTTGACGGCGACGTCGTGCAGGAAGGCAACACCTCCGAAATGCACTACTCCGTAGCCGAACAGGTTGCCGCAGCCTCCGAAATCTTCACCCTGCTGCCCGGCGACGTACTGCTCACCGGCACCCCCGCCGGCATCAGCGTACTGCGCGACGGCAACGAAGTAGAGGTCGAAGTCGAAGGCATCGGCTCCCTCGTCACCCGCGTGCGCGACTAAACAGCCCGCGCCCCAAAACGTAACGTATATCCTGAAACACACCGTCAAGGAGACATCATGACCGAATACCACGGTCCCGTACTCAACAGCCCCGCAGACACCCGCGTCCGCTTCTGCCCCTCGCCCACCGGCACCCCGCACGTGGGCATGGTCCGCACCGCCCTCTTTAACTGGGCGTACGCACGCCACACCGGCGGCAAGCTGATCTTCCGCATCGAAGACACCGACGCGGCACGCGACTCCGAAGAGTCGTTCAACCAGGTGCTCGAATCCCTGCACTGGCTCGGCATCAACTGGGACGAAGGCGTCGGCGTCGGCGGCCCCCACGAGCCCTACCGCCAGTCCGAGCGTAAGACCGCAGGCATCTACAACGAGGTCTTCGCAAAGCTCGTTGAAGGCGGCTACGTGTACGAAGACTTCTCCACCCCCGACGAGGTGAAGGAACGCCGCAAGGCAGCCGGTCAGGACCCGCAGCTCGGCTATGACAACTACGACCGTAACCTCACCGAAGAGCAGAAGGAAGCCTACCGCGCTGAGGGTCGCAAGCCCGTCTGGCGTCTGCGCATGCCCGACGAAGACATCACCTTCAACGACCTCGTTCGCGGTGAAATCACCTTCAAGGCAGGCACCGTACCCGACTACGTGGTCGTCCGCTCCAACGGCGACCCGCTGTACACCTTCGTGAACCCCGTCGACGACGCACTCATGGGCATCACCCACGTGCTGCGCGGCGAAGACCTGCTCTCCTCCACCCCGCGCCAGATTGCGCTCTACCGCGCGCTCATCGACACCGGCGTGACCAGCTTCATCCCCGAATTTGGCCACCTGCCCTACGTCATGGGCCAGGGCAACAAGAAGCTCTCCAAGCGCGACCCCGAGTCGAACCTGTTCCTGCTGCGCGACTCCGGCTTCATCAAGGAAGGCCTGCTGAACTACCTGTCC
>ERZ772990.110-NODE-110-length-13429-cov-6.78974_pt1 | contig 13429 bp, 13 predicted proteins | sample MGYA00511674_ERZ772990 | MGnify/ENA primary metagenome ERZ772990 (study PRJEB29015, sample SAMEA2738045) | human oral metagenome | biome: human oral; feature: human-associated habitat; material: saliva | place: China | collected 2233 ...
GCAAAGTGAGTGCACAAAGCCATCTGAAGGCGATGTGTTTAAACCTGTTGAAAGCGGCTAACAGGCTAAGTGTGCCTGTTGCCGCCTAAAAGGCGGCCCGGATGCCTGATTATGGGGTATCCGGGGAGGATTAGGGGGTATTGGGGTAAAATCAGGAGCAATTAGGGGCGGAAACAGCCGAAAACAGCCGAAAACCTGTGTTTGGGTTTCGGTTGTCGGGGAGAAGGGCTTTTTTGCAAAGGTCTCATCATGCTGCCCATTTGACCCAGCCCATCGCCCAAGTCAGCAGAATCAATCCGCCGAAGACGATGCGGTAATAGGCAAACGGAACATAGTTTTTGCTGGACACGAATTTCAATAGCGATTTAATCGCCAAGAGGCCTGCCAAGAAGGCAGCGATGAAACCGACGGCAATCAGGCCGACATCCTGCAAAGTAAAGAGTTTGTAGTGTTTCAATACGTCATAGCCGGTGGCGGCAATCATCATCGGCACGGCGAGGAAGAAAGAAAATTCGGTCGCAGCTTTGCGCTCGATGCCCCACAGCATACCGCCCATAATCGTACTGCCCGAACGCGAAGTCCCCGGCACCAGCGCGCAGATTTGGGCGCAGCCGACCACAAGCGCGTCGATCGGGCGCATTTCGTCCACACTTTTGACTTTCGGTTTGATTGTGCTTTGGCGTTTTTCGACCCATAAAATAAAGAATCCGCCCAATACCAACATGGTGGCGACGGTAATCGGGTTAAACAGATATAATTTAATTTGTTTGCTAAACAGCAAACCTACGACTGCCGCTGGCACGAACGCGACGGCAAGGTTCAACACGAAGCGGTTGGCGGTGCGGTCTTTGCCCAGTCCGGATAAAACGGAGGTAAAACGTTGACGGTATTCAAAAATCACGGCAAGCACCGCGCCCAGTTGGATGGCGATTTCAAATACTTTGCCGTTGCTGTGGAAATTGAGCAAGTCGCCCAATACAATCAAGTGGCCGGTACTTGAAATCGGCAGAAATTCCGTCAAGCCTTCCACAATGCCCATAAGCAGGGCCTTTAATAGAGTAAAAATGTCCATATTGCTTTCTTTTTTGGTTTTCAGACGACGTTTGCCCGTCTGGATTTCAGGATGAAGCGGTATCAGAATCGGAAAACTGCTGCGGTATGGCGGTGTTTACCCCATCCCTCAGCAGTATCATTTTTATGGATTTTACGCCGCCCAAAACAAACAGACAGTTCGGAAACCGCCTTATCTTTTGCGGTCATTCCGAAACTGTCTGGCTAAATTCCGTCAGCGCGCGGCTTTGCCGGAACGCTCTTGGCGGACTTTGTTAATCAGCTCGCCTATGATTTTCTGCCCATTCGCCCAATCGCTGCTGAATATGACCCGATACTTGCCTCCGACGATGACGTCCGGCGTGCCTTCGATACGGTAAGTCTCGGTCAGGCTTTGCATTTTTTTAGCGGCTGCGAGGCTGGCGGGTGCGTCGTATGCGGCAATCAGTTTTTTGCTGTCAAAGCTTTTTTGTGCCGCCGCCCAGCTTTTGAAAGTGGCGGTATCCGCCAAATTGATTTTCTGTTCGTGTACGGCTTTGAAAATAGCGGGGTTTGCCTGATACTTCAAACCCGAAGCGTTAACCGCCGCGGCAACCCGCGCCAAGCCCAGCATTTCAGGCATCCAGACGACGTGTTCGGTACGCAGGTAAACGTCTTTCGGAAAAGTTTTGCTGTATGACAGCAAGACGGGATCAAAGTTTTGGCAATGTATGCAGAAATAGCCGAAAAATTCCAAAACTTCGATTTTGGATGCGTCTTGTTGTGGAATCGGTTTGTTCAAAACCGTGTAATCCACACCTTCGACCGCAGCCTGCGCGCTTGCGGAAAAGGCAAGCGCAAGGCTGAGGAGGACGGCTACCGGTTTGCTTGTCCGTTTCATTGCTGCCTCCTTATTGAGCCGAACGCATCAGGCTGTTGATATTGTGTTTTTGCAAGTCTTTCTGAACGTTTTTTGCGGCTTCAGACGACATGCTGTTGCTTTGTACGCGATAAACGGTTTTGTCGCCGTTGGTGCGTTCGACCACTTTGGACGAAATGCCCAGCATGGCGAGTTTGGCACGTTGCGCGTCGGCGCTGTTGCGGTCGGCGTACGAACCCATTTGCAGGATGACTTTCTTACCGCCTTCCGCAGTTTTGGCTTCGGCTTTGGCGTTGCCGGCTTTAGCGGTTTGTTTTTCTGCTTCGGCTTTCTTCACTTCTTTCGCCGCGCCTTTATTTGCTTCCTGACGGGCTTTTTCGATGCTGCCGCTGTTCAGGATTTGCTCGGGGGTCGGCTTGTTGGTTTTGGCCGTTTCGGTTTTCTTGGCTTCGGAGGCTTTCTTCTCAGCCGCTTTTTTCTCGGCGAGTTTGCGCTCGGCGCGCGCTTTTTGTTTGTCCGTCAACTCGGCTGCCTTTTTGGCTTTATCGGCGGCTTCTTTGTCGGCTTTTTCTTTTTCTGCGCGTTTTTTCGCAAGCTCTGCCTTTTTCTCGGCGAGTTTTTGTCTCAACTCGCGTTCGGCAGATTCTTTGTCTTCTTTTTCAGCTTCGCGCAGGGCTTTTTCTGCTTCGCGGGCTTCGTCTTCCGCTTCATGGACGGCACGCTCTTTTTCCGCTTTTTCTTTGTCCGCGCGTTCTTTTTCTTTGGCTGACGCATCGTCGTCGGCTTCGCTGCGTTTCTGTTCGGGCTTGGCTTCTTCTGCCGGACGCTCTTTCTCTACGGGAACGACGACAGGCTGCTCTTCAGTTGCGGGCTTGGACTCAGGTTTGGATTTTTCCTGCGGCTTGAGGATTTCAGGCTCGGTTTGCTGTTTTTGAGGCTCGGTCGCGCCTTTGAAGGCGTTCGGGGTGTCTTGATTCAGAAAATACAGGATGCCCCCGATCACGCCGGTGGCGAGGATGAGGCCGAAGAAAAAGCCGAAAAGGCCTTTGCCGTATTGAGTGTTCTTATTCATGAGATACCTATATTGATGATGCCGTTCAGACGACCTTTTGGCGGCAGAGGATCTGCTGCTGCCATCGGCAGGGACGGGTCATTTTCCTTTATATTGGGCAAAAATGCGCCGTTTGTTTACATGGTTTTTACGAAAACCGCCGTGATGTTATGACGCGCTGACAATTTATCAAAAACAGAATTTTCCTGATAAAACAGTATATTCCTGGCTTAAAACACCAGCAAGATACCCAACCGGTCTCAGCTTTTATCTTGAATCTTCCGTTTTCAGTATTCAAGGGCGGCTGGTATCAAGCAGTTACGACAAGTTGGGCGTGAGCGGTTTTATCCATTACCGTATCAACCATTCCAAGGAGTTTGCAGACCGTCAGAACCACATCAACGGTATCGAGAACTTTTGGAATCAGGCAAAGCGGGTTTTACGTAAATACAACGGAATTGACCGAAAATCTTTCCCGCTATTCTTGGAAGGATGCGAATTCCGGTTTAACTTCGGTAAACCGTCTCAATAGCTTAAAATTCTGCGGGATTGGTGTGGAATTTAGAGCCAATCTACGTCAGCCCCTAACATTTTGATTATTTGTTCCTACAAATGCGAATTTGCTTCTCCATTTTTATTAGCCATAACGATGGTGCTGATTTACTTGACTGTACTGCTTCTATTTAATTATATTAATGATCTTAAAAGGTTATATTTGTTAATTAAAAACTATATTTTATTGATAAATCAATATTTAAATTTAGTCTATAATCAGACTGTGTTTTGAGCTAACCTTTCTTCAATTCATGTATATGTTACATATATAAAATCTGATATGGTGTGTGCTTTTGTAAAATCATAGTAACCCTCTGGTATCTGAAATAAATCATTCATAACCCGTTTTTCTAAAAAAACTTTATCCTCATGATAATTATTAAAAAACAGAATTTTAATTCCTGAAAATTTTTTAAATTTTTCAAATAAGCTATTATGGGCAAAAACAAAAGGAATCATACAGTTTAATAATATAAAATCAGTTTCTTTCTCCCCATGAAAAGCAACCCAATTTTCAATTCCTTCATCCCAATCCGTCTCGAATGAAAAATAATTTGATATTAAAAAATAGATTTTTTTAAAGAGATTACATCATACCTACGCTCCATACCCCATAAAAAATCCTGTGTCAAATCGTAAAAAACATTAGTTTCCTGGCATCGCATAAATAACCCCATTGTTTTTCCGATAAGCATTAATAACTTTTATATGCTTACCATTTGCATATCCTACAATCTCTGAAGACAGAGTTGATTTACCCTATCAGGTCGTCTGAAAAACCTTACAACGCGCGGCGGAAGCTGACGGCTTTCAAAACATGGCTTCTGCCGACTTCTTCATCGCCCGCCAAATCCGCCAATGTACGCGCCACGCGCATGATGCGGTGGAAGCTGCGGGCGGAGAGGGAGAGTTTTTCCAACAGGCTACCCAAGGCTTCCTGCGCTTCTTTTTGGATGCGGGCGGACGTGTCGAGTTCACTGACGCTCAAGGCGGCATTCACTTTGCCTTGCCGCGCGTATTGTTTGTCGCGGGCGGCGATCACGCGCGCCAACACGACGGCGCTGCTTTCCCCCGCTTCCTGCTGCATCAGTTCGGCGGCGGACAGGCTGGGGACTTCGATGGTCAAATCGATGCGGTCGAGCAGCGGGCCGGAAATTTTACTGCGGTAACGCGCGACGCTTTCGGGCGTGCAGCGGCAGGGTTTGACGGGATGCCCGAGATAACCGCACGGACAAGGGTTCATGGCGGCGACGAGCTGGAATTTGGCGGGATAGACAGCTTGGCGCGCCGCGCGGGAAATGTGGATTTCGCCGTTTTCCAAAGGTTCGCGCAAAACTTCCAAAACTTTGCGGTCAAACTCGGGCAACTCGTCCAAAAATAAAACGCCGTGATGTGCCAATGAAATCTCGCCCGGACGCGGATCAGAACCGCCGCCGACCATGGCTGCCGAACTGGCACTATGGTGCGGGCTGCGGAAAGGACGGTGGCTGTCGAGTTGTTGCTGATGATTGGGCAGAAGCGAACGCAACGCCCATACTTCGACCAATTCGTCTTCGGTCAAAGGCGGCAGAATGCCGGGCAGCCGTTGGGAAAGCATGGACTTGCCCGTTCCCGGCGGGCCCATCATCAAAAGGCTGTGTCCGCCCGCAGCGGCGATTTCCAACGCAAGGCGGGCAGTGTGTTGACCTTTGACATCGATGAGGTCGGGCAGTTTGGCGTTTTCAGACGACCTCTGCGGAACTTGGCAGTCGGTTTGCGCCAAGGGTTCGATGCCGTTCAAATGGGCGGCGACCTCACCTAACGAACGCGCGCCGTAAACGGTAATGCCGCGCATCACGGCGGCTTGTTCTGCGTTTTCCTGCGGTAAGACGAAAGAACGTCCCGCCTGCATACCCTGCCACGCCATCGCCAACGCGCCGCGTACGGGGCGCAACATGCCGGAAAGCGCCAATTCGCCGGCAAACTCGTATTGCGCGAGCTTTTCGGGCGCGATTTGTCCGGATGCGGCGAGGATGCCCAGCGCAATCGGCAGGTCGAAACGTCCCGATTCTTTGGGCAGGTCGGCGGGGGCGAGGTTGACGGTGATTTTTTTGGCAGGGAAGTCGAAACCGCTTTGGATGATGGCGGCGCGCACGCGGTCGCGGCTTTCTTTGACTTCGGTGTCGGGCAATCCGACGATATTGAAATGAGGCAGGCCGTTGGCAAGGTGGGCTTCCACTTCGACCAACGGCGCATTCATGCCGCTCAAGGCGCGGCTGTAAACCAAGGCAAGCGACATGTTTCAGACGACCTTATTCGTCGGCTTCGGTTTGCTGTTTGATTTCGGCGACGGCTTCTTCGGCTGCGGCTTCGGCAGCTTCCAATGCAGTCTGCTCAGGCTCTTGCGCGGCTTCGAGTTTTGCCAGACGCTCTTCCAGCTCGACCAGTTTGGTGCGGGTTTTAATCAAAACCTGCTGCTGGATGTCGAATTCTTCGCGCGTAACCAAATCCATACGGTTGAACGCGCTGCCGAGCATGGCTTTGACGTTTTTCTCCATGTCTTTGGCGGGGCTGTTGGCGATGGTTTCGCTGATTTTTGCGCTGACTTCTTCAAAGAGTTGTTTGCCGAACATAATCCGTATCCTTTATATCAGAATATATAAAATCCAAGCGTATTGTATAAGGAAAAAGGTCGTCTGAAAACGGGCATTCTGCTGCCGCGCCTTTTCCCTTCCAAACATCGCTCGCGTGTAGCAAATGCCCGCAAAATCGCTCAATCTTGTGGGCATTTTTGAAACGGCTTTGGCCGTCTGTTTCGATATTCGGCGTATTTTAACGCTCGACGCGGGCATCAAAAATCGGCAGCCACCACGCACCGCCGGTAAAGCCTTTGCACGAGCCGGTAGTGTGTTCCTCGCTGCGGACGAAGCTCTTGCCGTCCCACACCGCCGTATTGCTTGTCCAACAGTCGCCTATGCCGCGGCCTTTGAAGCTACCGCTGAGGGTGGCTGTTTTCTCGTCGAATCCGCCGTGCCCTCCGTATACCATCGGCGGCAGCACTTGTTCGATTTTGGTCAACTCTTTATCGGCAATGGCATAGTAGCCGCTGGTTTGATAAGCACCGCCGACACAGATAGCCGAAATCAACACCTGACGTTCGTTGAGCGGATGGACATACAGGCTGCGGTTCCAACCCATTTGCTCTTTATTATGCAGGGCGTAACAGTAATTATCGTCGCCTTCGGAAACGCGGTTGCTGTTGCGCAGCAGCTTCATGACGGCGCTGTGGCGCGGTGTGTCTTGTTCCAGTATATCGCCTGCTGTTTTCGGTACGGCAACGGCGCGGATGACGGGTTTGGGCTGCGGGCTGAGGACTGCCTGACTGCTGTTGCCTTTGCGTATCAGCGCGGAAGGCGTGTTCAGACGACCTTGGAATTCGTCCGCTTTCAACATTGCCGCCGCCGCGCCTTTGTCGGACAAGTGCCATTCATATTTTCCCGCGCGGATGCTGATTTTACTTTCTTTTTTCAATGCTTCGAGCAAGGCGTTGGTTTGCGCGCTGCTCAATTTGCCTGTGCCTTTTTTGTTCAACGCCAATTTGCCCAGTGATTTGCCGTTCAGCATCAATTCGCTGCGGGCTGCCACACGGGCGAGCTGCCTATCATCGTCGTTAAACGGCAGCAGGGAAACTTCGCCGACTACGGCGGCGTTCGCCCCCGCTTTTCGGGTAAACAAGATGGAAACCGGAGTTTCTGTTTCGTCCGCCTGATATCCGGCAAGACGGCATGTGCCGGTATTGTCGCAAGCGATGTCCCAGTCTTGGTAATTTTGATAAAAGCCTTGAGGCGGAGCGGCCAGTGCGGTGGCGGGCAAAACAGCCAGCAGCCATTTTTTCATGATGTATTCCTTCAGTTTTATTTTATAGTGGATGGGTAAAAGACGGCGCGGCAAGGAAACACAGTGCCGCACTGCTTTTTTTGTAAAACATATGATGCGTCGTTTGCCAAAAAGTTTTTGGCTCGGGACGGCAAAGGTCGTCTGAAACTCCTTTTCAGACGACCTTTTTTAAGATATACAGGCTGCGTGTTTAATCATCGTTGTAATCGTAGTAATCATTGTACCAGTCGCGGTATTTACGATAGTGGTGTTTATGTCTTTTGTAGCGTGCCTCACGGTAGTAAGGATCGTCATAGTCGTAATCATCACGATCGTAGCGGTAGTCGCGGTAACGGCGGTCGTACCAATAGCTGTCGTTGTCTTTCTGGTTCATTTTTTTATTTCGATAGGCGTATGCATTACCTGCCAAACCACCTGCTACCGCGCCGATGAACGCGCTTTGTTCATCGTTACCCAATAGTCCGCCTAAAGCTGCGCCTGCTGCTGCACCGATAAGGGTAGCTTTTCTTTGGTTGTCAGTGCCCCTAGCTTCCGCATTGATGGAGGGGAGGCTGAGGCTGGCGGCGAGTAATACCGTCATAAGCGGTTTCATAGTCATTGTTTCGTCCTTTCGTGAAACACGGCAGGTGCCGGAGAATGGTCAGCATTATAGTCATTCTTTTGTTCGCCGTTCATTTTTCTGTAGAAAATTAGCGTAAACAAATGTTGTTTGTTGAGGCGCGATTGCTTGGTTGATGGATTGGAAGTCTTAACTATATTGGATTTGACGGTAACAAAACGCCCCGAAGCCGGTATGCGGTTTCGGGACGTTTGGGTTTCAGACGACCTGTGCGGTGTCTGCAACACTTATTTGAAAAAGCCTATTCTTCAGGCAGCCGCCATACGGACAGAATGAATCCGCCCCAGATGACAACGAGTGCGATAATCATCATGACGATGGCTGAGGTACTCATTCTTTGTCTCCTTGTTCATGTTCGTGTTCGTCTTTGACGTTGAAGTTTTGACCATGCTTCCAAGGCAGAAGCGACAGCACCACGGAGATGACAATCAGACCGATCGACATGCCCCAGCCGAAGATATTGAGGAAATCGCTGGGATATTTCGAGTAGTTTTCTTTAAGCAGGCCGATTGTGTCTTGGTACAACATATAGCCGAGCATGGCAACGGTAAAGATGACGCAGGCAGTCCAAATCGCGCCGACGCGGACGGAGGAGAGCGCGTTCAGGTGGTTGCGCAGCTCGGGCAGTTTGCGCAGGACGATGATGGCCAAAACATAGACGAAGCCGGCGGCGACGATGCCGTAGGTGTTGACGAATTTGTCCAATACGTCCAAAACGGGCAGGCCTGTGGTCGTGCCGAAGAGCAGGGTGGAGATAATGCCCATCGGAATGCAGACGAGCAGGGTAGCGTTGACGCGGCCGATGTTCAATTTGTCCTGAATGGCGGCAACGATAACCTCGACGATGGAAATCATCGAGGTAATGCCTGCGAATACCAGCGAACCGAAGAACAATACGCCGATCAGCGCCCCCATCGGAGCTTGGTTGATGATGGTCGGGAAGGCGATGAAAGCCAAACCGATGCCGCTGGAAGCCACTTCGCTGACGGCTTGCCCTTTCGCTTGCGCCATAAAGCCCAGCGCGGCAAATACGCCGATACCGGCGAGCAATTCAAAGCTGCTGTTGGCAAAGCCGACAACCAAGCCGGTACCGCCCAAGTCGGTTTTTTTCTTCAGGTAGGAAGAGTAAGTCACCATGATGCCGAAGCAGATGGAGAGCGAGAAGAAAATCTGACCGTATGCGGCAACCCAGACTTTCGGATCGGAAAGTTTCGACCAGTCGGGCGTAAACAGCGCGTCCAAACCCTTAGCCGCGCCTGGCAGCGTCAGCGAGATGCCGACCATGATGATGAACATAATCAAAAGCAGCGGCATGAAGAACGACGATGCGCCCGCCACGCCTTTTTGTACGCCTAAAGCCATGATGATGCAGGTAAACAGCCATACGCCGATCAGCGGGCCGACGACTTTACCGACAAAATCCAAGCCCAAGGCTTCAGGACCTGCCATGTTCAAAAAGTCTTTAAAGAAAAACGCCTGCGGATCTGCGCCCCATGCCGCGTTCAGCGAGTAATACGCATAGCTTGCCGACCAGCCGATGATGACCGCGTAGTAGATACAGATGATGACGTTGGTCATGACGTTCCACCAGCCCACAGGCTCGAACCAGCGGCCGAGGCGGCGGAAAGCCAGCGGAGCAGAGCCGCGGTAGCGGTGGCCGATGGCGTAGTCGAGCAGCAGCAGCGGGATGCCGGCGGTCAAGAGCGCGACCAGATAGGGTAGGAGGAACGCACCGCCGCCGTTTTCGAAGGCGATGTAGGGGAAACGCCAAATGTTGCCCAGGCCGACGGCAGAGCCGATAGCGGCAACCATAAACGCGCGGCGGTTGCTAAACGTCGCGCGTTCGTTTGTTTTGGAATCAGACACGTTGATACCTCTTGCTTTGATGTGGTATGAAAACAGCCGCTTGGCGGCTTACGGTTATAGAAATGAGGTCTGACAGGGGTAATGTCGTCTGAAAAAAACAGTCGGCTTGTGGCCTTTGTTTACAATCTATGGCTGTATCGTAAAAAAATTTAACAGGCTTGGCAAGCGGAAAACAGATTTAAGTTGCGTTTCGGGCAGTTCTGGGAATTTCAGACGGCCTTGCATTGCCCAAGGGCAGGGTGAGTTGCCGGATGTGGACGTTATTGTTTTTGGCGTTTAGGGCTTGTTGTGCAATTTGGTATGAATTCGAATGCACATTATTTTTTAAGGAATGACGTAAAAAATAAAAGGTCGTCTGAAAACCGGTTTCAAAGTTTCAGACGACCTTTTATCTTTTCCGGAAAACCTAGCTTACCCTCTGCGCAACACGGCGTTGTTGACGTATTTTTGGATGCCGGTGGCGATGGCGTCGGCGCATTGGCGGCGGAAGGAGTCGCTGCCGAGCAGCCGCTCTTCGGTGGGGTTGGACAGGAAGGCGGTTTCGACAAGGATGGACGGGATGTCGGGCGCGCGCAGGACGGCGAAGTTGGCTTCGTCAACACGGCCTTTGTGGAGTTGGTTGAGTTTGCCCAATTCGGTCAGGACGGAATGTCCGAGCTTGCGGCTGTCGCGCATGGTGGCGGTTTGGGTCATGTCGAGAATGGCGTTATCGACGCTGCGGTTGCCGCTTTTAAGGACGCCGCCGATGGCGTCGGCGTTGTTTTGGGTTTGGGCGAGGAATTTGGCGGCGGAGCTGGTCGCACCTTTGGTGTTGAGCATATACACGCCGGTACCGCGCGCAGACGGGCTGGTGAAGGCGTCGGCATGGATGGAGACGAACACGTCGGCATTACGGGCGCGGGCTTTGGCGACGCGCACGCCCAATGGGATGAAGATGTCTTCGTTGCGGGTCATGTAAACGGTGTAGCCTATGCTTTCAAGGCGGTTTTTGGCTTCGCGGGCGATGGAGAGGACGACGTTTTTCTCTTTCAAGCCGCTGGGTCCGATGGCGCCGGGGTCTTCGCCGCCGTGACCGGGGTCTAGCATGACGACGGGGCGGCGTCCGCCGCGGTTGGAGCGGGGAGGTGCGTCTTGGGCAATGTTCGTGCGATCGGTAGGACGTTGCGTTTGCATGCGTTTCGGCGGATTGCCGTTGAGCAGCGCCATCATCGGATCGTTGGCATCGACGCCGTGCGGATAGAGGTCGATGACGAGGCGGTTTTTAAAGCCGCCGACAGGGGCAAGCGAGAAGACTTGCGGATAGGCGTTTTGCTTGAGGTCGATCACGACGCGTACGGTCGTCGGGGTGTTTTGTCCGGCGCGGATGCTGCGGATATAGGGGTCGTCGGGCAGGACTTTGCCGGAAATGCCTTGCAGGACGCTGTTGATGTTGGCGTTTTGGATGTCGATGACGAGCCTGCCGGGGTTTTCCAAGGCGAAATGCTGATATTGCAGGGCGCGCGAGCTTTCGATGGTGATGCGGGTATAGGCGTGCGAAGGCCAAATACGGGCGGCGACGAATTGGGCGGGCGGCGCGGCTTTGGCGAGGGCGGAGGCAATCGGCGTGAGGGTAAACAACAGTCCGGCGGCTTGGCGGACGACTTGTCTTCGTGTCAGTTTGAATTTAACCATGCTTCTAAACTTTTTTGTCCGTTGGCGGTGTGTGCGGTAGCGGTGCAGGTCCTGCCCTGCACGGCGTGATTCAGGGATACGGTGATGTCTGCGGGCGGCGTGAACGCGCCGCCTTGTTGCGGCCATTCGATGATACAGACGCTGTCAGGGGAGAACAGGTCGTCCAAACCCGCATCTTCCCATTCTTCGGGCGAGGCAAAGCGGTAAAGGTCGAAATGATGGAGCGTGAACGCTTCCAGCGGGTAGGATTCGACGATGGCGTAGGTCGGGCTTTTGACCGCGCCGGTGTGTCCGAGTCCTCGCAGGATGCCGCGCGTGAACGTGGTTTTCCCCGCGCCCAAATCGCCTTGCAGATGGATGACCAATGGCGCGCGCAGCGATTTTGCCCAACTTCCGCCCAGCTCGAGTGTGGACTCTTCGTCGGGAAGCCGGCGGGAAAAGGTTGCGCCCTCGCTCATGAAATCAGCCTTGTCGTGTTCTAAAAATCTTAATTATGCTGGATTTACGGGCATTTGCAAACATAAGGGAGGATAAAGTTAGATAAAGATGTTCAATCGGCATCTTTGCCGCCTGCCGTTCAAACGCCGTAGAGGTCGTCTGAAAACACCGTTTCCACACAACTCAAACCCTTTCAGACGACCCCGTCCCTGTTAAGCCTTGCGCCGAACGTGTACAATCCGCCCCATCATACCTAATCCGTACAAACCGCATCATGACTATCAGCAAACAACGCCCCATCGGCGTTTTCGATTCCGGCGTCGGCGGCCTGACCAACGTCCGCGCCCTGATGGAACGCCTGCCGATGGAAAACATCATCTACTTCGGCGACACCGCCCGCGTTCCCTACGGCACCAAATCCCGCGCCACCATCGAAACCTTCGCCATGCAGATTGTCGATTTCCTGCTGGAAAACGATGTCAAGGCGCTCGTCATCGCGTGCAACACCATTGCCGCCGTTGCCGGACAGAAAATCCGCCAAAAAGCAGGCAATATGCCGGTATTGGACGTGATTTCCGCCGGCGCGCAGGCCGCTCTGAACACCACGCGCAACAACAAAATCGGCATCATCGCCACCAACACCACCGTCAACAGCAACGCCTACGCCCGCGCCATCCACGCCCAAAACCCCGACACGCTCGTGCGCACGCAGGCGACGCCGCTGCTCGTGCCGCTGGTGGAAGAAGGCTGGCTTGACCATGAAGTGACCCGCCTGACCGTGCGCGAATACCTCAAACCGCTCTTGGTGGACGACATCGACACACTCGTCCTCGGCTGTACCCACTTCCCGCTGCTCAAGCCCCTAATCGGCAAAGAAGCGCAAAACGTCGCCCTGGTCGATTCCGCCATCACCACCGCCGAAGCGACCGCCCAAGCGCTCGCCCAAGCGGGCCTGCTCAACACTGAAAACGACAGCCCCGACTACCGCTTCTACGTCAGCGACATCCCCCTGCGCTTCCGCACCATAGGCGAACGCTTCCTCGGACGCAGTATGGAACAAATCGAAATGGTCTCGCTGGGATAAGGCATATCCCGCATACCAAAACGAGAGGTCGTCTGAAAACTCGAAACACGGGTTTTCAGACGACCTTTTTGAATGAGGCGAATCAAAGCTATTTCCAATCCTGATCCGCTTGTCTCATCGTTCAAGCATTTCTCGGGTAACTAAGGGAATAAAGTCCAAATTGCTGTCCACAGAGGCGGATAGCTTTTCGGGCAGACTGGGAGCTGCATCGCGGTGAAAACAGGCAAGATTGAGATCTACGCCCGATAGGCTTTCGGGGCGGCGGAAGAAGTTGTCTTCCTGATAGCGGTGGGAAGCAAACCAATAGCAACGATAATCCATACGCTCAAAATGGCGGATTAAATCGAGGCAGTTGTCAGG
>ERZ772990.111-NODE-111-length-13132-cov-5.00681_pt1 | contig 13132 bp, 6 predicted proteins | sample MGYA00511674_ERZ772990 | MGnify/ENA primary metagenome ERZ772990 (study PRJEB29015, sample SAMEA2738045) | human oral metagenome | biome: human oral; feature: human-associated habitat; material: saliva | place: China | collected 2233 ...
CTTCTGTTGTGACAGGTGGTTCTTCCGTAGTGGTCGTTGGCGGTGTATACGTATTATTGAAGGCTTTATCTTCAGGATACATTACAGAGGCAACGTAAGCATTTCCGTCTTGAGTAACCGTAATCGTCACTTCTTTCTCGGTTGAATCGTATTGAATCGTTTCATCCGTTCCTGCGACTTCGACGACTTTATACTTGTATGTTCCAGCCTTTTCAAATGTCACATCTTTAAAGGTAATCGTTCCATCTGCTTGAGCAGCTGTTGTCGCTAAAACTTCCCCATTGTCATTCAACAAGTTGAAGGTGAATTCTCCCTCAACAATAGAACGCCCTTCTAATTTCTTATTGAAAATAAGGTCTACTTTCACTGGATCCACTAGGCGGTTTGTAATCGTAGTTTTGCCATCTTCATTTTTAATTTCATTATAATATCCAGCAGGCACTGAAATTTCATCTACTGTATATTCGTAAGCTTTACCATTGAGTGATTTTGGCAACCCTGTAAAGGTATATTTCCAATCATTAGCTGCATTCAATGTCACTGGAGTACTGTAAGCCACTCCATTTTGTTTCAATTGAACCGTAATTGGGGCACGAAGACCTAATTTATCTTCGCTATCATTCCAATTTTTTTCTACAGTATGCTGCGTTTCCGCACGTTTATTTAAGACATAGAATCCATGAGCAGATTTTTCTTGAGTCCCTTCATAGTCATCACCGTAGTTCTCTGGTAATTTCTCACGAACTTTCCAATCCTTAATATTTGGATCGATGATTGTATCTTTACTCGTCTTCTTCAACGTACCTTTCCAACCGTTTGTTTCGTTTAACTCGATTGTAGCAACGACTTTATCCGGTTCAGATTCACGATACAATTCCATCGTAATACTTGTGACTTCTGAACTGCGATCTTTCCATTCTTTTCGAACAAGGAAGTACTGAGGCAATTGGTTTTTAACCGTATTTGATACCCCAAAGTTTGCTAAATCTGCAGCATCACGGTTTACGTAATATGTGTTTGAAGAAATCTTTCCGTTTAACTCTCCGCTCTCTTCATAAGATGGCGATTTCATCGGAACATCGAAGTTGATATCTTCTCCTGGTTCGATGACTTCTGGATTGACCATCACAATTTTCAGCGCAGTTACTTTGCTATAGTCATCAACATTTTCAACCCATCCGTCCGCATTCACGCCCTCTGCTGGATTATCTGGTAAATCGGAACCAGTATTGTAATAGACTTTAAATCCGTCTGGCGCAACGACTGGTCCAGTAACGATATTAGCAAAACCATGAATATCGCCCTTCACTGGCAATTTGTCATAAATAACAAAGTGGCGGAAGGTTTCGTTCGTATTATTCACCGTACGGAGACGGTACTTGAAGTTTTCTTCATAGTCCATCAATTGAAGCGTTTTATTCCAGACCGTATCTGTATCTTTTTTGATTAATTTTTCAGAACGAATATGCGTTGGTACTGTAACAATAGTATTGGAACGAGCGCCTACAAGACGTTCTGTCTTATCTCCGTTGCCATTAACATCATACTCATCCACTTCACCCTTACTATTAAGCTGAATAAAGGTTTTATCATCAATGCTTTCCTTATCAGTTACAAAGTAGACGCGGTTTTCATTCTTCTTGAATGTATCTACTGATGAAGGAGTTGCTTCTGCTGTGATGCGCGCCTTGAACGTAATTTTTGGATACGCTAGTTTTGTTGGCTCCACTTTTTCTTTCAATTTGAAAATAACAGCCTGACGATTCGAGTCATTGTAGTTTTCAATCACTTCAACGTCTACTGGAATATTTGAGTTTTTCAACTCTTCAAACTTAATTCCTTCTGGTAATAAGTCGATAAAACGAGGATTCTCAAACTCAACAACGGAAGGAAGTGAGAAGAAGTCCGCTGAAATATTGTATTCAACTACTTCATCAACCGCCCCTGTATCGTTGCTTGTGGTTGTTTTTGCGAGTCCAATCTTGATTGCAAGCTCTTCTGCTTGAATCTTACCGATATGCTCTGAATTAAATGGAACGTCTTTACCTTCTGGCGTAAGAAGCTTCCCTGTGAACTTCGCTTTATTTGGAAAATCTTTATTTAATAAAGAAGCATTGTCATAAAGAACACCTGTAGAGACATGCATACGGAAAGTAAAGGCTTCGTTTGGGTCAATTTGCTTCCCATCTTTTAGTCGAATGATAATTTTCTTAATCGTTTGTTGTGTTTGTGGGGCTTGTTCTTTCGTGATTTCTCCTGATTGTACTTTAGCTGCTGTATCTTTATTTTGTTGAACAGCTGCCTTATCCACCACTTCTTCAGGTGCAATTTCTGTTTCATTGCCATCTTTATCCACTGCAAAGAATTGCACTTTTTCAGCTGGGCCATATAACGCCTTAATGCTGTAGAAGAACAATTGTGGATCAAGATCTGTATCTTCAATCGTTAATTCCGTAATTGGGTATGGTGTTTGGTTGTTCATTTCAATCAAATACGTACCCATACTATTTTTTGTCATTTCATGGTTTGAACCTTCGCGAATCTTCAACTTGTTTTCTCCACGTTTCACCGTGAAATTCCCTGGAAGAAGATGAGGACGTAAGCGAATCTTTACATCATCTTCTGCTGATTTTTGGTCCGCTGGAGTTTCATTAAACGGATGCCAATCTACTTTCACATGATTCAAGTAATAGTCCTTATCGCCTGTTTTAGCTCCTGGGAATTTTAAATACAATTCCAGTTTTGCTAATTTATTCAGCGCATTGGCTTCTTGCATATTGTCAGCCGTGATGGTATACGAAACCGTACCATCCCCATTATCTGTCCAACCTGGATTTTTTTGAGCATCAAATTGCGCCGTTCTCGTATTCCCTTGTTCATCCGTATACGTTGGAAGTGTATCCGTCACGACAATCTTTTCCATGAGTCGATTTCTTTGATGCCAAGTTCCTTCATGGTTAAAGTCTGCACGGAATTTGAAAAGAACATATTCCGGATTATCGATATAGCCATTTGCATTCGATGTTCCACCGTATTGTCTAGTGTCATCATAGGAATAGTAATCATTTCCTGGAAGCTTCAATACATTCATATCCAATGTTTTCACACGGAAAGTTGCGTCTCCTGTTGCTTCTTTAATAACTGTACCGTCTTCTTGTTTCCAAGAAACATTCGCACTGACTTCATATCCTTTAGGAGTCAATCCTTTTTTGAAGTTCATTGTATACGAGAACGTTACAGAAGTAGTTGAGTCTAGCTCCTTTAAATGCACACGAGCGATTCTGTCATTTCCTTCTGTTAAATATTCGACTGACTTAATAAAGCTAGCATTCCCAACTTTAAAAGTATCGATATATTTCCCTTCATAACGAATATCGATGTACGAATTAGTGAGAGTTCCTGTTAACCCTTGCGCATCTAAAGCAACTTCTCCCACACGCATCGATAGTGGCCAGTCTTCTGCTCCCGTTGAAGTGGAGATTTTAACGGAGTTTTTCCCCACTGCTGAAGTGTCTCGTTTGCCACGAACACGAGCGACTTCTGTTGTATTCACCGTAACTTCTGGCGCGACCGCCGTTTCAGATGCTGGCTCTGTTTGTTGTGAAGTTTCTGTAGTAGCTTCTGTATTTGTAGTTGTTGTCTTTTGAGAGGTAGTCGATTCTAGCTGTTCTACCGCGACTACACTTGCCGGTAGAGCACTTGCAAGGAATAAGTTCATTAGCATCACTAAATGAACAATTCTTGTGTATGTTTTTTTCATAATTCTCTCCTTATATTTTCGTATTTTATACCAATTTTATTATAGCAATAGTGTTAACATTTGTTAACTATTTCCATTGAGAATTATTTTTTATTTTTTGCATCAATGAGGTATAAAATTGTAAGCTTCATCTTGCGCACTCTCATCATAAAACAAAGGATTCCATCCGCCACCACTTTGTCCGATATACACACAAAAAAAGAGAGCCTTTTTGGGTGGTCAATTAGGGATTAACGAAAACAACGCCTAATTTCTAAGTAAAGGCTTTTAACGGAACTCAAAAAAAAGAATAACCACACTAGAGTATTGAGTTTAACTCCGGTGTGGTCATTTTTGTTATTTTAAATACTAATAATATATTTGAAATTTTTTTATTTTTGTTTCTGCTGAACAGAAATAATAAAATCTGCCATAGTCATCGCTGAATTAACAAATAACCTTGCGTGATGCTCGTCAATGCGTATTCTGTTCACACCAACTCCGTGTGCATCACTGTCCTTATTTCTCATTTCTGCGATAGACGATACAATGCTATTTAACCCAGATAGAAGTGTGTTTATTCTTCTATCGGTATTAGCGTCTGTATGCATACTATAAAGAGTACGTACTTGTTTATAAAGTTTCGCAATATCTCCACTATCAGAAGGCGTCTCATTCTTTAGTTCAATTACATAGCAGAATGTTTCTTCTAGGAGTGTGCGAGATTTGGTAATGGAACTATCATAATTTCTCTCTTCAACGTCTTGTAATGCACGCGCAGAGATACTCTTGATATATTCTCTATCGATTGTCTTGACCTTTGGTGCTGATATTTGTACTACACTTCCTAGAGGTTTTATAACATATTGATTTCCTATTCTGGCCAATTCATTTCCTCCAAAGAAAAGTAGTCCATTAATGCCATTTAATACTGCAGTAACAATAGTTTCATGCGCTTTTAGAATTTCTTCAGATGAATGTCCTTTTAGCTTTTCTGTAAATTGAGAAATGCTAAAAATATGCTCCAATAAATCTGAACATCTATCATCAGAAATACAACTATCTAGCAAAACATCAAAATACTGCCATCTACTCATGGTTGAATATGTTTGCGGATACCCAAATTGTAAAGATAATTCACAAATTTTTGGACCGCTCAAATTTGGAAGTGAAATGTCTATTTTAGATAAATCATTAAATTCATATTTTCCAAAGTTAGTATCACCATCAAGAATAGCTATTATTTCTTTATTTTTTAATAGCTTGTATAGATCATTGACCAAATACTTTCACCACCCTATTTATCTAGCTGTGCTTGTAATTCTTTGAAACTATCCAACGCACTTTGTAGATTTTCGATGATATCTCCAGCTAGTTCGTCCGGAAAAGGTAAATTATCAAGGTCAGCTAAAGATTTATCCTTAATCCAGAATATATCTAAGCTTGTCTTGTCACGATTTAAAATATCTTTGATTGAGTATTTTCTAAAACGTCCATCTGGATTATCCACTGACCACGTTTCTTCTCTATCATACCTATTTTGTGGATTATAGCATTTGATAAAGTCTTGCAAGTCAGCATCTGCCATCGGATGTTTCTTTAAGGTAAAATGCATGTTTGTTCTTAAGTCATAAATCCAAACTTCCTTCGTTTGCATTTCTGGGCTTGCCGGACGTTTATCAAAGAATAATACATTTGCCTTTACGCCTGGCTTATAGAATATTCCCGTAGGCAATCTTAAAATGGTGTGTAAATCTGTTGTTTCTAACAGCTTCTTACGAATAGTTTCTCCGGCACCACCTTCAAACAATACGTTATCAGGAAGAACAACTGCAGCTTTACCTGTAGCCTTCAAAATCGTATTAATATGCTGAATGAAATTCAATTGTTTATTTGAACTTGTAGTCCAGAAATCCTGACGGTTGTAAACTAAGTCTTCGTCTTCTTGCTCACCATCTTCGTTCGTGAAAGTAATAGAAGATTTCTTCCCGAAAGGTGGATTTGTAAGAACATAATCAACACGATATCCTGGATCAGTTAATAGAGCGTCTCCAAACGTAACTGGTGCCTCTGTGTAAATATCCCCGATATTATGTAAATATAAATTCATCAAAGCCGTTTTGAAGGTCGCACCGACAATTTCATTTCCATAAAATGTCTTATCTTTTAAGAATTCCTTTTGTTCTCTGTCCAAAGAATAGTTGTTTGGATTTGAAATATATGACTGAGCAGCTAAGAAAAAACCTCCACTTCCACAGCATGGATCTGCGATAGTCTTCATAGGCTCTGGAGCGATACACTCAACCATAGCTTTAATGAGCGGACGTGGAGTAAAGTATTGTCCTGCACCGCTTTTAATATCTTCAGCGTTCTTTTGAAGTAAACCTTCATAGATTTCACCTTTAACATCTGAAGACATTGCTACCCATTTTTCGTTATTTATCATCTGTACAATGCGATAAAGGATCGCTGCATTGTTTATTTTGTTTGTCGCCCCTTTGAAAATCTGTCCAAGCATTCCAGTCTTTTCACCAAGCGTTTCAAGTGTATTTTTATATTGTTCTTCAAGTTCTGCGCCCTTGAGAGTATTTAAATTCTTCCATTTATAACCTTCTGGAATTCCAGTATCACGATTATAGGGAGGTCTTGAATATTCATCCGCCATTTTAAGAAATAACAGATATGTAAGTTGTTCCAAATAGTCTCCGTGAGAGACTCCGTCATCTCTAAGAGGATTACACATTCCCCACACTTTGGAGATGATTGCAGATGTATTCTCATTTACCATTATAATAATCTCCCTTCGAAGGCTTGTTTCAATATGCTTTGACGCATAGCAGATGCTTGTTGTAAGGCATCATTTACAGTTTTTTCAATATTTTCATATGCCGATAATCTTGAATCAATTGCATAGATTATTTGATCTTGTATTTCCTTTTTGAAGTATGGTACTTTTATTTTCTTTATTTCTTGTGCATTAACGTTGTTTACACCACTAGTTGACTTAGAAACATTTTCAATATATCTCCTAACGTCATAAGAAGATAAGTACCTTAACAAATATTTAGGCGATAATTTTTCGTGGTCACTAATACGAATTCGTATTAAATATCCAGCAAATAATCCTGATACATCTTGTTCTCGTACCATTGCGGCTGTTCCAACTATAGAGGGACTGCCATTAGAACGAATAATTAGAATATCACCGTATTTTAACGATAATTTTTCAATTTCATTCTCGTCAAATTTCGCATATTTCAAGTCTGATCTATCTAATGTTCCTGTGGATGCATCTATATTAGGTATTCTATAAACCTCTGTATAAGCTTCAATATCATTTTGATAATCGCATTTTTTTGAAGTTCCATATCTTGGATGTTCAATAAAAGAAGCTAGTTCTTTAATTTCAGGATCACCATTATTGGTTAGTTTTCCGTCAAATGCATTCTTTAATACAGCTTGTTTATACACCTTTAGCTGTGCTTTTGTCGCGTTCAAAGTCTCCACAGCATTATCAAGGTCAGAGAATAGTTCCTCAATTTTTGCAACAATGCGTTGCTGTTCTTCTATAGAAGGGTAGGAAATCTCATAATTTGTGAAATTAGACATTCTAACATATTTAACTGTTGATCCAAATTTTTTCTGATCATTAAAATTACGCCAGTATAATTGCAAATGATAAAACAAGTACTTTGGTAAGATCTTTATATCACTCAAAACGTATGTACGTTGATATGCATCAAACTCACCATCATAATAGAAAACTAATCCAATATCTCCATTTCCAGGAACTATAACAGATTCTCCTGTAAATGAATATGTATCACACATTGAATATTGATTAGAACATGTATAGAATCGATACTTTCCTTCTTTATTAGCGTGATTTGCATCGTGTTTACCTGTTTTTATTGTGCATATATCTGGTAATTTAGCTTTTGTATATTTCATATTTTTTACCATTCTTACGCCACCAATTCTACATTCATTTCATATAATATATTTTTATAGTTGTCACCAAATGCCTCATAGAAGCCAAGTAAGCCTCCCTTGTGGTCAAATGGTGTATAATCTAAATCCTCATCCAAAATACTCAAAGATGAGATGATATGGTCTTTGATAAGACGAAGCCATTCCATCTGTTCTTCGGTAAATTGAGAGTATCCGGCATTTTTCCTAAATGTCCATTCCTTGAAATTAGCATTGACTCTATCTGCAAATGAAGTTAATTCATCCATTGCGCCAATTTCAAATCTTATAATAGAGATAAGGTCTGTTAACTGTGCTACAGTTCCACGCTTTACCTTATCTGTAAATTTTATATAATAGCAGTCCCAAAGGCGATCGATAGTGATATTTTTCTTTTTAAGTTTTTCATATAGAGACTTAAGCTGTTCTATCATCATCGGTCTGTCTTTATAAGATTCATTGTAGATAATACGCAATGCAATAATCTCATCCTTATTTTCCTCAATAAATTCTTTGAAGGAAGCAATTACTTTATCTGCATTCTCTTCTTTCTGAGAATCGAATCCTGCAAAGACTACAGAATCAAGATTAACAGTATCAATTACTTGGTCATGACTTCTTCTAATATTTTCAATGAAATCTCTGTTATCTGGGTTATAGAAAGGTTTCGTTGCCTCATCCAATAATTCTTTCTTAGCCTTTTCCATATCCTTCTGAGTAGGAACGCCAGACATTATAAAGGATTTGGCCTTCTCTGCGATAACATCCTCATCAAAAGCGTTAAGAAGATTATTTGCTATATCACGAGCTGGCAATCCGATATTTTTCTTGAATTCCTTATGTTCCTTTTCTGTCATCTGTTTATCAAGTCTTGTTATCCTGTTGGCTAGAGAAGTAAGGGTATCCTCACTTTTATCACCTAAAGCAACATTCATCATTAATTCCTTCATAGAGACAGTAGGCTTTCTTTCAAGACTTCTTGTTTCTGATTTTTTAGATTTTGTTACACCCACAGCATCTACGATAACAAAATGGTCTTTGTTTTCCGTAGCAGATGGCGTAACCTTCTGTAAATCGTCCACACCGATAGTACGAGTACCACGACCGACCATCTGCTCGAAGTAATTCTTGCTACGAACATCTCTCATAAATATCAAGCATTCAAGAGGTTTAACATCCGTACCTGTGGCAATCATATCCACAGTGACTGCTATACGAGGATAGTAGTCATTTCTAAACGAACTTAAGGTACTCTCAGCATTTTCAGCAGAGTAGGTGATTTTTTTACAGAACTCATTACCTTCACCAAACTCTTCACGAACGATATTAATAATGTCATCAGCATGACTATCTGTTTTAGCAAAGATAAGCGTCTTTGGTACTTCTTTTCGTCGTGGGAATAGTGAAGTAAATAAATTCTCCTTAAAAGTCTTTATAACAGTTCTAATCTGACTAGGATTCACGACATCTTTATCAAGTTTATTTTTGTCATAATCCAAATCTTCGTCCATCTGTTCCCAACGTTTCTCACGAGAAAGACGATCACGATATTCAATAACTCTTTTTAGGATATGTCCGCCTTTTTGCGATACTTCTGTTTCAATAAGGAAGATGTCTTCGCCAACATTGACACCATCAATAATAGCTTGTTCTCTACGATATTCACTGACAACATTTTCGTTAAAGAATGCAAAGGTTCTCTTATCTGGCGTGGCAGTAAGCCCTACTAAGAATGCGTCGAAATAAGTCAATACTTGTTGCCAAACATTATAAATAGACCTGTGGCATTCATCGATGATAATACAATCGAAGAATTCAGGCGGATATTTTTCGTTATATACAACTTCCTTTGGTGCCTTACTATCAGCAGTTACATATTCATTGAATGATTCTTCCTCTGTTGATTCATCTATATCTTCCTCTTTCAGAATAGAATACATTCTTTGAATTGTACTAATACATATCTGAACATCATTAGGAATATAAGAATTTTTCAGACGTCTTACACCATATAACTGTGAAAAGGATCTTGTATCATCATTTGGTGTATATGCTAAGAATTCTCTTTCAGCCTGTTCTCCTAAGCTCTTTGTATCCACGAGGAAAAGAATACGGTTCATCTTCCCATATTTTAGTAAGCGATATGCTTCTGTAATAGCAGTGAATGTTTTACCTGCACCAGTAGCCATTTGCACTAATGCTCGTGGGCGATTATCCGCAAAAGAAACATCCATATTGTTGATCGCATTAATCTGACACTCTCGGAATCCTGCTGTATCAAGAATAGGAAAATGTTTCATATTATTTCTAATCGTATCAGATGCTTGCAATAAAGACTTTAAATGTTCAGGTCTATGAAAAGAAAAAACTCTTCTAGAACGATACTTTATATCTTTATAGTCCGTGAATTTGATTAGCTGATCAGTCGCTTCATACGCAAAGCGAATAGTATATTCACGATTAATCCATTTGAAAGAACTAGTGGCATACCTTGCAGACTGTTCTTCAACAACTGTGATATTTTCACCAATAGAACTTTTCTTTGCTTCTATAACGCCAACAGGCTCTCCATCTATAAATAATGCGTAGTCAACTGGTCCAGTATCAGTTGGGTATTCTCGTACCGCTACACCTAATGCAGCACCAATATTTACCTGAGCAAAATTTTGTATTACCCATCCAGACTGTTCTAGTTTTTTATCTATAACAACTCGTGCTTCTTGTTCTGGAGTCATGCCGAGTCGCCTCCTTTACTTCTCAACTTTGTAATCAAGCCATGTTTCCTCAATCGTCTCATAAGGAATATTATTTTCAAAACAAAAAGCATTAATGCTCTTCATTGCTCTTAAGTTTGGCTTGGCACGTCCGGATTCCCAACGATTCACTGTGGAAAATGCCACACCGATTTTATTAGCAAAGTCCTGCTGCGTTAGAAATGAACGCTGTCTAATTCTTTTTATCTCTTCAGGAAAACTCATACGCATCTCCTTTTCGTTTCTTATTCATCAATATAGCGTTATTATGCCAAATAAATATGAATTTTGCTAGTGTCTATCCCTTCAAGATATTTTTATTGAGGGATTTTTATTTTTCACCGGAATTTCGTCTCACAAATCCTCTTGGGAAGTTAGAAAGAAAAAAGTTATCTTCAACTCCATTGAAGAAGTATATATCCCAAGTAACGTAAAAACGGCATAGCCGATGGTTACGACTATGCCGATATTTTATAGGAACATAAACCCCTTATTGAGTTGACTCTTTCAAAGCTCTCTTCTCTTATAGTTCGATTCTCAAATTAGTCGATTCCAACTTCTTTGCGGACAACGTCAGCGATACGTGTTACGTAGTCGTGAACGAGTTCATCCGTTGGTGCTTCAACCATGACACGAACAAGCGGCTCTGTACCACTTGGACGTACAAGAACGCGTCCGTTTCCTGCCATCTCTGCTTCTACAGCATCGATAACTTCTTTAATGGCTGGAACTTCCATAACGCCATTTTTATCACTTACACGGATGTTCACTAATTCTTGTGGGTATGTTGGCACTTCACTTGCTAATTCGCTTAATGATTTGCCCGTTTGTTTCATCACATTCATTAATTGAATTCCTGAAAGTAAGCCGTCTCCTGTTGTGTTTAAATCAAGAATGACGATATGTCCTGATTGTTCTCCACCGAAGTTGTAGTTGTTTTTACGCATTTCTTCAACAACGTAACGGTCACCTACAGCTGTTTGAAGAGCAACCATGCCTTCTGCTTCCACTGCTTTATGGAATCCTAAGTTACTCATCACCGTTGATACGATTGTATCTTTGCTGAGTGTTCCTTGGTTCTTGAAGTGTTTCCCTAGGATGAACATGATTTTATCGCCATCAACGATTATTCCATTTTCATCCACCGCGATACAGCGGTCGCCGTCTCCATCGAAGCTTAATCCGATGTCAGCGCCAGTTTCTTTTACAAATTCCACTAACGCTTCTGGATGTGTCGATCCAACACCGTCGTTAATATTCACGCCGTTTGGTTTGTCTCCCATTGTGTGGAAGTCTGTATCTAAATCAGCGAATAAACGTGTTAACATTGAAGCTGTTGCTCCGTTTGCTCCGTCTAGCGCTACTTTAATTCCAGATAAAGACTCTACTGTATTTTGTAGGAACTGGTTGTATTTCCACGTTCCTTCTAAATATTCCTCCACTGTTCCTAACGCATCTGTTGAAGGACGTGGTAATGTATCTTCTTTTGCATCTAATAATGCTTCGATTTTCTCTTCCGTTTCATCGGTTAATTTGAATCCGTCTGAACCGAAGAATTTAATTCCGTTATCTTGTGCTGGGTTGTGTGACGCTGAAATCATAACCCCAGCTACAGCCCCTTGCATACGTGTTAAGTACGCAACACCTGGAGTTGGAATGACTCCAAGTTGCATCACTTCAATCCCTACAGAAAGTAATCCTGCGATTAAAGCATGCTCTAATAATTGACCTGAAATACGAGTGTCACGCCCCACTAATACGAGTGGATGTGCGTTTCCTTCCGCTTGTTGCAATAAAACATAACCGCCATAACGACCTAGTTTAAATGCTAATTCAGGTGTTAATTCTGCATTCGCTACTCCACGAACGCCATCTGTTCCAAAATATTTCCCCATTGTGTTGTTCTCCTTCACCCGTTATTGGGCTTGAGTTGTTTGTTCTTTTGTAGTTTGTGACAGTTCTTCTGTTGTCACACTCTGAGTCGTTGAATCCTCAGTTGCTCTGAGGCTATTATCAACCACCGTAATCATTACCTCAATCGTCTCAGGTGTAACGCTGTTGACTCCTGAAGGGAGCGGCACCGTTACTGTTTTCTTTGTTGACTGAGTAATGTTGCTCACATCCACCGCCACTGGAATTGCTGTGATTTGGCTTAAGCTCGATTGAGCTCCTAAAATTGTAACTTGCTTAGTAGTAGAATTCAATAAATATGAATAACGTGAAGAAGTTCCTGTTGCTGTTAAAACAATCGGTACCGTCTTCTGACTAGAAGAAATTGGCACTCGAACTTGCACGCGTTCTGGATCAATTTTCACGGCCACAGGTTTCCCTGTTGCGTCTAAGGCTTGTAATTGCGCCGTTGTTGTGTAGTCTGTTTTGGTTCCTTCAGGAATCGACACATTCGCAACAACTTGCTCCACTTGATCCACAATCGAACTAGCTGCTTTTACGGTTACGGTTGCTGGTGAGGCTGTCCCTTCTCCTACTTGGTAACCATTACCAACAAGAGAAGAATCTGCTTTCACGACTACAGGAACTTCCTTCGTCGTAATTTTTTCAATCGTTACCTCTACCGTTTCTGGAGACACGCTTCCGTGAACGCCTGTCGGTAACCCTGTCACTTCCAACGTAATCGTATGTTTTCCTTCTCCTAATTCAGTCAAATTAGGCG
>ERZ772990.112-NODE-112-length-13128-cov-6.85397_pt1 | contig 13128 bp, 10 predicted proteins | sample MGYA00511674_ERZ772990 | MGnify/ENA primary metagenome ERZ772990 (study PRJEB29015, sample SAMEA2738045) | human oral metagenome | biome: human oral; feature: human-associated habitat; material: saliva | place: China | collected 2233 ...
TACCCGGACGGAAGCCGTCAATTTTTGCACGGCGTTGGGTTTGTTTCAGTTTTTTATCGGTTTCTGCGTTGATTTCGGACCAAGGCAGAGACAACACTACTTTGCGTTCCAGATTTTCTAAAGTTTCAACAGTTACGCTCATCGTAAGACCTTAATTTGTAGTGTTAAAAAAAAAATGGGAATCCTTTTGCCAATGATGACTGCAAAAGCGGTCCGACCCATCGGGGCTTTTATCGTCCGTTGCTTGCAAAAGGCAGGAAAATTAGCTGGCTAGTATATCACAATGTTTGATTGACTGGATAATATAGTGAAATCATTGCAAAACGGTTGCCACATCTGTCCGCTCCGGCTTGGAAAAAGTAGTTGGATGGGAGATAGATGGCGGCATTCCGATAAACTTATGCGGAGCTACAAAGGTCGTCTGAAAGTCGGAAGAGAGTATTCAGACGACCTTTTGAAGTTTGAGGATGTTAATTGGGCAAGTATGGCATAGGATTGACGGCTTTGCCGTTCAGACGGACTTCAAAATGCAGCTTTACGCTGTCGGTGTCTGTGCTGCCCATCGTTGCAATCTGCTGGCCGGCTGCGACCTGTTGGTCTTTTTGTACCAGTAAGGCATCATTATGTGCATAAGCTGTAATCGCATAATCATTGTGGCTAATTAAAATCAGTTTGCCGTAACCCCGTACTTCTTCTCCGACATACAATACTTTCCCCGCAGCTGCGGATTTTACAGGTTCTCCGGGTGTGCCTGCTATATCGATGCCTTTATTGGTTGTTCCGTTGTATTGCTTGATAACGGAGTTGCGTCCGTTTTCAACAGGCCATTGTAAGTTCAGGCGGTTGATCGGTGCGACGGCCTGAGTTGCTTGCTTTGATTGGGAAATAGGGCGCGTATTGCGTCGGACGCGTAAGACTTGACCTACTTCGATTTTAGAGGTGTCTTGCAGGTTGTTCCAAGATGCCAATGTATGGATGCTTTGGCCGTGGCGTTTGGCAATTTGGGATAGTGTGTCGCCGGACTTGACTCTGTAATATCCGTCCGGGGCTCTGCCTGTCGGTGAACCGCTTCCGGCGCAGGCAGCCAAAAAAAGTGTCAGGCAGAAAGGGCTTAGTCGTTTGAAGGTCGTCTGAAAAATAGGAATGGTGTTCATCATATGTCTATTTAATAAAAATCAGTGAATGAATTGTCTTCAGACGCTTTATTTGGGTGAAGGTTCATCGGCTTTTGAGATGTTTTATGAATGCCAAATGGCGGCAGAATTTTATCTTTTTGATTAGAAGCATATTTTACTCAGCGTAAAATAAAGTCAAATTATATCTGCCGTTAGATGGCTAAAACAAATCCCCCGTCCGCTTTAGGGATGGGGGATTTTTAGATTTTATAAAAAATCTTATTTATTCAACTCATTAGCCAAATACAGCCAAGTTTCGATGACGGTATCCGGATTCAGGGAAACGCTTTCGATGCCTTCTTGAACCAGCCATTTGGCGAAGTCCGGATGGTCTGACGGGCCTTGACCGCAGATACCGACGTATTTGTTTTGCTTGCGGCAGGCAGAGATTGCCAAATGCAGCATCACTTTGACGGCAGGGTTGCGTTCGTCAAACGATTCGGACACCAAGCCGCTGTCGCGGTCGAGGCCGAGGGTCAGCTGGGTCATGTCGTTGGAACCGATAGAGAAGCCGTCGAAGTATTGCAGGAATTGTTCTGCCAATACCGCGTTGCTCGGCAGTTCGCACATCATGATCAGGCGCAGGCCGTTTTTGCCGCGTTCCAAACCGTTTTCTTTCAGGGCTTTAACAACAGCTTCTGCTTCACCCAAAGTACGAACGAATGGAATCATGATTTCGACGTTGGTCAAACCCATTTCATCGCGAACGCGTTTCAAGGCTTTGCACTCGAGTGCGAAGCAGTCTTTGAAGTTATCGGCTACATAACGCGCTGCACCACGGAAGCCCAACATTGGGTTTTCTTCGTGCGGTTCGTAGATGCTGCCACCCACCAAGTTAGCGTACTCGTTGGATTTGAAGTCAGACATACGAACGATGGTTTTGCGTGGATAAACCGAAGCAGCCAAAGTTGCCACACCTTCTGCGATTTTATCGACATAGAAGTCAACAGGAGAAGCGTAGCCGGCGATGCGGCGGGTAATTTCCGCTTGCAATTCATCGTCTTGTTTATCGAATTCTAACAAGGCTTTAGGGTGGATACCGATTTGACGGTTGATGATGAATTCCATACGCGCCAAGCCGATACCTTCGCTAGGCAGGTTGGCGAAGCTGAATGCCAATTCAGGGTTGCCAACGTTCATCATTACTTTTACAGGTGCTTTAGGCATGTTGTCCAAAGCAACATCGGTAATTTGTACGTCCAGCAAGCCGGAGTAGATGAAGCCGGTATCGCCTTCGGCACAAGATACGGTAACTTCTTGACCTTCGGACAGCAGATCGGTAGCGTCGCCACAACCTACAACAGCCGGAATACCCAATTCACGCGCGATAATCGCTGCGTGGCAGGTACGGCCGCCACGGTTGGTCACGATGGCGGAAGCACGTTTCATCACCGGTTCCCAATCCGGGTCGGTCATGTCGGTAACGAGTACGTCGCCTGCTTCAACGGAATCCATTTCGGAAGCATCTTTCACCAGGCGCACTTTGCCTTGGCCGACTTTTTGACCGATGGCACGGCCTTCGCACAAGACAACTTTTTCGCCGTTGATAGAGAAGCGACGCAGATTGCGGCTGCTGTCTTCTTGGGATTTCACGGTCTCAGGACGGGCTTGCAGGATGTAGAGTTTGCCGTCCAAACCGTCGCGGCCCCATTCGATGTCCATTGGGCGGCCGTAGTGTTTTTCGATGGTCAGCGCGTAATGAGCCAACTCGGTTACTTCGGCATCGGTAATGGAGAAGCGTTGACGGTCTTCTTCAGGTACATCAACGTTGGTCACAGATTTACCGGCTTCGGCTTTGTCGGTAAAGATCATTTTGATTTGTTTCGAACCCATGGTTTTGCGCAGGATGGCAGGTTTACCTGCTTTCAGCGTGGGTTTGAATACATAGAATTCGTCGGGGTTGACCGCGCCTTGTACGACATTTTCACCCAAACCGTAAGATGAAGTCACGAAAACGACTTGGTCGAAGCCTGACTCAGTGTCAAGTGTGAACATGACGCCGGACGCGCCGCTGTCGGAACGCACCATGCGTTGCACGCCTGCGGAGAGGGCGACGATGTCGTGTTCGAAGCCTTTATGTACGCGGTAGGAGATGGCACGGTCGTTGTACAAAGAGGCAAATACATGGCGCATGGCTTCTTTGACGTTTTCCAAGCCGTTGATATTCAGGAAGGTTTCCTGTTGACCTGCAAACGATGCGTCGGGCAGGTCTTCGGCGGTCGCAGAAGAACGGACGGCAACGGAAATGTCCGCGCCGCCTGCGTCTGCAACCATTTTGTTCCATGCCGTTTCGATTTCGGCATCCAGTTGTTCGGGGAAGGGCGTATCCAAAATCCATTGGCGGATTTCTTTACCGACGCGCGCCAGTTCGGCGACATCTTCCACATCCAGTTGTGCCAGTGCGGCGGAAATACGCTCGCTCAGTCCGTTGTGCGCCAAAAATGCGCGGTAGGCTTCGGCAGTAGTGGCAAAGCCGCCGGGGACGCGGACGCCTTTTTCAGTCAGCTGACTGATCATTTCACCTAGGGAGGCGTTTTTGCCGCCCACGCTTTCAACATCAGTCATACGCAGGTTTTCAAACCAAATTACGTAGTTGTCAGCCATTTGTGTGTCCAATCCAAGATATGTTAAAAAAGAAACGAATACGCTTTGTTATTTTAAGCGATTCAAACGACCGCTGTCATGCTTTTTCTGTCTCGATTTATTTGCGGGTCGTCTGAAAAATTGCGGGCTTCAGGCGTGTAGTCAAATGAAATCTGATGGGGAAACCATTATTCCCATTGTCTATTTCTTTGTAAAACATAAGGTTTGAAATAGATTAATGACTGATTGGTAGAGTTTGGAAAGGTTTTGGATGGGTATAAAATTTTAAGATAATTTAATTATTGGAATAAAAATGCGTTTATAAAGTAGTTTGATTTTGGTGTAGTTGGGTGTAATTTAAGCGTATTCCCTTTATTTAGAAGGTTTCAGCTGCTATGATGACTGCCTGCAACCATTTAAAATTTTAGAGGATAACCGAATGACCGCCCCGCGCCATGTGTTTTATATTTCCGACCGTACCGGCCTGACTGCTGAAAATATCGGTGAGGCACTGCTGAATCAGTTTGGCAGAATCGAATTCAAACGCCACACCTATCCTTTCATTGATACGCCTGAAAAAGCGCGTACCGTCGTCGAAATAGTCAACCGCAACGCTCAGGAAAACGGTTTGCGCCCGATTGCCTTCGTCAGCGTCGTTAATGACGAAATCCGTGAAATCATCAAAAAAGCGGGCGCTTTCCATATCAATTTTTTCGAAACCTTCCTCGGGCTTTTGGAAAAAGAACTCAACACCGAGGCGGTTGCCGCCGAGCAGGGGCACCACAGTATCGGCAATACGCAACGCTACGATGCGCGCATGGAGGCGGTCAATTTCTCGCTCAACCACGACGACGGCGTCAGCGATAAAAACCTGAAAGAAGCCGATGTGATCCTGATGGGCGTATCGCGTTCGGGCAAAACGCCGACCTGTCTTTACCTCGCCTTGCAATACGGTATCCGCGCCGCCAATTACCCGCTGATTCCCGACGATTTGGAATCCACCGACCTGCCGCGCATGGTCAAACCTTACAAAGACAAGCTGTTCGGCCTGACCATTCAACCCGAACGCCTGCAGGCCATCCGTCAAGAGCGCCGTCCGAATTCGACTTATGCCAAAATCGATACCTGCCGCAGTGAAATTGCCGATGCGCAAAATATGTTCAAACGCCACGGCATCCCGTTTACCAATACGACCGATAAATCGGTGGAAGAACTCGCCGTCCATATCCTTCAAGCCTGCAAATTGAAGCGGCGTTTTTGATTTTCTTAAAGTATGAGCAAGTGGTCGTCTGAAAAGCAATTTGGTGTTTCAGACGACCTCTTGTTTTCTGTTGTCCCTTTAAGGATTTCTAGTTCTTTGTAACTAAAAACAATCATCAATAATATTTACATTTTGAAATAAAAAGAGTAAGGTTGCCTTGCTTTTCGGGCTTTCCGTTGGCTTTTGAACCGTAAACAATCAAATTTGAGGAAGAAACATGAAAAAATTATGGATACTTGGCGCATTGGGCTTGAGCATGACGGCGCAGGCGCATGATTTGTGGGTGTCGGCTCCGGTGCGTTTGGATTCGGGCAGTACGTTGAAAGCAGATTTGGGTTACAGCCATGATTTCCCGAATGTTGAAAAAATCGCCGACGACCGCGTGCATATTTTCAAACCGCTGCAATTGACGGACAAATCCGGAAAAACGGTCGATTTGACGAATAAAGGCGAAAATTACCAATATGTTTCCAAATCCCGCCTGAAAGACGGCTCGTATTGGGTCGGCGCGGTGTACAAACCGACGTTCTGGTCGCAAAACAGCGAAGGCTGGAAACAGAAAACCTTGAAAGACCTGCCCGGCGCGACTTATTGCGAACAGGCTCAGATGTTTGGCAAAGCGTTTTTGCAAGTGGGCAGCGCAGGCGTGGATGAAAGCGTATTGACCCGTCCAGTCGGTCATGAATTGGAACTGGTGCCGCTGAAAAATCCGAATGAAGTCAAGGTAGGCGGTCTGCTGCCGGTTAGAGTGCTTTATAAAGGCAAACCGTTGGCAAAAGCGACGGTAACGGCAAGCTCGGATACGCTGGCGGAAATGGATTTGGTGGCGACACACGACCACCGCGAGCCGCAAGGTTTCTCAGGGAAAACGGATAAGGACGGCGTCGTCAATGTGATTCCTTTGATTGAAGGTTTGTGGAAAATCAAAGCCGTCCATCAGGCAAACTATGCCGATAAAAGCGTTTGCCAAGAGGACAAGTCGTATGCAACGCTGATTATGCCCGTCGGAACGAAACGCGCGGCTGAACGGCATGAACACCATCATCATCAACACTAATTGAGTGTGAAAGATCGAAAAGGTCGTCTGAAAAAGTTTTCAGACGACCTTTCTTTATATAGTGGATTAAATTTATAGTGGATTTACAAACCCAATGCCTCAGCATGAAACTCGATATGCGAGTCGATAAAGCTGGCGATGAAGAAATAATCGTGTCCGTAGCCGGGGCGGACTTTGTCTTGAACGTTGAAGCCGTTGGCGCGGGCGGCATTGACGAAGGCTTCGGGTTGCAGTTCGTTGGGGAACAGCGGATCGGCGCCGCCTTGGTCGATGAGTATCGGCAGTTTGCGTGAGGCCGTCTGAATAAGCGATGTGCTGTCGTATGCCTGCCAAGCATCCGACTCCTTGCCCAGATAGGCGGCAAACGCTTGCTTTCCGGCTCGGCTGGCAGTCGGGTGGCACAAGGGTGCAAACGCGGAAACGGCGGCATAGCGACCGGGGTTTTTCAAGGCGATGGAAAGCGCGCCGTGTCCGCCCATGCTGAAACCTGCGATGCTGCGCTCTTGGGTGGCGGGGAAATGCCGTTCCACCCACTCGGGCAGTTCGCGGCTGATATGGCTGTACATCTGATAATGCGCCGCCCACGGCTGTTCGGTCGCATCGACGTAAAATCCCGCACCTTGTCCGATAAACTCGTCCGTACTGTCGCTGATATGGCTGCCGCGCGGCGAGGTGTCGGGGAAAACGACGATGATGTTCCATTGCGCGGCGAAACGCTGGATGCCGGTTTGGCGTATCAGTTCCGAGCCGTCGCCGTGCAGTCCCGACAAGAAATACAAAACCGGTGCGGGATAGCCTTTCAATACCTGCGGCGGCAGGTAGATGCCGAAAGTCATGTCGGTTTGACAGGTTTCGGAAAAGCAGCGGTATTGCTCTTGATGGCCGTTGAACATTTTGGCGCGGGAAAGCAGGTGTAATTCGTGTGCGGACATAGATGGGATGACGTGAAAAAAGTGAAGGCATCATCTTAACAGAAAGACCGCGTTACGGGCTTTTAAAAACCTATCGAACGGTATGGTTTCAGACGACACCAATCTATACACAAACTCTGTGGATAAGTTTGTTGATAAGCTTTGGGTAATCGGAATTTTTGCTTTTGGAACAACCCAAGCCTTTCGGTGCTTAAAAAATAGTCAAATAAAATACAATAAAATCAATTGGTTATAAAAATAAAAAATTTCAAAGCCCTTATGGGAAAAATCTATAAGCAAAACAAGCCAATGCGAAATTGTGTATAAAAAGTGATTGACACGCCTGATAAATGTCAAATGAGTTGACTGAACAAGCAAGGCATCGGCTGTCGCCCTATGGGGAAAAACTTCAATCCCCCTGCCTTTCGCGTTACAATACACGCTTACTTTTTTACACAGAAAAACACACCATGAAAGCCAGCCAATTTTTCATTTCCACCTTGAAAGAAGCCCCCGCCGAAGCCGCGCTTGCCAGCCACAAGCTGATGATTCGCGCCGGTCTGATTAAAGCCAACGCGTCCGGCCTTTATACTTGGATGCCGATGGGGCTGCGCGTGTTGCGCAAAGTTGAAAACGTCGTGCGCGAAGAAATGGCGCGCGCGGGCAGCGTGGAGTTGCTGATGCCGGTGGTGCAGCCTGCCGAGCTGTGGCAGGAATCCGGCCGCTGGGAATTTTACGGTAAAGAACTGCTGCGCCTGAAAGACCGCCACGACCGCGATTTCTGCATGGGTCCGACCTGCGAGGAAGTCATCGCCGACATCGTGCGCAAAGAAATCAACAGCTACAAACAGCTGCCGAAAAACTTTTACCACATCCAAACCAAATTCCGCGACGAAGTGCGTCCGCGCTTCGGCGTGATGCGCGCGCGCGAGTTCGTCATGAAAGACGCTTATTCCTTCCATGCTGACTACGCCTCGCTTCAGACGACCTATGATGCCATGTATGACGCTTACTGCCGCATCTTCACCCGTCTGGGCTTGGAATTCCGCCCCGTTGCCGCAGACACCGGCAGCATCGGCGGTACCGGTTCGCACGAGTTTCAAGTATTGGCGGAAAGCGGCGAAGATGTGATTGCGTACAGCGACACTTCCGATTACGCCGCCAATATCGAGCTGGCACCGACCTTGCCGCTCAAAGGCGAACGTGCGGCTGCTCAGGCAGAGCTGGCCAAAGTACACACGCCGAATGTCAAAACCATTGATTCATTGGTTGATTTCCTCAGCATTCCGATTGAAAAAACACTGAAATCCATCGTAGTCGAAGGCGAAAACGAAGGCGAAATCATCTTATTGCTGTTGCGCGGCGACCATGAGTTCAACGACATCAAAGCCGAAAAACTCGCAGGCGTGAAATCGCCGCTGACCATGGCAGACCCTGCCGCCATCCGTGCGCAGTTCGGCGCAAACGGCGGCTCGCTCGGTCCTGTCGGCTTCACAGGCAAAGTCTATGCCGATTTCGCTACCGAAAAAGGCGCAGACTGGGTTATCGGCGCGAACGAAGACGACTACCACTATACCGGCTTCAACTTCGACCGCGACGCCGCCGAGCCTGAATTCGTCGATTTGCGCAACGTCGTCGAAGGCGACGAAAGCCCCGACGGACAAGGTCGTCTGAAACTGGCGCGCGGCATCGAAGTCGGACACGTTTTCCAATTACGCGACAAATACACCCAAGCCATGAACGTGAGCTTCCTCGACAACAACGGCAAATCGCAAATCATGGAAATGGGCTGCTACGGCATCGGCATCACCCGCGTCGTTGCCGCCGCCATTGAGCAGAACAACGACGAAAAAGGCATCATCTGGACCAAAGCGATGGCGCCGTTTGAAGTCGTTATCGTGCCAATGAACTACAAAAAATCAGACGCTGTACGCGAAGCCGCCGACAAAATCTACGCCGAACTGCTGGCAGCAGGCGCAGACGTCCTCCTCGACGACCGCGACGAACGCGCAGGCGTATTGCTGAACGACTCCGAGCTTCTCGGCATCCCGCACCGCATCGTCATCGGCGACCGCGCCTTGAAAGAAGGCAATGTCGAATACACTGAACGCCGCGACAATCAGGCGCAAACCGTAAGCCTGAATGAAGTCGCCGGCAAAGTATTGGCTGCATTGAAAGACTGATGACGGTTTAAGTAGAATGCAGATGAAAGAAGGTCGTCTGAAAACTGGGAACAGGTTTCAGACGACCTTTTTTATCGTGAAATCAGAATCTTAACGGATGAATGCTTTGCCTTATAGTAAACATTTAAATCCAGTATGTCATCAAATTCCGTCATTCCCGCGCAGGCAGGAATCCATTGTCAAACCTGAGAAACCTTGATTTGAAAAACAGTTTCTGAATTTCAAAAATGGATTCCCGCCTACGCAGGAATAAAGACAGCCGGTAAATTGCGTGTCGAAAATAAAGTCATTCAGCTATATTTCTGAACGAATCCGCGTTCAGTCGGACAACTGCCGCTTCAAAAACCAATCGCCGAACGGCCAGTCCACGCTGTCGAGTAGGTTTTTGGTAATCAGCCCAAGCTCAGTATCGCCTTCAATTTGCAGTTTGCGGTTGAAAAACAAAGTATCCGGGTCTTCCTCGCGCATCATCATGCGCATAAAGTCGATGCCGTTGGCGGCAAGGCGCAAATCGGGCGTACCCAAAAAATCCGCATCGATGAATTTTTCGGCATTGGCGGTGAAACGCACCTTGATGCCTGCGTCCAATACGTCAATTTCGAAGGTTCGACCGTCAAACAGGCTCATATCGGCGGGCAGCAATCCGCGTTTGAGCATGGTGTTGAGGGCAAAAACCAAAGCGAAACGCGGCGGCCTGCCCGGTAATTTGCCGCCGATTTTTCCCGCCCATGCGGGCAATACGATTTCAGGCAACGCCATAATATTCCTCCTTTACGGCTTCGATACCCGGCTGGCCGTGCCAATAGCCGTCCACCAGCGTGCCGGTGGTCAATCTTTCCAATTCGGGCAGCGCATCCACCAGGGCGGTTTTGCCGTCCAATACATCGCGGTGGATACGGACGATTTCCGCCATGCCGTGCATTTGCGGCGACAGGCGCAGCATGTTCACACCGATTTGTCGCAAATCCTCATGGTGCGGCAGCAGGTTTTGGCAGCCGTAAGACATGGTTTGGATGCCGTTGATGGTTAAAAACGGCTTGCCCTCGCGGGTGTTCATGTCCATGCCTTGCTCGTAATCCAAGCAGCGGAATTCGCAGCCGTCTTTGTTCAGGTTGTAATGTCGCGCGGTAAAGCAGCGTGAAGAGTACGCCAAAGGCATTTTGCCCCAAGCAAACAATTCCGTTTCAATGTCGTCTGAAGCCTTGATGATTTCGGCAACTTTGTCGCGGCTCAACTCAGACGGCGCAATCCAGCGGTATGCGCCCAGTTTCTGAAACAGCGCCAGCGTGCTTTCGTTGTAAATATTCAGGCTGGCACCGGCGACAAACGGAATACCGTGTTCGCGCGCCAATTTGACCGCTCCCATGTCGTTGGCTTCAACTTTGAATTTGTCTTGCCCCGTGATTTTGCGTAGGCGTTTCAAATCGGATTCGCTTTCCAGCAGCACCTGAGACGACAAAATAATTTCCTTGCCGCTTTCAACCAAATCTTCCGCCAGGCTGAACCAGTCGGCAAAACGCATTTTCTGGCGGCGCGAACACACCACTTCGCCCAGATAAATGGTGTCCACCGGCGCATCCAACATGGCGGCGTAAAATTCCAGCAGCGCTTCCTTCTGCCAGAAAAACAAAACCGGCCCCAGCGATAGTTTCATCGGATTCATTTTCCCTCCCCCTTATTTCCACGGACGGCTGTATGCGCCCAAGGTCGTCTGATGCCCTTCCGAAACCTTGCTCAGCGCGTTGTTCCACACCGGATTGACTTTGAAATGAGCCGGATCGGCCGCGGCAGCGTCCAAAGCCTGCCGCAGCGATTTGGTAACCTGCGCCGTGTACATCGGGCTGCGCTGGCGGCCTTCGATTTTGATGGCGGATACACCGATTTTGATGAGTTCGGGCAGCATTTCCAAAACGTTCAGACTGGTCGGCTCTTCCAGCGCGTAATAGGTTTCGTCGTTTACCTCAAAACGGCCTTTGCACAAGGTCGGATAGCCTGCCGGTTCGTCCGGTTTGTACTGGTCGATTAGCACCTGATTCAGCCGCACGTTCATACGGTCGGGCAACTGCTCCCAGCGCACGGCCTTCGCCGGCGAACACACGCCTTGCATATTCGGCGATTCGCCCGTCGCATAGCTCGATAAAATGCAGCGTCCTTCCACCATCACACACAAACTGCCGAAACCGAACACTTCGATTTCCACATCCGTATTGTCAATCACATGCTTGACCTGATCGACCGTTAAAACGCGCGGCAACACGGCACGGCGGACGCCGAACAGTTCCTTCATCATATTGATGGCTTCGTAATTGGTGGCCGAACCCTGCACCGACATGTGCAGCCTCAAATTAGGATGACGCTCGGCGGCATAAGCCATAATCGCAGGGTCGGCAACGATTATCGCGTCCGCCCCCAGTTGCACCGCCGTATCGACAGCCCGATGCCACCGCTCGATTTGCCCCGCCTGGGCAAAAGTATTGATGGCCATCAACACATTGCGGCCGCGCGCATGGGCATAAGCCACCCCTTCTTGTGCCGATTTCATATCGAAATTCAGCCCCGGAAAGTTGCGCGCATTCGTCGCATCTTTCAGCCCTATGTACACCGTGTCCGCGCCATTGTCCACCGCCGTCTTCAAAGCGGGCAGATTACCGGCGGGACAAACCAACTCAGGAATTTTCGGCATTTTGCGTTCCTCGACTCTTAATGGTTTACTATCGAAAATCAACATTCAGTATGATTTTTCGGTATTTTAGAGACTTGAACACAGAACATTATGATTTAAGTCAATTGTGAAATCAGGTTTAGATAATGAGGATTTTTGTTAACAAAATTTAACTATGTTAAATTTAAGACGAATCATCGCGTTATCTTTTCCATTCTGATAATTTGAGATTAGTTATTATCTATCAAATTTATAGATTTTTACAATTTATATTGCCTAAAACAAATTGCAGGCGACCTTCATCTAAGCGGAAGGCAAAAGGCTGCTTACTTTAAAATTCAACGTGAAATTGCGTTCGCCGCCGTATTCGTCTGCCGTCTCAAACCCGTTTTGCCGCATTAAATCGCGCAATTCGGTGCGGCTCGATTTATCGGGGTCGCCTGCTGTTTCGGAAACCGACAGCAGCCCGTCAGGACGAAGCAGTCTACGGAACTCTGCCAAATACTCGGCTTGGTTGGCGACTTCGCCCAACACGGTAATCAGCACAATGCGGTCAAACGATTGATCAGGAAAATCAAAATGCGTGCCGTCGCACAGATAATAATCTACATTGTCGATATGCCGACGACTCAAACGTTTTTCGGTATAAGCCAACATTTCCGGCTGTATATCCGCCGCCACCAATCGTCCTTGCGGAACCGACTGCGCCAGTGTCGGGCTGAAATAACCCGCTCCGCAGCCCACTTCTAAAATGCTGTGGTGCGGCGCAAGGTGCAGCCGTTGTACGATTTGTTGCGGCGAAAGCGCCCAGTTGCGTAAAGGAATCAGCAGCGTGAATGCAAGCTGATGCGGGAAGATTTTGCCTTTTTGCGTGAGTCCCTGCCAAATGCTTTTGAGCGTCTTAAACATGAGGATTCCTTTGAGTATAGTGGATTAAATTTAAATCAGGACAAGGCGACGAAGCCGCAGACAGTACAAATAGTACGGCAAGGCGAGGCAACGCCGTACTGGTTTAAAGTTAATCCACTATAATGTTGTTTTGCATTATGCCTGCAAAATATACAGTATAAAAATAGTGTGTGTTTTTTCCAATCATCACAAAAAGCAGCCTGCATTTCAATTTTTGAAAGTGCAGGCTGCTTTTGATAGAAAGGCTGGAGGTCGTCTGAAAATTATTTTTCAGACGGCTTTGATATTACGGGCGATATGAGGATTTTGTTGGGTTATGGATCAAGCTGCGTTGCTGCCGACTGGATTACGGCATGGTTTGAAATCATTCGGTAGCAACAAAAACCG
>ERZ772990.116-NODE-116-length-13003-cov-4.26946_pt1 | contig 13003 bp, 11 predicted proteins | sample MGYA00511674_ERZ772990 | MGnify/ENA primary metagenome ERZ772990 (study PRJEB29015, sample SAMEA2738045) | human oral metagenome | biome: human oral; feature: human-associated habitat; material: saliva | place: China | collected 2233 ...
TATGGGTCGCCAGAGTTTTGACGAAGATCGACAAATTGATCAAAATTCAGGTGCCAGTTTTCCATGTAAATTGCAGCCGCACCAGCCTTTTTACCCTTACGAGAAACCGCAAAAAGAGCCGTATCAATCATCTTCATAAATGGAATTGGGCCAGTCGATTCAGTATTGGTGGTTTTAACTGGACTACCTGCCGCACGTAGCTTTGTAAAACCAATGCCAATTCCGCCCGTACCTTTAGCAATCCACATTGTGTCGCGAACAGCCTTAGCAATTGACTCCATATCATCATCGACATTAAGCAAGAAACAGTTACTGAGCTGCGGGAACGAACCGCCAGCGTTGACTCGCGTTGAGCCGCCTGGGACGTATTCCAAATTGCTCATGTGATTATAAAACTCAATCGCCGCAATTGTCGGATCAGCCTCGTTGTAACTAAGCCCCATAGCAATTCGCATGTGCGTAAACTGAGGCGTTTCAATTGGTGAGCCGTTTTGCTTGCGAAGAGCATAACGATTTTTATTGGTCACCACACCCAAATATTTACTCAAATCATCACGCGCTGGATCAAGTTCCGCCGCCAACTTTTTCAGATCAAACCGTCCGTCAGCCATGCGCTTATCTAGCAAACCTTCTTTTACCGCCGCCTTAACGAACTTCGGAAATTCGCGCGCATGAAGCTTTTTCAATTCTTCCGCCGTTTCATAATCGCCCAAAATCTGCTTATAGACAGTTTTCAGCAATAATCGTGCCGCAATTTTATCATAGTCTGGGTCGTCTTTAACGTTTTGGAGAACTGTTTGAATGACAGCCTCGTCTAGTTGTTCGGTCGTAATTCCATCAAATAATGTCAATTGCAATTCAGTCGCAACTTGAACAACCTTAGAGATTTGGTCCGGTAAACCTTCGCACGCCTTTAAAATAGCCGTATTAATTTTATTTGCATCAAACGGCTCTTTCGTTCCATCTCGCTTAATTACGTTAATTTCTTTCACATACCCTCCTTAATTTCCCCTCTTAAAAACAAACCACCAGCACCTCATCTGGTGGCTTATCTTCGTAGCTTGTGTTTTTGTTTATTTATGGGCTCGCTATATATATAGCGTACAATAATAACTATAGCCGCTATATCTAGTGTTTTGCAAGCTATTTAGTAAAAATTACAACCTATTTTTGCTATAATCAGATACGATATGAAATTTGCCTCAATGCGCGACGCCACTTATTTTTTGGACGAGTTAATCGCCCATCCGCCCGAAAAACATAATCGGCTGGTATATGTAGTGCATATTTTGGAAACCCTTGGTAGTCCGCAAAATCAAATTCCCGCCATCCACATCGCTGGCACCTCCGGCAAGGGTTCGACTGCTTATTATGCTACCAGTTTGCTGAACTGGGCTGGCTATACCACTGGCACATTAGTGTCGCCGCATATTGCCAGCGTCGCCGAGCGCTCGCTCATCAACGGGCAGCCGCTGTCTGAACAAGAATATTTGCATTATTTTCAAGCGTTTGTCAATCTTTACGTAGTACACAGCCTACATCTATCGTATTTTGAATTTTTGACGATTTTTAGTTTTTGGCTATTTAAGAAAATAGACGTTGATTATATCATAATTGAGGTTGGAATTGGCGGTCGGCTAGATACAACTAACGTGATTTTCCGTTCGCCAACTGTACGCGTCATCACTGATATCGGACTAGACCATACGGAATTATTAGGCAATACTCTGACAGAGATCGCCCAAGAAAAAGCTGGTATTATCCATCAAAGCGATTCAGTCGTGATGAACCGACAAGCTTCTGAGATTGAGACGATTATTCGGCAATATGCAGAATCGCAGCACTCGCAGTTCTCTATTGCTTCGCCAATTATTGACGATTTTCTGAAAATACTGCCGGATTTTCAGCAGCGGAATTGGACATTGGCGTACCGCGCCGTTGAAAAGCTGCTGGCGCTAGATAAAAAGCCGCCTCTACAAAAAGAAGCTCTGAAAAAATCTGTACATATCACTATTCCCGGACGGTTAGAGAAGTGTAATGTTGATGGAGTTAACATCATATTTGATGTTGCGCATAATCCCCAGAAAATCCGCGCCTTGATTGATTCATTACGAAAAATATATCCAGAGAAAAAGCCTGTTTTCGTGGCAGCATTCGGGCAGAATAAGCAGTTGTCGTTGGCGAAATCACTCGCCATGATTGACAACTTGGCACAGTTGACTTACGCCACCACGTTCAGCGCTGATTACGGTAAAAACCACCGCAACGTACCGCCAGAAACCATCCGCCGTGTTATGAAATCTGCAGTCGAGATTGAACACAATCCAGACATAGCTCTTACAAAAGCCATCGAGAAAGCCCAGCAACTTGATACGTACGTCGTTGTTGCTGGGTCGTTTTATTTGGTGAGTGAATTTGCGGCAGGGTAGATCATTATAATGTTCGGAAGAATTTAACAAAAATATCTTCTAGCTTTTCCTGCTGAGCCACACCGCTTGCCATAAATTGTTTGGCACCAGGAGTTGCATTCACCTCTATTACGCCGTATTCGCTATCTGATTGCGTAATATCCTTACATGCCAAATCAACCCCACATATTCGTAAATCAAAGATTCTTGCCACCCTGACAGCTAGATCTCGCCACCGCTGATGCATAACTTCACCGACATCAACTGGCGTTCCTCCTGCTGATAAATTTGATATATCCATCAAACGAACATATGTGCCTTCCGGTATAATATCGGTCATAGACAGACCCATTTTCCTTAATTTATTCATAATTATAGGTAGCTGCCTTTCAAAATGTATATCTCTACCAGAATCTACCAAGGTCTTATGTTTCAAATCAATTAGCTGTTCTAAATTGCTTACTCCATCACCCTTAACAGAAAAAGGTCGTCTCTCATAGGCATTAACTACCTCACCATCAAAAACCAATATGCGATAGTCAGGCATTTTTAATTCTTCTTCAATGACAGCTACTTTAACACGCTCCTCGTTATACTGATTAAGAAGCTTATCGAGTTCTTCAGCGGTTTCAACTCTAGCTACACCAACTCCTTGAGAACCTCTGCTAGGTTTAACATAGACAGGAAATCCTAAAGATTTATCAATATAGCCAAGGGCTTCTTTTGTGTCACGCATAGAGTGATTAAACTGCTGACGGTCTGATTGACGCAACATATCCGCCCACCAAGGTAAAAGAAATTCAGAACCTCTTGCACAATTTATGCCATTTTCTCTAAGCAAAAACTTTGTATACCCCTTATCATTAGCTAATTGCTCTGCACTTCCTGAATTAAACCCAGGATCGTGTCCATATAAAACTCTGTGTTCTCCAGAATTATACTTAATTGACGCCACATACCCATATTCAGGTTCGACAATAATATCTTTTATCTCTGGTAGCTTACCGGCATTATATGCGTCTATCAAAATATTGATTAAGTACGTATAATGTTTTCTTGTTTCTATAATACCCTCTAAAATATCTCTTGGCGGAAGGAGAGGGATTCGAACCCTCGAACAGATTGCTCCGTTACACGCGTTCCAGGCGTGCCAGTTCAACCACTCCTGCACCCTTCCTTGTTGATAATTATACCACAACTTTATTGTCCCTTATGGTTGCACTTAATAACATTCATTCTCTATAATAAGTCAAAGATGAAAGAAACTATTCCACCACGCATTAGGCTCGTTAATGTCACTAAAAAATTTGGCTTTGGTGATGCTGAGATTCGCGCCTTAGACAACGTTGATTTAACCGTTAAAAAGGGTGAGTTTATCGCTATTATGGGACCAAGCGGTTGTGGAAAAACTACTCTATTAAACACCCTTGGACTATTAGACCAGCCGTCAGAGGGCGAATATTATCTGGATGATGTCGCTGTCGACAATCTCAGCTCACGACGACGCGCCAAAATTCGCTCCAAACACATCGGCTTCGTTTTCCAGAATTTCAATCTTATTCCTCGCCTGACTGTAATTGAAAACGTAGCGTTGCCATTAACATATAAAGGACTCGGGAAAGTTAAACGACTTCAAGAAGCTAGCCGCATTCTGAAAACTTTTCATCTGGGACAACGCGAATATTACATGCCACATCAATTATCTGGCGGTCAGGTTCAGCGCGTAGCAATTGCCAGAGCGTTAGTTAATAGTCCGTCAATTATCTTAGCCGACGAGCCAACAGGAAATTTGGATAGCAAATCGAGCCATCTCATTATGGAAGAATTGTCCGACCTACATCGTCGCGGCAATACTATAATTATGGTTACTCACAACCCAGAATTGACCCATTATGCCAGTCGCGTCATCACTATGTTGGACGGAAAAATCGACACCGACGAACATAAGGAAAAGCGCAAGTTCACTAAGAAGTTAATTGTAGACGACGAAAAAGAAGAAAAACCTAAGAAGCAAAAATCTTCAAAGAAATCGAGGGCGAAAAAATCGTGAAAATATTAGTAAAAAATCATTTTGAGAACGCTACTCAGGCGCTACGAGCTAATCGTGGACGAACATTTTTGACAATTGTAGGCGTAGCTATTGGTATTGCCAGCATCACCATGGTTCTATCTCTAACTGGCGGATTTAATCACCTATTCGGCGACAATTCCAACCAATCATCCACTCCTGTCGCCATTGTTAAGTCTGGCAATCAAAAAGCCGTCCCGAATCTGTTGACCGAATCCGACAACACGACGACAGTCAACACATTGACTGAAACGGACGCCAGGGATATAGAAAAAATTGCCAACACGAAAGCCGCGCCAATTGCTTTCCTGCACGCCGAACTGCGCGCCCGCGAAGGTAAAGTCGATATCCAAAACGCCGCGTTAATCGGCAGTACGGAATCGCTAAAAGACGTCGCCAATTTGCAAATTGCTACTGGGCAATTTATTAACGACATCGGCGGAGTTGTCGTCGGTCAGCAATTGTCGGTCGATTTGTTCGGCACCGAAAGATCCATCGGAAACGTTATTTACATCCGAAATCAACCATTGACCGTTGTTGGCGTGTTGAAGAATATTGAAAATCAAGCCAATTATTTGGACGTGAATTTTAATAACGCCGCCATTATTCCATTGTCCGTGATTAAAAAATTCACCCAAGGAACGCCGCAGATTCAGCAAATCATCGTAACTACCAAAGATCATAAAAATCTCAATTCAGTCATAAAATCGGCTGACGATATTTTGAAGAAGAATCATGATAGCGATAAGAATTATCGAATCGTTTCTGGCGAAGAGATAAATGAAAAGAAGTCTAACGTCGCGAGGTTTCTCTCGATAATCTTAACTGTTATCGGCATTATTTCTCTGTTAATTGGTGGAATAGGCGTTATGAATGTGATGCTTGTCAATGTCGCCGAGCGCCAGCGTGAAGTCGGCGTCAGACGAGCCGTCGGCGCCACAGGCTGGGACATCATCAATCAATTCTTAATCGAGGCAGCGATCATCGGATTTCTCGGCGGAATATTGGGCTACGGGCTAGGCTTGGCGGGAGCTTATATTGCCAGCTTATATTTGCCACTCACGCCTTATATTTATTGGCAAACAGCCGTCTTATCAATTGGACTATCAATAATCATCGGCGTAATTTCCGGTGTATATCCAGCAGCCCGCGCCACCAGACGCGACCCAATCGAATCTCTACGATATTAAATTAACTAAGTTCCGCTTTCAATTTTTCAATCAACTGAACTGGACCAGGATTGACTCCATTAAGAATGGCTGTGTAAATACTAGCCGCGTCAGCCAGCACCAAACCCCACAGCAATTGCTCCATAAGCGTCTTTCCTCGAAGTTCCAGTACGTGCGCCTTTGGTCGCTTGCCACTTAACAGTCGGTCGCTAAGCTCCATTCGCTCGCAGATTCTGTCCCGCTCCAAATTGCTACGAATATCAAAAACCGTAAACGGCTTCTCTACTGGATGCGACGACCAGCCGATAAATTCGTTATGATTAAATTCTGGATATTGATTCGAGAACGCCAAATTCTTCGCCGATTCATTCCAGCTAATTTTCCATTTATACGCCAGCGGCCAAGTCAATTCACCGCCAAAAACAACCAGCGTCTTGCCAATTGTTAATTTCGCAATCTGCTTCGCCAAATTATCAGCTTCTGGAGTTTTGGCTGTCCAATTAGATATCTCGCCCGCCAACCAATCAGCGCTATTTTTCACCTGATCATACAAATCATTATCAATGATCCAAAAATGTTGTAATAATTTCAATAATCCTCGCAAATGGTAAACCGTCGACATTCGTGGCTGCGCGCCAGCTGGAACTTGAGCATAAGTAACATCGTCATTCTTTGCTCGCTCAATCAATGCTCCGCCAGTCGACATAACTGCCAAACACGCCTTCTTCTCCAGTGCTTGCTGATAGCAACTCAGAGTCTCCTCAGTATTGCCCGAATGACTAACCGCAATAACCAACGTTTCCTCGCTCACAAATCCCGGTAAATCATAACCCTTCACCACTTCAAGCGGAATATGCAACCAGCCCGCGGTCAAAACTCGAACCATATCAGCCGCTAAAGCCGAACCGCCCATTCCCGCGATCACAATATTCTTAAAATCTCGACGCTGATTCGCACCTTCGTGGATTGACACTTCATATCGAGCTTGTTCTGGAATATTCAAAACGCCGCTTAAAACGTCGCCTGGATCATATTGTTTTATCACATTCATATCATCTAACATCTTGCGCTCCTTGATTAACTCATGTTATAGTGTAACATATATAAGCTTAAACAATTTAATATATAAGGTGGGTTATAATGGATTCTCAAGCTAATCAATCATTCAGTGACGACCAAGAACTGGCTAAGGTATTAGCTGGCGTATCACAAAATACAGACAATAATTTACAATTCGAAGAGACAAATGCTACAGCTTCACCTGTAATTAATCCTGCAACCATCTCACCGGATCCTGTCGCTACAGACCAGAACGATGAGCCTGCTATTGATATAGCGAAGCCTACCGCTCCAGAGCCAGTTACGCCAACTCCAGCAGTCAGCGCACCAGCTCCAACTGCAGCCGCAGATCCTGCGCTTGATACGATTAAGCAAACTGCCTTGAACGAGTTGCGTCCATTAGTCGACAAGCTAGACGTTTCTCCAGAAGAAAAGTTTGACACTTACCTATTACTTCTTCGTTCTACGGACGATAAAACTCTGATCGCACCAGCACACGACGCTGCCGTAGCTATTGTTGACGAAGCTCGCCGCGCTCAGGCCTTGTTGGACATCATTAAGGAAATCGACTATTTCTCAAATCCTCGTTAAGTCATTTCTCCAAAATAAAAACCCGCCATTTTCGGCGGGATTTTTATTGCTCGGGGCAGATTTACATCATACCCATTCCCGGCATACCACCAGGAGCAGCTGCAACCTCAGCCTCTGGAATATCAACCACCAAAGCGCCCATAGTTGCCGCAGTTGATGCAATTGATACTGCGTTTTGAACAGCTTCTTTAGTTACACGAGCTGGATCAATCACGCCAGCCTTCTTCACGTCAATCAAACCATCTTCTGGCTTCATAACGTTAACGCCGAATCCAGGTTTGCCAGATTCAACTTGAGCAAGCAGCGCATCGGCATTCAAGCCAGCATTTTTCATAATCTGCAAGAATGGTTGCTTCAAAGCGTCTTTCAAGATTTGTCGACCGACCGACAAACTGTCTGCGCCGCTAACTTTTAGATTGCCAGCCAAATTGACCAAAGTTACGCCACCACCAGCAACAATTCCCTCAGCCAAAGCCGCCTTAGTAGCCGCCACGGCGTCATCAACGCGGAATTTCTTTTCGTCAATTTCAGTCTCAGTCGCGCCACCAACCTTAATAACCGCAACCTTGCCAGACAATGCCGCGGCACGCTTATCGAATTGTTCTTTTTCATACTCACTTGAAGCATTTTCTGAAAGCGACTTAATCTCAGCAATTCGCTCTTTCACGCCTGAAGGCTTGCCCGCGCCTTCGATAATTGTCGTTTCGTCTTTACCAACAATCACCTTACGTGCTGATCCTAAAACTTCTAAGCCTGCGTTTTCGAATGTCAATCCATGATCTTCAGAAATCACAGTCGCGCCAGTTAGCACAGCAATATCACGAAGAACATCTTTGCGACGATCACCGAAACTTGGCGCTTTAACGGCTACGGTATTGAATACGCCCTTCAATTTGTTCAAGACCAAAATACTCAATGCCTCGCCTTCAACTTCATCAGCAATCAAAACAACGTCCTTTCTACCGCTTTGTGCCAATTTTTCCAACATTGGCAAGAATTCCTGCACGCTAGAAATCTTCTTATCGGTAATCAAAATCGCTGGCTTTTCGTACACAGCCTCCTGACGACCTGCGTCAGTAACAAAGAACGGACTCACCCAACCCTTGTCCAAACTAAAACCTTCGACAACTTCAGCTTCCAATTCCAAACCTTGACCAGCCTCAACAGTAACTACGCCGTCTTTACCGACTTTCTCGATTACGCCAGCAATCAACTTTCCAATTTCCGCATCACCCGCCGAAATCGTAGCGACTTCAGCCACGCGGTCAGACTTGCCTTCAATCGGCTCAGCCAATTTGTTCAATTCTTTAACAATTTCCGCGCCAGCTTGCTCGATACCTTTCCTAAGTTCCATCGGATTATGTCCAGCCGCAATCAATCGATTTGCCTCTTTCAAAATCGAGTATGTCAACACCGTTACAGTCGTCGTGCCGTCGCCTGCTTGCTTGTTCAAATTCTTAGCGGCCTGCTTGATTAAATCGGCACCGACTTTATAACCTAGCGTTTCGTCATCGTTTTCTGGCAATTCAATTCCTTCAGCCACCGTTACACCGTCATGAGTAACAGTTGGTCCACCAAAACCTTTCGCGATCACAACATTGCGACCCTTTGGACCGTAAGTTACCTTAACTGCGTCGTATAGCGATTTAGCACCGCCAAGCACGCGATTTCGCGCATCGTCATCATAAAAAACTTTTTTTGCCATAATCAAACTCCCCTTTTTATCCAACAACCGTTGCTAAAATATCTTCTTCGCGAACAACCAAATATTCCGTGCCGTCAATTTTCAAATCCGTAGTCGAATATTCCTTATAGACAATCCGATCACCGACTTTGACGTTCTTCACATCGCCGCCAACTGCTTTAACTTCCGCAACTACTGGCTTTTCTTTAGCGTTATCAGGCAAGTAAATTCCGCTCGCTGTCTGAGTCTTTGCTTCTTCACGCACCGCTACAACACGGTCACCAAGAGGCTTGATAGGTGTATTCACGTTATCCTCCATTTCGTTAACAACGTATCTATTGTAGCGCACCAATTTAGCACTCGTCAAGTGTGAGTGCTAATTATCTAGATACTATTCAGTATTATACGATTAGTAACTCAGGGAAATTATCATCATCACTATCATCACCTTTTTCCGATGCAGAGATTCTTCCCGTAAAAACAACCCCCTTAATAGCAACTTCCCCCATTGTTATAATCATTCTAGTATTTTCACTGCTCTTTCCAACATCAATAGAAGCAGCTGAAAAGGTAACTTCCTCTTTCTTAGGAACAATACCTCTTCTTTTTGCAATATCATTACCATCAAGATTCTCCTCAATCGTCATTGGAAATCCTGAGCCAAACGGATTAGCACGCAATACAGCATCAAGCTCCTGAAGAGTAGCTGGTTTAATAACTTTATAAGCTTCCATACTCTACTTAGACTGCCCTTCTCGGCGTTCTTTGAGCTTTGCTACACCTTTCAATGGCAACTATTTCCTTAATTTTTTCCTCATAGTAAGAACATTTACTCTTGATAATTTTGTTTTCAGGAAGCACTCTACCACAAAAATCATCATCACTAAATCCCGAACAGATTGCATAATAACCCGGTCTACGATTCCTTTCATTTGCCTTATTAGCAGAAATTTTAGTCGCTTTTATATCAATGTTAAATTCAAACCTTTCGCCTTGATCATCGACATAGTGAACACGAATATCTCCTCCATTAAGATCATCTTCAATATTAGTCATTTCAGCAAGTTCAACTCCCGGAGTCCAGTTTAAGGCACTTTCAGCAGCAATTTCATGGCGCATTCCCTGAATCACAGCATAAAACGACTGACTAGCGTACTCAATCTCCGAGCGAGTATAATTAAGCATTAACATAACCTCATTGATGGAATCCATAGTTTCCTTCATACTACTGCACTGCTCTTCATCTATCATAGTACGTATGATTTTATTGAATATCGTAACTGTTTCTTTACACTTTTTTATCTCTTTGTGAGACATATCACTCTTATGATCATTAAGCTTTACCTGAGCATCAAGCCAATACGGCATAATTTGTATTAATTTCAGAGCTCTGTCTTCGTCTGTTTCATATTGACTTTCTTGTTTACTACGCTGAATATCTATAGTTTTAGACACAACATACCGCTTTGCCCCTACCATTTTTAATGCCGTCCCACCTAACTTTGAGCATATTTCCATATACTCAGAAGATCTCATGACCTCAGCAGCAGTCTCACTCAATCTCATTAGCTCTCTATTGGATCTGCCTGTATTCATAATTGCTATAATACCATAAAATCATTAAAAATGCAACCTCACACCCTTCCTCCCCCACTATTCCTCAATCTGTTATAATAACTCCATGCAATTATTCAAACATCTCTTAGAAACAATTCTCGGTTCTTATGTAAAAAAATATCTTAAATCTCATCCTGACACCAAACTAATTGCCGTAGTCGGCAGCGTTGGTAAAACTAGCGTAAAATCAGCAACCGCCACTGTTCTATCAGAAAAATTCACCGTGCGCCATAGTCGTGGCAATTTGAACACAACCTTAAGTGCACCGTTGGAAATCTTAGGCGTAGACGGACCAAAAAACGCCAAATCACCACTGGCCTGGCTAAAAGTCTTCTTCGCAGCACACGCCAGCATAAAAAGCCCCGAATCTCCAGATATAATCATTCAAGAATGTGGTATTGATTACCCTGGTGAAATGGCTACTTTTATGCGTTATATTCAGCCCGACATTGCCATAATTACCTCTATTGCACCTGAACATATGGAGTTTTTTAAAAATATGGATACGGTAGCTCATGAGGAATTGTCCATTAGTCAAGTCGCTAAAAAAACCATCTTCAACCTTCACGATATCGATGAAAAATATCATAATCTCATAGTTGGAAATCGCGTAAGTTACGGCGATGAATCCGCCGACGTTTTCCTGCAAATTAAAAATACTACAGACACTGGTTGTATAGTCAATTTAAGACACTCCGAGGGAACTTCTCAGGACATAAATATTTCTGTATTGGGCAAACATAATATTCGCTCAATCACTGGCGCGGCGGCGGCAGGATTAGCTTGCGGAATGAGTATTGAAGAAGTTGCGGCGGCTTTAACAAAAATCAAACCAGTTTCAGGTAGAATGAATATTTTACGCGGCATACGCGGCTGCACATTGCTGGACGACACTTACAATGCCAGCCCTATTGCCATGGAAAATTCGCTAAAAACGCTCTATTCCATCTCTGCCAACCACAAAATTGCCGTATTGGGCGATATGAATGAACTGGGCGAAACATCCGAATCAGAGCATAAAAAAATCGGTGAAATATGTGCCCCAAGCCAATTAGAGTTGCTCATTACTGTTGGCAAAATGTCAAAAAAATACCTCGCACCAATTGCTGAAAAAAATGGCTGTAAAGTAATTTCTTTTGATACGGCGCTTGAAGCTGGAAAATTCCTGAAAAATAGCGATATTAAAGATACAACAATTCTATTCAAAGGCTCACAGGGCGGTATTTACCTTGAAGACGCCGTGAAAGAATTGCTACTCAATCCAAATGACGCAGAAAAATTAGTCCGCCAATCACAAAGCTGGAAACAGATTAAAGCGAAATTTTACGACTCTTTTTCTCAATCTCAGAAATAATTTCCTGAACGACCTTCTTGTCGTTCCACGGAATTCGCTTGCCATTCACAATTCGGTACTGCTCATGACCCATGCCCGTAATCAGAACCGTATCGCCACGAACAGCCGACCTCAGAGCTTGATAAATCGCCTGTTTTCGATCAGCAATTTCCGTCATTTTATGAGCTTTTTTCGTTCGCTCAATTCCCTGACGAATCATTGCCCGAATTTCATCTGGATTTTCGTTATAGCTTTCCTCGTCAGTTAGGAAAATCCTATCTGCCAAATTAGCCGCCAGCTCGCCCATAATCGGTCGTTTTGTCTTATCTCTATCGCCGCACGCACCAAATACCAAAGTTAATCGCCCCTTGGTAATTTTATGAGTAGTTTTTAGCAATTTTTCCAGCGCGTCTGGCGTGTGCGCATAATCCACAATAATATCAATTCCAAGCTTATTTTCTACTCGCTCGAATCGTCCAGGAATCGCCTCCAAATTCGCCACGCCCTCTTGGATGTCTTCCAGCTTTATTCCCAACAAATATGCCAACGACACCGCAGCCGACATATTCATCACGTTAAATTCGCCAGGCAAATTAGTCGCCAACTCCAAATGAGTTTGATGATCAATCAGTAAACTCGCCTCTGTTCCCTTTTTATACAACTTAACGTGCGTTAAGTGAGCTTCAGAATCCGGATTTGTCCCGTAAGTCATTTTTTCGCCAGAAGCCGTAAACTTGTCAAAATATTCAAACCACTCATCATCACGATTCAGCACGATATATTTCGGCTTTTTCTCAAATAATTTAGCCTTAGCTGCTGCGTAAGCTTCCATCGTTTTATGATAGTCCAAATGGTCTTGAGTCAAATTAGTCATCACCGCCGCCTCAATTGGCACGCCGTCAAACTTATGCTGTGATAAAGCGTGACTTGTTGCCTCTAAAATCACATATTCCACGCCTTCACGCTGAGCTGTCTGGAAAAAGCTGAATAACCTCGCTACAGTCGGAACTGTCGCATTTAAATCATTTATCTTTTCCTTGCCAGCAATTTCAATCACCGCCGTCGTAAATAATG
>ERZ772990.118-NODE-118-length-12943-cov-4.01754_pt1 | contig 12943 bp, 10 predicted proteins | sample MGYA00511674_ERZ772990 | MGnify/ENA primary metagenome ERZ772990 (study PRJEB29015, sample SAMEA2738045) | human oral metagenome | biome: human oral; feature: human-associated habitat; material: saliva | place: China | collected 2233 ...
AAAAGAACGCCAGCCTCTGGCCATGAATAACAATCCACTTGTCGCCGTCGCTCCGCAAAAAATAGAAAAGCCAGTTGCAAAAACCGCTCATCAATTGAAAAATGAAGCAATTGAGAAAGCTTTGTCGAATGAGATTATCAGCAATAAAAAAGCACGTCGACGCCAGAAAAAAGGCGGCGCCTTGCGTTGGTTGAACACGTTTTCTGTTGGCTTTGCAGTGATGCTACTCGGTGGCTATTTAACATACCTGAGTATGCCGAATATCTCCATAAAAATGGCAGCCGTTCAATCAGGAATTGACGCCAAATACCCAGGCTACAAACCAGACGGCTACGCCTTAAACGGACCTATCAAATTCAAATCGGGCGAGGTCTCTATGAAATACGCCTACGCCGACGGAAGTTCGGGGTACACCATAACCCAACAAAAAAGCGGTTGGAATTCATCAGCAGTGAAAGAATTCTTCTCTGAAAAGCACAAGAATCCAAACACCACGATGATCGACGGATTGACAATTTACAGCGGCGGAAAAGAGGCGGCTTGGGTGAACGGCGGGATTTTATATCAAATCAGTGGCGACGCGAACCTCTCAAGTAGCCAAATTGAAAAAATTGCCACTAGTTTGTAACTCATCAGATAACGTGCTACAATTCACTCATGACTATTAGAACTCGTTTTGCACCAAGTCCGACTGGCTATATTCACTTAGGCAACGTTCGCACCGCGCTATACACATACCTTGTTGCCAGGGCGCATCAGGGAGATTTCATCTTACGCATTGAAGATACAGACCAAGCTCGGTTTGTTGACGGCGCAGAAGAAATGATTTTAGAAACTCTAAATTGGCTAGGGCTAAATTGGGACGAGGGGCCAAATCTTAACAATCCAAAAGAAGAGTTTGGCAATTTTGGCCCATATCACCAAACAGATCGCCGTGATATTTACATAAAGTGGGCAAAGAAAATGATTAGCGAAGGACTAGCTTACGCCGATCCGTACACGCCCGAAGAAGTGCAAGTTTTCCGCGACAAAGCCAAGGCTGAAAAGCGAGCATTTTTATATCGCGACCATCGTCCAGAAAATCCGCCAGAGTGGCAACTCGGAATGCCGCTACGCTTCAAAGTTCCGGAAATTAAGCGATATTCCTGGAAAGACGCCGTTATGGGCGAGTTGTCAGCCGGGCCAGAAGCCTTGGACGATTTTATTCTCATCAAAGCAGACGGACTACCAACTTACAATTTCGCGCACATAATTGATGATTTTGAAATGCAAGTCACGCACGTCATCCGCGGCTCGGAATATATTGCCAGTACGCCTAAATATCTGTCGCTTTACGAAGCGCTTAAAATTACACCACCGATTCTGGCTCACGTGCCACATATTATGGCGCCATCGGGAAATAAAAAACTTGGCAAGCGGGACGGTGCTAAAAGCGTAACCGAATATCGATCAGAGGGAATTTTGCCAGAAGCAATGCTTAATTTCTTAGCGCAACTTGGGTGGAATGACGGCACAGAGCAGGAAATTTTCAGTAAAGCCGAACTGATTGAAAAGTTCTCGCTTGATCGCGTTCAAAAATCTGGCGCGCGATTTGACGAACAACGACTCATTTGGCTGAATGGTCAATGGATCCGCTCGCTTAGCTTGGACGATCTTTATTCTCGTTGCCAATCATTCTGGGGCGAAGAAGCCAAAAACGCTGATGAATCGTATAAAAAACGCGTTCTGGGATTGGCGCAAGATCGCTTGAAGACATTGCAAGATTTGCCAAAATTAACAAGTTATTTCTTCGTCGAGCCTGAAATTGACACGGAATTAATTGACGGAAATAAGCAACTTCGCAAATTGACCGACGACGAACGACGAGAGTTATTGTCAATTGCTCGCCAAGAATTCGAGAAAATTACAGATTGGACGCCAGAAACAATTCAGAATTGCCTTAATGAATTGCTGGAAACGACGGGGCAGAAGCCGGGGATTTTGTTTAGTCTGGTAAGAATTGTGACAACGTGGGCGCCATTTAGTCCGCAACTTAACGACACGCTGGCGCTAATTGGCAAGGAAAAAACTCTGCAAAGAATCGATAATTATCTACAAAAATAGTTTATTCGTGCGCCGAAAATGCTATACTAAGCATAAGCATGAATGTTGAAAAAATAGATAAATCAGGACAAAAAAAGAACGCTCGCTGGGAGTCGTTCAAAGAATGGGTAAAAAAGCATATTCTGGCAATTGTGCTCGTGGTGAGCGCGATGGTTATTGCTGGAGTTTTCATAATTGCAATCCATTCCATAAAATACGAGCAGACCGCTAGCGTGGAGCTGAAATTGCCAACTAAAAAACCCGCGCCGAAGAAGTTTTATTCGCCGCTAACTGGCGTGGAAATCGCGAATGAAGCCGCCGCGAAGTTGCCCGTAACTGGCGTGATGATTGAGAATAGTCCAGCCGCCAGACCGCAGTCAGGACTGAAGAAAGCTGGTGTGGTTTATGAAGCCGTGGCGGAGGGCGGAATCACTAGGTTTTTGGCTCTGTACCAGGGAGAAAAGCCGGCGCTAATCGGTCCAGTGCGAAGCTTAAGATTGTACTATTTGAGCTGGGCGGCGCCGTATCAAGCATCAATCGCACACGTTGGCGGAAGCCCCAACGCTTTATCTCAAGTCAGAAACGGCAATTATCGCGACATCGACCAGTTCTTTAACGACGGATCATATTGGCGATCTCGCGACCGCTACGCGCCGCACAACGTCTATACCTCAGGAGAAAAACTTGACCAATTGAACAGCGCAAAAGGCTATAATAATTCCGAATTCACCAGCTTCGCGCGAGCAGACGGCAAGCCTGTCGAATCGCCAAACGCCACATCTGTAAACATAAACCTCAGTGGCTCACTCTACAACACCTCATACGCTTACGACAAGGCGTCGAATTCTTACCTCAGGAGCATGGCTGGCGCGCCACATAATGATAGAGAGGACGGGCAAATTGCCCCAAATACCGTTGTGGCTATGGAAGTGGGCGTTGAAGCTCGGGCTCAAAATTACGATGGCTACGAAGATGTCAAAACGACAGGATCCGGCAAGGCTTACATTTTCCAAAACGGCACAGTCGCCACTGCCACTTGGTCAAAAGCAGACATAAATTCGCCGCTTAAATTGACAGACGAATCCGGAAAAGACATCGCCTTAAATCGCGGACAAACATGGATTGCAGCCTTCACGCCAGGAAGGGGAGGTGTTTCATGGCAATAGATCCGGCATCTAAAACCCTGCGCGAGTACAAACAATATTATTACCGAAAAGTCATATTAGTCCTATTATCAGCGAGCGCCTGCATCATATTAGGATTGGGAATCGCACTCCACTTCACGGCATTTTCCATATTCCAGCTAAATTTCTGGATTATCATTTTAATTACCGCTATCTTGCAAATCCTATTTTCAATTTCTATCGTTAAAATCATTGCTGCGCCGCTTAATAAAATTCTGGCGGCACTTTCTCATAAAATTGGCGAACTGACCACCGACACTCCGCCAAATCCTAACGATAAACGCTACGAAAAAACTGGATTTAAGACGGCGCTTCAAGCAATTTATGGCGATTATCAGCCAGAGCAAAAACCAACTAGTGACAACGACAAGCCAAAAATTCCGCTCACTCAAGCCCTGAATCAAGCCAGCACTGGCGTCGTGATTCTTAATTCCAATCAGAAGATTATCTTCGCCAATTCCGCCGCCCCGATTTCCAGGAACGCAAAAGGCGAGGATTTTCTGGCGCTTGATTTTCTAAATGAACCGAGCATTTCCGATTGGCTTCACGAAATCTCCAATGAGAAAATTAAAGCCGAGCGCCGCTGGCAACGCATTAGCACCAACCCCGACGTCATCCAAAAAACGCGGATTTTTGACATCATCGTGTCGTTTGAGAAAGGCGCCGCCGCCGAAACTGTCATTTTTCTCATCGACAAGTCTAAAGGATATTTGCCCGAAGAAGAGGACCTTAATTTCATCTCATTTGCCGCTCACGAACTCCGCGGACCGATTACAGTTATTCGTGGCTATCTGGACATTATCAACGAAGAGTTTTCTGGACGCTTACAGGGCGACGAAAGGCAGCTTCTTGATAGACTGGTCGTTTCGTCCAACCGCTTGTCTAGCTACATTGACAACATTCTTAACGTTGCTAGATATGATAGGCACCACTTGAAGGTTTATCTGTTGGAAGACACTGTCGCTAATATTTATGCCTCGATCGCCGATGATATGCAGCTTCGCGCCTCGACTCAACACAGAATGCTCAGCGTGAATATTCCAGATGATCTGCCGACGGTAGCCGCTGATCACGGAAGCATTGGGGAAGTGATTGGTAATCTAATTGACAATGCCATCAAATACAGTTTTGAGGGCGGGTCTGTAACCGTTTCCGCAGAGAAAAAAGGCGACTTCGTGGAAGTGTCTGTCGTTGATAATGGAATTGGTATGCCGGCGAATGTTGTGGACAATTTGTTCCACAAGTTCTATCGATCGCACCGATCACGCGAGGCCGTGGCTGGGACGGGAATTGGACTTTACATTTGCAAAGCTTTTGTCGAATCTCACGGCGGCTCAATAATCGCTAGATCCCGCGAAAACGAAGGCTCTGTCTTCTCGTTCACTTTGCCAATTTATGCTACAGTTAAAGATAAATTGTTAGAAGACGGCCAATTAAATAATCAATTGATACGAAAGGGCGGCGGCTGGATAAAAAATCACGCTATGTATAAGGGCTAGGAGGAATTATGATAAAGACAATTTTATGCGTAGAAGATGACCGTTTTATTGGCGAAATGTATGTCAGGAGTCTGCAAAAATCGGGGTATGACGTGACGTGGGTGGTCGACGGAAATGACGGGCTAGTAGCGGCGCGCAACCAAAACTTTGACTTGATAATCTTAGATTTGATGCTGCCAGAGCAACGCGGCGACCAGATTTTAGATGCACTGAGAAATAACAATGTCGATTTGGTTCCGAATAGTAAGATTTTGATTATGACCAATTTTGAGCAGGACGAAGCTTCGCGTAGGTCTGTCATGAGTCGTGTTGACGGATATCTAATTAAAGCTGATATTACGCCGCGAAATTTGATAGAAGTCGTTAAGCAGATGAGTAGCGATAATCTTTAATTCTACACATAGTTAGCTTAACTATATATTTTTCCAGTACTTCGGAAATATAGATATAAACTGATCTAGTTTTTCTATAACAAGTGGCAAAGCCTCTTCAGATTCTTTATCATCGGCAGGATCTTTATCTATACGATAACGTATAAGCTTCATGCGAGCATCGTCCCTGTCGTACCATATCAACTCGCCAATTTCAGGCTCGATTTTATCTTTATATTTGTAGATATTATCAAAAATTAGCCTATTTTGCGCGTCCGAATCTTTACCTCCATCAATATATAGCTCTATATAAATACACTTTTCTTTAGTGTTGGCTAACACGTTAAAATGGGCCTTGCCACCATATCTGATTGTATACCAATGTTGAGGTCGAGGTTTTTGCCAGCTAAGGACCTTCTTAGAATGCTCCAGTCCATAATCTCGCACCATCTCAAAAAATCTTTGCTGCCGCAGTTTCACTTCAGACACGCTGCTATTGCTATTATTCTGGCTACGCACAACCTTTGTCCATTCATTAGGACTTTCAACAACCAAAAAGTGCGGGGCTGGCTTGGAGTCGCCGATTTTATACGCCTCAAGCTCAACCAAAAAGAAATTAATTTTATCAGAAGAATTAAAATTCAACCACTCGACAGCCTGCCTATGTTCATCACGAATATTACTTGCAATCCATATGATTGTTTCAGCGCCAATCCCAGCCGCGTAAGTAATACACTTGCCAAGATGATCGTGATCTGTACGCTCTAATTGATTTTCAATTATAATCGCCCTATCAGAGTAATCAGCCGTAACTATATCCGCATTAAAATCGCCGACACCAACTTCGGTTTTTATGTTTTCCGTGTTGAATTCTATTCCCAAAGCGTCGCCTAGCAAGGATAAATTATCTGGATGAGCCAGCCATGGAGTAAACGACAAAGCTTCGTGTTCCCATATTTTTCTGATATTTACCTTTTCTAGCTTGCCTAAAGATTGAACCACAAAAAACTCTCCCCAATTTACTATTTTGCCTATTATACCATAGCTCAGTAAAAGCGCTGCAAAAAAGAGCCCTTCTATGGACTCCCACGATATCTCACATGCAGCGCTCACCATCTTTGAGGAATTGCTTCAAATATCACCAAGAAATGACAACCGTTTTTTTGAATGCAGTAGTTTTTATCATGGTTGCCTCCCGTTTTGGAATTTACTTTATATTTAGCGGCTAAGAACTCCTCAGGCAAACATCCCCAGAAGCACCATCCGAAGATATAGCGCAAAGCTCTCTTTTATTAATAGACATAACTGCGTAGCTACGTTGTATCAAACAGCGCAATTTATAACCTACCCGCCCTAAAGATTACCTTTGCGCATCCTTTTGACCGCACTCCACAATTAAAGTAAAATTTATAGTATGCCTCATATACACAACCAGCCTGGCCAGCACGATATATGTGTTAGCGGATATATCGTGAAAATAACAGAGGGTGCTGAACCTCGGATTATTTTACATAAGCACCGCAAGCTAAACAAGTTATTGCAATTTGGTGGACATGTCGAGCTGGACGAGACGCCGTGGCAAGCGGTCTTACGGGAAATAGCCGAAGAATCTGGCTACGACAAAAACCAGCTGAGGTTGTTGCAACCGAGTTACAATAGACTTGCTTCATTGCCTGAAGTGAAACTGCACCCTCAACCGATCGCAATTCACACATATCCTGCTGGTGGCGGGCATTATCACACGGACATAAGTTATGCGTTTATTACTTCGGAAAATCCGATACATAATATAGCTAGCGGCGAATCCAACAACATCAGTCTCTTTAACTTGAGAGATTTAAAGAAGCTTACATCAAAACAAATATACGACAATGCCAAAACAATCGCTATGTATACTTTGACCACAGTGGTTGAGGAATGGGACGAGGTGGATTTGTTACTTTATAAACTCTAGGTCGCCCTTAGTTATGAGGCCATACAGACCGTCAACTAGACCATCTACGTACGGTTTGTAGTATGTGTCTATACGAAAAGTTGAAGAATATTGAGAATTGAAGCATACTACTTCACAAATTAAAAAAACACCTTCATGTAGATGTTTTTTAACAAGTTAACTATTTTTGGTGACCCCACCGGGAATCGAACCCGGGTTGCCAGGATGAGAACCTGGTGTCCTAACCGCTAGACGATAGGGCCGTAACTCCATGGATTATACCATGGAAAGGGAAGGCTTGTCTACTTTTCCGCATCCATATAGCCTCTACGTCATATTTATCACTTGAGATTTTACCAAAAATTCGCCATAATAAAACTATGAAAAAGGGCGGGATTTACTTTAAGCCTCACGCAATTTCCAGATTTTGGCTGAGGAGATTGTGTGAAGTGGCATTACTGAGCTGTTTTACGATCATTCTTTTATATGCATGGGCGCGATTTATACCGACCGGTTATCAATTGCCAATCGGATTATCTGTCTCAGATTTGGCGGCTGGCGTGGCAGGAATCGGCAGCTTAATTGTGCTGATCTTATGCTTTTGGCTTCCCAGAAAACATGAAACTGGAATCGGAATTTTCGTATATCTATTAACCGTCACCGTCGCTACAACCACCATAATTACCAGCGGCGGAGTCGTTTCACCATTCCTGGTTATGTGGATTATCGTGGCAATTTTCGCAGGATTTTTCGGCGCAATAATCTTAGGAATAATGGGACTTTTGGTTATTCTGCAAATTATAGCTACTAGCGTTCAACAGGGAATAAACATACAATTCATCATCGGCTACCTATTCTTCGGATTTTTACCTTTGATTTTCAGCCTTGTTCTATGGGTTCGCCGCCAAAAAACTGACGACAATACGTCCAGCTTGAAGAATAAACTTTCCGCCGTTGAAAGTAAGTCTGATGTGGTGATTAATGCCATCGACGACGGCGTTCTGGCGATCTCCAAAGACGGCAACATCGAACTGATAAATCCATCTGCCCAGCAAATCATCGGCTGGGACCAAGGCGACGCGCTCGGACTTAACTGGAAAAGCGTCTTAAAACTCGTTACTTCAGACGGAAAAGACGTAGAAGACCTCGAGAATCCAATAGCCCAATCTTTATCAAAAAACCAGCCAACTCATAACGATAAATTATTCCTATTAACCAGCTCTGAAAAGCGAATTTTAGTTTCAATTGTCAGCTCTCCAGTTGGCACGGACGGTGAAGGAGTTATCGTAGTTTTCCGCGACATCACTAAAGAAAAAGCCGAGGAGCGTGAGCAAGCCGAGTTCATCTCCACCGCCAGCCACGAGATGCGTACGCCAGTTGCGTCAATTGAGGGCTATTTGGGACTGGCATTAAACCCAGCCACCGCTCACATCGACGAGAAAGCCCGCGACTTCATCACCAAAGCCCACGAGTCAGCCCAGCATCTGGGACGATTGTTCCAAGATCTTCTTGATATCAGCAAAGTTGAAGACGGACGAATGAAAAATAACCCAAAGATCATCAACGTAAACGAATTTTTGAAGGATATTTTTGATGGTTTAGCGACAAAAGCTAATGAAAAGCAGCTCAATTATATCTTCATGCCAGATATAATTGATGAGGGTAAGGAGAAGTCATTGCAGCCGATTTTTTATGCCAATATTGACCCTGATCATTTTCGGGAAGTCGTCAGTAATTTGATTGAAAATGCCATCAAGTACACGCCATCGGGCGAAGTTGTCGTTAATATTACCGGCGATGATAAACAGATTTCTGTAAGCGTGAAAGATAGCGGTATTGGCATTCCAGCCGAAGATATTCCGCATTTATTCCAGAAATTTTATCGAGTGGACAATTCCGACACGCGAGAAATTGGCGGAACTGGCTTAGGGCTATATTTGAGCCGTCGCTTAGCCGAGGCGATGTCTGGAAACTTGCGAGTTGAAAGCAAATACAAAGAGGGAAGTACGTTCTATTTGGAAATTCCTCGCATGAGCAGTTCGGAAGCAAAACAGCGATTAGAATCTGCAGAAACCAAAAAGCCCGATGATAAAACGCCAGACTCTTTGGCTTCAGAGAAAGTTGAAATTGTCACAGAAGGAAAGACGGAGGATGTCGCAATTGAAAATAATAGCGAAATTGTCGATTCAAATCCAGCCGCAATCGCAACTCCAGAAAATCCAAATCCAGCCGTAACAACGACTCCAGCAATCCAGACAGAAATTCCACAGCCAGCCAGAAATTCTTCCGAGCCAACGCTGGCTGAAATTGAGGAAGAATTGCAAAGAAAACGCCAGCAGCTATCAATTCCTGGTCGGGAATAATAGCCATAAGAACTATGGATTTTTTGTCAAAACTTCAGTATAGTATAAACATATGACAAAAATTTTATTGGTTGAGGACGACAAAAGTTTACGCGAAATTTACGGTGTACGACTTTTGGCGGAGGGCTACGATATCGTTTCGGCGGGCGACGGAGAAGAAGCTCTAGCCATGGCAATTAAAGAACGTCCGCGATTAATTTTAAGCGACGTGATGATGCCGAAGATTTCCGGATTTGATATGTTGGACATTTTACGCTCGACTACAGAAACAAAAGACGTTAAGGTGATTATCATGACCGCGCTATCATCAGAAGATCAGCGAAAACGCGGTGAGCAACTTGGCGCTGATAAATACTTGGTGAAATCTCAGGTAGGAATAGAGGACGTCGTGAGAGCAGTCCACGAAGCCCTGGGCGACCTTCCGGGAGTCGGCACAAATCCAGTGCCAGTTTCACAACCAACTCACACATATGAACCAGTTGCTCCAACTCCTCAACCAACTCCAGCAGCGCCGCAGCCAGTTACTAGACCTGACGTCTCTTCATTGTCACCGCAACCAGCTGCCCCCGTTGCAACGCCAACAACTCCTGCAGTAAATCCACTTATACAACAACCTCCACAACAAGCATTTGCTCCAGCACCGCAACCACTACCTCAACCAGCGCAGACTCCAGCACCGCAACCGATTCCGACGCCTCAGCCAGCAACACTACCACAACCCATGGCGCCATTTTCATCGCCCGCACCGCGACCTTCAGGGCTTGGTGATCGCGTGATTCAACCTTTACCAGCTGATGATTCCCAGAATTCGGTAGACATCTCTAAACTTATGGCAGAAGAATTAGACAACACACAGAGAATTTCTCAACCAACTCCAGAGCCTCAACCAGCGCAGACTCCAGCACCGCAACCGATTCCGACGCCTCAGCCAGCACCAAATCCTATTGAACAGGTTAACTCAATGCCTCCTACCCAAACACAACCTCAGGAGCAAATCATTCCACATCAATCGTCAGAAACTCAGTCACCACAATTTCCACCGATAAATCCACAACAATGACAAACCCAGACACAAAGCAAGAATCTTGGCGCCTCAACAAATTTGTAGCGCTGTGCTTGGGCGTTTCTCGCCGAAAAGCTGACGAATTAATAGAAAAAGGGAAGATTACTGTTGACGGTCATCCCGCCAGATTGGGTCAACAAATTTCTGACGCAAATAAAATTTCCTACAACGGCAAATTGCTAGAATTGCAATCCAAACAACTCATCATCCTACACAAGCCAACTGGATATCTTTGTTCGCGCGCCTCTCAGGGCGGCGTTCCGACAATCTACAAATTGCTACCAAAAAACCTTCACTACTTAAAACCTGTTGGTCGCCTGGATAAAGACAGCTCCGGGCTGATTCTCATGACGAACGACGGCGATTTTGCTCACAGCATGACACACCCCTCGTTTTATAAGATTAAGCGATATCTCGTCACGATTGACCAGCCACTGCAACCTCTACATCGCCAAATGATTAACGATTTTGGCGTGCAGCTTCCTGACGGACGCAGTCAATTGACACTAGAAAGACAACACGAAGGCGATGATTATCGCTGGATAGTGGAAATGAGCGAGGGAAGGAATCGTCAAATTCGGCGAACTTTCGATGCGTTAGACTACACTGTTAAAAAACTCCACAGAACAAACTTCGGCAATTATTCGCTCGATGACCTCAAGAGAGGCGAATGGCGAGAAGAGAAATTCACGAATTCATAATTTACTCCGCGGCTCTTTACATTTTACAGTAAATATTGTAATATAGCTTTTGTGCTAAATTTGATAGAAAGTGTAATTGCAAAATGGAAACGCTAGGGCGCGAATCTGAACCTTTGCCCTCAGAAAAACTAAGAGCAGTCATAAGTAACCTTAAGGAAGAAAGATCGGATACCATAGAAAAACTGTTCTACGATAAGGATAAGTCCGACATTTTACCAAAATTCCTAGAAAACCAGATCTACGCTTACATTGAACTTATTAAAGAGGTCGAGAAATACACTACGAAATTTGAATATCCTATATCCGTAGCGTTCAAAGACGACAATAATAACGTTTACTACTGCATAAATAACCCCGAAGAAAATTGCTACATAACACTTTACCCAAATCCAATTAACGAAGAATCTCCAAAAGCCTACATTCACAATTACACCAGAGAATATAATAGCGACAGCAGAGAATGTACACTCGTCGTAGCCGAACCTAAGAAGTTCACAATAGAAAATAACCCGCATTATTTTACGGATTTCCTAAAAATAATTCGTCCGTGCGGGGCTTACATAAACAGCGTGCTCGCCAAAATGTCTTAAAACTGCTATAATATATAATCATGTCTAAATTACCAACAGTCGCCATCATCGGGCAAGCCAACGTCGGCAAAAGCTCACTATTTAATCGCTTGACGCGCTCTCGCACGGCCATCGTCGCCAGGGAAGCTGGAACAACTCGCGACAATGTTGTTGGTAAAGTCTCATACAAACGACGCAACGTCGACTCTACGCCGTCAGATGACTATTCGCAATTTTGGCTCATCGACACGGCTGGACTTAAAACTGCCGAAGACGAATTCGAGGCGACCATTCAGGACCAAATCGCTGACGCCTCCGCCGCCGCTGATGTAATCCTCGTAACTGTCGACTCTACTGTTTATCCTTCTGACGCTGATCGACAATTGGCCAAAAAAGCCCTAAAAAGCGGCAAGCCAGTCATTCTAATCGCCAATAAAGCAGACTTAAAAGGCTCTCTTTCTATCGACGAATTCAAACGACTCGGCATTAAAAACATCATAAAAACTTCCGCAGAACACAGCATTGGTATTTCGGAGCTTCTTGATAGCATTGCCGAACTTATTCCGCCAGCCACCGAAACCGCACCTGACGACATTATTCGCGTTGCACTAATCGGCCGCCCGAATGTCGGAAAGAGTAATCTATTCAACACCTTAGCGGGCAAGCAGCAAGCCATTGTCGCCAACGTTGCTGGCACAACTCGCGACGTAAACCGCGTTCAAGTTCGTTATCACGGTCAGACGATTGAATTGCTCGACACCGCTGGAATTCGCCGCCAAGGAAAGCAAGAAACTGGAATTGAGAAGTTCTCAGTTCTTCGCACAATGCAAGCCATCAACGAAGCCGACGTTTGTCTGCTTCTTATGGACGTCAATGAGCTTAACGTTCAATTGGATCAGCGCCTAGCTGGAATTATTGACGAGGCGGGCAAGGGGCTTGTTCTGGTCGTCAGCAAATGGGACTCTGTCGAGGGGAAAGACGCTTACACACACGATGAAATCGCGCCACAAATCAGCTATAACTTCAAGTTCACGCCGTACGCGCCGTTAATATTCACTTCTTCTGTTACTGGACAGAATGTCACTAAGTTATTCGACCTAGCGCTTGATATCTATAAGCGTCGTCGCCAAGAATGTAAAACTCGTGCCTTAAACGACATTTTACAGAAAGCCATCGCC